>Ga0123333_10006355_pt1 | contig 10414 bp, 7 predicted proteins | sample BioC12SIPDNA_3_FD_89957 | JGI IMG/M metagenome (GOLD analysis project Ga0123333, IMG submission 89957) | Anaerobic biogas reactor microbial communites from Washington, USA - Biogas_R2_B C12 SIP DNA | ecosystem: Engineered > Bioreactor > Anaerobic > Unclassified | place: Washington, USA...
CACGGCGATGAGCGGCCACCGCCCGCCCAGTGTGCGGACCTCGCTGCCGGGCGCCCCCTTCCCTTGGCGAGGATTCAGTGCGTCAAGCAACGCGGCCAGCCGGCTGAAGGTCCTCTCGGCCTGCACCGGGCAGGCAACCAGCGTGTCGTAATCCTCATATTGATAGTACTTGTGAATCGAGATATCGTCGATATCCTCGCCCGCGGTCTTGAGCAGCGGATAGTTCCACTCATCCCGGTGGCAGCCCACCGCGACGATCCGCACCTGCGTGTCGACCATATGGATGAGCTTCGCGTACTCGTGGGCGATACGAGCGTGCGCACTGGCATCCATATGGCCGATCTCCCATCGGCCATACAGCTCGTTGCCAATACCCCAGAACGGCACGTTGAACGGTTCGGGGAAGCCGTGCTGCGCCCGCAGCGCGGCGTACCGCGTGCCGCCCGTCCGATTGCAGTACTCGACCCACTGGGCGGCCTCCTCCGGAGTCCCCGTGCCGACGTTCGCGTTGATGTAAGGGGCAGCGCCTACTTCTCGACAGAAGTCGATGAACTCGGCCGTGCCGAACGCGTTGGTCTCTACCAGACCGCGACTCCACTGCATGGGAAGCAGCGTGTGCGGTCGTTCTGCGCGCGGACCGACACCGTCCTTCCAGTGATAGACGTCGGCCGGACATCCGCCCGGCCAGCGGATCACCGTCGGCGCCAGCTCCTGCGTCGCCTCCAGAACATCCTGACGCAGGCCACGCACGTGCGGGACGGGCGCATCCTCGCCCACCCAGACCGAGCCGTAGATGGCATGGCGATCGACATCGCCCCAGTTTTCGATCATCGTTCCGAAGATCTCGGGCCGAACTCGCCCCACCCGAGCCTTCGCACTCACGCGGATTGTCGCCATGTCGCGCCCCCCATTCCTCACGCGCTTCTCTTCGCTAGACCACCACAATCTCCACTTTCAGCATGTCAGCCACCTTCGTCAGAGCGCCAGCCAGATGCCCATACGCCGCAACCATGTGGTGCGATGGACCAGCAGCGACCCAGCGGTGGGCGTATTCACCCACACTGCCCCGAGCGTATCGGAACATCATCTGCGGCGCCGTGATATCGCGCGCCGTCATGGCGATGGCCTCACCCTCGGCCACGACGATGCGCCAGTTGTCGCCCGCCATCGGGATCAGCGACATCACGGTGAGATCGCCCGGCCGATACGCGAACTTGAATGAGAGGCCCCGGCCGTTGACGCCGGTGTAGTAGATGCTGGGAATCAGCTCCACGTTGGCGGGGTCGTCCGCCATCAGCGGGTTGCCCACTCCCTCGTGGGAGAGCAGCATGGCGTCCTTCTTGAAGTCCATCGTATAGTTCTCCAGGAAGGTGGCCTCCCCGCACAGGTTCTGCAGGATGAGCATCGCGGTCGCCGCGATCACGTCGGCCTCGCAGGTGCAGGGCATACCCAGCTCGGTCAACCGCGAGTTGCCATACGATGGGATGACGCCAATGCGGGGATCCTCCAGCCAGATCTGTTCGAGCAACCCCAGCGCGTCCATGTCGTACGTCCGCATCGCGCGCTCCAGCGCCAGCGCGGTCCGGAAGGACCGGTCGATCTCAGATGGCGCGCCGTCAACCCGTCCGTAGCGCGCCCTCTCCTGGCTCACCAACGCCTCGACGTCGGACTTGGACACAGCGTCGGCCAGGTCCTCGACCTCATCGTGTTCGATGGGCCAGACAACGGGCCCAATGCGGTTCCGCAGCGCCAGCTGATCGACCATATGGTCGGCCATGCCCCCGTAGGGGTGTCCGATTATTCCGATCCGCGACTGGCGAAGGTTGTAGACGGTCTGCGCCGCACGGATGGATTCCTCCAGCTCCGCCAGCATGCGCGGGTCCTGCAAGTGGCCCGTGATCAGCGAGAACGACCGGCCGGTCCGCTGCAGCGCGCCAGCAATCTCCGACAGACCGGCCATGCCGGAGTTGAACATAATCAGATCGAAGTCGGCTCCATCGGGGAACTCATCGATCATCTGCGTGTTCCAGATGAGGATCGGCACATCGAGGTCGAGTAAGGCCCGGAGGCCCACCATGCCCTCCTGATAGGCGATCTGCACGTAGATCAGCAGGCTGATGGCTTCCGCGCGGTACGTCTGCGCGGCCCGATGCGCATCCTCCTCGCTCTCGACGAACCCTGGATGCACCACGTCGGCGAACTGCTCGACGACCTGCGCCAGCTCCAGCGCAACCTCCTGCGCCTTCGGACGCATGTGGCCTGTCTTGTTCCAACGATCCTCCAGCAATGCGGTGACCAACAGACCCACGCGGGGCCGTTCCAGTGTGTGTGTGCTCATATCACCCTCCTCACGGAATCTATGGACTCGCGACAACTGTGGGCCGGGCGCGGACGGGAGCAGATCTGCCCGCCCTCATGCTTCGACTACTCCCACGGCTTCAATAGGATCTTGGCGCAACGTTGCGAGGCCGAGATTTCGAAAGCCTCTTGGATCTGACTCATAGGCAGCACGTGACTGATCAGGCCCTCAATATCGGGGAAGCGCTGGATCACCTGCATGACCTTGGGATAGAGCGCCAGATTGTAGTGCCAGGACCCGCGAACGGTCAGGCCCTTGCGTATCATGTCGGGGCTCACGCGGATTGACAGCTCGTTGCTGCACTCCCCGACGAAGGCGACTTGCCCCCGACGGCGCGCCGCATCAATGCACAACCGCTGGGCCGCCACGACGCCAGCGCAGTCGAGCGCCTTGTCCACGCCTGCGCCATCCGTCAGATCGCGGATGCGCGTCAGGGCATCATCCTGGAAAGGATCCACAACGAAGTCAGCTCCCAACGACCGGGCGCGCTCGACGCGATATGGGTTCGCTTCGGCGACGATGACGCGCGCCCCACGATATCTGGCGTTGACGACGGCCCCCAACCCGACCGGCCCAACGCCCGTGATCAGCACGGTGTCGAAAGCGTCGACGCCCATAGCATCCAGGGCGCCGAACGACGGGCCGAGCGCACACAGGGCAAGCGACGCGTGCTCGTACGACACACCATCAGGGATACGCGGCAACAGCCAGGACGGCTTGAGGAGATACTGGGCGTAGGTGGCGGACCCCTCGCGTGAGCCGGTTAGCGCCTCAAAGTCGAGCGGGTGTTCACAGTGAATGTAGTCACCCGAGGTACACAGCGGGCACCGGCCGTCCGGATATAGGGGCATCACGACGACACGGTCGCCGACGGCCGCCAATCCTGGCTGAGCTACAGCGACCACCTCACCAACCGCCTCATGGCCCAGGTATTCGACCGGCTGCCCAGCCACGAACGCCTTGTACTCGGTACACATCGGGGTGATATGCACCTTGACGAGCGCCCAGTCTTCTACAGGACGCGGGTCCGGTACTTCGACGGTCGCCGCACGGCGTGGACCAAGAATCACTGCCTTCCTCACGCGTCACCTCCTGCACCTGATGAGCCAAGCTCGGGATATGATGTTAGGGCGCCTCGTCCTCCTTGGCCTTCTTGCCTCCCGAGAAGCCCAGCGCGATCACCAGGCCCGCGACCGCGATGAGCCAGCCCCACGGTACACGGAACAGCGTCAGCGCGATGCCCAGCGGTACGAGCACAGCCGCAATGACGAGCCGCATCTGCCGGGTGGTCGCCAGCGACAGCACGATGACATCGAAAGCGAGCGGCACGACAAGCGCCAGACGCAGGTTGCCGCTGCTCGCCAGAAGAATGCCGAAGAGAAAGACATCCGCCAGGAACAGGAAATCGACAATTCGTCCGAACTTGGACCGCTTGCGACGGCGAGGTACTTCTTCCACGCCACAAATATAACACAGACAGGCGAAACGCGCTATCCGCTCGCGTCCTGGAAAGCGCCGCTCCTGGCTTGCCCGCCCGGCGGATTGGCGTACACTGACTTCGATGAGCGTTCCGGCGTCGCTGAGGCCAGGATCGACACAGGAGATCGCATTGATCCATCGAGTAACGCGCAGGATCCGGGATCGCGGAGGCGCCCTTCGCCAGGGTGTGTGGATCCTATTCGCAACGGTTGGAGCAGGCATACTGAACTATCTGGCGAACGTGGCAGCGGGTCGCACGCTCGGGCCCGACGACTACAGTGTGTTCGCCGCGCTGAACTCGTTCTCGCTGATCCTGGGCGCTTTCACGTCGGTGGTCCACACGCTGGTGACCGACCAGACGGCTCGTCTGCGCGGGCGGGGGGAGCAGGCCACCGGCGTTGGCCTGCTGCTACCGTTGCTGAGGGTTCTGCTGGTGGGAAGCGTCGTCGGCGCGGCGCTGATCGTGCTGCTCAGTCGCCCCATAGCGGCATTCCTGAAGCTGCCGGCCGTTCTTCCGGTCGTCATGCTCGCTCTGAGCGTCATCCCCGTGTCGCTGCTCCCCGCCATCAGCGGCACGCAGGCTGGGCTGCAGCGCTTCGGTGCACTGGGAGTAACCCGGATCGGCCAGGCGGTGTTGCGCTTGATCACGATGGTCGGCTTCCTGGCGCTTGGATGGGGGGCGACAGGCGCCGTGGCTGTGCTGCCGGCCTCGAGTGTGGGCGCCGTACTCCTCGGCATCGTGACCATTCGGGACATCGCGTGGCGGGGCCAGGCGTCTTCGACGCTGAGAGGCCTGATCTCCAGGTCGGTCAGTGTCGGCCTAGCGCTGGTGTGCTTCAACGTACTGATCAGCGGCGATGTCATCATCGTAAAGAGCCGGTTCTCTCCGTACGAGGCCGGTCTCTATTCAGCGCTGGCCACGCTGGGCAGGACGACCCTCTGGCTGTCGACGTCAGTCGTCACGCTGTTCCTTCCCCGGGCGTCGGCCCTCCACGCGCAGGGGGGAGCCGGCGGGAAGCTGCTGAAACGGTGTGCGCTATACGTCGGGATGCTCGCAGGGGGCGCCGCGCTGGTCTGCTTCGCGTTCCCGACACGAATCGTCTCGCTGTTCTTCGGGCCAGAGTACGTCCCAGCGGCGTGGCTACTGGGGTGGTACAGCCTCGCGATGGCGCTTCTCTCCATCGTGAACGTCTGGGTGGTGCACTTCATCTCGGTGCAAGAGCACCGCTATACCTATGTCCTGCTGGTAGGAGTCGCGGCGCTGATTGGCGGGCTGGCATGGGGCGCACCAAACTCCGCAGGCGCGGTCTTTGTCCTGATCGGCGTGGGAATGTGCCTCTCGCTGGCGGGCATCCCGATGTATCTCGCGTCGTCCCGGCGTGGCGCGCATTGATCACGCGGCCCGGCAGGCGCCGCCAGTGACACAGAGGGCTTGCGAAAATCCCGCGGCCGGCTATAATCGTGCGCGTGGAGCCGTCATTCACGCGACATCCGATCATCCCAAACCGACACGAACGGCTCCGAGGCGCGACCGAGGGAAGCCTATGCGGACCCTCGATCTGTGCGATACGCAGCACGAGTCAGAGATACGTCGCGGACGAGCAGCGGCACATTTCGCGCAGGGCGACATCGATCCCCCAGGCGGGGCCAGGGCGGATCGTGCCGCGCTGCGCTGGTCGTATCCGGCGCGCATTGGCTGAGACGCCGGGGATGGCTGACGGGGCCAACGGCTCCGGGCGCGGGGACCAGGTCCGCGACAGTGCGAGCGGACAGATTTTCGAGAAGGGACTATCGCCATTGACCTCGACAGGGAGTGCGCCACCGGCAGCCAGGAACCTGATTCGGCTAGTAGCCCGCGCGCGCTACCACCTCCTCGCGTTGTTCTACTTCCTGGCGCTGCAACTGCTTCTCCTACGAAAGGCGCTCTTCCGCCCGGGCATCATCGTCTTCGAGGATATGGTCCCGTTCTTCACAAGACGTCAGCTATTCGACTACCTCTTCGATAGCTGGTTCCCCACGCTACAGAACTACCCGCTGCGGGGACGCTACATCGGGATCTGGGCAACCGCGCTGCGGCACGTCTCAGCCACCCGGCTGTCTATGGTCCTGCTGTTGACGTTGGCAGGGTTCGCTATCTACACCGCGACGCTGAAGCTTGTGGAAGCCATCGCGCCCGCCCAATGCAGCCGATGGCGGGCCGGCAGTGCGCTCGTGTCTGCAACCTACGTCCTGTTGATCCTCTCTGCGGCCAAGCTGAGTCATTACTACTCCCTGATCCTCGGGTCGGCGCTCTCATATCTCTGCATCGTCAACTTTATGCTGTTCGCATTTGGATCGAGCCAGGGGAATCGAGGCGTGTATCGGACGCCGCTCGTGTGTGCGGCGCTGATGTGTTTCATCCCCTCCATTCAGGTGCTCGTCCTCTTGTACGCGGCGCTGGGCCTGACCGCGGTCATCTCGGCGCTGTCCGAGAGGAACACCAGGCCCCTGACCGGACTGGGTATCATCAGCCTGTTGCATCTGGCTCCATACGCAATCTTCTTACAGGCCATCACAGGCTCCGAGCCGACGGCGCTGGCGTCGGATGCCGCGCCTTTGAGCTACGCCTACGTATCCGGCTGGTCCGTCTCATCGATCGCGCTGGCCAGCGGGGCGCAGTTCAGCGCACTGAGTATGTATACCCACGGGAACTACATGCCCGTCGTGTCACTCCCGGCGCTGTTCCAGGCCCCTCTGTTCCTGGCGTGCATGTTGCGGCGGGGCTATAGACGATCCAGGCCATTCGTCGGCGTCAGCATTTTATACATGGTCTCGTGTGTCATGGCATTCGGGGTCTCGAACCCACTTGGGGGATATCATCTGTGGTTGCGCATTGTCAACGCGGGCGCGCCGGTAATATCAGCCGTCGCCGATGCGGGCCTGCGCATTCTGAGAGCGCCGCACCGGTGGATGCTCTTGCAGGTATTCTTCAGCGGAGTCTTTGTCGCCCTGTTGCTGACCGCAGCGATGTCCGTTATCCAGCGGTGGAATCATCGGATACGCGGCGCGGCGTGGGCGGGGTTCGCGCTCCTGACTGTGGGCGCGATGGCGCCGTTCGTGCTCCCCCCTTACGAGCCGATCGTCACAGGCGATCTGGGCGGCGCGCTGCGACCGGTCGTGCTGCCAGACATCGTGCAGACGATGCGACGCGCCGTCGTGGAGGATCCAGACGACGGGCTACTGATCGCCTATCCGATCCAGGGCATGGATCTGGTTCAATGGGACGACGCAACCCGGTCGTTGGTGGGCGGCGAGTTCTACTGTTTCCTCTTCGAGTCGGCGTGCGTAGAGGGCGCCGCGGGTACATCCCCCGTGAACCAACTCGCCGTCACAACAGGATACCACCTCCTGCGTCAGGGCTCGCCGCTGGCGTCGTCATTCTACGCCGCGCTGGGTGTCCGTCATCTGTTCCTCCATTTCGATCAAGTATCCGGCCAGAAGGATGCATCGATACAACCTGCAGTGCTGCGTACGTTGCAGACGGACGACGGGTTCCGCCTGGCCCACGAGAATGCCCCCTATTGGCTATTCGAAGTGAGCGATGACGCCTTCAGGAGCGGGTATCGCCCGGTGTTGTTGGCCACATACGCCCACCCGGACCAGGTGCTGTCGCTTCTGGGGGATGACACGCTCGCCCGCGAGGTCGCAGTCGTCGACGTGATGAATGGCGACATCGGATGGGAGGAACTGAAACGAGCTGCGTTGGAGAACCCACGCCAGGTGGCGCTCTACAAGCCCTCCGACTTCAGCGAGAGTGACGTCCTGCGCTCCCTTCTCCACGCCGACGGCGTGGGCGTCTGGAGCGCACCCGCGCGGGACTGCACGCTGGCGGCAGGCTGCCCCAGCGGGTGGCGTAGCGTTGATTCGCAGATCGCGTCCACCGGCTACTTCGAGACGATCTCGAGCCACGCCGTCTGGGGTGGTTTCTCCGCGCTGAGCGGCGCACCGCTGCTGACACAGAGTTCGACTTCGGCGGTCGATGTGGCATTCAGTGTGCCATCGGCGGATGTGTACGACGTGGCAATCCGCCTGCAGTGCCACACCGGCTGCGAGCTCAGCGTCGGGCTCGATTCGCAGCCGGCAACCCACAGGCAGGTGAGCCTGGATGGCGGCCGCGGGTACCGCTTTGTGCCCGTGTACACGGGGCTGCTCCTCGCGGGAGAGCACAGGCTGACCATCACACCCCAGGGCGCTGCGCCGATTGCGATCGACATCGTATACGCGGTTCCGGGTCAGGTGATTCGCGACGGGCTCGCCGTGTTGACGACACTCCTCGAGAACGGCGTCATCGGCAGTCTGACAGAGACCGGCGCCAGGTCCTGGGGGACGTTCGACGTGGCGCCGTTCTACTTCTACAATCAGGATCTCTACTCCCGCAACCTGCGATTCGCCAGCCCCAGCGAACGGGACCTGACGCCTGTCCGTTCGTGGTTCGGAGCGTCCGTCGCGCTGGTCGATCGAGAGACCGCGGCCCAGGCGACGCCGCCGAGGGCGTACCACGTTCCCAGACGACCGATCGTCGCGGGACTCACAGGCGCCTACCTGGCCTACTGTATCGGGCTCGCTGTAGCCAGCCTCGTGTTCGGTCTGCGCGCCTGGCGCCGTCACCAGCTCCCGGCCGCGTTGACCCCGGCGGGAGGCGGCGAATGACCCGAATCATCCTTGTCGGCTGTGCCGGCCAACGGAACCTGGGGGACGACGCGCTGGTGCAGGTATTCGCCGAGCAGCTCCAGGGGGCCGATCTGGTCGCGGTGTCGTCGAACCCGGAGGAGACCACAGCCGTGACGGGCTTGCCCGCATTCTACCCATACGGTCTGCGCCAGATCGGGACCAAAGTGCGCACGCTGTTGCGCTGCGAAGCCATCGTATTCGCGGGCGGCAGTCCGCTGAAGGAGATCCGCGAGGGGGTCACGGATCGGAGCCGGTTCCAGTTGCTGCTGGGGACGCTGGCGCTGGTGTGGCTGGGACGTCTGCTGCGCAAGCAGGTGGTCTTCGCGCACGTGGGCGTGGGCCCGCTGAGATCGAAGCTGGCGAGGGCGCTGTGCAGATGGGCGATCCAGGGCGCGGATCGTGTCATCGTGCGCGATTCGCACTCGATGGACGTACTCCAAAACATCGGGGGGCGCTCTCAGGTCACGCTGGCCGCGGATGCAACGTGGGCGCTGTCGTGGCGACCAGCTCCGCACCGAGATGGTTCGGGCGTGCCGCGGATCGGGCTCGCGCCGCACTACTATGTCCAGGGCGCGCACATCGACTACGCAACGTTCCGCGACGAGATGGTGAATCTGTGCACGTCGATCCATCGACAGCTGAACGGCGTGTGCGAGATCCATCTGCTGGCCTTCTGTTACGGCTACTACGATCACGACGACATTGCTGTCTGTCAGGAGATCGCCCGGCTGCTTCCGCGCGAGATCGCCGCGTGCATCGACGTGGAGGCGACGCCTGAGGCGATGCTGGACCGAATCGCCTCGTTGGACATGGTCGTCGGGGTCCGGCTGCACGCCAGCATCTTCGCGTGCATCACCGGCGTCTCGCTGCTGCCGGTGGTCTACGACGTGAAGTGCCGCGGATTTGCGCATGACGCCGGCCTGAGCGATTGGGCTGTGGAGATCGAGGACGTTGCTGCGGGGCGGCTTCCCGAGCACTTCGCGCGAGCCTGGCGCGATCGCGTCCAGATTGGGCGTAGGATCGCGCACATCCGGCCGTCGATGGTCGATCGGGCGCTCACTGGCTTCGATGAGGTCCGGACAGTATTGGCCCGCCCTTCAGCGAACCGTAGACGAAGCTCGGAGGCGATGCGTGCAGATAGGTAACGACGTCGGCCCACTCGAGACAGAGAACCCGCTCGTCTCCGTGCTCGTCCCAGTATTCGACGCCGCGGAGCATCTCCACGAGTGCCTCGATTCAGTCGTGCATCAGACCTATCGCAACATCGAGATACTCGCCATCGACGACGGTTCGCGGGACGGCAGTCTCGCCATACTCCGGCAGTTCGCTGCGCAAGACGGGCGACTCCGTGTGTTGGTCAACAAGCGCAACTGCGGAGTCGGCGACTCGGTCAATCAACTGTGGCGAGAGGCACAGGGCGTCTACGTGGTCCGTGTGGACGCGGACGATATCTGCACGCCCGATAGGATCGAGAGGCAGGCGGCGTTTCTGCGGGCTCAGCCGGACACCGTCATCGTTGGAGGGCAGGTGGAGATCATCGATCCGGATGGACGGACCATCGGGATCAAACGGTTTCCCTTAGCCCACGACGAACTGCGCGACATGCTGTTCACCGCGATGCCCATCCAGCAGGCCGCATCGATGATCAACCGCACACTCCTGCCCCCCTCTGAAGTGCTCTATGTACACGCGGAGAGAACGGCCGAAGAGGTAGATCTCTACTTTCGATTGCTCAGGTACGGGAAGTTTGCCAATCTCGACGAGGTGACTTACAAATACAGGATGCTGGATCGGTCACTCTCACATCAGGATGCGAAAGCGACATTCTGGCGCACCGTGGCAGCCAGACGGCGCGCCATCCGAGTG
>Ga0123333_10006356_pt1 | contig 10414 bp, 7 predicted proteins | sample BioC12SIPDNA_3_FD_89957 | JGI IMG/M metagenome (GOLD analysis project Ga0123333, IMG submission 89957) | Anaerobic biogas reactor microbial communites from Washington, USA - Biogas_R2_B C12 SIP DNA | ecosystem: Engineered > Bioreactor > Anaerobic > Unclassified | place: Washington, USA...
GCGACGTACTGCTCGGTGTACACGGCGTCGTCTACGAGCCGCAGCTCCTGCAGACGGACTAGCAACTCCTCGGCAGTGGCGTCGTCGACACCGCGCTGCGCGAGCTTGCGGCGCAACTCCGCGACCGTGTACGACTGGCGCGCGAGCACACGAAGCAGGTACTCCCACGCCCCGTCGCGCGTGAGGGGCTGCCGCCTGCGCGGTCGTCTCTCGCCGTCGGCCTCCGCCCGCGCGCGCTGGCCGACCTGGCGCCGCTGGCCCCCGCCGCTCACCTGAGGACCTCGACGGGGTCGAGCCGCGCGGCCCTGCGGGCGGGGAAGACACCTGCCAGCACGGCGGTGGCGAGCGAGACGCAGCAGACCCACAGCACGTCGCTGGCTTGTACTTCGACGGGGAGCTGCGTGATGAAGTACAGGTCGCCTGGTAGCGGGAACGGTTGGAAGCGGAAGTAGGCAGCGACCGCGACGCCGAGCAGCGCACCGAGGACGGTGCCGACGGCGCCGAGGAGGAAGCCCTCGAGCATGAACACGGACACGACCTGCCGCTCGGACGCTCCCAGCGCCCGGAGGATGGCTATCTCCTCGGTCTTCTCAGAGACGGTGAGGACGAGGACGTTGGCGATGCCGAACGCCGCGACGAGGACGATGAGGAACACCACGACACCGATGACGGCCTTCTGGAGCTCCAACTGGCTGATGAGGCTGGCGAAGAGGCTCTCCCACGACACCGGCCTGAGCCCGAACTCGTCGGCGAGGTCGAGGCCGATGGAGCGAGCTCGCGTCGGCTCGTCGAGCCTGACGTGGTACCCGGTGATGCGCCCCTCCAGCCCGAGGTACGCCTGCAGGTTCTCGATCGACATGTACGACGTCACCGCGTCGATGAGCTCGTTGCCAACGCGGAACGTGCCGACCACGGTGAAGGTGGCGGTGGTGCCGGTGATGTCGCGCACCATGACCTCGTCACCGGTCATGACCCCGAGCTGCTGGGCGAGCGACGATCCGAGCACGATACCGCCCGTGTGCGTGATGGCGTCTGCCTGGGCGGCGAGGACCTCGAGGTCGAGTACGGCCGTCTCCCTCGCGGGATCGATGCCGACGATCTGCGTGTAGCCTTGCCTGGCCGAGATGCCGAGAGAGGCGCTGGCGCGCCGTGCGATGAGCGCCTGGGAGCTGACGTAGGGTGCCGCGGCCGTCACGCCCGCGTGAGCCTCGAGGGCCGCGAGCACGGAGGGGTCGTCGCTGAGGGTGTCGCCCGCGACGAAGCTCTGCAGGGTGAGCATCGGCGTGGCGCGCAGGGTGCTGCGAACCAGCTCGTCGATGAACCCGTTGGTGAGGGACAGGGCGACGATGAGGACCATGACACCGACGGCGACGCCGACGACGGTCAGACCCGTCTGAAGCGCCCGCCTTCGCATGTGCCTGAGCGCGAGGTACGGGACCAGGGGGCGCACGCCGTTGCTCAGTGGAGCGCGAGGAGGCGAGGGGTCGCTTCGAAGTCGGTCGCCCTCACCGGTTCCAGTTCGGGTCCGTAGCGGCCGTACCGCACCAGTTCGACCTCGATACGCCGCACGCCCCAGTTGATGGCGGTGGAGTACTCGGGGAACCAGACGTCGAGCTGCTGGGTCTTGCGAGCGTGCATGGTGTCCTCGACGATGAACAGACCCTGTTCGTCGAGGAGGTCCTGGAACGCTCCTGCTCCCTTGCCCGTGTAGTAGCTGCCGAGGTCGCGAAGCCGGACCAGTGAGCCGTACGGCAGGTCGCTGCCGAGCAGGTCGCGGCTCACCGCGACGATACCGAAGCGTGTGCGTGCACCCGTCGACGTGATGAACGGCGTCGAGTCGGTCTGATTCACGTGCGAGTTGTAGCCTGTCGCTCGTAACGTGGCCGTCGGGTTCGCCGTCGGGCCGAACGTCACCGAGAAGAGCCCGTGCTCGACGGGTTCGTCGAGGACCGTCACGTCGGGTGTGAGGGTGAGCGGGACTTCGGCTACCGGCTCTTGCGGCTCTTGCCGCGGCGCGCTGAAGGCTGTGATGAGGGCGGTGATCACGAGGCCGAGGGCCATGAGCTTACCGCTGACGTGCAGGGCCATGTACCCCTCCCAGTCGAAAGATGTTAACACCTTCACATGAGAACCCGCAGTGCGCTCGCGACAGCGAGCGGCGGGTGAGGGCTGCCGCCTACCACGGCTGGGCACCTGACCAGAGCGGTCCGCGGCGCATGCCATGGTCGGCCGACACCGCCGGGAACGCCGTCTGGATGGTAGCGTTTCGCAATCGAGCTGTGCCCCTGTGGGTCAGGGGCCGGACAGGACCAGTCGGTTGCCTCCGTTCCTCGGCGTACTCGCAGCGCCAACGGTACTTCTTAATGCTGCCTTGAGCTTCCTGCGCGACGTTGGCGTGCCGGTTCGGGGTCCCGACGCGCTCGCCGTCGTGATCCCCATGTACAACGAGGAGGCCGGCGCGGCGCGAGCCCTCGCGTCGCTCCTGTCACAGTCCGAGCCACTTGACGAGGTCGTCGTCAGCGTCAACGGCTGCACCGACGCGACCATCGACGAGGTGCAGCGCACGCTGCGCGATCGCGGCTTCGAGCCCGGCGCCTCGGAGCCGTTCGAGCCGTTCGACGCCTCGGTGCGGCGCTGGCATCACACGGCAGACGCCACGCGTGTGATCGTCGTCGAGCATCACGGACGCACCTCGAAGGCGGAGAGCGTCAACATCGCCGTGCTGTCGAAGCTCGTCACGTCACGACGCATCCTCGTCGTCGACGGCGACACCGTGCTCGCGCCCCGCTTCGCTGCGGCGATGAGGGACAGCTTCTACCGCTTGAAGGTGGTGCGGGAGCGCTCGAAGCCGGGTGGTGGCCTCACCAGACGGTACGTCGTCGAGGACCTCGCGCTGCAATCGGGCTCGGTGCGTTCGCAGCGTCCTGGACGCTTCGGGCTGGCGGCCTGGTGGATCTGGCTGGCGCGCACCGGTGAGTACGCGGTGTCGTCGGTGCTGCGCGCTGGGCAGACGAGACGCATCGGACGCGACGGGCCGTTCGCGCGCTCGCGACTGTTCACCGTCGTAGGTTGCGGCTTCGTCGCGCGGCGCGACGAGTTCCCGATGCCGAGTGACACCCGAACCGAGGACCACGACTTCACGCTTCAGGTCCAGAACCAGCAGGAGCGCAGCGGCAGCGCGAGCGCGAGGTCCCTCGACGAGCGTGGGTTCAGGTTGGTCGTGAACGGCGACCTCGTACCGTTCTCCGCGCGGCTCCACCCCGACACCGAGATCGGCGTCGTGAAGAGCGGCGACGCGCGCTACGTCGACGAAGCCGTCATGTACACGGACGACCCGCGGGTGACCGGCGGCCTCGTCAAGCAGCTCGAGCGCTGGAACGGAGGGGCGCTGGAGAACGCGTTCAAGCGACTCGTCGGGGTCGAGAACCGCCGCAGGTTGGGGCCCAACGTGCGCTTCGCTCTGGTCAGCGCCCTCGTCGAGAACCTGCTGGGCCTGTCCCTGCTGCTGGTGGTGCCCGCGCTACTCGGCCTACGGGGCGGACCCACATGGTCGGAACGTCTGGTCGGCGGCATGGCCGTGTGGCTGGTCCTCGACTTCGTCGGCTGCCTGTTGCTCGTCCTCATCGGTCTCCTCAGGGCGCCCGCGCGCGACGCGCCAGGGTCTCGGCTGTCGGCCCTGCCCAAGGCGCTCGCCGTAGCCCTGCCGCTACAGAGCCTGAGGCTCGTCAACGCCGTCACCTACGTCGCCGCATGCACCCGCGTGCTGCCTGCGCTGGTGACCGAGCGCCGCACCCGCGCCTCAGTGGGCGCGTCGGCCCACGCCGAGGTGACGGCCAACAAGGGCGTACGCGATCCAGGCGTCACGTGGGACAGACCGGGCACGGTCCTGCCTCGGGCAGCGTACGCGAGGACGGCAGGCACGGCCCTCGTGCTAGGGCTCATCGCGACCATGATCTTCTCCGGGTCCGCGCTGTACGCGTCGTCGACGTCGCGCTTCGACACCTCGGCGTGGCGGCTCACGTACACCAGCGATCGTGTCGACCAGGACGACCACGCCCTTTTGCCCGTCGGGGTCGACCACGGGCTTTCGGCGTTCTGCAGCCCCGCGTTGCGGCCGGCAGGCACGGCAGGCGACCGTCACGTGACGGGGGGCGGGTCGGCAGCGTACACGCCGCTCTCGGCGTTCGGGCTGCTCATGCTCGGACGACTCGCGCCTCTGCTGGCTCACCTCGAGGAGGCGGCCAGCGCGTACGACGTCGACGCCGACCTGTTGTTGAGGGTGATCCTCAACGAGTCGTATCTCGACCCGCTCGCCGTCGGGCAGACGGAGGACCTGGGACTGGCCCAGGTGACCACCGACGCGTTGACGCTGCTGCGCTCGGTGTCGCTGGACTTGGACTCCGCGCTCTTCAACCCCGCGCTGGTGAACGGCGAGTTCAGCGTGTTCGACCCTGCGTTCTCGGTGTGTGCGGGAGCCGCGAAGCTCGCCTGGGCCGTGTCGGAGCAGGGTGGCGAGTCAGACGAGGTGGCGTACGCGCGCTACATCAACCCGTTGATCGGCGTGGTGCGCGGACGGGTCGCCGACACCCACGTGGCAGCGGTCGCGGCCATGACGGCGCTGACGCCCCTCACCGACCTGCTGGGCTCCACCATCGCCGCGTACCGTGACGACCCCTCGCGCGTGACGCGGGAGGAGCGCGACCTCCTCGACGTCGCGGCAGCGGTGGGCGCAGGGGACCTCACGCTCCGTGGCGCCTACGCACGTACCGGCAGCCTCATCCGGTCGATGCAGATCCTCGATGTGGAGTTCTACGACGACGTCATGCGCCGCCTCTACGGCGAGGGCGATGAAGGCACGATCCTGGCGACAGCGCCCGAGATGTAGGCGACGAGCACCTCGCCGTGAGGTCCGCTCGCGATGGACGTCAGTCCTGGGGTCGCCTGCACGAGCGGGACGGGAACGGTCGAGCCGTCGGGAAGGGCCCAGACGCGGCCCGTGACGAAGTCGCCGTACAGGTACGCGCCGACCAGGTCGGGTAGCTCGGGGTCGTAGCTGACGACACCACCGGTGACGGCCTGACCGCCTGCCGGGTCGAGGGCTAGGTGAGCGTACGCCACGAGCGGTGCCGCGAAGCGGGCGGGGTCGCACGCCGGGTCGACGAAGCCCGGTGCATCGGGGAACCACTGGCACTCGAAGCCCTCCAGGGACGGCCAACCATGGTCGGCGCCTGCGACGACGAGGTTGATCTCCTCGTACCGGTCGTTGCCGACGTCGGCGAGGAACAACTCGCCCGTGAACGGGTCGAAGTGGAACTTCCACGGGTTGCGGAAGCCGCTGGCGTAGATCTCGGGCAATGCCCCGGGGAGAGCGGCGTACGGGTTGTCGGGCGGGATCCTGTAGCCGTGCTCCTCGGCCCAGCCGCCGCTGACGTCGAGTCGCAGGAGCTTGCCCCTCAGGGTGTCACGTGACGGCGCGCTCCACGGCGGTTCGTGCAGGAAGTGGTTCGATGACTCCCCGTTGCCGACCCCCACGTAGAGCATCCCGTCGGGTCCGAACTCGAGGTGGCCGCCGTGGTGGAAGGGTTCGGGGACGCTCACCCGCAGCACCACCAGTTCGCCGCCGGCGTCGGCTCTGCCTGTTGCCTCGTCGATCGGGTAGCGTCCGACGATGAGATCTCCCGAGCCCTTCTCCGTGTACGCGGCGTACGCGAACCTGCCACGGGACTGCAGCGCTGCGGCCGAGCGCGGCTCGACGGCTACCGAGAACATCCCCTGCTCGCCCTGGAGCGCGGTGACGCGGCCGACGAGGTTGAGGAACGGTTCGACGTCCTGTTCGCCGTCCGTGACAGACCTGACCAGGCCACCGAGCTCGACGACGAGGAGCCTGTCGCCGTCATCCGGCACGCTCACCAACGAGACCGGCTTCTCGAACGAGTAGGGGAGGGGTTGGAGTTGGTAGAGCGGAGCCCCCAGCACGAACGGTGTGGTGGGAGGCTGTGGCGCAGGCCCCTGGGCCGAGGCGCTGGCGATCAGCAGGAGGAACACGGCCAGGAAGCGACGCACGATGATCGCCAGCATAGCCATGCCGGCCGGGCCACCGCGAGGGCGTGCGTACCGCCGTAGAGGGCCGGCCAGCGGGTCTGTCGAACGGTCAGCGTGCGGCGACGTCGGTGGGGCTCGGCGCGAGGCGGAACGCTGAGGCGACCGCGTCGTCGGCGACCATGCGCCAGTCGGCCTCCTTGTGCTCGTCGAACCAGATGAGGGCCTCCACGCGGGGGAACGAGGTGCTCGACAGCATCGCGGCTACCCACGCAGCCTTGTCTCCGCCTTCGTTCGAGCTGGCCATCTCGGCGAGCCATACGCCCTGATCACCGAGTCGCGTGATGCGCTCGTAACCCTCCTCGAAGACCTCTTCGAAGGGGCGCCACGCCGTCCATGGCCGTGTCGAGCCCCAGTTGTAGCCGTCGAGCGCGAGCACGTCGACGACGTCGGAGCCGGGGTAGTACCGTTCGAAGCGGTTCTCCTCGGTGCGCGGGGAGTCGGTCACGTTGGGGCTGAACACCCAGCGCACGTTGTCCGCGCCCGCTTGGTCGAAGATGTCCGCCATGCGTCGCCACGCGCGCCTGAGGGCAGCGGGGTCCCCGTTCCACGGCACCCAGTCCCCGTTCATCTCGGGGAAGGGTCGCAGGTAGACGAGCACGCCTGAGTCGCGCACGCCGTCGGCCCAGGAGCGGATGTACGCGTCGTGCACGCCTGCCGCGATGTCGGACACGGTTTGCGTGTGCGGCTGCCAGCTGATGAGCGGTCTCCTGCCCTCGGTGGCTGCCATCGCCACCATCTCGGGGAAGTACGGGTTGTCCCAGTTGGTGAACCAGTGCACCACGTCGAGGGTCCGGCCCAGTGAGCTCTCGAGCTCATGCACCGGTCCCATCCCGCGCCACACCCCGCCGTACGTGAAGGCGCCCAACATGGCGCGTTGTGACAACGGCAGCGTAGGAGCGCGGTGCGACGCCTGTCGTGTGCGCACGGTCCCATCTTCGAACGTCCACGGTGCCTGAGCGGCTGCGATGACGCTCATGGCGAGCACCAGCACCACGCCGAGGGCCACAGCCGCCGACCGACGTGGCAGCCTTCGTGCCGGTCGGTTCGGTGAAGCGGTCTCTCTGGTCGAGCACGCAGACGCGTCCAAGCCGCGCTTCGCCCTTCCGGGCACTCGACCGGATCGTCATGGAAGGTGTTCGCGGGGGATCCCTACGGTTCAGGCAGAACGCGGGACCGATGCGATGCACTCCGTTGGCCGGTTGCGCTACTAGCTCCACCTGTTCCAAGCGCCCAATTGCAGAACAGGCTTCACAGCTTCCAAGGGCGAGGCGTGTCCCTGGCGGGGGCCTCGCGGTTCACATGCTATGCGGTCGCGTCGGAGCGCCGCGTGACGTACATCGCACGTCGTGAGCGCGTCACGTGACGTGCTGCGAGGCTCGTGACCGAGGTGGCGGGCCGTCGGTCGCGGTCATGGACCATGCGCCCGGTCTGATAGCATGGTTGGCCCGCGCTCGCAGGCGGGACGACCCCTCACTCATGGCCAGCACCCCTCCGACTCCTGCACAGTTAGGCGCTGCCGACGTGTCGGCCGCTGCAGCCGACCGGTTCGGCTTCACCGAACTCGGCCGTGACGGCTCCGCCCGTCGTGGGCGCCTCGTGACGCCGCACGGGGCTGTCGACACTCCTGCCTTCGTCGCCGTCGGAACGCAAGCGACCGTGAAGACGCTGACACCCGAAGCCGTCGCGGCGACGGGAACCGAACTGCTGTTCGCCAACACGTACCACCTGTACCTGCGCCCCGGCGCCGAGGTGGTCGCCGCGCACGGCGGCTTGCACCGGTTCATGAACCACAGCGGCCCGCTGTTGACCGACTCGGGCGGCTTCCAGGTCTTCTCGCTCGGGGCGTCGATCGAGCACGGCGTGGGCAAGGTGGCGAGCATATTCCCCGACGAGGACGCTTCAGCGGGCAGGCGCGCGGCGACCGGTGAGGGCCTGGTGACGGTGGGGGAGGACGGCGTGGTGTTCAAGAGCCATATCGACGGCTCGAAGCACCTGTTCACCCCCGAGAGGTCGATCGAGGTCCAGCGGGCGCTCGGGGCCGACATCGTGCTGGCGTTCGACGAGTGCACCAGCCCGCTGCACGACGAGGCGTACACGGCCCGTTCGATGGAGCGCACGCACCGCTGGGCCGACAGGAGCCTCGCCGCGTTCACGGGGTCACACGCGCGGCACGGCTACAGGCAGGCCCTCTACGGCATCGTGCAGGGCGGCGCCTTCCGTGAGTTGCGGGAACGGAGCGCGGCGTTCATCGGGTCGCGCGAGTTCGACGGGATCGCCGTGGGTGGGAACCTGGGCGGCAGCCACGACGAGATGCAAGCGATCCTCGACTGGACCGTGCCTCTGCTGCCCGACGCGCTCCCGCGCCACCTGCTGGGCATCGGCGACGTCGCCGGTGTGTTCCAGGCCGTGAGTCGCGGGATCGACACGTTCGATTGCGTGATGCCGACGCGCAACGCACGCACGGGCACGCTACTGGTGTTCCGCGGCTCGGGCGCGGGCGAGGGCACCCGCGCCGGCGAGGGCGCAGGCGCGGGGTCCGGCGAGCACGCGCGCGACCTCACACGTAAGACGGGCGTCAACGCAGGGTTCAGGCTCAACGTGCTCAACGCGCGGTTCGCCGACGACCTCGGGCCGATCGAGGAGGGTTGCGACTGCTACACGTGCGCCTCGTACACGAGGTCCTACCTCAGGCACCTGTTCAAGGCAGGCGAGCAGTTGGCGCAGCAGTTGGCGTCGATCCACAACCTGCGCTTCATGGCGCGCCTGATGCAGGGCATCAGGGCCGCGATCGAGGCCGGCGAGTTCGAGGGGTACCGGCGCGAGGTGCTGGGCTAGAAGTTCTTCTCGATGAGGTCGATGGTCGAACCGTCCTGCGTCACGAACCGCACGATGCCGACGGCGGGCACGAAGTAGATATCCAGAACAGTCTGTCCACCGTTGCTGGTGAGCGTCGTCTGGCGGATGAGGAGGGCGTTGAAGCGCCCCGCCTGCGTCGCGACGCCGCGCAGGCCGATCACCTCGGAGCTGAGCGTGAGGTTGAAGCCACTCAGGTTCGTCGTGCCGGTCCAGGTCATCCCTTGCGCCAGCGGCTCCTGTGGGTAGACGACGAGCGCGGGATCGTAATGGAAGACCTGGCCCCCTGCGGCCGAGCCGAAACTGACGACCCCCTCTGGCGTGTACTGCATGTAGTCCTCGGAGATGGGGACGCCCTCGAAGTAGTGGGTGAGGACCATCACCTGGCGGCCGCCGACGTCGCGAGGACCGCTGAGCTGCTGCGTCTCGCCCGATGAGTAGGTCCAGCTCAGGCCCGACTCGCTGGGGTAGTAGCCTTGCGCGGTCGCCGTTCCGCCAAGAAGCAGGATGGATAGAACGAGCAGTCGCATCCCGACTCCGGCCCGGCGCCACGCGGCGGAGCCACGGTGCATGTACGAGCGGAGCGCGAACGGCGCCCCGTGGTCTGACGTGCGTCTCATCGTTCCTCCTGGCGCAGTTCGCTTGCCCGTTTGGTCGCCTCTTCGATGGCGTCCATGAGAGCGAACCTGAGCCGATGGCGCTCCAAGGTCCTCACCCCTGCGATGGCCGTGCCGCCCGCGGAGGAGACCTCATCCTTCAACTCGCTAGCATGCTTGGTTTCGAGCAGCCGCGCGGTGGCGAGCAGCACCTGACGAGCGAGGTCACGAGCGACCGTCCTGTCGAGGCCGACCCGCACCCCTCCGTCGGCGAGCGCTTCCGCGACGACGGCCGCGTACGCCGGGCCAGAGCCCGCCATGCCCGTGAAGGCGTCGAACAGTTCCTCGCGCACGTCGTAGACCGAGCCGACGGCGCCGAACAGGCTGCGAGCCATGGCGACGTCCTCGGCTGTCGCCTCCGGCAGCGCCGTGAGCGCCGTCGCGCTGACGCCGAGCGCGGCCCCGAGGTTCGGCATGGCGCGGATCACGCGCTTGCTGCCTACGCGCTCCGCGATGCTGCTGGCGGTGACGCCCGCCATGAGGGAGATGAAGGGCAGGTCGCGTTGCGCGACCAACGGTGCCACGCGCGCGAACGATTGCGGCTTGACGGCGAGGAGTACCCGCTCGGCGCGATGCAGCCCCGAATCGTCGACGGCGCCGACCCCGAACCTGTCCGACAGTTCCGCCGCCCGGCGTTGGTTGGGGTGGTACACGGCGATCTCGTCGGCTGCCAGCAGTCCAGCGCCGATCGCGCCCTGCAAGACAGCCCCACCCATCCGTCCTGCTCCGACGATGACGAGACGCAGGTTGGACGAAACTGCCCCGCCGCGAGTCACGACGCTCATTCTAGTGGGGAGCGCCGA
>Ga0123333_10006360_pt1 | contig 10411 bp, 6 predicted proteins | sample BioC12SIPDNA_3_FD_89957 | JGI IMG/M metagenome (GOLD analysis project Ga0123333, IMG submission 89957) | Anaerobic biogas reactor microbial communites from Washington, USA - Biogas_R2_B C12 SIP DNA | ecosystem: Engineered > Bioreactor > Anaerobic > Unclassified | place: Washington, USA...
ACTGACCCCCAAAAGCGCGTGGCCGTCATTGCCATTGGCGGCAATTCGCTCATTGCCGATAAGGACCACCAGAGTGTCGAAGACCAGTATGCCGCTGCCGGGGAGACAACTCGCCACATTGCCACGATGATCAAGAATGGCTGGGACGTAGCTATCAGCCATGGCAACGGTCCGCAGGTTGGCTTTATCCTCCGGCGCTCCGAGATAGCTGCCAAGGTCGAAGGGATGCACGAGATTCCTCTGGACGTCTGCGGCGCTGACAGCCAGGGAGCGATCGGCTACGCTCTGCAGCAGAATCTCTACAACGGCTTCCGCGAGATGGGCATCGACAAGAGTGTGGCGACCATCGTCACCCAGACCGAGGTCAGCGCGCAGGATCCGGCTTTCCAGAACCCCACCAAGCCGATCGGCGGCTTCATGAGCGCTGAGGAGGCCGAGCGCCGCCGGCTGGAAGATGGCTGGCAGGTTGTGGAGGACGCCGGTCGCGGCTGGCGGCGGGTCGTGCCCTCGCCGCAGCCCGTGCGCATCGTCGAAGAAGAGGCCGTGAAGGCGCTGATCAACGCCGGCATTGTTACCATCACCGTCGGCGGTGGCGGGATTCCTGTCGTCGCCGACGAGGAAGGCAACCTGCACGGCACGGCGGCCGTGATCGACAAGGACCTGGCCTCGGCTTTGCTGGCGAACGTCATCGGCGCCGACATGTTGATTATCAGCACGGCCGTGGAGAAGGTCGCCATCCACTTCGGCACGCCCAACCAGCAATGGCTTGACGAGATGACGCTGGACGAGGCGCGCGCTTATCTGGCCGAGGGCATCCACTTCGCGAAGGGCAGTATGGCGCCCAAGATCCAGGCCGTTATCCAGTTCCTGGAGCGCGGCGGCGAACACGCGATCATCACCAACCCGGAGAACATCGCCCGCGCCCTGGCCGGCGAGACCGGCACGCACATCGTGCGCCAACGCACTGCGGCGCGTGCCTGAGACGCGGCGAAAGATGAGCAACGTCACCCACCTGCACTGTCTGGTCTGTGGCCGCGACTATGCGCCCGGCGAGATTGAATACGTCTGCCCCGAACACGGCAATGAGGGCATTGTCGACGTCCGCTACGATTACGAGCGCATCGGCCGGCAGATCAGCCCGCAGATACTGCGGGAGAACGGCGACATGACCATCTGGCGTTACCGGCCGCTGCTGCCCATTGCGCCCGGCGCGCCTGTCCCGCCGCTCAGCGTCGGCTGGACGCCCCTCTACCCGGCGCCGCGCCTCGGCCAGCCGCTTGGTCTGCGCCACCTGTGGGTGAAGGACGACGGTCGCCAGCCGACCGCCAGCTTCAAGGACCGGGCGAGCGCCATTGCCGTCGTCATGGCGCAGGAGAAGGGAGCAGCCGTCATCACCACAGCCAGCACGGGCAACGCCGCCGCAGCCCTCAGCGGCCTCTGCGCCAGCGTCGGCCAGCGCAACGTCATCTTCGTGCCCGAGAGCGCGCCGCAGGCCAAAATCGCTCAACTGCTCGTCTTCGGCTCGACGGTCATGCTCGTCCAGGGCAGCTACGACGATGCCTTTGAGCTGTGCCTGCAGGCGGCGGCCGAATACGGCTGGTATAACCGCAACACCGCCTACAATCCCTACATGAGTGAAGGGAAGAAGACGGCCAGCTACGAGATCTGCGAGCAGCTCGGCTGGGACGCGCCCGACGCCATCTTCATCAGCGTGGGCGATGGCTGCATCATCGGCGGCGTGCATAAAGGGCTGAAAGATCTGCTGGCGCTCGGCTGGATCGACAGAATGCCGCGCCTCTACGGCGTGCAGGCCGCCGGCAGCGACTATATGGTCCAGGCCTGGGAAAGCGGCGAAGATGTGCTGACCAAAGCGCCAATCCAGGCCAGCACCGTGGCCGACAGCATCAGTGCGGGTCTGCCCCGCGACCGGCTGAAGGCGATGGCGGCGGTCAGAGAGACGGGCGGCAGCTACGTCCGCGTGACCGACGCAGAGATTCTTGATGCCATCCTGCCCCTCGCGCGCGCAACCGGCGTCTTCGCCGAACCGGCCGGGGCCGCAGCCTACGCAGGCCTCGTCGCCGCCGTCCGGCTGGGACTCGTGCGGGCTGACGAACGGATCGTCGTCCTCAACACAGGCAGCGGCCTGAAAGACATCGCCAGCGCCATGCGAGCCGTCGAGTCCTCCGGCACCCGGCCCAATCGGGTCCGGCCGGATATGGACGATTTGCGGCGGGTGATGTCCAGTCTGAATGAAGAAGCCACTACCAGGCAGTGACAGATACCAGAGCAACAAGGAAGCAACGATGATTGACCTGACCATTCACAGTGAAGACGTGCTGGAACGCGCTGTCGAACGGGCGCGCGAGCGCAATATCATCATCCCGACTTTCAGCCAGATGGTGAATCCGGAGCTGATCCCGCAGCGTATCAAGCGCCAGCTCCGCGATGTCGGTCTCTGGGACTTGAATCCACTGAACCTCTTCCGCATCACCTGGCACAACGAGCCGGTGGAGAGGGGCGGCGGCTTCGGCGGCGTGAACTACCTGGAGATCCCGCCGGCCATCAGCGGCGTCGATGCCCGCATCGTTCTTCTGCTGGGCAAGTATTTCCCCACCGGCGCACACAAGGTGGGTGCGGCCTTTGGCTGCCTCGTCCCGCGGCTGGTAACCGGCCAGTTTGATCCCACCACGCAGAAGGCCGTCTGGCCTTCGACCGGCAACTACTGCCGTGGCGGCGCCTACGATTCCCATCTGCTGGCCTGTGAATCGATCGCCATCCTCCCCGAAGGCATGAGCCGCGAGCGCTTTGAGTGGCTGGCGAACGTGGCCGGCGAGACAATCAAGACGGCAGGTTCCGAAAGCAACGTCAAGGAGATCTTCGACAAGTGCTGGGAGCTGCGGCGCTCCGGTGAAGACGTCGTCATCTTTAACCAGTTTGACGAGTTCGGCAACTACCTCTGGCACTACGCGGTCACTGCTCCCGCGATGGTCGAGGTCCTCGACGAGATCATGCGCCCCGGCGACCAGTATCGCGGCCTGGTGGTCACGACCGGCTCGGCCGGAACGATTGCCGCCGGCGATTACCTGAAGCAGCAGTACCCGACGAGCAAGATCGCAGCCAGCGAGGCGCTACAGTGTCCTACCCTCCTGCTCAATGGCTTCGGCGCCCACCGCATTGAAGGCATCGGCGATAAACACGTGCCCTGGGTCCACAACGTAAAGAACACCGACATGGTGATCGCTATCGACGACAACGCCACGATGGGTCTCCTCCGCCTCTTTAACGAGCCGGCGGGCCAGGAATATCTGGCGTCGCAGGGCGTGCCGGCGAGCTTCATCGAGCAGCTACCCCTGCTCGGCATCTCCGGCATTGCCAACATGCTTTCGGCCGTCAAGTTCGCCAAGTTCTACGAGCTGGGTGGCAACGACGTCGTGCTCAGCGTGGCGACGGACTCGATGGAAATGTACGAGAGCCGCGTGCGCGAGCTGCGTGAGGAGCAGGGCGAGTTCACCACGTTGGATGCGGCCGGCGCCTATCACCGCTATCTGCTCGGCACGACCATTGATTATGTGGAAGAACTGGGCTACTATGAGCGCAAGCGCATCCACAATCTCAAGTACTACACCTGGGTCGAACAGCAGGGCAAGACGTACGACGAGATCCAGGCCCAGTGGTACGACGACGATTACTGGACCAGTAACCAGGGCGCCGTGGGCGAGATTGACGCGCTGATCGAGCAGTTCAACGAACGGACCGGCCTCCTTTCCAGTAACAACGGCGCCTGACGACAACGTCCTCCGGCGGGTTGAGGCCGGGCCGTCCGACCGGTAAGCATTGGGAGCCGCCATTGTGCGGCCCCCTGTTTCCCGGACGCTGGTCAACAAGGAGGAGGTCATGGGCGCTCAGATCGGCCTGCCGCGACACGGCCGCAGTCGAGAGGAGCTTCTGCAGGAGATGCGCGCGCTGCGAAGCTCCGACGTCAACTGGCAGGACGGTCGCGTCTTCAGTCTGGTCTTTCCGGCCGGGGGGGAAGCGCTGCAGCTTCTGAAAGACGCCTATACCCTCTACTTCTCCGAAAATGCGCTGAACCCCACCGCCTTTCCCAGCCTGCGGCGTATGGAGACCGAGGTGATCGCCATGAGCGCCACGCTTCTGGGCAGCCAGGGGCAGGTCGTGGGCAACATGACGTCCGGCGGCACCGAGAGCATCCTCATGGCGGTGAAGACGGCGCGTGATTGGGCGCGCGCCGAACGGCCCGACATCACGGCGCCGGAGATGGTGCTGCCCCGGAGCGCTCATCCCGCCTTCGACAAGGCCGGCCACTATTTTGGCGTCCGTGCCGTCCATACACCCCTGACTCCCGATTTCCAGGCTGACGTTGCTGCCATACGGCAGGCCATTACGCCCAATACCATCCTGCTCATCGGCTCTGCGCCGTCCTACCCGCAGGGCGTCGTCGATCCCATCCCGGAGCTGGCGGCTCTGGCGCAGGAGCATGGGCTGCTCTGCCACGTGGACGCCTGCGTCGGCGGCTTCATGCTGCCCTTTGTGCGTCGTCTCGGCTATCCTGTGCCAGAGTTCGACTTCGCCGTTCCCGGCGTGACCAGCCTCTCAGCCGACCTCCACAAGTATGGCTACGCCGCCAAAGGCGCCTCGCTTATCCTCTATCGCGATGCGGCCCTGCGCCGCCACCAGCTCTTTGCCTACACCGACTGGCCCGGCGGCATCTACGCTTCGCCTACCATGGGCGGCACCCGGCCGGGTGGGGCTATCGCCGCGGCCTGGGCCATCATGAACTACCTTGGCGAGGAGGGCTACCTGAAGCTGGCCGGAGAGGTGATGGCGGTTACCCGGCAAATTCAGGATGGCGTGGCTGCTATAGCCGGCATTGAGGTGCTCGGCCGGCCGGTTATGAGCGTGATGGCGCTCGGCTCGTCGAAGGTCAACGTCTACGAGGTGGGCGATGAGATGGGGCTGCGCGGCTGGCATCTCGACCGCCAGCAATTCCCGCCTTCGCTGCATCTCACCATCAACCCGGCCCACGTTCGCCAGACCGACGCCTTTCTTCACGACCTGCAGGCCGCCGTACGCGCCGCGCGCCGGCTGAGTCCGCAGCGGCTGGTCGGTTCAGCAGCGGTTCGGGCGGCGAACCTCGCTTCCCGCGCGCTGCCCGCCCCGCTCGTCAGCCGCTTAATGGCCGGCGCCTCGACCCGTCTTGGCGGCGACGGATTGCCGGGGCGAAGTGCGCCAATGTATGGTATGATGGGCACGCTACCAAATCGCGGCGATCTGCGCGAGCTGGTTCTCGACCTCGTCGAGCAGTTCACACGCCCACAGGAGGAAGGTTGACGGGCGCGCCGCTTCGTTATTCAGTCGCCATTTGCCAGGAGAGCTTAATGCCAGCCACGACCACGATATCCTTTGTTCGTCACGGCGACTTTGAGAACCCGGACGGTGTCTATCATGGACGCCTGTCGGGTTTTCCGCTCAGCGAGCTAGGACGTCAGGAGGTAGAAGCGGTTGCCGCTGTCCTTGCCGCCATGGAAGACGAACCGGTCGTGGCTATCTATACCAGCCCGCAGCTCCGCACCCGGCAGACGGCCGAGATCATTCAGGCCGCCCTGCAGCCGCCACCGCCTCTGAAAGAGACTTCACTTCTGGACGAGATCCGCTCTCCATTTGACGGCAGTCCACGCGAGCAAATGGACAGGCGCAATTGGGATTTCTATACCGGCACCAGCTTCCCGTACGAACAACCCCAGGATGTTCTCCAGCGGGTCCTTTCCTTCGTGCAGCGCATGCGCCGACTGCACACGAACGAGCACGTCGTCGCCGTGAGCCATGCCGATCCGATTGCCTTTCTCTGGCTCTGGCTCGCCGGAGAAGAGCCGACCGTCGAAATGCGCAAGCGGCTTGACGAATACGGCATGGATGTGCCTTATCCGCAAACGGCCTCCCTGACAACGGTGCGCTTCCGCTCTGTCTCTCTGGACGAGCGTCCGCAATATCGTTATCAGCGGCCTTTTCAACTCCCGCGGAACAAGGAGGTGAGAAATCGCAGAGAGTGATGCTGCAGCCTGTTTTTTGCAGATAGGACAACACCTAGAGGAGTGAAGCCATGAAGAAGATTACTGTTCTATTTATCCTGGCCCTGGCTCTTTTGCTCGTCGCCTGCGGCGGCGAAGCTGAGCTGGGCACCGAGGATAACCCCATCGCCATGTCCTTTGTCCCTTCCGGCGATACGGAAGACATCGTTGCCAGTGGCGATCAGCTTGCCCAGATGATCAGCGAGCGGACCGGCCTGGTCATTGAATCGGAAATTGGCACGAACTTCGCCGCCGTCCGCGAGGCGATGGGAGCCGGCCAGGCACACATTGGCTGGCTGAACACCTTCAATTACGTGCTCGCCAATGAACAGTACAACGTCGATGTCGGGCTGGTGACCGAGCGCTTCGGCTCCAGCACCTATTTGGGCCAGATCGTCGTCCGCGCCGACAGCGGCATCGAATCCGTCGCCGATCTGGAAGGCAAGGTAATGTGCTGGGTCGATCCCAACTCCACCTCCGGCTACATCATCCCCCGGATTGAACTCGCCGCCCAGGGGCTCGACGTCGAGACTGCCTTCGCCAATGAGATCGAAGCCGGCACCCATCCGAATGTGATTATCTCCGTGTACAACGGCGATTGTGACGCCGGTGCAACCTTCTCGGATGCCCGCAGCGATGTGGAAGAGGATCTGCCGGATGTGATGGAGCAGGTCGTGGTCCTCACCGAGACGGCGGCAATTCCCAACGACAGTGTCTCCTTTATTGAGGAATTCCCCGAGGAGATGCGCGCCGAAATCGAGGCGGCGCTGCTTGACATTGCCAGCACCGAAGAAGGGGCGGCGGCGCTCGAACAGCTCTACTCGATCAGTGGCCTGCAGGAGGCCGACGACTCCTTCTATGACGAATTCCGCGCGGACCTGAGCCGCGCTGGCATCGACATCGAAGAGCTCGCCCAGTAACAGCTAAGCGATACGGCCGGGGAGAGGTACACACCTCTCCCCGGTTCAGGAGACAGGATTGTGCTGCGTATTGAGAATCTGACGAAAGTTTTCGAAGACGGAACAGTTGCCCTCAACGACGTCAGCTTCACCGTGAATGAGGGCGAGTTCATGGTCATCATCGGCCTCTCTGGCTCGGGGAAATCGACGCTGCTGCGCTGCATCAACCGGCTGATCGAGCCAACGTCCGGCCGCATCATCTGGGACGACGTGGACATCACCGCCGCCAGTTCTGGAGAGCTGCGCCAGATCCGGCGTAAGATCGGCATGATCTTCCAGCAGTTCAACCTCGTCAAGCGTAGCAGCGTGATGACCAACGTTCTCTCCGGCCGGCTCGGGTACGCGCACCCATTCCTCAGCCTCCTGCACAGGTTCTCCGGCGCGGATCGCCAGCGCGCCATCGCCGCTCTAGACCGCGTCGGCATCGCCGAAAAAGCGGAGAATCGCGCCGACCAGCTTTCGGGCGGCCAGCAACAGCGTGTGGCCATCGCCCGCGCATTGATGCAGGAGCCGCGCCTGATGCTGGCCGACGAGCCGGTCGCCAGCCTCGACCCGGTGTTGGCGCACTCCATCCTGCAATACCTGGAGCTACTCAACCAGCAGGACGGCATCACCGTCATCTGCAGCCTGCACTTCCTGGATCTGGTGCATCGTTACGCGACGCGCGTCGTGGGGCTGAAGGACGGTTACCTTGTCTTTGACGGCGAGCCGCGTGAGCTGACTCCGGAGAAGTTTAAGGAAGTCTACGGCGAAGAAGCCGAGATGGTTACTGTGGGCGGCCAGCAGCGCTGAGCGCAAGAGACAATCATCCGCCGATGGAAGAACGCCCCGTCCCTGCCCTTACGCCCCAACGCGCTGCTCTCTATTCCCTGTTCATTCCCGGTAGCAGCCAGTTCCTCTCAGGCCGCCGCATCAGGGCGGTTGCTCTGCTCGTCGGCATTGTCCTGCTACTGGCCCTCGTGGCCTGGTGGCAGACGCCGGTGCTCTACCTGCCGGTGGCGGCTCTCTGGCTCTGGAATGTCTGGGATGGCTATCGTCTGGCCCAGGGCCGGGAGTCGCGGCTCACCCTTCCGCTGCTGCTTGGGGCGCTGGTCGTCTACACCATTGCCCTTGGCGTCGTAGACGTTCGCTTCGGCCGGCTCTTCAGCGATTGGCGCCGTGTGCAGCCCTTTGTGACGGCGCTGGCCAATCCTGAGCTGTTTACTTACCCAACGGAGGACAGAATTGGCGTCGGGCCGATTCAGGTCCCCTGTATCGATCCCCTGCCACCACCTGACCGCGAAGCGACATCCGATCCCCAGGTTATTTTCAGCGCGCCGTGCGCCGACGTCGGCGATACGATCACGATCGTTGGTCGTGGCTTCTTTCCCGACGTTCAAGGCGAGCTGCGCTGGCTGAACCCGATAGGCGATATCCAGCGCGTCACGCGCGAGGGGCAGCAGGTCGTCTTCACGCCCGACGCGAGCGGAACTTTCACCGAGACGATACGCGTCCCCCAGGCAGTGCCGGTGCCCCAGCGCCCCGGACCCGGGGAGACACAGACCCACGCCGTCCGCGCCATCCAGCAGCGGCCCTTTGGCTCGCCGGTGATGACCGAGACGCTGGCGCTGGTCCTGGAGAAGATGGGCGAGACGATTGCGCTGGCCTTCCTCTCTACGGTCCTCGGCGTTATCTTTGCCGTCCCGCTCAGTTTCTTTGCCGCCCGCAACCTGATGGACGCCAACGTCGTGACGCGCGCCGTCTATTACGTGGTGCGCACGGCGCTGAACATCATCCGCTCCATCGAAACGTTGATGTGGGCGATTATTTTCGCCGTGTGGGTGGGTCTGGGCCCCTTTGCCGGCACGCTTGCCCTCTGGCTGCATACCGTCGCCGCGCTGGGCAAGCTTTATTCAGAGGCGATTGAGAGCATTGATCCCGGCCCCATCGAGGCCATCCGCGCCACAGGAGCCCGCTGGCCGCAGGTCGTTATCTATGCGGTGCTGCCCCAGATCATGCCGACGTTCACCAGCTTCACCGTCTACCGCTGGGATATTAACGTCCGTCTCTCTACCGTCATCGGTCTCGTCAGTGACGCCGGTATTGGCTTCCTCGTCGTCCAGTGGATTCGCCTGAACCGCTTCTCCAGTATGGCGACCGCGCTGATAGCCATCATCCTCGTCGTCGCCAGTCTGGACTATTTCTCCGGGTGGGTGCGCCAGCGCATCATCGAAGGCGGCCCTACGGTGCAACGCCGTTCCGGGCTGCGGACCATCGCCCGGGCCGTGATGGTCATCGTCTTCATTGCCGCCTTCATCTGGTCGTGGCGTATCGCCCGGATCGATCTGATCGAGCTGGTGCGCGGCGCGCCGGATGGGCTGCGGATCGCCCAGTCGTTTACCGTGCCCGATATGTTTGACCGGCCGCAGCAGCGCACCACGCTCAGCCGGCCGCTCCCCGTACCCTGCGAGAGCGGCGAAACCGGGGGCGGCGATGCCAACCTGACGCTGACGCCTCCCTGCGGCCCGCCGGGCACGCCGCTGCTGATCGAGGCGACCGGGCTGCCGCCGAACCAGCTCGTCTCAGTGCGCTGGCAGTTCGAGGACGAAGCCTTTCTGCGCATCCGGTCCAATTGCTGCACGACAGATGCTGACGGCAACCTGCAGCTCGAAACCACGATCAGCCCGTTGATGGAAGTTGGCCGGGAGGGTGGCCTTGAGGAAGCGGGCGCCGTGGTGATCACGTGGGAGGAAGTGGCCGGCTCGCTGCGTTTCAGCGACTCTTTCCATACGGTCGTCGATCTCTCTATCGAGACGCTGCTCATGGCTCTGCTGGCGACGACGTTCGGCTCGCTCTTCGCCATCCCGCTGAGCTTCTTCGCCGCCCGCAATATCATGGGCAACAGCCCCCTGGGTCGCGGCGTCTATTACGCTTTCCGCACCCTCTTCAACATCACGCGCTCCATCGAGCCGCTGATCCTGGTGCTGATTGCCGGCGTCTGGGTCGGCCTGGGCCCGTTCGCCGGTATGCTGGCCCTCGCCCTGAACAACATCCCCAACCTGGGCAAGCTGTTCTCTGAGTCGATTGAGGAGATTGACACCGGGCCGGTTGACGCCGTCCGGGCCACGGGGGCAAACAGCATGCAGACGCTGGTCTACGCCATTGCGCCCCAGTTGGTGCCCCGTTTCCTGGCCTTCATTCTCTACCAGTGGGATATCAACATTCGTATGTCCACCGTTATCGGCTTCGTCGGCGGCGGTGGTATCGGCCGGCAGTTCCAGCTCTGGGTCAGCACCAACCAGTATTCGGCTGCGGGTATGGCTACCTGGGCTATTGTCGCCATGGTCTGGAGCATGGACTACCTTAGCGCCCGCGCTCGCGAAGAAA
>Ga0123333_10006362_pt1 | contig 10407 bp, 5 predicted proteins | sample BioC12SIPDNA_3_FD_89957 | JGI IMG/M metagenome (GOLD analysis project Ga0123333, IMG submission 89957) | Anaerobic biogas reactor microbial communites from Washington, USA - Biogas_R2_B C12 SIP DNA | ecosystem: Engineered > Bioreactor > Anaerobic > Unclassified | place: Washington, USA...
ACCGTGGTCGATCCCCGCGGCGGCCCCGACCGGCAAGGCTACGCCCGCGCCATTACCACCGCCGCCGGCTACCGCGATCCGTGGGCCTTCTCCGAAAACATGTTCCTCGCGGCGCAGGCCCGGCGAATTGTGCTTCTGGACGGCGAGGGCCGCGAGTACGAGGTCTATCGCGCGAGCCCCGATGAAGTCGCCGCCGGACTGGAGTGCCACGAGCCGCGACCGCTCATTGCTCGCCTCCGCGAGCGGGTCATTCCCGATCGCACGAATCCGAATAGCGACACGGGCCGCGTCGTGCTCATGGATGTTTACCGCGGGCGCAATATGGAGGGCGTGAAGCGGGGCGAGATCAAGAAACTCCTGGTTCTCGAGTCGCTTCCCAAGCCGGTCAACTTCACCGGCGGCATGGATCCTTTGACCTATGGCGGATCGTTCACCCTGGAACGCGTGCTGGGCACCGTGCCGGTCGAGCCCGACGGCTCCGCCTCGATGGAGCTGCCCGCGCTGCGGTCGCTGTTCTTCGTGGCCCTCGACGAGAACGGCCTCTCCGTCAAGCGAATGCACAGCTTCCTTTCCGTGCAGCCGGGCGAGACGACCGGTTGCGTGGGCTGCCACGAACAGCGCACCGCCACCTTCCTGCCCGCTGGGAACCCGGCGGCCCTTGCACGCCGGCCCAGCCGCATCGAACCGATCAGCGATTGCCCCGAGATGTTCGACTTTCCGCGCGACATCCAGCCGATCGTCGACCGTCTCTGTGTCGACTGCCACGACTACGAGGCGACCGAGCGGGGCGGGCCGTATGCGGGCGACGTCGTGCTCAGCGGCGACCGTGGGCCGATGTTCTCCCACGCCTATTTCACGATGACCGTCCGGCAGCTTTTCTCCGACAACCGCAACCGGCCGCAGGGCAACTACCCGCCGCGAACCATCGGCTCGTCGGCCAGCCGCATCCTCACGATGCTCGACGGCATGCACTACGGCGTGCAGGCCACCGAGCATGAGAAGAAGATGCTGCGGTTGTGGATCGAGGTGGGCGCCCCTTATCCCGGCACATACGCGGCCCTTGGCTGCGGTTCCATCGGCGGCTACCAGCAGAATCAGCTTGTCAATACGGACGAGGATTGGCCGACCACTCGCGCCGGGGCTGAAGTGATCGATCGCCGCTGCGGGGCTTGCCACCAGGGATCGAACGTGCTGCCGCGATCGCTTTCGGACGAGCGGGGCCTTTCGTTTTGGCGATTCGACATCGGCGACCCGCTTTTGAAGCTCAGCCGTCACATCGTGTTCGACCTCACGCGGCCCGAGAAATCGCTCCTGCTATTGGCGCCGTTGGCGGAGGCGTCCGGCGGTCTGGCCCGTTGCCGCGATGCGGCAGATAAGCCGGCCGTAGTCTTCGCCGACGAGTTGGATGCGGACTACGGCAAGCTGCTGGCGATGGTCACGGCCGGCAAGGAGAACCTGGAGGCGATCAAGCGGTTCGACATGCCCGGCTTCCGTCCCCGCCCGCAATACCTGCGAGAGATGAAACGCTACGGCGTCCTCGCGCCCGACCACGCGGACGACGCTCCGGTCGATCCCTACGAACTCGACCGCCGCTATTGGGAATCGCTCTGGCATCGGCCCACAACGGCGGAGTAGGCTATGTTCGTGTCGTTCGTGGTTTCCCGCCGAGGCTTGGCCAGTTGATCCCCGAATACGTGCAGCGGGCGTGGCAGGCCGGTTCCAGTGTGGCGCTGCGGGATTTTGAGCGGCTGTACCCAAGTGGTGGCGAGACCTTTCGACCGTGACAATCGCCGGAACGCAGATTGAGAGATCGACTCCGTGCGCGTATCATAGCGGTTTGGATTGGCGCGACGATCGCACGAGCTTTTTCCTGACGTCAGTGGATTCACACCTGCAGCAGAAGAGGAATCACGAGCAATGACCACTGCATTGATGCGCCGTTGGATGCCTGTATACTGCCTTGTTGTGTGCCAGGCTTGCGTTAGCGGCGGCTCCTCCATGGCCGCCGAGCAGCCGCTGCGGAGCATGCGATACACTGCTGGAACTCGCGAGGAGGCGGTGGTCTGGCAGGGCGAGGTCCGCGCCAAGCTGTTTCAACTTCTCAAACTGGATGACCTGGTGGCCGGGCGCGATTCGATTGCGCTCGATCCGCAGACTGTGTCGTCCGAGAAGAAGGAGAAGTATGAACTGCGGGAAGTCGAGATCAACAGCACGCCCGGACGACGCTTCAAGACGCTCGTCACCTTGCCGGCCGGAAGCGGCGGTCCGCGGCCGGCGGTGGTTTGCATCCACGGACACGGCGGCAATCGGCTCGCGGTGCATGAGAGAAACTCATTGTACCGCGGATTTGCCGCGGCGCTGGCCGAGCGCGGCTTTGTGACGATCGCCGCCGACGTTGGGCAACACGCCGTCTACGAAAAGGATCGCAGCTTGATGGGAGAGAGGCTGTGGGACTTGATGCGGTGCGTTGACTACCTGGAATCGTTGCCGCAGGTGGACAGAGCACGCATCGGCTGCGGTGGGTTGTCGCTGGGCGGGGAAATGGCGATGTGGCTCGGGGCGATGGATCCGCGGATCGCCGCCACGGTGAGCGCCGGATTCCTCACCAAGATGGATCAGATGGAACAGAACCACTGCCTGTGTTGGAAATTCGACGGCTTGCGCGAACTGGTCGATTTTGCGGACATCTATTGCCTGACTGCGCCGCGAGCGCTGCTATGCCAGAACGGACTCCAAGAGCCCCCGTCGCAATTCCCCGTGCCGCTGGCCTGCGAAGCTCTTAAGGAAATCGGCGCGATCTACAGCGACTTCGGGGTGCCGCAAGACGCGGCGGTGCTGGCGCACCCGGAAGGGCACGTCATCCATTTGCCTGGCCTGCTGGCTTTCTTCGAGGAACGCTTGGGACCGAGCGGGCTATAGATTGGGGAGCGGATTCCACCACAGGTCGATGGGTCGTTTCACGCCCGCGGGCCGAAACGGCAGTTCCACCCTGCGCCCGCTCCCCGCCGACTGATAGGCGGCGTAGAGTGCTTCCTGCACGACACGGCCGTCTTCGCCCGTGACGAGGCACTCTTCCTTGCCGCGGACGCAGCGGGCAAAGTGGCGCATCTCCTGGGGCATGCCGTAGTTCCAGTGCTCGTCGAACACCGGATACGTCCAGCCCTTCGTGTCCGGCGCCTTTTCCACGGCATAGCCGAAGCCATACTCACTATAGGTCGGCAGCGCGTTGCCCATGTGCAGATCGGCGTAGATCACGCCCCCCTCGCCATAGACCTCGATGCAATCATCCATGCCGCCGCGGCGTGCCCAACTGTTCTCGACCTGGCCGACGGCGCCTCCCTCGAACTCCAGGATACAGACGGAGTTGTCTTCCGCACGGGTCTTGTCGCCCTGGACGTAGGTGCCCATCTGGCAGAGCACGCTCTTGATCCGCGGCCGGCCGAGAAACCAGTGGCAGAAGGCGATGCCGTGGCAGCCGAGGTCCATCAGCGCGCCGCCGCCGGACCGCTCGGCGTCCCAGAACCAGGGCGAATGCGGGCCAAAATGCCTCTCGCTCTGCTTGACGAGGTAGACCTTGCCCAGTCCCCCCTCGTCGACGATCTGCTTGGCCTTGACATACTTCGGGGTGAAGAGCAGTTCTTCGGCGTACATCAAGAGCACGCCTTGCTGCCGGCAGACGTCGATCATCTCGTCCGCCTCTTCCAGCGTCATGCACAACGGCTTTTCGCAGACGACGTGCTTGCCGGCGCGGGCGATATCGATCGTCATCGAGGCGTGCAGGTAGTTGGGCGCGGTGATGCTCACCATCTCGATGTCGCGCTGCTTGAGCATTTCCCGGTAGTCGTGATAGCAGTTGGGAATGCCATACTTGGCGGCCAGGGCTTCCGGGTGCCCGGCCGTCGGCGAAGCGACCGCCACCAGTTCAGCCTCTTCCGGCAGGATCTTCAGCGACGCCGCTTGAATGTCGGCCTCGAACTGCGACCCGATGATCCCGACCTTCACTTTTTCGTGGTTCGGCATTGCTGTTCTCCTGATTTGACCGGACTACTCCAGAAGCCTGGCGAGGTTGCCGATGTAGACCTGTCACGTATCGTTGACAAACCCGTTGAAAACAACATAGCGTCCGGAAGGATCCCAGGCGGGATGCGGATCTACGCCGAAACCCCCCTTGCCAAATCGGATTTATTGCAACCGTTTATTGCCTGGAACAGCAAGCCGCTATGGCTCTAATTCGTCGACAACGATGACGCCGAGTTCTTGTACGCGTTTTAGAGTCGCGTCGTTGGTCAATAGGGCGTCACAACCGGCGACCAGCGCGGTGCCAATTTGAAAGGCGTCAGTCAGGGAAAGGTTGTAATGCGCTCGCAATTCGGCGGCGCGCTGTGCAATCCCCTCGTCGATCACCACGAACAAGACACCTTGTCCGCGGATTATCAAGTCAGCAAAGTGTTCCTGCGCGCTCACGTCGCCGAAACGATACGGGACGACCAAGCATTCCGACAGAGTGATGGGTGAAGTGACGGCGGGAAGTCTGCCGTCGTCGATTCCATCGAAGATCGCATCGACCACGGGGCGGTACTTCGGATGACTTTCCACGTAGTAGATAACGGGAGCGGTATCCAAAAAGAGCCGTTGGACCTGCTGGAAAACTTCCTCCACTTTCATGTCCGCGGGCCCCGCAGGTGTTCGGGTTGACGGTCAGCCTCTTCGCGTGTTCGTGAAACCCACGCCTGCGCATCTTCTCCGCACATGGGATGCACTGCCATCCCGCGAATCTCTCTCCAATATCGGCGCTGCGCGGGCTGTCGCGAAACCGTTGAAGCCGCGAGTTCACTCGCAATACGCTCAACCAGTCGCAATCGCTCAACCGGGCTCAGTTGAGCCGCCAGAGCGGCGACCGACTGCAGGCTTACGGTCTGTTCCACGGCGAACTCCTCATTCACACTGCGTTCTTCGAACTTATTGTATACTCCCAATTCTATCGAAACCGGGCGCGGGGGTCGAGGGCAACCATTAACCCGCCAACCTACTACTATCCGTCGGCCCAAGGCGAGGCTTCGCTCGATTAGTTATCTCCTCGCCGCGGGATGCGGATTGTGGCGGTTTCCATTTGGCGGCCAGTGGATTCCTTGCTTTGCCGGGCTTGCTCGGAAACAAACGCCTCGTGCGAAGCCGGTTGCACCAAACCCGTCGCCGCGGGACGAGTCGGCTGCGATTCGGTGTGGATTTGTTGCTCGATGAGCGGGGTGTTGCCGGGGAGCGTAACCTTGGACGGTTCACTGACGATTGTCGAACCATCGATCGGAGTAAAACGCACGACGAGGCTGACCTGTCTGGCTTCGCCGCCCATCTTGTCCCAGGGAATCCAGACGCTGTACGAGTGGCCAAGGTCGGATTTGCTGTAGTGCGTGGCGAATTGCTCGCGCGTGAAGACGTACTTCCGCGAGGGACGACTGTCGGCGCTGTTTCCCGCCTCCTCGTCGTAGGCGTAGACGATCAGGGCGCCGTCGACGCGAACGGGATTCTGGCTCTTCGCTTGATAGAACATCAAGCGGCCGCCGAAGCCGCGGGCACGGGTTCCGTCGGTCCGCTCGAGCATGGCCGGACTCCAAACGGCCGTGAGCGACGTTGGCGCCCGCGGGTCGCTATCACTCCCGCCGAACCAGTCCTGCGACGGACTCAAATCGATCGGTTTGCAGCCGGTCGTGAAACCGACGCCGATCAGCAGAAGAGATCCTAGAATCGGACAGATCCTGCAAGGCATGATTGGCATCGCTTATCGGTTCTGGTCAGGACGAAAGGGGGATTCGTCGGCTGGGGCCGGCATAGAACGTTGTACAGGCCGGTTGGAGCGGTCGACAGCCTGCCCGGACGGCGGCTGCACTTCGCCCCCGATGATCACCGTGGTTTCCAGCGGTGCTGTCGCGCCGCTACGGACGGAGGGGACGGCGTTTTGGGCAGGCGCCACCGGCACGGGCGTGGGGATCGTCTCGGGGGAGACGACCGTATTGGTTCCATCGCCCGGCGGCAGCAGTTCTTGCATGGTCTTGAGCGTGGGGTCGAGGTCGGGGTAGATCACCGCGGCATCGCCATCGAACCACGCCGGGCCCCGCGCGTCGAGTCCGTCCCCGTCGTGCAGAGCCATCACGTCGCAAAGACACCAGTGCATGCGAGCCGCCTCGATCCGCTTCACCTTTTCAGCGTCTTTGGCGTCGTCGATGATCCTCGGCGTCATGATGATCAGCAATTCCTTGCGGTCCTCGTCCGAGAATTTGTATTGGAAGAGATGCCCCAGTACCGGAATGTCGCCCAGGTAAGGCACCTTGCGATTCGTTTGCTGGGTCGACTTCGAGATCATGCCGCCCAAGACAACCGTTTGGCCGTCCAGAGCGCTGACCACCGTACGGGTGATGATGCTGTCGATGCGGGGTGAGCGAATCGTCTCGCCGCTGTCGGTGATCGCGATGGGAATACCTTCGGCGATCGGCCCGACCTCCGATTTCTCGGCCTGGATCTCCATCACCACCAGTTGCTCGGGACTGATCCGCGGCGTCACCGTAACGATCAGGCCGACATCGCGGTAGATCACCGAATTGACCACACCGAACTGCGTCAACTGGGTGGCCTCGATCGTCGGCACCTGCTGGCCGACCAGGATCTGGGCCGTCTGGTTGTCCATCGTCATCACTTGCGGGCGGCTGAGGATTTCCAGTCTCTGTTGCTGCTCCAGCGCCCGAATTAAAACACTGACCGATTCGCTCGACGCGGAGAGCACCAGACCGCCAAAACCGAGGTCCGTGTTCGTCCGGCCGACGCCGAGATTGGTGATCGCCTGGCCGCCGACGTCTTCGCGGGTGGCCAGAGAAGCCGCGCTTGCGCTGTTGCCGATGACGCCGCTGTTGAAGAGGAATCCAGGCGCGAGAACCCCTGGGGTGTCGCCGATGATGGAGCTACGGTCGAAAAGGATCGAATCCTGGAGTCCCAATTCGATGCCGAATTCGTTGGTGTCGCCGAGTCTGACTTCAGCGATGAGGACTTGGATCATCACCATCGGCGGGCGTTGGTCGATCTCCTTAACGAGGTTGAGGATCTCCTCATAGAACCGCGGCGTGGCGCTGATGATGAGGCTGTTGCTTACCGGTTCGGCGACGACAACGACCTCCCGCTCCAGTTGCTGGAAGGCGGTCATCAATTCCGGGGCGATCTGCTCGACCTGCCGCTCGCTCTGTAGATACTCGTTGACGGCGGTGGCGACGTCGGCGGCGGGCGCGTTTTTGAGGCGATAGACGGAGGTCTTCCGATTGCGGACGTCGCTCTCGTCCAGCCGCAACAGGATCGCCTCGACGACGGTCAAGGCGCCGGTCGAACCGGTAACGAGAATACTGTTCGTGCGGGCGTCGACGGCGAATCGCAACCCGACCAGCGAACTGTCGTCGATCGGCGTGCCGGTCCGCACGGCCAGCCCCTCCGCCGCGCCGGTTTGGGAAAAGATCTGTTCGAGCATCTGCGACATGGCCGTGGCGTCGCTGTTAATCAGCGTAAAGACCTTCACCTGCGACTCGATGTCAGCCGGCTGGTCCAACTGTTGGATCAAGGCGGCAATCAGCGGCATGCTTTCGGACGACGCGGTGACGACCAGGGCATTGGTGCGGGAGTCGGCCGTGACCTGCGCGTCGGTGAGGATGCCGGAGTTGAGCTCTTGCTGGCCGCGCGGATCGACCGTGATGAATTGCAGCCGCGACGACTTGCGCTCGAAATCCTGCCGCTGCTGCCCTGCCGCCTGCGCCACGCCGAATTGGCCGCGGCTTGTCCGCTGCCCGTAGATCTGCCCGGTGATGGCGTCCTGCAACACCGGACCGAGCGTTTCGGCCAGGGCATTCTTGAGCTTGAATACTTGTACTTGGTTCAAGGCGTCGTTCTCCGCCTGATCGATGCGTTCGAGCATGGCGGCCACTTCGGTCAATTCTCGAGGACTGCCGCGGACGATGAGCGAGTTGGAGCGAAAGTCGGCAACCACTTGGACACGGGGGGCGAGGCTGCCCGTCTGGCCCGCCGACTGTTGTTGCTGTTGCTGTTGTTGTGCGAAGAAGGCGTCGACGTTCTCCGCCGCGGTTTCCGCCGGGATACTCTTGAGACGAAAGACCCGGAACTGGGTGCTGGGCGCCACCGGCTGATCGAGACGCTTGGCCAAATCCACCGCCGTGAGAACCGTTTCCTCCCGGCCGATGAGCAGGATGGCATTGGGTTTGCCGAGAGCCGTGATGCTCAGGGCCCCGAGCCGCGCCGTGAACACTTCGGCGTAGACCTGCTGGAGCAAGGTGGCCAAGGCCGCGGAGTCGACGTGACTCAGCGGCAGGATGCGAATGACGGGCTTGGTCTCCGCCGACAATTGCTCGATCTGCTCAATCACCTTGCGGACGCGTTCGACGTCGCGTTTGTGCCCACGGATCACCAGCACGTCGAGCCCTTCGAGGATCTCGATCTGCACGGGACCGAGTAGCCCCTCCTGTTCCGAGGCCGGTTCAGCGCCGGCAATCCCGCCTCGCAAGGGCACAACCTGCGTGGTGGTCGGTTCCTGAGACGGTTGCTCGAGCGCCGGCGGCTGAGGAGGCTCCGGTTGCAGGACAGGTTGAGACTCATTGCCGACAGCAGCGGGGCCTTGCGGCGGCATCGCAGCGGGAGGCTCTTGATTCGCCTGGAAAGCGGCCAGCACCGTGGAGATGTCGCCCCGGCGAGCCCGATTCAACGAGCAGAGTTCAACCTCGTCCTCCGCGGATCGCCCGGGATGGTCCACGACATGGATCAACTGCGCGGCGGAAGCGACGGCTGCCGGACTGCCTTCCACTCTCACCCAGTTTCCCTGCCGATCGACGGCCATCGCCAGCGATTCACCGCCGGCGAGCTTCAAGGCATAAGCCGACATTGCCGGCGTGGGGCCGGCTATCGGAGCGAGCCTTTGCCCGAATGTCCGTACCAGAGCGGCTTCGAGCTGCTGTCCGGAGCGGTTCCACAGGCGAACATCCTGTTTTCCAGGCATTGTTGTCCAACCGGCAGCGGACAGCACCGGCTGCGGAGTCGGCATCGCCGCGGGAGTCGGTCGCGGAGGGGGCGTTCCGGCGGCCACTTGTTGTTGGATTCCGGCCTGTATCTCGGCTGGAGCGATGACAAGTACCTGGGAAGCCCGTTGGTCGGCAACGACGCGTACCCCCGGATGGTTGGAATAGATTTGCTCCAGGCGAGCGGCGTAAGCTTCGGCATTACCGGGAGGACATGGGTAAGCGACGAAAACGGCCTCGGAGTCTCCTGCCGCACGGAGGCGGAGCTTTTCAGTCCCTGTTTCTTGAGAAATGACTTCGGTGCCTGAAGGAATCAAACCAATCAAGCCCACAGCTATGATGACAACCGGGATGGCGACCAGAGGAAGCCGCTTCCAGGGCCGGTTCACAAGATCCATTTGCGTCACCCATCAGAGGGGTATTCTGTCGACAGAGTCTGCGCAACAGAAAGAATCGGCATTTCTTTCCTAGAGGTTAAATCCTTCCAAGAATGCGGCCCTCGTCCTGCTAGCGAATGAGGGCGACAACGTCGCGAGGGCGGCGAGCCGCACGATTCCGCTGCCGGGAGAATTCGATCCGGTGGTCGAGTGGCAGAAGAGCGTTTTCAGCGTGCGGCCCGAGTCGAACCAGGTGATGATGACGCCGGCCGTGGTCGATCCCAGTCGAGACGAAATTCCCGACATCATCTTCAGCACCTTTACCGGCGAAAACTACCATACCCACGGCGTTTTGCGAGCGGTTAGCCCAGGTTGCGCAGGGTTGGAAAATCTTGCTCGATTTTGGCGGTGTTTTTGGTCCAGAATCACCGTAAGTCCTGATTCTCTGGTAGTGGAAACCGCCGTGGGGCGATGTAGTGGCACGCATCTCGCACTGCTCAACCACTTTGCCTGCAGCGACTTCCGGCACGGCAAGCTCCCATGCAGCACCAATGCGGTGTGTTGCGTAGAGGCCAATTGCGCGACGGATTCTGGCCTGGCGCGAGGGGGGTGCGTCGGACTCTTAGCATTCCGCCTTGGCGGGCCAGAAGCTCAACAGACGACCGATACCGCTCTTCTTCCCGGCCGCTTCCGTCGACGCTTCCTTCTGGTCGTGGGAGAGCGTGTCGGCCAGGGCGACGATCGATTGCGTAATCGCGGCTTTCGGGAATTGCTCGATGAGCGGCACCCCGTTGTTGCGGACTTCGATCATCGTGCGGTAGTCGTTGGGCAGTTGCCAGAAGATGGGGCGGCCGATCGTGTCCTGGGCCTTCTTGAGTGTGATCTGGCCGCTGTCCAGACCCACGCGGTTGACGAGAATCTTGACCTTCTCCGCCATACCCTTCATTTCGCCAAACGACATCATTAGCCGAACC
>Ga0123333_10006364_pt1 | contig 10406 bp, 5 predicted proteins | sample BioC12SIPDNA_3_FD_89957 | JGI IMG/M metagenome (GOLD analysis project Ga0123333, IMG submission 89957) | Anaerobic biogas reactor microbial communites from Washington, USA - Biogas_R2_B C12 SIP DNA | ecosystem: Engineered > Bioreactor > Anaerobic > Unclassified | place: Washington, USA...
TCGCGCTTGGCGCGGGCACGCTCAGCTACCTACTAATCGCCGCGATCCTCGACCATTGGCTGATCCCCGGCGGCCTTGGCTTTAGTGGCCGCATGGTGCTGCTGTTGGGGCTGGTTCTGGGGGCGGGATACTATGGGGTTGCCTATTTGTTGCCGCTGGTGATTCGGCGGATCAATCCGGTTTTCGCCGCGCATACGATCGAACGACATCGGCCGTTGCTGAAGAACAGTCTGGTCAATCTGCTCTTTCTCCGCCGCGACCCGCAGAGCCTCAGCCGCGATCAACTCTCGCTGCGGATCTACCGAGGCATGGAGGAGAATGCCGCCGCGGAACTGGCCGATCCGTCTGTCGAGGCGGCGGTAGACCGCGGGGCAGTCGTGCGGTTCGGCTACGTGTTGGCCGCCGTGTTGGCCCTTGCGGCGATCTACCTCGCGCTGTCGCCGAAAAGCCCTCTGGTCTCCTTTCGCCGCGTGATGCTGCCGTGGGCCGAGATCGATCCGCCGACGCGCGTGACGATCGCCCGAGTCGAACCGGGCAACACCGTCGCCTTTCAGGGCGACAGCCTGACCGTGTCGGCTGAAGTCCGAGGCATCCGGTCGGAAGAGGCGGTGTCGCTGTACTTCACGACCGCCGACGGCCAGAGTGTCAACGAAGCGATCCCCATGACGCTGCCCGAGGGCGAGTATCGTTACCGCTGCCAGCTCCCGCCGGGCAGTTTGGGCCTGCAGCAGGATCTCTGCTATCTGGTCGCTGCCGGAGACGCGAAGACCAAGCCGTTCGAGGTGAAGGTGGAAATCCCGCTGACCATCCTCGCCGACCAGGTCCACTACGATTACCCGGACTACACGGGTATTGCGGACCGTACCTCGCCGGGCGGCGATCTCCGCGCGATCGAAGGGACGAAGGTCCGCATCGAGGCCACCGCCAGCAGACCCATCTCGCGCGCGGCCGTGGAACTCGACTGCGACCCGCGCAACGCCGTTCTTATGAACGCCGACGGCACACGAGCTACCGCCGCCTTCACGCTCCGCATGGACCCGAAGGATAGGGCCGTGCCGGAGTACGATTCGTATCAGCTTCGTTTCCGGGATGCCGACGGTCGCGACAACCCGCGTCCGATACGCCATGAAATCGACGTCATCGCCGATCTGCCGCCCGATGTCCGCTTCGTCGATCCGCCGGACGACAAGATCGAATTGCCGCTCAACGCGACCCTGCAGTGGACGGTTCGCGCCGAAGACCCTGATTTTGCTTTGCGGCGAGTCGCGGTGCGGGCCGAGTGCAACGGCCGCAGCCTTGCCATCGAGCCGCTCTTGGACCGGCCCCGTCCGGAACAGCCGTTCGATGGATCTTACGAGACGACGTATCGGTTCGAGCCGTCGAAGTTCAAACTCAAGCCGGGCGATAAGGTAACCTGCTGGGCCGAAGCCGACGACAATAAGGAGCCGATCGGCAACCATAGTGAAACACCCCAGCGTACGCTCTTGATCATCGAACCGGCCAGTCAGGACGAACCGCCACCGGGAGACGACCATGCGGCCGCCGGCCGACCAGAAAGCGAACAAAAGGGCACCGCGCCGCAGAACGGGCAGAACCAAGAGGAGGCAGGCGAGCGAGGCGGCGACCAGTCGATGCAGCAGTCGGGCGAGAAGCCGCAGCCACAGCCGGAGGAGCCGAAACAGCAGGAGCCGAATCAACCACAGGAAGAGCAGCAGGGGGGCCAAAAGGACGATAAGCAGAAGGGAGACACGGGCCAGACGAACGGCAGTGCCCAGCAACAAGAGGGTACCGAGAAGAGCGACCAGACGTCGCAGGGGCAGAAAGCTCAGGAGCCTCAAGAGGGGCAGCAGAGCCAAGGACAACAACAGGGCAGCGCTCAACAGGGCGAGGGACAGAAATCCCCAGACGGCAGTCAACCCAACCAGTCGGCCCAGCAGGATCCGGCCGGGCAGCCATCCGGCCAATCGTCCGACACGCCCGCTGAACCTGTGGACGGCGAGACCAATCCGGGTGAAGCGATCGAGAGGATTCTCGAGCATCGCCGCGATCAGCAGCAGAAACAAGACGCGGCCACGTCGCAGCAACAACCCGCCCAGTCGGAGCCGCAGCAGCCCGGCGAGCAACCCAAAGGGCAAGACGCCGACCAATCTGCTCAGCAGCAGCCTGGAGAACCGTCCGGCGCACCGCCGCAAGAGGCCATGCAACAGCCGTCCGGCAAGCAACCGCCATCGGCCTCTGAGCAAGCCGGCGGGCAGGATGCCGGCAGCGAGAAGAGCCAGTCGGGGCAATCCGAAAGCGGCAGCAAGCCCGCGGGCGACCAACCCTCGCAGCCGCAGGACAAGCCCCCTGGCGGGCCGCCATCGCAGCAAGGATCGGACAGCAAACCGGGCGACCAGCAGGCATCGGACGGCCAGAAGCCGGCGGGCGGAGAGAACGCGGAGAATGCCGGCGGCAAGCCGGACGAAGAGCCGCCGAAACCTCAAACGGGCCAAGGGGAACCGCAGCCGGGCGATCAAAACGCCGCTCCGCAAACTCCGCAAAGTGATGCCGGTTCCGGCAAACCTTCCCAAGGCCAGCCGGGCACTCCTTCGCCGCAAGAGGCCAGTCAGCCGCGCGGTAAGAAGCCCGATCAAGGCAAGCAGGAAGAAACGTCCGGACAGGAATCCAGTTCTCCCAGCACCAGTCCTAAAGATTCCGACTCCCAAGGTGACGATGCCGGCGACCGTTCCGGCGGTGGTGGCCAGGGCGGAGGGCAGCAGGCCAATCAGCCCGGCCCCGGCAGTCCAGGCTCGAATATGCCTGCCGATCAGGGCGGTGAACCGTCGAGTCAGCAGGGCAAGGGTGAGACCGGCAGCAAGGGGGGCGATCAGGCTAAATCCCAGAAGCCTACCGGCGAACCCGGAACGGAAGCGGGCGAACCGGGATCCGGAAGGAACGGGCAACAGGGTGGGCAACAGACGCCGAACCGCAGCGACCAACAGAACCCGCCCGAAAAGCCCGAGGGCGAGCCGGGCCAATCCGGGTCACAGCAAGGTGCCCAATCCAGCGGCAAACAGCCCGGCGACCGCAACGTGTCGGGTTCCGGCAATCCAACTCAGGGCGGCATGCCCGGACAGCAAGAGGTTGCCGACAGTCAACCCGAATCGAAGCCAATGGGTGCCGACGATCCCAATCTGAAGTATGCCAACGAGCAGACCGAGTTGGCTTTGGAGCATCTCAAGGAACAATTGGCCAAGGAGAAGCCGGAGGTGCTCGATCACCTGGGCTGGGATCGCAAACAGGCCGAAGAGTTTGTCCGCAGTTGGGAGAAGATGCGACGCGATGCTCGCCAGCCGAGCGAGCAGGGCAAGGCCGCTCGGAAGGATTTCAACAGCGCGCTGAACAGCCTTGGGTTGCGTCCGCGAGGTACCGAGTTGGAGGGCGGACGTTCGACCACGGATCAGCTCGACAAACTTCGTGAAAGCCGTCGCTATGAACCACCCGCCGAATGGGCCGACCTGTTCCGCGCTTACACGAAGGGACTCGGCGAAACGCGACAACCTGCCAAGGACAGATAGCTGCCGCTGCGCATCAGAATCGGTGTCACGATTCATTGGACACGAAGTTTCGGCGCCGGCGCTTGGCAAGAGCCCGCTTGCTGAGCGGAATCCCTGGGCTAAGTCTTATCGGCGAGCAAGATCCCGCTCGGCAAGCGGGATCTACTGGGCGGTCTTACCCAGACATCCCAATCGCTCGTCTCGGCATTTCTCGCTCAAGCGATACCACCGGCATGTCCGATACCACCATACGGGATACTCCACAGTCCCGGATCCCCAAGGAAGGAATTTTCGGATGTGGCTGTTGCCTCTCACACGGATCCTTGTCCTCGCGGCGGCGTCTGATGCGCCGGCTGCGGACTTGGCTCCGTTGATGCCGCAGCCAATCGCCACGCGGCAGACGGTGTTCTCGATCCCGTTTCGGGTCGAACGGGGCGACCCGGCGGCGACGGAGCCGGTCGGGGTTCAGTTGCAGATGTCGACCGACCGGGGCGCCACCTGGCGGGTGTACAGCAGAGTGGCGCCGCATCTCGGGCAATTCCCATTCCGCGCCGGTAGCGACGGGGAGTATTGGTTCGTCGTTCAGACGATCGACGGGCAGGGACATTTCCGTCCGCCGCAACCGACGACCCCCGGGCTTTCAGTTGTCGTCGATACGACCCCGCCCCGCATCGACCTGGAGGCGATCCGCGGTGAAGGGGGTGAAATCACAGCTCGTTGGCGGATTACCGAATTGAACCCCAAACCGGACAGCCTGAGAATTCTCTACCGAGTCGATCCTTCCCAGCCGTGGCAGTCGCTGGCGATCGACCGCGGTCGCATCTCGACCAGCGGTCCCGTGCAATCCGGCGAGGCGACGTGGTGGCCCGAGGGCAACGGTCGGCGGATCGAGATTCGAGCGGAGAGCAGCGATCTGGCCGGCAATGCCAACGTCAGTCACGCGAACGTCAACGTTCCGGAGATTCCGGCACAAAACCAGAATCTCACGGCGATGGCGCCGCGGACGCAATGGCGCAGCTCGACGGAGCCCCCGGTGGCTCCGCGCGGCCTGCCGGCCACATCCGCGCCGGCTCTCGCCTCCAACGCAGCGGCCCGCGACGCCTCCTTCGCTCCGCCATCGGGAAATCCTTTCCGCTCCGAATCGAATCCAAACCCACCCCCTAGTGCCGGTTCGATTGCAGACTCTCAGGGCTCTGCCTACCGCAGCGCATCTTTGCCACCACAGCAACCCTCGGTGGCCATCCAGATCCACCCCCTGGTTGGCAACGAGTTTGTCCCGCCCGGCGGCAGTGTCCCGGCGACGCCCGGGCCTGTACTGGGCGGTACCCAGCCAAGGATGGTGAATACGAGCATGTTCGAGTTGGAGTACGCGTTCGACTCGGTCGGTCCTTCGGGTGTCGCTCGCGTGGAACTCTGGGGCACCCGCGACGGCGGGAAGACGTGGTCGAGTTTCGGCACGGATGACGACACCCAAAGCCCGATGATTGTCAACGCTCCCGGCGAAGGGACGTACGGGTTTCGCGTGGTGGTCGAGAGCGGGGTCGGCCTGGGCGGAGATCCGCCGGTCGCCGGCACCGTGCCCGATCTCTGGATCGGCGTCGACTTGACCAAGCCCGATGTGCGCCTGCTTGCCTCGCGTCAGTCGACCGGCACTGAAGCGGGAAAGCTGATGATCTCTTGGGAGGCAAGGGACAGCCTGCTCGCTTCGCAGCCGATATCGCTGTTTTACAGCCAAGCGCCTGGCGGCCCGTGGACGCCGATCGCAGCCAACCTGGAAAACACGGAAAACTACGGCTGGGACGTGCCTGCCACCGTGCCCGACGAATTCTTCCTCCGCGTGGAGGTTCGGGATGCGGCCGGCAACCTCGGCATCTGCGAATCTCCTCAGTCGATCCATCTCGACCGCCAACGCCCGAACGTCCGGATCCAGGGCGTCCGCCCCTTGCAGCGATAAGTACGTCAGGCTTTCCCCTCTACTTCCGCGTTTCCTCTTCCTCCCACTGCTGGTATCGTCCCGCGATGTCGGCCAGTTGCGGGTCGCCTTCGTGAAACAGAAAGCGGTAGCGAAAGGTGACGCTCCCGCCCGCGGCAATCTTCATGTCGCCGCTGCCTGGCGGTTTTCCCTCGAAAGCGTTCAACCCGAAAGGATTGGCGCCGATGTAGCCGTAGCCGCGCGCCATCCAGTGGGTTGGGTGCCGCGGGTTTGCGGGGTGGTCGAAAATGGCGATGCCGACCGTGTGGCCGTCGACCTCTGCCCAGTAGTCGATCCAGTCGGCCCGCTTGCCCCATACCTCGTTGTTTCGGCTCCCTTCGCTGTTGAGCGCCTGCCCGTTGGCCGTCGTGACACCGCGCCCGGGATCGTTGTCCAGACGCAGGTTCGGATGCGTCCGGATGGCCATGGTCCCTTCCTTGGAGTCGCCGAAGACAACCTCGTCTTGGGAAGCATGAATCGTGATTTCCCAGTCGATGGCACGTACGCCGGCGATCGCTTGGAAAACGAGGCGGCGGCTGTCGGTAAACAGAAGCTTGCCATTGTGAGTAAGCCAGTGGTTGGCGGTCTGGATCACTCCGCGGTCCGAACCGTCCTGGAGTTTCACGAGCTTGTCCTGGACGCACTTGCCGGCGTCGGGAAAGGTCGACCACATATCGTATCCGCTGATCGGACGGTGAGCGAACCACATCGACTTGTGGTGGGGATGATCGTGCGCTTCGCCGACTACGTCGTCCCGCATCGGGTAATTCCGCGTCATGCCGATCCCATGCGGTCCGATGATTGGGTAGACAATCGGTTTTTCGTACCCGCGGAAAACGTATTCCGCGAAGAGCTTGCCACCGATGGTCACGCGATAGCGATCCTCCAACGGCACAATCGACACGGTCGAGTCGGCGTTTTTTGCGGCGCAGTCTCCCGGCCCCTCGCACGGTTCTCCTGAGGCAGCCTGCTGCGACAACAGCACTGCCACGAGCGGCGAGATGATCTTCATCGACAAGAAGACGTAGTTGCGGCTGGTTATCGGCATCTTCGATCTCCGGCGGGCGAGGGGGTCGGGAGTCTTTTTCCTCACGCGGCCTCATCGCCGCTTGGCATGTCCGGCCGGGCTGATGGCCACGAGAGGAAAAAGACTCCCGACCCCTTTCTGGTTCCACTCTCCCCTCTCCAATCTCAACTCCCACCTTTCGCCGTTGCTTGCGGTTGCTTGTAGAACCAGTCGGTCTTGATCCGAGCGACATGAATTCCATCGCGGGCGTGGTATCCGACCAGAACCGTATCGTCCTCAAGGAATTCCACGCACTGATAGCCGAAGTCATCCTCGGGATCGCGGGCGATATGGCGGAAAGGTCCGAAGGTCTTGCCTTCATCCTTGGACACGGCGGCGGTCAAAGCGCAGCGGCGATTGATCTGGGGATTCTCGCTGTCTTGCGAGCGCTCGCTGATCCAGATGAACAGCAAATCGCCGGTCGACGGGATCCGACGCACCGTCGGCATGCCCGCGTAAGGCATCGGCAATTCTGCGATCGGTTCGCCCTTCGACCAGGTCTGGCATTGATCGTCCGAATAGGCCCGTACCGGGTAGCCGCTGTAGGTCCGCGCGAACATCATCACCCGTCCGTCCTTCAGTTCCACGGCGTCGGCTTCCTGGACCTCGACCGGGTGCATGTCGACGGTATTCTTGCTCACCTGCCAACTGTAGCCGCCATCGTCCGAGAAGAAGGCGATGCCGACGTAGCCGCTGTGATCCGCTGTGCTCGGGTAGTAGGCTTTGTATTCCGCGATTCCCACAATGCGGCCCGTCGAAAGCAGCGACAGCCGGTCGTTGTGCATGATCACGTAACCGGGATGTGGTGTGAGCACGAAGGGATCGGTCCACGTTTTTCCGTCGTCGGCCGAGCGGCGGTAATAATTGTGGCCGTAGTAGGGGGTCGTGGGAAAGGTTGCATAAATGTAGGAGAGGAGGATCTGGCCGTCCTCCAGCCGCAAAAAGCTCGGATGGCAGTAGTACCCCTTCGCCGGCGGCTTGGGATTCGGCGCCAACGCCCGCGGTTCGCCCCAAGTCCGGCCGCCGTCCTGCGACGCAGTCGCCATGATGCCTTCCTGCGTGAACGACATCACGATCGAGCCGTCGGAGAGGCGGACGAAGTCGCCCATCGACCCGCGGTAGCCGTGGGCGCCCTTGTTCCATTTCAGCGCGTGGACCTCTTCGAAAAGATCGTCCGCGAAGGCGGCCGAGGCGCAAAGCAGCAGTGCGGCCGACAAGGCCATCCATCTCGATGCCATGATTTCCCTCCGGTTTACGGCCAATTCAGGTTGTCGCCCACGGTGGGCATTGTGGCCAGAAGGCTTTCCGGAAGTCAAGCAGTGCCGCACACTTGAACCGGCATCCCAGGCCGCATACGATACGAGAGGGCTTCAAGGTTGTTACTCAAACTGGAAGTGCGGCAGCCCGGGAAAGGGGACAGGCACCGAGCGGCAGGCGTTTCCTCGGCCGTTCCGGGCCAAAACCACCCTCGGAGCCAGTCCCCTTTTCAACTGCGTTTACAGTTTGTGTTGTTACGAAATGATAAGAGTTTTCCAACCATGTCCAAACAGGTGATCACGCGTCGCGCCAGCGACAACGAATACCTTCACAAAGACTTCCACGGCGCGTTGAGCGTCGGATTGGAGTACCTCGACGAACACTACGGCGAGGAGGCTGTGCGGGACTACCTGCGTCAGTTCGCCCGATCGTACTACGCGCCGCTGTGTCAGAGGCTTCTCGAAGACGGCTTGGCGGTATTGCAGGAGCATTTTGCGGCGGTCTATCGAACCGAGGGTGTTTCACCCCGTATCGCACGGACCCCGGACGAGCTTTTCATCGAGATCGACGCCTGCCCTGCCGTCATGCACATGCGCGAGCACAACTACTCGGTCTCGCGGCTTTTCCACGAGACCACCAGGACTGTGAACGAGGCAATCTGCGAAGGCACGCCCTTCGCCGCCGAGTTGCTCGACTACGATGACCGCACCGGCCGCAGCATCCAGCACTTTTTCCGGAGGCCGCTATGATCTCCTGCATTGACTTCATCCCCGCCTACAGCGAATTGTTCAAGTTTCTCGAACAGCGGGGTGGCAAGGAGGCCGTCGAAGGGTTCTGGAACGAGCTTTCGGACCGCTTCCTGACCAACCTTCGCGATCTGGTCGCCGAACACGGCATCCGCGGCTGCTGGCTCTACTGGAGCCACACGCTCAATGAAGAGGCCGCCGATTTCACGATGGAACTCGACGAGGAAGCGGGTGTCTTCCGGATCGAAATGCACCACTGCCCGTCGATGGGCAGGCTGATCCAACTCGACCACGTGGAGCCGTACCACGATTACTGCCGCCATTGCGACGTCCTCTACCGTCGCGTCTTGGAACCGATGGGCTACGCCTACGAGGTCGACATGTCGCAGTGCCACGAGGCCCGCTGCAGCCTCACGGTCACCGCGCCTCCGCGGAAAGACTAGTCGCCTCAAGCACGAGGGCTTCAAACGGCGCGAGTTGGAGGTTCGTCGGCTCTCCGGCGGTTGCCACCGCATCGATCCGAGCGCGGCTCTCTCGCCACGGGCACTGCAACCGGTAGCGGGTTGCCGCCGCGGCCGGCAGTTCGAAGGCGGTCGCTACGTCCAAGGCATAGCCGATAGTCTTGTCCGTTGGGTTTCGCACCACGAGCACCCCTTTATCAGGCGACCAGGAGGCGTAGCCGTAGACCTCTCCTTCGCCGGGATCACCGCCGATCCAGTGGCTATCGACCAGCACGTCGCGGTTCGCCCGGCACCAGGCGGCCGACTCGGCCAGGGCGTCCCAGAGGCGGGGAGTCATCAGATCCGGCGTGACGAAAAGATCCTGCTGTTGCGTGCCGGAGGCGAAAAGCATGTGCAGTTCTTCGATGGCTTCGTCTTCATCATAGCCCATCTTCGTATAGTCGGTGCCGAGTTGCGCGAAGCAGAACCCCTGGGACTTCAGCGAATTGAGCGGAAAAAGCGGCGCGCGGAGGACCGTCTGGCGGTAAGCAACACCGTCGCGATAGGTGAGCCACTGCCGGCGAAGCGAGCCGGGGCCGTCGTGACCTACGTCGCGCCCGCCGCGCCAGACCGCGTCGCTGTGCCAGAGCCAGAAAGGCGACGGCCAGGTGCCCACCGTCACGTTGACGAACAATTGGGGGTTCTTCTCGCGAAGTTCGCGAATCAACCGGAGCAATGCTTCCACGTCGCGGACGTAGTCGGCGGCCCCGCGGGCGTCGTTGCCGGGCCCGAGGCCGTCGAACTTGAAATAGCGGACTCCGTACTTGTCCATCATCTCCAGGCAGACTTCCCGGAATCGCTGGTAATACTTGGGTCCGGCCAGAGTGAATCCGTGGCGGTTGGTCTCGAATCCCTGCGTGGCGCCGTACTTCAGCCGCTGGGCCTTGGCCTCGCTGTAGCCGCCCCAGGGCGACAGCCAAACGCCCAGCCCCGAGCCGTAACGGCCGGCGGCTTCCTCGAGCGGCGTAAAGCCGCGGGGAAACTGCGGGAGAAATCGCCATAAGGTGCGGTTGTCGTCCCAGCCGTCATCGAAGACAAAGGCATCAAGGCTAATTCCCCGCTTTTCGGTCAGTTCACGACCGAATTGTTCGATCCTCGCCAGGCAAGTGGCCTCGTCCATCTTGCGGTCTTTCCAAGCGATGTCGAACCAGGAATTGTAGTGCAGACAGGGGCGATAGGGCCGCGGCCGCCCGCGATCCACGTAATAGAGGAAGGCCCGTCGAAGCTGGCCTTTCGGCGCAACGCCCATTACCGCCGGCACCGTCCACGACTCGCCCGCTTGGATCGGTTCGGCCCGCGTCAGCCCGCAGTACACGCGGCCGTTTTCAA
>Ga0123333_10006369_pt1 | contig 10401 bp, 9 predicted proteins | sample BioC12SIPDNA_3_FD_89957 | JGI IMG/M metagenome (GOLD analysis project Ga0123333, IMG submission 89957) | Anaerobic biogas reactor microbial communites from Washington, USA - Biogas_R2_B C12 SIP DNA | ecosystem: Engineered > Bioreactor > Anaerobic > Unclassified | place: Washington, USA...
AACAGCCTGACGCTGCCGTTCCTGCCGGTCCTGCCCGCCGGGCAGATCATCCGCGCCCGCGCTGAGTACGTCGACAGCCCGGCGCTATCCGGCATCCGCTACGTGACCGCCTACAGCGAGGCGGCGGAGCCGTTCACGGCGGACGCGTTTGTCTACACGTTTCTGGGGATCAGCGCCGACGGCGGCACGGTCGTCTCCGTGATCATCGACCTGAGCGTAGCAGGGTTCCCCGCCGAGCTGGAGCCGATCGACGATTTGGGGGCGTTCGTGGACCGCTTGCCGGAATATTTGGCCGAGAGCACCGCCCGGCTGAATGAGGCCGCGCCGGAGTCGTTCACGCCATCCCTGGCGCTGGCCGATGCGCTGGTCGAGTCGCTGGCCTTCGACTCGTAGCGACCGCGCGCGGTATGGCGCTGGCAACCAACAGCACGGGCCGCCGGTGAGCGAAAACCGGCGGCCCGTCGTGTGTTGTGGCGTAACCTCCCGCGCCGGGGCTAGCTTGTCGGAATCTGCAGCACCTGGCCGGGATAGATGATGTAGGGATACACGATATTGTTGACCGTCGCCAGGGTAGACCAGTGCACGTTGAACTGCTTGCCGATGCTGACCAGATAATCCCCCTGTTTCACCGTGTACTGCGTATACCCGGTCGGTGGCGGTGGCGTGCCCGTGCCCGGAATGACGAGCACCTGTCCGGGGTGAATCACGTAGTTCGGCGGCTGGACGTTGTTGGCCTGAATGAGCGCGGTCAACGTGACGCCAAACTGGCGGGCGATGGCCGAGAGATAGTCACCGGCCTTCACCACGTACGTCTGCGAGCTGGGCGGCGGGGTGACCGGTGGTGGAGTTGGTGTTACCGGGGGCGGCGGCGGTGTTGTGCCGTCCGTCACCGGCAGGACCGTGATCGGCACGGTAGTCGTGAAGGCGTTCGCCGGGCCCCAGCCCACCGCACCATAGGACGGCGCCGGGCGTCGGAGTTGGACCCACGACGCGTCGCCGTTGCGTCCGATCATGCATACCACATCGCCCGCCACCAGGCGCACGGTGATCGCCGAGCCGTAGCCAGGCTGGGCGCGGGTGATCAGCGCATCATACATCGTGATCAGGATCGGGCAGTCGGTTGTGCCCTGGGCCAGGGCTGGCGCCGGGGCTGCGAAGGCGATCGCCGTCACCAGCACGACGGCGATCAGAGCGGTGGTAATCCAACGTCTGGACAACAGGCTATCGATAGTCATCAGGTTTTCCTCACGCGTGTGCTTCATGTATGGGCCATTTATGATGCTGTTATGAAGATTTATACAGCATTCCCAACACATTGGCAAGCGGCGTTAGTGACTAATATTGTCACGATATGTGCTGCCCGGCTTAACCGCCTGGGTGGGCCGCCAGCGAGCCGGGCGGTGATCGGACATGGGGCGTGCGGGCCAAGACAGCGCGCGCACGAGGGCTGATGCGCTATAATCTAGTCAACCTGCCGGAGCACCTGCTGCGGGAGGGAGGGGGGCTTGTGCTGGCGGAGTTCGCGGGGTAATCTACTGGTTGACGCCGGGAGTACGTCGATCAGAATTAGGGCAGATTTCCTTTAAAAGTGGTGCTGCAAATCGAGTTGTGTAGTTATCGCGTGTGGGAGTGACGATGCTCTGGCAGAAGCGGGTCGCGGACCTGTTAACGTTCTCGCGGGTGTTCCTGGCGTTGGCCGTGGTGTGGGTGGCGGTCCAGAGTGGCCGAGACGGAATCGAGGTGGCGCTCGCGCTGCTGATCGTGGCGGCGACGTTCGACACGCTCGACGGGTATTTCGCCCGCCAGAGCGGGGCTGCTCGCCAGACCTGGATCGGCGCTCACGACCTCGAGTTCGACGTGATCTTCAGCACGAGCCTGCTCGTGTACCTCGTCCTGGCGGATTTCGTGCCGGCGCTGCTGGGTGCGGCGCATCTGCTATTCTGGATGTGGGTCTTTCGCCAGCAGGACGAGATCCCCAATTCGTACGCGATTCTGTACCAGGCGCCGCTCTACGCCGGGATAGCATTGGCGGCGGCCAAGAACGATCCCAGCGTGCTGCTGAGCGTGGGGGTCTGGGTGGCCGTGATGTTCGTGTTTGCCCGGCGGCGCTTTCTGTACGTCCGGCTGCCCCGCCTGGTTCAGGACTTCCACCACAACGTGCTTGACGTCATCCATCGCAGCCGCGCGCGCCAATGAAATGACTCGGTCTGGCATTCCTCGAGCCGAGAAGGCGAGGTGAACATGACTGAAGAGCTTCAGTACGTGTACGTGACCACCACCGGCTGGAAATCGGGCAATCCACACACGATCGAGATCTGGTTCGTGGCGTACGACGGGCGCTATTACATCGTCTCCGAGCACCGCGAGCGCTCGCACTGGGTGCAGAACATCCGCCGCAACCCGGCGATCGCGTTTCGCGTGGGCGATCGGCACTTTCGGGGCCGCGGGCGCGTCGTCGATCCCGCGGCGGAGCCGGAGCTGGCGGCGGCGGTCTGCGCGCTGATGGATGCCAAGTACGACTGGAGCGATGGCCTGATCGTCGAGCTGCACCCCGAATCCGAGATCGCGGGAGGCGGTTAGGCCCTGGCACCGGCCCCATCCGGCGAGCGCGCAAGACCACGTTCGACCACGCGCCGGGACTGTCCTCACGGCACCGGTTGCACGTCCTGCAGTTATGGAGATAATCTCAAGTGGGACCCGCGCGGTCCTTACTTCACCTCTTGATTGACTTGCTAGCCATGCTATGATAGTTTACCAGTGGCGTCTCAAGATTAGACCATTGGCGTGAGGACAGTCCATGAGTGAAGCTCTGGTCACGATGGAGGGCATCGAGAAGTCGTTCCCCGGTGTCCACGCGCTGGCCGACTGCCAGTTCGACCTCTATCCCGGCGAAGTGCATGCCCTGGTTGGCGAGAACGGCGCCGGCAAATCGACGCTCATGAAAGTGCTGGCCGGTGTGTATTCGAAGGATGCCGGGCAGGTCTTTGTCAAGGGCAGGAAGGTCGATATTCCCAATCCCCGCGCGGCGCAGGACCTGGGGATCAGCATGATCCACCAGGAGTTGAACCTGATGCCGCACCTGACCGTCGCGCAGAACATCTTCATTGGCCGCGAGCCGCGCAGCGCGCTGAATTTCTTCCTCGACGAGAAAGCTATCAACCTGCAAACGCAGGACTTGCTGGAAACGCTGCACCTGAAATTGAACCCGCGGGCGCGCGTGTCGAGCCTGACGGTCGCCAAGCAGCAGATGGTGGAGATCGCCAAGGCGCTGTCGCTCAACGCCGAGGTGCTGATCATGGACGAGCCGACGGCGGCGCTCACGCAGGCCGAAATCCAGGAGCTGTTCCGTATCATTCGCCAGATGCGGGCCAAAGGCGTCGGTATCGTATATATCAGCCATCGCCTGGAAGAGCTCAAGCAGATCTCCGATCGCATCACCGTCATGCGCGACGGTCGCTACATCGACACTGTGCCAACGCCCGACGCCTCCATCGACCAGATCATCAGCATGATGGTGGGCCGGACGATTTACGAAGCGTCGCCCGAAATCCCCGATAACGGCCACAGCGACGTGATGCTGGAGGTCCGCAACCTGAACCGGGGGCGCGTGCTGCAGGGCATCAACTTCAGCGTGAAGCGCGGCGAGATCGTCGGGTTCGCGGGCCTGATGGGCGCGGGGCGCACCGAAGTGGCGCGCGCGATCTTTGGCGCCGATCCGATCGACTCAGGCGAGATCTACGTCGCGGGCAAGCGGGTCCACATCAAGAGCCCCAGCGATGCCGTCCGGCACGGCATCGGCTACCTGTCCGAAGACCGCAAGCGCTACGGCCTGACGTTGGGCATGGATGTCGAGGCGAACATCGTGCTGGCATCCTTCTACCGCTTTCTGAACCGGCTCGGGTTTGTGGACCGCGTGCGGACGAGGGCCACCGCCGAGCAGCTTGTCCAGACGTTGTCGATCAAGACGCCGAGCCTCCAGCAGAAGGCGAAGAATCTGTCGGGCGGCAACCAGCAGAAACTGGTGATCGCTAAATGGCTGACGGCCGATACGACCGTGCTCATCTTCGACGAGCCCACGCGCGGCATCGACGTGGGGGCCAAGAGCGAGATTTACAAGCTGCTCAACGAGCTGGCCCGGCAGGGCAAGTCGATCATCATGATCTCGTCCGAGCTGCCGGAGATTCTACGCATGAGCCACCGCATCATTGTGATGTGTGAGGGCCGCATCACCGGCGAGCTGGATGCAGCCGACGCCACCCAGGAAAAAATCATGCAGTTTGCGACCCAGCGCGGCGGCATCTTGAGCGCCGATGAGCCGGTTTCGTCCTGAGTCTGGTCAGAGGACTATCTTGAGATGGATATGTCGATTGCCCCTACCCAACAACAGCCCTGGTACCGCGTTCTGCTCCACTCCGACGCCACACGGCGGCTGCTAGCTTTCGCCGCGCTGATCATCCTCGTCGTCGGCTTTTCAATCGCGTCGGACAACTTCTTCCAGTACAACAACATCGTGGGCATCCTGCTGGCGACGTCGGTGAACGGCATCCTGGCGCTGGGCGTCACGTTCGTGATCATCACCGGCGGGATCGACCTGTCGATCGGCACCGTGATGGCCTTTTCAGGCGTGATGACCGCGGTGATTATCACCGACTGGGAGCTGCCGGTGGCGGTGGGCATGCTCGGCGGCATCGCGACGGGGGCGCTCGCCGGGCTGATCAACGGCGTGCTCATTGCCCGGATGCGCGTGCCGCCGTTCATCGCGACGCTGGGCATGTTGTACGTCGCCAAAGGGTTGGCCCTGATCTTCTCCGACCTGCGGCCGATTTATTTCTCCAACGCGCCGGGCTTCCGCGACATCGTGATGGGCTCGGTGGTGGGGCGAGTCGTGCCTGAATACGACATCCCCAACGCCGTGCTGATCCTGTTTGGCGCGGCGATCATCGCCGGGCTGCTGCTCGCGAAATCGGTCTTGGGCCGGTATACGTTCGCTATGGGCAGCAATGAAGAGGCCACGCGCCTGTCGGGCGTCAACGTCACGTTCTGGAAGACGGCGGTTTATACGCTGTGCGGCGCGTTCGCCGGGCTGGGCGGGGTGGTCATGGCCGCCCGCCTCAACTCGGCCCAACCGGCGCTGGGGCAGGGGTACGAGCTGGACGCCATCGCCGCCGTGGTGATCGGCGGCACCTCGCTGAGTGGGGGCGAGGGTACCATCACCGGGACGATCATCGGCGCGTTCGTGATGAGCGTGCTGACCAACGGCCTGCGCATCCTGTCCGTCCCGCAGGAGTGGCAGATGGTAGTCACGGGCACCATTCTCGTGTTCGCGGTCTACCTGGATATCATTCGCCGTCGTGCATGACGATCTGCCAGGAAAGGAGGGCGTTATCGAGCCAAGCGTGCAAGACTGTCACACGTTCAGCCGGATTCCAAGGACATCAATAGATTCCGCGAAGGAGATTTGAAATGAAGTTCGCCAAGCTGTTTTCCATCTTGCTGGTTCTGGTGCTCGCGTTCAGTGTGGTGAGCGTGGGCGCTCAGGATGATGGTGAGGAAGAAGCCGAAGAGGAAAAGTACTGCACCGAGGAAGTGCGCGCAGAGCTTGAGGAGATGGAGATTTACATCCCCGTTATCTCCAAGGGCTTCCAGCACCAGTTCTGGCAGGCCGTGAAGCAGGGCGCCGAGCAGGCGGCTGAGGACTGCGGCGTGGAAATCACCTTCGAAGGCCCGGAAACCGAGGCCATGGTCGACAAGCAGCTCGAAATGCTCCAGACCGCGCTGGACAAGAAGCCGGACGCGATCGCTTTCGCCGCGCTGGACAGCGTGGCGGCGATCCCGCTGCTGGAGCGCGCTGACGAAGAGGGTATCCCGATCGTCGGCTTTGACTCCGGCGTGGACAGCGACATCCCGGTGACGACCGCCGCGACCGACAACATCGCCGCTGCGGCGTACGCCGCGGACATGATGGCCGAGTTGATTGGCGGCGAGGGCCAGGTGGCGGTTATCGCGCACGACCAGACCAGCCGCACGGGTATCGACCGCGTGACCGGCTTCACCGAGCGCATGGAAGAGGAATATCCCGACATCGAAGTGGTTGACGTGCAGTACGGTGGCGGCGATCACCTCAAGTCCACCGATCTCGCCAAGGCGATCATCCTGGCGCACCCGGACCTGAAGGGTTTCTTCGGCGCGAACGAAGGCTCGATCATCGGCGTGCTGAATGCCGTGATTGAGCTGGGCATGGAAGGTGACCTGGTCGTGATCGGCTACGACTCCGGCCTGCTGCAGATGGACGCCATCCGCGCCGGCACCGAAGCGGGCGCCATCACGCAGAACCCGGTGGGCATCGGCTACAAGGCCGTTGAGGCCGCGGTCATGGCGCTGCGCGGTGAGGAACTGGAAGAAGAGATCGACACCGGCTTCTTCTGGTACGATGCCGAGAACATCGACGACGAAGAGATCGCGGCGCTGCTTTACGAGTAATATTCCCCGCTCGATCACGCCTGAATGCGCGGGGCGGTCCCTCGAACGGGTGACCGCCCCGCGTTACTGTGCTCAGGCCAGGGCATCGATGCGCTGCCAGCCCTGCCACTCGCCGCGCGGGCCGAGCGTGATCGGCTGCCCGATGGCCGCCGCCTCGATGCACAGCATGTGGCGATAGCCGCCCAACTCCAGGTCGGGCAACGCGGCCGCCCGCTCCGGTCCCGGGTTCCAGACCACGACGTCGGTGAAGCCAGCCTGGCTCACCCGCAGCGTTTGCCCGGTATCGACCAGTGTCACCGGGCCGGGGACGTCCCAGTAAATCCGGTCGATCTCCCCATTTATGTGCAGCAGCGCCTCGCGCTGGACGCGATCCTCGCCGTGCTCGGTATAGGCGATCCCGGCCAGGCCCTCGACGCCGGTCCGGGCGATGTCCGCCACCCGCAGGTAGGTATGCAGGGCTGCCGTGAAGGTGAAGGGCCGGTCGCCGGTGTTGGTGGCCCGCAAAGCGAGCTCCAGGCGCGCCCCGCCGACCGTCACCCGTAGATCGAGCCGGAAGCCGTAATCCCAATCGGCGCGTGTGGCGCCACTGTCTTCGAGCCGGAACTGGGCGCTGGCGCCATGGGGCACTCGCTGCGTGGCGACGTGCTGCCAGGGGCTGATGCGCGCGAAGCCGTGCGGGCGCAGCGGGCCGCGCCTCGCGAACTGCGGAAAGACCACGGGCACGCCGCCCCGGATCGCGCTACCGGGGCTGAACGACGTCGCCCGGCTGAGGAACAGGCGCTCGCGGCCATCGGGCGTGACCCACGATGTCACGTGCGCCCCGTACGGCGTGATCTCCGCGCGCGCCCCATCAGGCGCGCGCACCCCCACTCTCGTGAACAGGTCCGGACCCGGTGTGTCCATGCCCACCCCCTCCCTTTGCGGCGGCCCCGCGCGCCGGATCAAAGCGTGCTGTAGGGCGTGTCCCGTACCGTGTTGACCATGGCCCAGAAGTTCTCGAGCGGCGTGTCAAGCTGTACGTGGTGCGTCGGGCCGATGATCAGGCCGCCGTCCTTGCCGAGTGTTTGCAGCCGCTCGATTACCTCGGCGCGGACGCCCTCCGGCGTGGCGTAGGGCAGGGTGTGCTGCTCGTCGATGCTGCCCCAGAAGCACAGCTCCTGGCCGAACTGCTTTTTGAGCGCGGCGGGGTCCATGCAGGCGGGTTGGATCGGGTTGAGGATGTCCAGGCCGATCTCGATCAGCTCCGGGATAATCGGCAGGATGTTGCCGTCCGAGTGGTAGGCTACCTTGACGTCGGGGTTGATCGCCTTGAGCTCCGCGATGAAGTGCGCCATGCGCGGCTTGAGGAACCGGCGCCAGTGAGCGGGCGAGATCAGCATGGCGTGCTGGGCGCCAACGTCATCGCCGGTCCAGATCATGTCCACACCCATCGCTGTCAGCTTCTTGGCGGCGGTCAGGTGATACTGGTACGGGATCTCCAGGATGGCATCGGCCAGATCGGGGTCCAGCGCGAAATCCATCAGCATCTGCTGCAGGCCGCGCAGCGCCCAGGCGGTCTCGAAGATGGTCGTGACGGTGACGCCCACGATCCAGTATTCGTCCTTGAATTCGCGGATCACGCGCTCGGCTTCGGTGTATAGCTCGGGGCGGTTCGGATCGGGCGGCTGGTAGCTGGCTAGCGCGCCCTCGTCGGCGAGCGGGTGCCCGGTGATTTCCGTGTAGCGGCCCGTGCCGAACGGCGTCTCGTAGGGTTGCGAGCCCCACGCGATGCCCCACTCGTCTACGTAGGACTCGGCGTCCTGGTAATAGGAATTGGCCCAGCCGACCGACGTCAGCAGCATGTCCTCCCCCAACGTCCGCTCCAGCACGTAGGTATTGCCGCCGCCGTGCGGGTTGTGGAGCTGGTGACTTTCGATCTTCAAATCGCGTTGCAGCCGCTCGGCAAATTCCGGCGTGAAGCTGATCTGCATCGGGCAGCGATCGGGCGCTTCGTGGTTCAGTGCGATCTCTATGCGTTCTCTCGGTTTCATACTCCTCCACCTATCCGGTCCAGCGTGAAATGCGCTTCAGAAGTTCCAGTTCCTCTTCTTCATTCTCGGAGGCGATCCACAGGAAAATGCCTTCCGGTTCCATGACCTCCATGAAGGCGTCCAGTTCGCGCTTGTTCAGGTCGACGATCACCGGCGCGCGGGCCTGCATCTCTTTGATCTGCGGCACCCACTGCATGATCGGCAGGTCGCTGCCGACGCCCTGCACCCACTGCAGCGCGTGGACTTCGGGCACGCTCAGGATCGCGTCCAGGTGCTTGGCCACGCCGCGCCCGTCGATGTGGAAGATGTTGTGCGTCATGCTCTTGACTTCGCGCTGGAGCACCGGCAGGCAGAATTCCGCGAACATCTTCCTCGAGATCAGGCTGGAAAAGTCGCAGCTCGGGATGTGCATGCGCCCGAACGAGGGGATGCCCATCCAACTGGCGGAAGGCTGGCGGTGTTCTTTGAGTAGCGCGTCGAAGTGATCGTAGATCGTCTCGAAGTCGCGGATGGCGATGTCGATCAGGGCTTTGGCCTGTTCGGGCGCCTCGATCATGTCCAGACACAACTGCTGCGGATCGCGCCAGGCGGCGGCGCAATCCACGCCGGGGTGCAGGTCCGTGTAGCCGACCAGGAACCGGCCATCGCAGCGCTCCAGCGCGCAGCGCGTGATCTCGTCCAGCTTGCGGAGATAGACGTTGTCCAGATCCAGCTTGAGGCGGGCCATGTCGGCCCAGTCGCGCACCAGCGGGATCGACCACGAGGTGACCTCACCGTACTGCAGCTCGGCCCCATAGAACCCGGCGTAGACTTCGGGGCCGAGGTTGGGCCAGAAGACCGGAAACGTCTCGCCGTGAAATGTCTGCCCCTCGATCGACTTGATGAAGGTTTCGACCTGGAACTCGGCATCGAACCACCGGTCGCGCAGATTGTCCGACGGGTACGCCTGGTTGGCCTGGTCGACGAAGGCGTTGTGCGCCATGAACCGGACCGGCGGGCGGTCGATAATCGCGCCCTCGAACCAGGCGTAGACCCGTCTCATCGCCAGATCAGAACCGGGCATCGACTCCAGTTCGAGAGTCCACCAATCTGTTTGCATCATGCGGCTACTCCATGCGACGGCGCACGAACGCGTGCATGGCAACCGACACGGTGATGATCAGGCCGTAGATCAGCTTGGTCCAGTAGCCGGTCAGCCCGATGGCAATGATCCCCGGCTGGATGGCGCCGATGATGAAGCAGCCGACGAACGTGCCCAGGATGGTGCCCGTCCCGCCGAACACCGACGTGCCGCCCAGGAACACCGCGGCCAGCGTCGTCATCAGGTAGCCTTCGCCCAGGTTCGGCCAAAAGTACCACACGTCCAGGCTCTGGATGATGCCGCCGAAGGCCGCCGCCACGCCCACCAGCGCGAAGAGCAGCATCCGCGTGCGGCCCACGTTGACGCCCATCAGCCGGGCGCTGGCCTCGTTGTCGCCGATCAGGTAGGTGTGCGCGCCGAGCTTGTGGCGGTTGAGCAGGAACCAGACGGCCAGCGCGACCAGCACCATCCAGATCACTTGTGCCGGCACGTAGCCGCCCACCTTGCTGACCAGCACATCGCGCAGGACGGTATCGCGGGCGAGGGTCAGCGATTCACCCTGGCCGCGCCGGATGACCTCCACCACGCCGCGCCAAAAGAACTGGGTGCCGATGGTGGCGATCAGCGCGGGTATGCCCAACCTGACGACGATAATGCCGTTCAGCAGGCCCACCAGGAAGCCCGAGACCAATGAGGCGGCAAAGGCCACACCGAGGCTGCTGGTCGTCTCGTAAGCCTCCCAGAAGACCACCATGCCGACCGCCATAATCGAGATGAACGACAGGTCGATGTCCCCGGCGATGATGACCA
>Ga0123333_10006373_pt1 | contig 10398 bp, 6 predicted proteins | sample BioC12SIPDNA_3_FD_89957 | JGI IMG/M metagenome (GOLD analysis project Ga0123333, IMG submission 89957) | Anaerobic biogas reactor microbial communites from Washington, USA - Biogas_R2_B C12 SIP DNA | ecosystem: Engineered > Bioreactor > Anaerobic > Unclassified | place: Washington, USA...
CATCAGTTCTACCGCGAGTTGGCCAAGCTCGGAGGGTTCCTCGGCCGCCGAAGCGACGGCGAGCCGGGATGGATCACGATCTGGCGCGGCTGGGAGAAATTGAATACACTTGTGCAAGGGGCGACTCTCGCTTCCAAGCTCAACAGAATTGGGTAAAGACAAGGGCGTTGCCCCAGGCTACGGTGAGAACTGACCTTCGGCCAGACGACAGCTATCCCGGTACCGCACCCCTGGTGCTGGGTCGCCAACCTGACACAGGGCTCGCAGTGAGAAGTAAACCGTTAATGCGAAGTGGCTCACCGGTGGAACAAATGTCAAAACCGGCATCAGGGCCGTTTCTTCGGGCCTTTCACCACGCCAGGCTGGGCAGTCGGGGGAGTCACACCGCCGAAAGATGGCCTACGCGAGCAGGTTGCGGGCCAGCAGCACGGCGCCGCAAGCGGGATCGTCGGCCACCGCGCTGGACTGCGGCGCCACCCGCCGCTGAGCCAGTTGCTGCAGGATGGCCTCCCGCAGCGCTGGGTGGTGTTGCAGCAGACCGCCGGAGAAGACGAGCTGGTACGGAGAGGGGCCGAGGGCCAGCGCCTGCGAGACGGCGGCCACCATGTCGGTCAGTTCCCGCGCCGCCCGATCGCGGATCTGCTGCGCTACGGCATCCCCTTGCTCGGCCACAGCCAGGACCAAGGGAGCGAGGGACGCGATCCGGCGCCGGGCGCCGGGATCTTCGTGGACCAGCGGGATGAGATCCCAGGTACTGGGCACACCGAGAGTCGGGAGCAGGCTTGCCGTGAGTTGCGTCGCCGGCGCTCGACCGTCTGTCTCCCGGACCATCGCGCGCAGGGCAGCCAGTCCGATGGCGTAGCCACTTCCTTCGTCGCCCAGCAGGTACCCCCAGCCCCCGGCGCGGGCGGAGTGCCCGTCCGCCGTGACGCCATAGGCCAGCGAGCCGGTACCGGAAATCAGCGCGATGCCGGGACCCTGTTGTGCGCCGGCCCGCAGGATGATCTGCGCGTCGTGGACGACCGCCCAGCGTTCCGCGAGCTGCTGTTGCGCGCACCACGCGTACATCGTCTCCCGCACCGACGCGTGGCCGGCGCCAGCCATCCCCAGGCAGAGGGCCGCCACGCGCGTGCGGGGGCGTCCCGCTGTGGCAAAGGCCGCGTCGATCGCATCGGCAATGTGCTGCTGGACCGTCGCCCAGCCCGCCGCGCGCGGATTGGCGGGACCGCCGGTGCCGCGACCGATCGTGCGCGGCGCGGCGTGAGCCTGGTGGAGCGCCAGGACGGCGATCGTCTTCGTGCCGCCACCGTCGATGCCCAGGAGCAGCAACTCATCGGGCAACTCATCGTCGCTCGACGCGGATGTCGGCGCGGGCGCCGCAGGCGATGGCCCTTGTTTGCCAGACACGTTCTCATCCTTTGTTCATCAGGTCGCTGTCGGGATGGGGTGGGCGTTCCAGAGCGCCGCGCAGCTGGCCGCCAGCCTCCGCGAGCCACTGCCGCGCCGTCTGAGGTGTGACCCCGCGCCGTCGGACGACAATCGCGGTCTTCACCTCGCCGTCACACTGTTGCAGCAGCGTTTCAGCCGTCGTTTCCGACACGCCGGCCACGGCGGCGACGATCCGCCGCGAACGGGCCAGGAGCTTGGCGTTGGTGGCCCGCAGATCGACCATCAGGTTGCCGTAGGTCTTGCCCAGACGCACCATGCTGGCGGTGCTGAGCATATTGAGCACCATTTTGGTGGCGGTACCGGCTTTGAGTCGCGTCGAGCCGCTGAGCACTTCCGGTCCGACCACCGGCGAGATCATCAGATCGCTGACCTGCTCGAGCTGCGAGTCCCGATTGCAGCTCAAACCAATGGTGAACGCGCCGCTGTGCCGCGCGTGCGCCATGCCGCCGATGACGTACGGGGTGCGGCCGCTCGTGGCGATCCCGACCAGCACGTCGCGCGCCTGGAGGCCGCACTCCTGCAGATCCCGGACGGCGTATTCCGGGTGATCCTCCGCTCCCTCGACCGCGGTGGTCAAGGCGCGGAGCCCGCCGGCGATGACCCCTACCACGAGGCCGGTGGGCACGCTGAATGTGGGCGGGCACTCGGAGGCGTCCAGGACGCCGAGTCGGCCGGACGTGCCGGCCCCCAGGTAGATGAGACGTCCTCCGCCGCGCAGCCGATCGACGATCACGTCGACGGCGGCAGCGATCTGCTCAGCCTGCGTTCGCACCGCCGCGGCCACCGAGGCATCTTCACGGTTCATCAGCGCGACGATCTCCAGCGCGCTGAGCGAGTCGAGGGACTCCGAGTCCGGATTTCGCTCTTCCGTCGTCAGATGATTGAGCATGGAGTGCTTTCTGCGGTATCATGCGAACGCTGACTAGCGCCTGCCGCGCCTGCCGCCGGCCTGGCGGGCGGCACAGAGCATGTTCCGTATTGTAGTTCCACAAGCACGTGTCCGGCAGTCGAGGTGTAGGCATGCCGCTGGATTCCGCCATTGCCCCAGCCGATCTGGCTGTCCTGCTCGCGTACCTGGTCGGCATTGTGCTGTTCGGCATCTGGGTTGGGCGCGGTCAGCGGAACGTCACCGACTATCTGCTGGGCGGACGCGACCTGCCCTGGTGGGCCATTCTCGGCTCGATTGTGGCGACTGAAACCAGCACGGTGACGTTTCTGAGCGTTCCGGGCCTGGCCTTCGCCGCGCGGCAACCCGGTACCACTGTGCTCGACCCTCGGGTGGGCGGCGACCTGCGTTTCCTGCAGCTCGCCTGCGGCCTGCTGGTGGGACGCTGCCTGATCGTCTACTTCCTTTTGCCGCTGTTCTTTCGCGGCCAGCTCTTCAGCGCGTACGAGGTGCTGCAGTACCGGTTTGGCGGCGCGACGAAACGGGTGGCGTCGCTTGTTTTTCTGCTCACGCGCAATATCGGGGACGGACTGCGGCTGTTTCTGACGGCGATCGTCCTGGCGGCGATGATCGATCTCCCGCTGGCCTGGTGCGTCGTCGTTATCGGTGTGTCGACGATCATCTATACCTTTACCGGTGGCATCAAGTCGGTGATCTGGAGCGACTGCATCCAGTTCGTCATATACATAGGGGGCGCCATCCTGGCGCTGGCCGTGATCCTGTATCGACTGCCCGGCGGATGGTGGGAGTGTGTGTCGTTTGCCCAGGACACCGGCAAGTTCCGGATCCTGGACAGCTCCTGCGACCTGCGACTGAACTTCACCGTCTGGTCGGGGATCATTGGCGGGGCCTTCCTGGCGCTCGGGACGCACGGTACCGATCAGATGATGGTCCAGCGTTACCTGTGTGCGCGCAGGCAGCGTGATGCGGGGGTCGCGTTGATCGCCAGCGGTGTCGTCGTGATCGTTCAGTTCGCCCTGTTCCTGCTGCTGGGGGTGGCCCTGGCCTGTTTCTACGCGCACGTGCGGCCGACGGTGAGCTTTGACAGCACGGACCGCGTCCTGAGCCGGTTCATCGTCGAGGAACTGCCGGCGGGCTGGGGACTGATCGGGGTGATTCTGGCCGCGGTCTTTGCGGCCGCCATGTCCACGCTGTCCGGTTCGCTCAATTCGTCCGCGTCCGCTGCGGTCCACGATTTCTACCTACCCTGGCGCCGCGCGGCGGTCTCGGAACGTCACCTGCTGTGGGTCAGCCGGGGCTGCACGGTGCTGTTCGGCATCATCCAGATCGGCATTGGGATTGTGGCACAGTACTTTGCGACGGCGGTGGTGAACGATGTGTTGGCCATCGCCAGCTTCGCCGCCGGGCTGTTGCTGGGCGTCTTTGCGTTGGGGGTGTTCACGCGGCGCGTCGGGCAGCGCGCAGCGCTGGCGGGCCTGGTCACCGGCCTGCTGGTCTTGACCTGGGTTAAGTTCGGCACGCCGGTCGCCTATACATGGTATGGGGTGATTGGCGCGACGACCACGTTTGCGGCCGGTCTGCTGGCGTCCTACTGCTGGGCTGGCTCGCAGGGTGGCGGTTCTACCTCGTCCCTGGATGAAAGTGAGACAGCATGATGAAGACACGCGCGATCCTGTTGGCCTGGACTGTCGTGCTGCTGACCGGCATCGGGTCAGCGGCAGGTGCTGACACGGCGCGGCGATTGCCGCGTGCCGAACCGGGTGCCGTGGGCATGTCGGCCGAGCGACTGGCCGGCATTGACAGCCTTGTACAGGAGGCGCTCGAGCAGGGGCGGATGCCCGGTTGTGTGGTCGCCATCGGGCGCCAGGGGCAGCTGGCCTACCTGCGCGCCTTCGGTGCCCGCCAGGTGCAGCCCAGCCGTGTGGAGATGACGACGGACACGGTGTTTGACCTGGCATCGCTCACCAAACCGCTGGCTACCGCCACGAGCGTGATGCTGCTGGTCCAGGACGGGAAGGTCGACCTGGACGAGCCGGTGGCGACGTACCTGAGTGAGTTCAGCGGGCGCGGCAAGGAGGAGATCACGGTCCGGCACCTGTTGACACATGTCGGGGGTCTGACGCCCGACAATGCGCTGGCCGATTATACCGAGGGGCCGGAGAAGGCCTGGGAGCGGATCTGCGCGCTGGGCTTGCGGGCGAAGCCGGGCAGCGAGTTCATCTACAGCGATGTCGGCTTCATCGTGTTAGGGGAACTGGTGCGGCGCGTCGGCGGGACGGGACTCGATCAGTTTGTGCAGGAGCGGGTCTTCCAGCCGCTCGGCATGGCCGAGAGCCGGTTCCTGCCGGACGATGCTCTGCGAGCCCGCGCGGCCGTCACGGAGCAGCGCGACGGTCGCTGGATGCAGGGAGAGGTGCACGACCCGCGCGCATACCTGCTGGGAGGCGTCGCGGGCCACGCCGGCCTGTTCTCGACAGCCGATGATCTGGCACTTTACGCCCAGATGATCCTGGATGGCGGCAGAGCTGGTGAGGTGCAGGTGCTCGCCGATGAAACCATCCAGCTGATGATGGCGGACCAGTTGGTGCCGGCCGGCGTGCGGGGACTCGGATGGGATAAACGCACCGGATACTCCACCAACCGAGGCCGGGGGCTGTCGTCGCGCGCCGTGGGACACGGAGGGTTCACCGGCACGGCGCTGTGGATCGACCCGGAACTGGAGTTGTTCGTGATCTTCCTGAGCAATCGCGTGCATCCGGACGGCAAGGGCAACGTCAATGCGCTGGCAGGTCGCATCGGTACGCTGGCGGCTGCCGCCGTCCGGGATGGAACCGCCGCCGCGACGGAGACGCCGCCGGACGTGGACGCGAACGCGGTGCGGTGCGGCATCGACGTGCTGGAACGGGACAACTTCCGAGCACTGGCTGGAAAACGCGTCGGCCTGATCACCAATCATACGGGGATCAACCGCGCCGGCATGACGACGGCCAGCCTGTTATCCGCCGCGCCCGAGGTGGAGTTGAAGGCCTTGTTCAGCCCGGAGCACGGGATCCAGGGTGTGTTGGACGTGGCAAAGATCGACGACAGCCAGGACAGCGAAACGGGGGTGACCATTTGGAGCCTCTACGGCGAGACGCGCCGGCCGACCCCCGCCAGCCTCGCCGGGCTCGACGTCCTGGTCTTCGACATCCAGGACATCGGCACGCGGTTCTATACCTACATCTCGACCCTCGCGTATGCCATGCAGGCGGCGGCGGACGCGCACATCGGGTTCGTGGTGCTCGATCGCCCGAATCCGATTAACGGCCTGGATGTGGCCGGCCCCGTGCTGGACGCCGGGCGCGAGTCGTTTGTGGGTTGCTGTGCGATACCGGTGCGGCACGGCATGACGGTGGGAGAGCTGGCGATCATGTACCGCGAGATCTGGCGTCTGCAGCTGGACCTCCAGATCGTGAAAGTGGAAGGTTGGCGACGGCGGGACTTCTTTGATCGCACGGGGCTGTGGTGGATCAATCCGTCGCCGAACATGCGGTCGCTCACCCAGGCGTTGCTGTACCCGGGGATCGGGCTCCTGGAAACGACGAACCTGTCGGTGGGACGTGGTACCGACACGCCGTTCGAGGTGCTGGGGGCGCCCTGGGTTGACGGTCGCCGGTTGGCCGCGGCGCTCAATGCGGCGGCGCTGCCCGGCGTCTGCTTTGTGCCGATCCGCTTCACCCCCACGGCGAGCAAGTTCGCGGGAGAGGCCTGTCAGGGCGTGAATGTCGTGATCACGGACCGGGCCCAGTTTGACCCGTTACAGACTGGTTTTGAGGTGGCCGGCACGCTCCAGCGGCTGTTCGCCGAGCAGTGGAACGTCGCCGCCTACGATCGGCTGCTGTTCGACGTCGCGACCTGGCAGGCGGTGTCGGAAGGGTGTACGACGGGCGAGATCATGGCGGTCTACCGGGAGGAACTCGAGCAATTCCGCCAACGCCGCGAGAAGTGGTTGCTCTACGATTGATGACAGATCGGCAGCGATCGGTTACAAGGAACAGAGATTACGGGTGGTTGTCCGGCGAGGCGGGACAGGAACAAAAACCACCCGCGGCCGGCGAATAGCTGGCTTGGGTGTCATTTCCGGGGCTCACGCCCCCCGCGCTGCATACTAGAATAGTCGGGCGCAATGCTGTGCGCTGACTCTGTCCTCAAGGAGAACCGTCCATGGTCCGACGTAATGTTCTGGCGCTGCTGCTGGGGGTGGCCTGCCTGTCGATCAGCTTCCCGGCGCGTTTGGCTGCCGATAAGCCTGCTGTACAGCCGGTGGTTGCTGTGTTCACGTTCGGGGGACGCCTGACGGAGGCCGCGGTGGCCGAGGACTTTCTGTTCGCCACGCCTGTGGAGTCGTTTCACAGCCTGGTGACGCGGTTGAAGAAGGTGAAGGACGACGGCGCGGTCAAAGCAGTGGTCATGCTCGTCTCCGGCACGTCGCTGGGCGTCTCGCAGATCGAGGAAGTCCGGCAGGTGCTGGACGAAATCAAGGCGGCTGGGAAGGAGGTCCTCGCGCATGCCGACAGCATCTCGATGCGCAGCTACGTGTTGTTGAGCGGCGCCAGTCGCATCAGTGTCGTGCCCACCGGCGACATCTGGATCAACGGCATGTACGGCGAATCGCTGCACCTGCGCGGGCTGCTGGATCTGGTGGGAGTCGAGCCGGATTTCACCACTTGCGGCGACTACAAGAGCGCGGCGGAGATGTTCATGCGCAACGCGCCCAGCGCGGCCGCTCAGGAGAACCTGGACTGGCTCATGGAAAGCATCTTCGAGACGCAGGTGAACCTGATCAGCAGCGGCCGGCAGGTGGATGCAGCGAAAGTCCGGGAATGGATCGACCTGGGGGTCTACAGCGCGGAACGGGCGAAGGAGGTGGGCATCATTGACGAGGTGCAGTTCCGGCAGGACTTCGTCGCGGCGGTGAAGGAGAAGTACGGGGCTGACATCGTCTTCGATCGGAAATACGGGAAGAAGAAGGCGGCAGATGTCGATCTGTCGTCACCGTTCGGGCTGCTCAAGTTCTACGGTGAGTTGCTCGCCGGGCCGAAGAAGAAACCTGCCGGCAAAGCGTCGCTGGCGATCATCTACGTCGACGGGCCGATTCTGCCCGGGGCGAGCGATCCCAGTGGCTTTCCGCTGTCGATCGGGGAAGTTGCCTACAGCACGCCGATCGCCAAGGCGCTGGACGAGGCGGCGGAGAACGAGAATGTCAAGGCCGTGGTGCTACGCGTGGACTCGCCCGGCGGGTCGGCCGTGGCAAGTGAGATCATCTTGAACGCCTCGAAACGCGTGGCTGCCCGTAAGCCGTTCGTCGTCTCGATGGGCAACATGGCAGGCAGTGGCGGATATTACGTCGCCTGCGGCGCGCAGACCATCTTTGCCGACTCGTCCACCATCACCGGCTCGATCGGGGTCGTGGCGGGCAAGCTGGCGACCAGCGCGATGTGGGAGAAGATAGGCATCAACTGGGTGCCCACGCAACGCGGCGCCAACGCCGGCATGCTGGCTTCGGGAAAGGTGTTCACGCCGGAACAGCGCGATCTGCTGCAGCGCTGGATGACAGACACCTATGTTGCGTTCAAGGGGCATGTCGAAGCGATTCGGGGCGACCGGCTGAAAAAACCGATCGATGAGCTGGCCGGAGGCCGGGTCTACACCGGCAAGCAGGCCCTGGAACTGGGTCTGGTCGACAAGCTGGGCGGTTTGCAGGAGGCCATCGCCTGTGCGGCGCAGCAGGCCAGTCTGGCGGAGTACGACATTCTGATCCTGCCGCAACCCAAGAGCCTGATTGAAATCTTGCTGGGCGATCTGCAGGATGGCGATCAGGACACGAAGAACCTGTCCGACGCGCTGCACCAGGTGGTGCCGCGGCACACGTCGCTCATGGACGCCGTGCTGCCGCAGCTCCGCGCGCTGGATCCCGCGCGGCTGCAGGGTGTGCTGCAGGGGCTGCAGCAGCTCCAACTGCTGCAGCAGGAACGCGTGATCACGGCGATGCCCGTGATCGAGATTCGTCACTGACGAACGCCTGCCGGCAGGAACCGAGCGAGCTGCCGGTCTTGTGCCGCGTCCCGGGTATTCTAGAATAGCCGGTTCACGTTCGGTTGTTCTTGGCTGAGGCCCTTGCGCCGACAGATTGGGCTAACGGCGCTGGTTCATGAATGTGTCGAAGCTGCGGCGGCAGATCGCGTACGAAGCGGCCTGCCTGATGTATCATCGCCAGGAATCCGAGTACTATCGTGCCAAGCAGAAGGCGGCGCGGCGCCTGTGTCGCGGCTGGGTCAAGCCGGCGGATCTGCCAAGCAACGCCGAGATCCGCGACGAAATCCAGACGCTGGCCCGGATGTATGAAGGGGACCGCCGCGCCGAGAACCTGTGCCAGATGCGTCTCGAAGCGCTGCGGATGATGCGCTGCCTGCACCGGTTCCGCCCGCGCCTGATCGGCAGCGTGCTGACCGGACACGTGCGTCAGGGATCGGACATCGACCTGCACCTGTTTGCCGACAGCACGGAAGCGGTGACCCATGTGCTCGACGAGCTCGGTGTGGTCTATGACGTGGAGCGGAAACGGGTCACCAAGCAGGGGGAAGAGCGGACCTACACGCACGTCCACGTCCGGGACCGGTTCCCGTTCGAGCTGACGCTCTACCCATCTTCCAAAGCCCACTATGTGTTCAAGAGCTCCATCACTGGCAAGGCGATCGAGCGCGCCAGCATCCCGCAGCTCGAGCACCTGCTGGCGGTCGAATACCCGCAGCTCGAGCTGGAGGCGGCAGTGGCGGAGGCGGCTGATCGCGTCGATCGTTTTCAGGTGTATGAAGCGCTCTTGCTGCCGCTGGAATACGTGAAAGAAGACCTCCGCTACCATCCCGAAGGGGATGCGCTGTATCACAGTCTACAGGTGTTTGACCTGGCGCGCGACGAGTTACCGTACGACGAGGAGTTCCTGCTTGCGGCGCTTCTGCATGACGTGGGCAAGGCGATCGACCGGCAGAACCATGTGGCGGCCGGCCTGGAGGCCTTGGGCGATTTCATCACGCCGCGGACGGCATGGCTGATCGAGCACCACATGCTGGGGCACCAGGCAGTGGCGGGCACGCTCGGCGCGCGAGCGCGGCGGCGATTGCAGCAGTCGGAGCACTATGAAGACCTGCTGGTGCTGTGGGAATGTGACCGGAATGGCCGGCAAACCGGCGTGGCTGTGCCGGATCTGGACGAGGCACTCGATATCCTGCGCGATCTGGCCCGGACGTTCGGATAATCGCCGGCTCGTGCCGCGCCGACCAGTGGCCCGCTAACACCCGCTAACCACGTCGCCAGGACCATCGAGACACGGCGCGCGGTGCAGGTTCTCGTTGCTCAGTCTGCCCGCGGGTCACCAGATGTTATGAAATGTCATGTGGTGAACCCGCGGATGTCACGCTCCGCTGGCTGGACTTACTTAGGTCACCTGGGCTGGCGCTTGTACACGAACCGTGTCGGTTGTGGTGCCGAGCGAGCGGGAGTGTTGCGGCGCCGGATCGAGCAGATCACACAGGGCCATTCGCAGCAGAGGGCGCCGCAGTCGCCACAGCGGCGCGGTTTGGCCAGACGCTCGAGTACCACGGTCGGCGGGCGGCTGATCTCCCCCTCCCAGATCTTCCGCACGGTATGTTCGGAAACACCGGATCGCCGGGCTACCTCGGGAAAGTCCAGGCTCGGATCCTGCAACAGCAGGCGCACAACCGCATCGTAGCGTCGCACGTCAATGGGTGAGGGAGATATCTTCATGATTCCGGCATAAACCCTGTTCAGTGACTCGATGAGGGCCCAAGAGACTGTAGTCGCGAGCGTGCATCTGGCAAGCAGGAAAAGCCTTCCAGGCCGCCCACGGGTGCGGGAACGCACTATCCCGGTACCGCACCCCTGGTGCAGGGTCGCCAACCTGACACAGGGTTCGCAGTGAGAAGTAAACCGCTAATGCGAAGTGGCTCACCGGTGCAACAAATGTCAAAACCGGCACCAGGGCC
>Ga0123333_10006375_pt1 | contig 10395 bp, 6 predicted proteins | sample BioC12SIPDNA_3_FD_89957 | JGI IMG/M metagenome (GOLD analysis project Ga0123333, IMG submission 89957) | Anaerobic biogas reactor microbial communites from Washington, USA - Biogas_R2_B C12 SIP DNA | ecosystem: Engineered > Bioreactor > Anaerobic > Unclassified | place: Washington, USA...
GCTGACGCTTTGGTTTCTGAGCTCGTTGTACTTCGTCGGCGACGCCCTGGCGTTTGACCGGCAGCCCTTGTGGCCCAGCCTGCTGCAGAGCCTGTTGATGGTACGCGTGAACGGGCTCAGGACTTTGGCCCTGGCGGCCGTCGTCAACCTGTTGCTGCTGGGAGCGCGGGCCATGTGGGGGCTCATCGGGGTACATCCCGCCGGAGCCTTTTTCTCGATCGTCGCCAATGCCTACCTGGCCACCGCCATGGTGATGGGCATTCATTTCTTTTATCAGCATCTTAAGCAGGAGCAACTGGCCCAGGCAAGCCGTTCGTAGGGCAGACAGGTCACTTGTCAGGAGATTACTAAGTGGTTGAGCAGGCGAATCGTCCGAACCATTACACCGCCGACGACATCCAGGTCCTCGAAGGCCTGGAGGCGGTGCGCCGCCGTCCCGGCATGTACATCGGCGGCACGGACATCAAGGCATTACATCACACGGTCTATGAGGTCGTCGACAACTCGATCGATGAGGCCATGGCCGGCTATTGCGACCGGATCGCAGTGACCATCCACAAGGATGGCAGCGTCACGGTCCAGGACTGGGGCCGCGGCATCCCCGTCGATGTCCATAAGCAGACAGGACGGTCCGCGCTCGAGACCGTCATGACCAAGTTGCATGCGGGCGGCAAGTTCGGCTCCGGCGCCTACAAGGTCTCGGGCGGCTTGCACGGCGTCGGCGTGTCCGCGGTGAACGCGCTGTCGGACTGGATGGAAGTTGAAATCCGCCAGGACAGCAAGGTGTACTATCAGCGGTATCACAGGGGCCACCCGCAGGACGATGTGAAGTTGATCGGGGCCGCGCGACCGGGCGAATCGGGGACGCGTACCACTTTCATGCCCGACAGAACGATCTTCGAGGAGATCGACTTCAGGTTCGAGACCCTCGAACAGCGTTTTCGCGAGATGGCGTTCCTCAATCGCGGGCTGACGATCGAGTTCTCGGACGAGCGGACCGACAATGGCGCGCGTTTCATGACGTTCTACTTCGAAGGCGGCGTGCGCTCCTTCGTGCGCTATCTCAACAAGAACCGCGGAGTCCTACACGACCCGGTCTACATCGAAAAAGAGATCGACGGCAACATGGTCGAGGCCGCGATCCAGTACAACGACGGTTACAACGAATCGGTGTTCGCGTTTGCCAACACGATCAACACGCCCGATGGCGGCACGCACCTGACCGGCATGCGCGCGGCCCTGACACGCACGATCAACGACTGGGCGCGACGGCAGAACCTTCTCAAGGATTCGGATGCCAGCTTCACGGGAGACGACACGCGCGAGGGCCTGACGGCCATCATCAGCGTGAAGCTGCCTGATCCGCAGTTCGAATCACAGACCAAGGTCAAGCTGCTGAACAATGAGATCCGCACCCAGGTGGAATCGGCCATCAACGAGGCGCTCATGGAGTGGCTGGAGCGCAACCCGCGTGAAGGCCGGAAGATCGTCGAGAAGTGCATCACCTCCAGCCGGGCGCGCGACGCGGCGCGCAAGGCACGCGACCTGGTCATCCGCAAGAGCGCGTTGGAGAGCCTGACGCTGCCCGGCAAGCTGGCGGACTGCTCGGAACGCGATCCGGCGAAGTGTGAGCTGTACATCGTAGAAGGCGACTCCGCAGGAGGATGCTGGGTTGGAGAGACCCGAGTCGCGCTTGCGTCCGGTATCAGCAAGAGCTTCCGCGAATTGGCTGAAGACTGGGATCTGGGAATTCAGCACTTCGGCTATGCCACGAACGACGAAGGGGATATCCGCATCGTGCCGTTGAACGCGCCTCGCCTGACGAAGCGCGAAGCTCAGTTGGTGGAAGTGACACTCGACAACGGTGAACGGCTGCGCTGCACCCCTGACCATCTATTCCGGCTGCGGGATGGATCCTACAAGCCCGCCGCCGAGTTAGTGGCTGGCGAGAGCCTGATGCCGCTGAAGATGCGGTTGACTGAAGGCGAAGAACTCCCCGCGGCCGGCTACGAAATGGTCTGGATGAACGGCCGCCAGGAATGGTGGCATACGCACCATCTGGCTGACCTGTACAATCTGGTGACCGGCGTTTACACGCGTAAGGCGGGCAACGCGCGCCACCATGTAGATTTCAACAAGCGCAACAACGATCCGCGCAACATCCAACGTATGCCGTGGCGCGGACATACTCAGTTCGAAGATGCTTTGGCAAACTCGCGCGCATCGACGACCACAGAGCAGAAGAGCGCGGCCATTTGCGAAGGGAAGAAAGTCGGTGCGCTGCGCCTGTTGAATCAGGTGCTGTGTGAAGAGAACCCAGCCGGCGCCTACGACGCGTTGCGGCTGCAGGTAGCACCAACCTCGCCCTCCTACTCTCATCTCTTGCACGCCTACTTTGGTGGGGTCGAGAGCCAGTTGCTGCAAGCCGCTGCGAACGTGAACTGCAAAGTTGTCTCGGTGCGCGCTTTACAGGAGACCGCCGACGTCTATGACCTCACGGTCGACCGGTATCACAACTTTGCCCTTGCGGCAGGAATCTTCGTGCACAACAGTGCCAAGCAGGGGCGTGACCGGCGCTTCCAGGCCATCCTGCCGCTGCGCGGCAAGATCCTCAACGTGGAGAAGGCACGGCTGGATAAGTCGCTGGCCAACCGGGAGATCCAGGCGCTGGTGCAGGCGTTGGGGAGCGGCATCGGCGACGCGACCGACCTCTCGAACCTGCGCTACCATCGCGTCCTGATCATGACCGACGCGGACGTCGACGGAAGTCACATCCGCACCTTGCTGTTGACGATGTTCTTCCGCTACATGCCGACGTTGATCGAGAACGGGCACCTATACATCGCGCAGCCGCCGCTCTACCTGTTGCGCAAGGGTAAGGAAGCGAAATACGCTTATTCCGAGACAGAGCGCGAGAAGTTCGTCCAGGAGTTCGGCGGGATGCAAGGCGTCACCCTTCAGCGCTACAAGGGCCTGGGCGAGATGAACCCGGATCAGCTGTGGGAGACCACGATGAACCCCGCGAACCGGATCCTGCTCCAGGTGACCGTGGAGGACGCGGCTGCGGCCGACCGCACGTTCGACATGCTGATGGGCAACGAAGTGGCGCCGCGCAAGCGGTTCATCCAGAGCCACGCCAAGAAAGTGCGCAACCTGGACGTCTGAACGCATCAAAACGGCGCTCTTCGACAGAGCGCCGTTTTTGTTATCCTGCGCCGGCCGCGACACCCGAGCGCCGTACCTGACCGCGGTCAGGACCCCGGCGACCACGGGCCGCGCGGCGCCTCAGTAATATACCGCCAGGTCCATCCCCTCGTACAGGCTCGCCACCTGTTCCCCATAGCCGTTGAAGAGCAGCGTCGGTTTCCGCTCGGTCTCGCCGATGAACTGCTCCATCGCCTGCGACCAGCGGGGATGAGGCACGTTCGGGTTCACGTTGGCGTAGAAGCCATACTCGTGGGCCGCGGCCGCCATCCAGAACGATCGGGGCGGCTCTGCCACCAGGTCGATCCGGACGATCGACTTGATGCTCTTGAAGCCGTATTTCCACGGGACGACGAGCCGGATCGGCGCGCCGCTCTGGGGCAGCAGCATCTTGCCGTACAGCCCGACCGACAGCAGGGTCAGATCGTGCATTGCCTCGTCGAGGCGCAGCCCCTCGATGTAGGGCCAGTCGTACCAGCCGCCGCGCTGGTCGGGCATGCGCTCCGGGTCCAGCAGCGTCTCGAAGCGGACGTACTTCGCGTCGCTCGTTGGCTCGACCTCCGCCAGGAGCTCGCCGAGTGGGAAGCCCAGCCAGGGGATCACCATGGACCAGGTTTCCACGCAGCGCATCCGGTAGATGCGCTCCTCGGCCGGGAAGCGGCGCAGTAACTCGTCCACCCCATACGTTCGCGGCTTCTGCACGAGCCCGCCCACCTCCAGCGTCCACGGCTCGGTGACGAAGCTCTGCGCATTCCTCGCGGGATCGCGCTTGCCCATGCCGAACTCGTAGAAGTTATTGTAGGTGGTGACGTCCTCGTAGGTCGTGAGCGGGTTGCCCTGCTCATCGGTCTGACCCGCAGCAGCGGGTGTGGCCGTCGTCTCACCCGCCGCAGGCGCGACGGTCGGGGGAGGCGGCTCCGGCATGGCCGCGCACGCGCCCAGCGCGAGCGTGCCTGCGGCAAGCCCCAATCCCTTCATGAAACGGCGCCGATTGACGTAGACGGATTCGGGCGTGATCTCGGACGACGGAATCCCCCCATATGATTGCCTTGTCATGTTCACCTCATCGAAGACGGCAGGTGTGCACGGCGAGTAGCTTAAGCTACGATCTGCTGTCGACCTCAGAAGGATACGACGAGTGCCCCGCCGCGTCTGTAAGCAATTGACCCGCCGCGATGGTTCCGTCCGTGTGGTAGAATGGCGGGGCAGGTGAGCGTCCTTCGACTGCGGTTCGGCCGAAGAACCGGCCGAACCTCCGCTCAGGATGCTTTTGACAGCGATCATGTTCGGAGTGATCGGGCAGCAGTTGGATTGACTGCGGGGCAGGCCGTAAAGGAGGATGCTTGAATCGTTGGTTGATGGGTGCATGGTTGGGACTGGCCGGCGGGGCGGCGTTGGGCTATGCCGCGATGATCGAACGGACGCGCGTTGAGCTGGATCGATACACCGTGCGCGTGGCCGCGCAGGGGCTGCCGCCGGACGGCCTCACCATCCTGCACCTGTCCGACTTTCACTTCGTGGCGCATGGCTCGGTCCAGGCGCGGAAGATCGAGCGCGCCAGGGCCCTCCTGGCCGGCTTGTCGTACGACGTGGTGGCCCTGACCGGCGACCTGATCCACGACAGCGAGGGCCTTGGCACCGCGCTGGACTTTATCCGGACACTTCGGCCGCGTTACGGGACGTACTTCGTGCCGGGCAATCACGACTACGCGGAATACACGCCGTGGGGCGTGTTCGGCCATACCTGGCGGGAAAGCACGCAGGGCGGACGGCTCGGGCTGTCGGACCTGGCGCACGCCGTGCGTTCGCTGGTGGATTTTGTGGGCAAGGTCGCGCGCAACGATCTCGTGCGCATGCCCGTCCGTTTCAACAACGTGCCCGCCATACTGGACGCCCTTGCCCGTATCGGCGTTCGCCCGCTGGTCAACACCTCGGCGCCGCTGAACGTGGACGGATACGACGTGTGGTTTGCCGGGGTGGATGACCTGACGGAGAGCACGCCCGACCTGGCCGCGGCGCTGGCAGATGTGCCGCCCGGCGCACCGCTCGTCCTGTTGGCCCACAATCCTGACGCGTGGCTGCAGCGCGGCGTGGATCGCGCGGACCTGGTGCTCTCCGGCCACACGCACGGCGGGCAGATCCGGCTGCCCCTGCTGGGCGCCATTCACACCCAGGGCACGCATCTCCGGCGCCGGGGATCTGCCGGCTGGTTCGAGAGGGGGCGGTCCAGGCTGTTCGTGAGCCGCGGGATGGGGGAGAGCATCCCCCTGCGCTTCGGCGCGCGGCCCCAGGTGGCGCTGATCACGCTGCTCGGCCCCGCGGAGGGGCGGGCGGCCTAGACGGTGAGGGTGGGGTCTCCGACCGCCGGCTTCTCGATCGGGCCCTGACGCTGCTGCCACCGCTCGCAGTGCCGTGCGGGTGGGACGGGGCGATCCTGGAATGGGCCGCCGGGGCAGCGACAGAACGCGTTGAGCCGCGGGACCTGGCCGTCGCCGCTGGAGCGAAAGAACTCCACGAAGGCGCAGTTGTCGCAGGTGGTGGTCCGGCGCCTCGTGCGCAAGAGGGCGGCCAGTGCCGCGCGCAGTGCAGGCATCAACTTTCTCGCGGAGCGAACCTGGCGCCTACTCGTCGAACGACCGCCACAGCGCGGGCGGCCTCTCGTAGACGATCCCGCGCTTGCTGTCCATCACGACCTGCATGCCGTCCTCCAGGTCATCGATGGCATCCTTCACGCCCACGACCGCCGGCAACCCCAGCTCAAGCGCGACCAGGCGGCAATGCGAGTCAGCGCTTGCGTCGGCCGTGATGAGGCCGGACACGCGATGCAGCACGGGCAGGAATGTGCGGTCCGTTGCCTGTGTCACGATGATATCTTCGGGCCCCACGATCACATCCGCCGGAACAGGTGCGTCCAGGCGGCGGATCCGGCCGATGACCTTGCGGTCGCCCAGCCCCAGCCCGCGGGCCAGGACGCGCTCGATCAGGTGGATCTTCATCAGGTTCGTGGTGCCGCCGCCGCCCTCCACCGAGCCACCTGTCACGACCAGGACGTCGCCCTCTTTGACGTAACCCGCCTTCTGCGCGGCCTCGACCGCGTCCGCGATGACCGCATCGGTCGTGGTGCCGCGATGCGAAAGCAGCGGGTAAACGCCCCAGAACAGCACCAGCTCGCGCTGTGCAAACGGACTGGGCGTCACGGCAACGATGGGGCACGGAGGCCGGAAGCGCGACACCGACTTCGCGGTGGAACCGGACACCGTCGGCGTGACGATCGCGGCCGCACTCAGGTCGAGGGCTGTCTCAACCGTGGCGTGCGACACGGCCTCGGCGAACGTGCGGCCGGCCTTTGCCGCCACCTGCTTGCGCATCGAGTCGAGATAGACGCGCTCCACCTCCAGCGCGATGCGCACCATCGTCTGAACTGCCTGCAGCGGATACTTGCCGGACGCAGTCTCACCGGACAGCATGATGGCATCCGACCCGTCCAGGATGGCGTTCGCGACGTCAGATGCTTCCGCGCGCGTCGGGCGGGGATTGCGGATCATAGAGTCGAGCATCTGCGTGGCCGTGATGACCGGCTTGCCGACCTGGTTACACTTCGTGATGATCAGCTTCTGCAACATGGGCACGGCTTCCGGGGAGAGCTCGATGCCCAGGTCGCCGCGGGCGACCATGATGCCATCGGACGCCGCAATGATCTCGTCGATGTTGTTGATCGCCTCGGGCTTCTCGATCTTCGAAATAACCGGGGTTTGTCGCCCGAACGCGGAAAGCTGCCGGATGTATCCCTTGAGGTCCCAGACCTCCTGCGCGGTTCGCACGAATGACAGGGCGACGCAGTCGATGCCGTGTTCGATGGCAAAGGCCAGGTTCTCCTGGTCTTTCTCGGTGATGGCCGGGATGCTGAGCGCTGCACGCGGCAGGTTCATGCCTTTGTTCGAGGTAAGCAGGCCGCCCACCGTGACCCGGGTGATGATCTCGTTATCACGCACATCGGAGACGACGACCTCGAGCAGCCCGTCGTCGATCATGACGCGATCGCCGACCGTGACCACCTGGGGCAACTGCTCGAACTGCACTGGCACACGGCCCGGGGCGCCCGTGATCTGATCGGTGGTGAGGACGAGTGTTTCGCCCGCGGCGATGGGCACGCCCCCTTCCTGCATGATGCCCACGCGCAGTTTGGGGCCCTGGAGATCCCCCAGGATGGCCACCGGCTTGCCCACCTCTGCTGATGCCTTGCGGATGTGTTGGATGCTCAGCGCATGAGAAGCATGATCTCCATGCGAAAAATTCAGGCGTGCGACATCCATCCCCGCGCGGATGAGCTGCGTCAGCGCTTCGGGCGTCTGGGTTGCGGGACCGATCGTGCAGACAATCTTGGTGCGCAGAAGTGAGATCATGCGGCCTCCTCCTCAGCTGTCTGGCTGGTGTTTGAAGGGTTGCTTTCGTCAGGCTGCGGGTCAGGTTCTTCGGCCGGCTGCCCGGTCTGGGGTGCGGGCGCCGGCGGTTCGGGCGTCTCGGATGCGGCCTGGATGGCTGCGTCGATCGCGCGCGAAATCGTCTTGACGAAACGAGCGATGGGGCGCCCGCTAAACTTGTCGACCAGCGACGCTGCGACCTCGCGATCGGGCGGCATGTCGCCGTAGCGTTCCTTCAGGCGCTCCCGGTGATAGGCGACCCAGAAATAAAGATCGGCTTCGGTGCGCTTCGGAAAATGCCTGAGGATATCCGTCTCTTCGATCGCCTCGACGATGGGCAGATAGACGAGGTCGTACCAGCTGGCCGCAGCCTCCTCCGTGGAGAGTTCCCGCTCCCACTGCAGGCCCAGGTAGTAGCGATGGACCTCGATGTGTTCGAGCAGCAGCCGGTATCGGCCCGGCTCCGTCAACTCGATGCGCTGATCGGGCCGGGTTTCATCCAGGTGGGTCTGGCGCAGGAAGTGCGCATACTCTGTCTTGATGATGAGCTCATCGACGTCGACTTCCGGCGTCAGCTTCACCATGGTGGGAATCTCGGTGACCCGCGCCTCGATGAATTCGATATGGTTTGCCTTGGCCACCGAGACGCGATGATTGCCATCCCGGACGAAGTACACGTCACCGATCTGGTACACATCGATCGGCGGCAGGTCGCGGAGCTCGTTCATTGCCACGTCGAGACGCTTCCAGCGTTCCGAATTCGCGCCCTCGAGGGGCAGAAAGGCACGGTCGAAGTCGCGATAACGGCCGAGGCTGCCGACAATGCGCGAGAGCTCGATCGGCTGGGTGCCCCGGTCGATCTCGAATCGGCTGCGCAGCAGCTCATGCACCTGCTCGAAGGAGAGCAGCGTCTCATCCGGGCGCTCCCTGAACAATCGCAACAGGTGCCGGATCAACGATTTGGAGCGCAACTGATCGTATTTGTATGCGGCCAATGCCGGAGGATATGGCGCGGTGCGCTGGGCATCATCCATCGAATCGTTCCTTTGATGGTCTGAACGGCTCCATTTCAGTTTAATGGCCGGGGGAAGGCGCGCCAAAACACGTCTCCGCTGGCCAATCCTATCACATCATGCCGGAAAGTGCGCAACAGCCGCCGGAGGTCCATCGGTGCCGGCGGCCTGCCGGATGGGTGCGCAAGCGAGGCCGAGCGATCGACTGATCGGGCCCGTTCGGGAGGAAGCCAGGCTGAAAGTCGATCGCTGCGGCGTGTGGAGCGGTGTCAGTCTCCGACCGGGTCCTTGATCGTGCCCCGCTCCAGCAGGGGGATTTCGGCGCCCGGCCGGTCGGAGGGCGCCTCGGCCCGGGTGATCCGTACCGCGCACACCTTGTAGTCGGGAATCTTCGCGCGCGCGTCCAACCGGTTGTCGGTGAGGACGTTGGCCGCGGCCTCGGCGAAGTGGAACGGCACGAACACGAGCCCGCGCGGGGAGCGGCCGGTCACCAGGGCCCGCGCGGTGATGTGGCCGCGGCGGCTGGCCACCTCGACCCAGTCGCCGGAAGCGACCCCCAGGTGCTCCGCGTCCGCGGGATGCAGCTCGACCGTGCACTCGGGCCAGATCGCATCGAGCGCGGACACGCGCGTCAGGGTGCCCCCGTGCCAGTGGTAGAGCAGGCGGCCAGTGCTGAGCACGAACGGGTAGGCCTCATCCGGCAGCTCGCTGTCGGTCTTCCACTCCACGGACCAGAACTTGCCCCGGCCGCGCGGGAACGTGTGCTCGAAGAGATAGGGGGTGCCAGGATGATCTGGCGCCGGGCAGGGCCAGTGGACGCCGCCCTCGCGCGCCAGCCGCGCGTAGTCGATGCCCCAGAAATCGGGGGTGAGCCGCCGCATCTCCTCCCACACGTCGCCCGCGCTCCCGTAGGACCAACTTGCGGCTGCCTGGGGGCGGTCCATCTTGCCCAGCGTGATGTGCGCCAGGTCGGTGAGGATCTCCCAGTCCGGCCGAGCCTGCCCGGGCGGTGCGACCGCGACGCCCACGCGCTGCACCCGGCGGTCCGAGTTGGTGAAGGTGCCGTCCTTCTCAGCGAAGCTCGCCGCAGGCAGCACCACGTCCGCGTACACGTTCGACTCGTTGAGGAAGATGTCCTGGGAGACGAACAACTCGAGGTGCTCGACCGCATGGCGCGCGTGGCTCTGGTGTGGCTCGCTCATCAACGGGTTCTCGCCCATGACGTACCAGCCGCGCACACTGCCCGACAGCACGCCATCTACGAACTCGGTGGTCGTCAGGCCCGGCTTCGGCGGCAAGGGCGTGCCCCAGGCCTGCTCGAATTTCGCCCGAACCTGTGGATCGGTCACCAGCTGATAGGCCGTGTAGAAGGCGGGCAGGCCTCCGGCGTCCGAGCAGCCCTGGACGTTGTTCTGCCCGCGCAGGGGGTTCAGGCCCGTGCCCGGGCGCCCGATATGGCCGCACAGCAGCGCCAGGTTCGACAGGGTCAGGGTATTGTCGGTCCCGTGGGTGCTCTGGCTGATGCCCATGCCCCAGTAGGTGGCTGCCGCGTTGGCGGTGGCGTAGATGCGCGCGGCGCGGCGAATGTCTGCCGCGGGGACGCCCGTGATCTGTTCGCCCCACTCCGGGGTCTTGGCCATGAGGTCGGCCACGTACTCGTCGTAACCCTCGGTCCGTTGCGCGATGAACGCCTGGTTGGTCAGCCCCTCGCTGACGATGACGTTGGCCATCGCGTTGAACAGGGCGCTGTCGGTGCC
>Ga0123333_10006380_pt1 | contig 10393 bp, 8 predicted proteins | sample BioC12SIPDNA_3_FD_89957 | JGI IMG/M metagenome (GOLD analysis project Ga0123333, IMG submission 89957) | Anaerobic biogas reactor microbial communites from Washington, USA - Biogas_R2_B C12 SIP DNA | ecosystem: Engineered > Bioreactor > Anaerobic > Unclassified | place: Washington, USA...
GAGGTCGGCCTTAATGCGCATGGTACTGCCCTCCGTTGCGGTAGGAGAGGTCGAGCAGCTCGACGACGTGCATGACCCTGGCGTCCAGTCCGGCCTTGCGCACGCCGGCGACCAGCTGCATGTGGCAGCCGGTGTTGCTCGTCGCGACGATGCCGGCGCCCGTGGCCGCGATGTCGGCCATCTTGGCGTCGAGCACTTGGTCTGCCGTCTCCGCGTGGACGATGTTGTACACGCCCGCGCTGCCACAGCAGCGATCCGGCTGGCGCAACTCGACGAGCTCCAGCCCGGGGATCAACCTCAGCAACATCCGCGGCTGCTTCACGATCCCCTGTGCGTGACGCAGGTGACACGAGTCCGAGTAGGTGGCGCGGGCCCTGATCTCCCCCTGTGGGCGCTCGCGCAGGTTGTCGAGGAGGAACGCGCTGATGTCCCTGACCTTCGAGCTGAAGAGGCGGGCCTTCTCGCGGTAAACGGGGTCGTCATGGAACAGTCCCTCGTACTCCTGCTTCAGCGTCGCCCCGCACCCGCCCGCGTCGTTGATGATGGCCTCGTATTCTTCTGCCAGGAAGGCATCGATGTTCTTGCGCGCCAGCTCCCGGGCCAGGTCGACCTCGCCGATATGGAGCTGGGCCGCGCCGCAGCACGTCTGGCCGCGGGGGAAGTGCACCTCGTAGCCGTTCACCTGGAGGACCCGGATGGAGGCTTCGTTGGCGGACGACAGGAACGCCTCCTGGATGCAGCCGATGAAGAAGGCGACCTTGCCACGGCGCGCCCCGATGGCCGGGGCCGGCGCGCCGTAATCGCGGTATGCGGGTTTGATCGGGGGCAGGATGGCCTCCATCGCCTTGAGGGGGCCGGGCAGGAGGTTCAGGCCGCGCACGACCTTCTGCACCCCCAGCTTCTCATACACGAAGAGGAGCCGCGCCATCGCCTTGAGCCGGCCCACGTGGGGCATCGCCTGGCGCAACGCCAGCCAGCGGATGACGCGCTCAGGCGCCTTTCGGCGCCGGGTGCTCTCCAGCGCGATCTTCGTCGTCTCGATCAGCCGGGCATAGTCCACGCCCGAGGGGCAGGCCGTCTGGCACGCCAGGCACGAGAGGCACAGGTTGATGTGTTGGGCAAAGCCATCGCGCAGCGCCTCGGGCTCGATTCTTCCCTCGCTGGCCGCCCGCATCAGCGCAATGCGCCCGCGCGGCGCGTCCATCTCCGTGCCGAACACCTCGTACGTCGGGCACGCCTGCAGGCACAGGCCACAGTGGATGCACCGGCTGACGAGGATCCGGAACTCATCCGTCTCCAGTCCGGGTAGGATCGCAGCAGCCACGCACGACTCCTTCATCGATCGCGATGCCCTCGCTCAGCCGCTCGTGCGAGGGTCGGTCCAGGCTCGCGCCAGTATAGCCTCCCGCCGCGCATCAGGTCAAGCCCTTGCGGGCTGAACGACATGGCAGAATTGGCCGGTAGCTGAAGCTACGGCCTGAGGATTGCGAAGCCGCTCTGCAGCGGCTGCGAGCGGCCGCCACAGGGCGCTTCAGTTGCCGGGCGCAAGGGCTTGACACGCCTTCGGGGCACGGGGTAAACTCACGTCATCGATCACTGAAAGGGACTTGCACTGAGACAGTCATGAACGGAAACCGATCATCCCGCTGCGACGGGACTGGCGCGCACGAGGTGTTGGCCGACCTGGTCGAGGCGGACCTGCTCGAGATTCAGCCCGGGGAAAGACTTTGGAAGCTGTATTGCTTCTGGGACGCCGGCCATCCCACACGGTTACGCCACCGCCTTTATACCAAACAGAAGGCGGATGGGCGCCTGGCGCTCGTGACGTTCGCGGCACACAATCCGGCAGACGGCAGCGAAGACGCGACCGCGCCGTACGATGGCACGAGAGTCAAGCCGCCCCTCATCGTCCGATCCGCACTGGCACGCGTGCCGGACCTGTCGCAGGGCGATCTGGAGCGGCTGACCGCGGCCGTCCGTGAGCAGGCTGCCACCTCCCGATGCGAGGAGATCGACCTCACGGAGTTCGCCTCCCTGGCCGACCAACTGGAATGGCTGCAGGAGCAGGCGTGAGTCAAGTCCATCAGCCACGCTGATGGCCCGCCCCGGAGGTGCCTCGTGTACCTGAGCAGAGAAGCGCTGGAGGCTCGTGAACGTGAGACGCTGGCCCCCTACGCCGCGCTGAGCGGTGCCACGCGCGGCCGCGCCTACCCCGAAGAAGAGCCACCGTATCGGACGGCCTTCCAACGTGACCGGGACCGCGTCATCCACACTGCGGCATTTCGCCGGCTCAACTACAAGACACAGGTGTTCGTCTACCATGAAGGCGATCACTATCGGAACCGGCTGACGCACACGATCGAGGTCGCGCAGATCGGCCGGAGCCTCGCCCGCACGCTGGGCGCGAACGAGGATCTGACCGAAGCCATCTGCCTCGCGCACGACGTAGGCCACCCCGCATTCGGCCACACGGGCGAGGCAACGCTGAACCAGCTGATGCAGGCGCACGGGGGATTCGACCACCAGCGGCAGACAATGCGGATCCTCACGCTGCTGGAGGATCGGTACGAGGAGTTCCCGGGCCTGAACCTCACGTACGAGGTGCGTGAGGGCCTGGTCAAGCACGACACGGACTACGATGTGATCGATGCGGCCGGGTATGAGCCGGAGAAGGCCGGCACGCTGGAATGCCAGATCAGCAATCTGGCGGATGAGATCGCGTACAATGCGGCCGACCTGGAGGATGGCCTGCGCAGCGGGCTGCTGGACTTCCCCGAAGTGCAGGATTTGAGCATCTGGAAGGTGGCCACGGCCGGCCTGGATTTGGCGCCGGGCTGCCGCCTGGAGGATCGGACTCGCGCGCGGGTCATCCGGCGACTGATCGGCCTCGAGATCACGGACGCCATCAACGCCACGACCGAGGCCCTGGCCGAGAACAGGATTGGGTCGGTGGAGAGCGTGCGGGATGCGGGTCGTAACGTGGCCCGGTTCTCAGTGGAGGTGCTGGAGCTCAATCACGAGCTCAAGGCTTTCCTGATGCGGGCTTTCTATCGCCACCCGCGCGTCATGCGGATGTCGTACAAGGCGAACCAACTGCTCACCGCGCTGTTCAATGCCTATCGCGATGAACCTCGCCAGTTGCCTCGCGAGGTTCAAGCACGAATGGCCTCCGGGGCTGACGCCCCGGAGAGATTCATCTGCGACTACATTGCCGGCATGACGGATCGCTTCGCGATCCTGGAACACCAACGCCTGTTCGACCCGGACACCCGGGTCTGAGCCATGGCTGGCGGGCCTAGCCCCGGCGGTAGATCGTCAGCTTGACGTGCAGCTCCGCGAACACGCCGCGCAAGGGCTCCATCTCCGCATAAGTGGCCTTCTCCACCCGCCCGCGCAGCAGCAAGTTGTGGCTGCTCAGTTCGAACTCGCTGCCCGGACGCACGCCGATGATCTCATGCTCGCCCATGTGTTGCGACCGGATGCTGGTGTCTCTGTACGCGCCCTCGCTCATCAGCACCGCGGTCTGCGTGAACGGGTCGCTTGAGTCCCACAGCCAGACCTGCAGGGCAACGGCCTGGTCCCGTTCTTTGCCGAACGGCTCGACAAGCTGCAGCCCATATTGCCCCATATAGCCGTCGGTGGGGTCATTGATGTCGAACGCCTCGTCATAGTCCGGCTCGCCCATCTGATAGACCGCGACGTTCTCGTCGAGCTTGATGATCTCGGTTCTGGGTCGCTCTTCAGCCGGGGGCGGCTTCGGCGCGCCGCGGAGGTCCGCGGGCGTTTGGGGCTCGGAAACACGAGGAACAGGGCCAATCGGCCGCACGGAGCTCACGTCCCGATCCGCGGAAACGACGGGCGCGGGCGGAGCGATGCGATCCTCGTCAAGATCGGTGTAGCGGCGAGGTTTAACGGTCGACCCTGCAACCGGTCGTGGCTCGACTTCAGCCCATGGCTCTCCCGTCGAAGGCCAGCGTCCCTTCTCGCGATCCGCCAACACCGACATCGAGGGGTCCGACGCATCGAAATCCGGCGCATCCATCGGCCCTTCCCCCTCTCGCTGCGCTCGGCGCCAGCGGTTGAAGAGCACGATCAGCACCACCAGTGCACCGAGTGCGAGCAGCACGAACAGGCCCGCAGTGCAGATGTCGCCCAGGTTGATCCCATCTTCGGCCGGAGGCGTGCTGCTGGTCGGTGTTGGCTGTGGCTGGGTGGTCACCTGTGGCGATGGCTCCGGCCCGGTCCCCCGCGTACCGCCCAGGGCCATGTTCAAGTCCTGCAGGTTGCGTGCGCCCTGGGGGTCGCGCGCGGCGAGGACGGTGCCCACCTCATCGAATAACTGCGCGCGCTCCTCGTCGGTCCATCCGGACAGGCGTTCACCTGCGACATCGATGTTGCGTGTCTGGGCGAACGACTCTGCAACCATCGCGACGTAGTCGTTGCGGAGATCCGGCCGCAAGTCCCGTACCAGTGCGTTGGTCCATGTCACCGGCCATAATCCCCAGCCGATCACCAGCCAACCGATCAGCAGGCCGATAAAAAAAGCAATAAGGGGCCAAAAGTACCAGGGACGTTCGTTTCGGTTCATCTTGCCCTCCTGCACAGATGGACTACGGGTTGAAGACACTCAGATGATCGGGTCCTTGGGCGCACTGGACAGGACCTCTGCGCCATTCTCTGTGATCAAGACGATATCCTCGATGCGTACACCGCCCCAGCCCGGCAGGTAGATGCCCGGTTCAACGGTCGCCACCATGCCGGGGCGAAGCACCGAAGTCGACACCCTTCCGAGGGAGGGCTGCTCGTGAACCACGCGACCGACCCCGTGGCCCAGGCCATGGCCGAAGTTCTCGCCGAAACCGGCCTCAGTGATGACGGCGCGCGCCACCTGATCGACCTCTGAGCCAATCATGCCGGGCCTGATGGCTGCCTCGGCAGCCGTTTGAGCCCGCAGAACGGTATTATAAACGGTCCAGAAGCGATCCGGGTCGCGCGGTTGTCCGAGGCAGACCGTGCGCGTCAGGTCCGAGCAGTAGCCACGGAGCTGCGCGCCCATATCGATGACGATGGGCACGCCGGCCTCCAGCGGATCCGTGCTTGCCCTTGCGTGGGGCCGCGCGCCGTTCGGCCCACCAGCGATGATGAGGTCGAAGGCGATGCCCTCTGCACCGTGGGTGCGCATGTAGCTCTCGATGATCCAGGCCAGCTCGACCTCCTGCATGCCGGGACGTGCCTGTGCCAGCCCGGCCATCAGCGCCTCATCGCCCAGGGCGATGGCATCCCGCAGTGCCTGGATCTCCATCTCATCCTTGATGGCCCGCAACTCACCGACCATGCCCTTAGTGGGGAGCCACTCGACCCCGGGAACTGCCGCCATCCATGCCTGCGCATCCGCGAAGGTCACATGATCTGACTCGAAGGCCACCTGTTTGGCTCCGGAACCAGCGATGAGTTCCGGGAGGGTGTCCAGGAAGCTCTTCGTGACCGGCACAAGCTCGAAATCGGGACACTCGATGGTGGACTGCTCGTAATACCGGGAATCCGTCGCGATGAAGAGGCGCTCCGCGGTGATCAGCAACACCGCCGTGGACCCAGTGAAGCCACTGAGGTACCCGCGATTCTCAGGCTGAGTGACGAGAAGCGCCTCCGCAGAAGCCTGGCGCATCGCTTCGCGCACCCGGTCGAGTCGGGCGGCGATCAGGAGGGTGTTGGACATCGTTGCTCCTTATCTCACGGGTGCTTGCGCGCCCGCGGGTGTGATCTCAGGACGGTATCGCGAAGCTGTCTCTGGCTGACCTGCGTGTAGATCTGCGTGGTGCTGGCCGATTCATGGCCCATCAGCTCCTGAACCGAGCGCAGGTCTGCCCCGCCGTCCAGGAGATGGGTGGCGAAGCTGTGACGAAGCATGTGGGGCGTGACGGTGTGCTCGATGCCCGCCATCCTCGCATAGGCCGAGAAAGACCTGGTGAACATGCTCACTGACAGCCTCTGCCCGAAGCGATTCAGAAACAAGGCGGTTGGCCGCTTCGAATACCACCCGCCGCCGGCACGCGTGCGTCCGCCCGATTGCTCTGCCGCTGCCAGAAGGCCGGGTCGCGCCTCGTTGAGATACCTGCTCAGCGCGGCAACGGCCGGTTCGCCGATCAACGCGATGCGCTCCTTCGCGCCCTTCCCGCTCACGCGCAGCTGCGCCTCGGCGAGGCTGACATCGGTGACATCCAACGCCAGCAACTCGCTCACCCGCAGCCCGCCGCCATACAGCAGTTCGAGCATGGCCCGGTCCCGCAGGCCCTGCGGAGTCTCGGGGCTCGGCGCGTCCAGCAGCGCCAGCACTTCCTCGCGCGTCAGTGGCCTCGGAAGGCGATGCGGCAATTTGGGCGCCAGGATCGCCTGCAGCGGATTGACGTCGAGCAGATCGTTCTGGCGCATGAATGTATAGAAAGCGCGCAACTCGGAAACCCTGCGCGCCACGCTGGCTTTCGCGTACCCGTGTGCATGCAGCGCCGCGAGCCACTGGCGGAGCAGGATCGGAGTCACCTCGGACCACCCGGCGATGCCATGTGCCTGGGCAAACGCCATGAATTGAAGGATCTCCCGACGGTAATTGCTCACCGTGTGCCGGGAGGCATTGCGCTCGGCCACAAGATGCCTGACATAGCGATCCAGCGCTTCCTGCATTGCCACGGCTCTCATCCTGGCGCGTAGGGCCGTCTTACAGCTTCACGCGTGCCCCGCACACCGTGCATTCCGCGGTATCCTTCGCGGAGATCACCATCAAACCACCGCACTGCGGACAGGGCTGTGTGGCCGGTCGCTTCCACGACGTCCAGTCGCACGCGGGGTAGTTGGCACACCCATAGAAGATCCGCCCGGTCCGGGTGCGTCGCTCCAATATCTCGCCCTTGTCTTTCGGACACAGGACGCCCACCTTCGCAACCAACGGCTTCGTAAAGCGGCAGGTGGGATAGTTGCTGCACCCGACAAACCGGCCGTAGCGCCCTTGCTTGATGACGAGCTCACCCCCGCAGTCCGGGCACAACTCGCCGGTCTTCTCGGACTCCAGCGACACCTTCTCCATCGTCCGTTCGGCATTCTCCAGCTGGGGGGCGAAGAAATCATAGAACTGGCGCAGGACGGGCGTCATCTGGGACTCGCCGCGGGAGATGCTGTCCAGCGACTCTTCCATCTGGGCCGTGAAGCCGACGTTGAAGACCGCATCGAAGTGCTTGACCAGCAGATCATTCACCGTGAAGCCCAATTCCGTGGGCGCAAGCTTCTTCTCGACGCGCGCAACGTAGTCTCGTTCGAGAATCGTCGACAGGATGCTCGCATAGGTGCTGGGCCGGCCGATACCGTACTCCTCGAGTGCCCTGACCAGCGAGGCTTCAGTGTAACGGGGCGGCGGCTGCGTGAAGTGCTGCTCCGGGATCAGGCGCAACAGATCGACGACCTCCCCCTCGACCAGGTCCAGCGGAATGGTCGGCTGAGACTGCGCCGCGGCCGCCTGCGTGGCGGAGCCATCGCCCTCGGACTCCGACTTCGACCAATCGGCGCCGTTCCGGCCGTTGGCGCCGTTCTCCTTTTCGCCGGATCCGTTCTCGCCCGGGCCCGATGCGCCTCCGCTGTACACGGCTAGGAAGCCAGGGAACCGGATCGTGGAGCCGCTTGCCCGGAACAGGTACGGCTTGGGACCGCGGGGCGAGCCCGCCTCGATGTCGACTGACAGTGTGTCGTAGATAGCAGCTGCCATCTGGCTGGCGACGAAGCGGCGCCAGATCAGCTCATAGAGCTTGAGCTGTTCGGCGCTCAATCTGTCGCGCAGCTGCGACGGCGAGCGCAACACCGAAGTGGGGCGGATTGCCTCGTGCGCTTCCTGGGCGTTCTTCGCCCGGGACTTGAAGACGTTGGGCTCGGGCGGCACGTACTCGGGACCGAATCGCTCGACGATCATCGACCGCGCCTCCGCCTGCGCCTCCGTGGAGACATTGACGCTATCGGTTCGCATGTAGGTGATCAGGCCCACCAGCCCGCCGCCCTCACCGATGTCGATCCCTTCGTACAGGTCCTGCGCGACGCGCATCGTGCGCGCGGCGGTCATGCCGAGGCGGTTCGACGCATCCTGCTGCAGCGTGCTCGTCGTGAAGGGCGGATTGGGCCGGCGCCGGCGCTCGCCGCGGCGAACGCTCTGCACCGCATACTCGGCGCCCTCCAGGTCGCGCAACACGGCCTGCGCATCGTCGTTGTTCCTGAGGTCTGCGTCCTCGCCGTTGATCCGCACCAGCCTCGCCAGGAAGCTCGGCCGGGGTTCGTGGCCCCGGGTCACCACCTGCGCCAGTTCCGCATCGAGCGACCAGTACTCGACCGGCACAAATGCATCGATCTCGCGCTCCCGCTCCACGACCAGCCGCAGCGCCACCGACTGGACGCGGCCCGCAGACAGGCGGCTCCTCACCCTGTCCCACAGGAGGGGACTGACCTGGTAGCCCACGAGCCGGTCGAGGATGCGGCGAGCCTGCTGCGCATCGACCAGTTCCATATCGATATCGCGTTGGTGGTCAAACGCCTCGGCGATGGCATTTTTGGTGATTTCGTGGAAGACGACTCGCCGCGCGCGCTCGTGCGGAATGCTTGCCGCCTCGACGAGGTGCCACGCAATCGCCTCGCCCTCGCGATCGGGGTCGGTCGCCAGGTAGACTTCACGTGCCTGTGCCGCCGCGGCCTTCAGATCCTTGACGACCTCTCGCTTGTCGTCCGGAACCCGATACTTGGGCACGAAACCGTTTTCGATGTCCACCGACAGCTGCGAGCGAAGCAGGTCCCGAACGTGGCCGATGGACGCGCGAACGTCGTAATCGCGGCCCAGGAACCGGCCCACCGTGCGGGCCTTGGCGGGTGACTCCACGATGACCAGCTTGGTCCCGCGCAACGCGGCGCCCTGTCCGCGGCCGGCCCCTCGGCCCCCGCGTGGCTGTGCGGCGACGGATGTCTTCTTCTTTGCTGCTGTCTTGGCTTCCGCTGCAGTGGATGGCGCGCGCTTCGTCGACTTTGTGCGCTTGGCGGCGCGCTGCTGCGCCACGACCTCCGGCTTCGGCAGGCCCTCGTGATCGGGCGTCGCCCCGATGCGCGTCAACGCAGTGCCGCACTCCGGACAACGTCCGCGCACTGCCGCGCGTCCGTTGGACAGGTAGGTGGGTTGTGCATCTGCCATGGGGCGCATGCCCTTGCAGCGGACACAGTAGGCGTTCAAGGTGCTATCTGTCATTCAGTCAATCACAGGTAAACCGAGTTTCCTTCGGTCTCCATCTTTCTTACAAGATCTCGAACTTCTTCAGCTCGATCGCGCGGGCACACCAATAACACGTCAGGCGTGTCCACGATCACCATGTCGCTCAGCCCGATGGCGGCGACCAATTTGTCGCTCCGCACGTAGGTGCCCCGGGTGTCACGCGCCAGCAAAGGTCCCGTGGATACGTTGCCGTCGGCGTCTGCATCGAGAACATCCAGGAGAGCGCCCCAGCTGCCGATGTCGCTCCAGCCGATGTCGATCGGAATCACGTACACGTCTCGGGCGTGCTCCATCAGGCCATAATCGATCGAAACCCGGCGCACCTTCTGCCATTCGGCAGCCAGCACGCGGTCAGCATCGGGCGTCCCGAGCGCATCCCCGATCGAACGGAGCGCCTCGTAGGTCTCAGGCAGCTGTTGCTGAAACTCGCCGAGCAACCGATCCGCTCGCCAGACGAACATGCCGCTGTTCCAAACGTGGCGGCCATCGTCTATGAATTTCTGCGCGGTGGCCTGATCGGGCTTCTCCCTGAACCCCGCTGAGTCATAGACCCTGAAGCCGTCGACGATCTGCTGTCCCGTCCCCAGCGAGATGTACCCAAAGCGGGTATCGGGAGCCGTCGGACGGATGCCGAGGGTGACGATCGCACCCTCCGAGGCCACTTCGCTCGCCGCGCCGAGCGCCGCACGGAACTGCGCGGTGTCGACGATGAAATGATCGGCCGTCAGCATCACCATGACCGCCGAAGGATCGCGCTTCACCAGGTGAACGGCCGCCAATCCGGCAGCAGGCGCCGAGTCGCGGCCCGCCGGTTCCACGATGAAATTGTCCGCCGGGATGTCCGGAGCCTGCCGCTTCAGGACCGTGGCAAGCTCGTCGTTGGTAACCACGCAGATGCGATCGGGCGTGAAGAGCGGAGAGAGCCGATCCACGGCATGCTGGAACATCGTGCGATCGCCAATAAGCTTCAGTGCCTGTTTTGGCTGATTTCGCCGGCTCAGGGGCCACAGGCGGGTGCCCGAGCCTCCGGCCATGATCACCGCATACAACATCGTCCGTATCCCTCCATCTAGTCCGGCTTCACCTTGTAGACCGGACCGGATTCGC
>Ga0123333_10006385_pt1 | contig 10384 bp, 5 predicted proteins | sample BioC12SIPDNA_3_FD_89957 | JGI IMG/M metagenome (GOLD analysis project Ga0123333, IMG submission 89957) | Anaerobic biogas reactor microbial communites from Washington, USA - Biogas_R2_B C12 SIP DNA | ecosystem: Engineered > Bioreactor > Anaerobic > Unclassified | place: Washington, USA...
GCGAGCCGGAAGAGGGCGTGGCCCTCCAGCCGGATCCAGGGGTCGATCTTGGTGCCGTTGACGGCGACGGCGTAGCCGGGTGTTTCGCGGCGGGCCATCCGCAGTCCGCGGGGATCGGCGCTGAGAACCGCTTCACGGATGCGGTGTCCGGCGCCGCCGCAAGTAATGACGGCCGCGCCGGCTCCGTCGCCAAAGAGAAAATACGCGTTGCGGTCCGAATGGTTCAGCAGCCGCGACTGAAGCTCCACGCCGACGGTGAGTACGTTGCCAGCCATTCCGGTGAGCAGCATCGAACGGGCCATCCCCACGGCATACAGCCAGCCGGAACATGCTGCGTTGATATCGAAGGCGATCGCCGCTGGCAGGTCGAGGCGATCCTGAAGAATGCATGCGGTTGACGGCATGGCCATATCGGGCGTGGTGGTCGCCACGATGATGGCGTCAATGTCCCTCGCAGCCAGGCCGGCCTTCTGAATTGCCTCGCCGGCCGCGGCCAGGGCCATGTTCGATGGTTTTTCGCTCTCCGCCGCCCAACGCCGTTGGCGAATTCCCGTTACCTGGTAGACATAGTCTTCGGTGATGTCGGGAAAACCGCGGACCAATTCGGTGTTGGTGACCACGCGTGAGGGGAGATAGGCGCCGATGCCGCGGATCACCACCGCGTTGGCCTCTCCCACGGACCGCCTGGCGGCGGTCGGCCGAGGCTGGTGGACCGGTACGGCGACTGAGGACGCGGCGGGCAGCCAATCTTTCATGGCGGCATCGGAGGTTTCGATCAAGATCACCGGTTCGTCCAACGCCACGGTCGCTCCCTGGTCGCAGCGGATTTGCAGAACCGTGCCGGCACAGGGCGAATGGAAATCGAAGACGGACTTAGCGCTTTCGGCCTGTGCCAAGATCTGTCCTTTTTCAAAACAGTCTCCGGGGGCGACGAACCACTGAATGATCGTGGCCTCCGTCTCCGAAGCGGCTTGCGCCGGCAGGCACAGGGGCAGTTGGAAAGTCTCTTGGCTCACGTGCGATCCTCTGCAGTCAACTCGGCGATGCCTGCCGCGATCCATTCGGCATTCGGGCGAAAATGGGCCTCCAATTCGGTCGCAAAGGGAACCGGCATGTCGGGCGCCGCGATCAGCCGCGCGGCGGCCCCCAGCGGTCGGCGGCATTGGCGACTGATCTCGGCGATAACTCGGTTTCCCAGTCCCTGCTTCGATCCGCACTCCTGCACGACCAACAGCCGGCCGGTTTTCTCGACCGACTCGCAGATGGGGGCGAGATCCAGCGGCTCCAAAACAAAGGGGTTCCAGACCTCCACGGAGCGGCCGCACTGTCCGGCGGCGGTGAGGGCTTGAGGCACCATGGCCCCGAAAGCCACCAGGGTCAGATCCGTTCCTTCGCAATAGCGCCGCGGCCGCCAGATCGCCGTCAGATCGCCGTCGAAATCGATGGTGCCGCCGCTGCTCCAATAGAGCAGCTTGTGTTCGAAGACGAGGCACGGATTCCGGTCGTAGAAGCCGGCGACGAGCGCTTCGAAGGTTTCCTGGGGCGTAGCCGGATAGATGAGTTTGAGTCCGGGAAATTGCGACCAGAGCCCTTCGTATTCGCCGGAATGGAATGCGCCCATCGTTAGCCCGCCGCCGCAAGGGAGTCGCACCAGCATCGGCGCCGGCTGACCGGTGCGGAAGTACCAGGTGCCGGCGTTCAGTCCGAGTTGCGAAACCGATTCGGTGGAAAAGTCGGCGAACTGGAATTCAACGATCGGCTCGGCGCCGACCTGCGACGCCCCCAGGGCGAAGCCCATAATCCCCGACTCGCAGATCGGCATGTCGATCACCCGCTCGGGACCGAACTGGTCGAACAGACCCTTGCAGGTCTTGAAGGCCGATCCATATCGCCCCACGTCCAGGCCGGCCAAAAAAGCCCGCGGACTGTTCTCCAGAATATAGGCCAAAGCCTTCTGCACCGCGTCACCGTTCTTCGCCCGCGCCGCATGGAACGGCTTGACCGGGGCCGGTGATGAATCGGCGAATACGCGCCACTCCTGCGACACCGGGCGCGGTCGCTCGGCTTTCAGCGCGTCGGCCACGGCGGCGCGGATCTGCTCTTCGATCTCCGCTTCCATCGCCGCGACGCCCGACTCCGAATAGCCCGATACATCGAGAAGCCGGACCCGCGTGTTGAGCAGGGGATCGCGCCGCTGCCATTTTTCGAGTTCTTCACCGCTGACATACTCGGCCTTGTCGTAGGCGGCGTGCCCGCGCAAGCGGATGCTCATGCACTCCAACAGCACCGGCCCGGGGCATTGGGACATGGCCTCGAGTGCTTCCCATACCGCCGAATAGACCTTCCAGGGATCGGTGCCGTCGACGGTCCGGCCGGAAATGCCGTATCCTTTCGCACGATCGGATAGTCGCTTGCAGCGATATTGGGCGCGCGTGGGGGTTGAGAAGGAATAGTGGTTGTTCTCCACGAGGAACAGCACGGGGGCCTCGTGGACCGCGGCGAGGTTCACCGCCTCGTGGAATTCGCCCGTGCTGCTGCCGCCATCTCCAATCACCGCCAGTCCAAACACATCCTCACCATGGCGACGTGCCGCCCATGCCCCGCCGACGACGAGGCTGAGCATTTTGCCCAGATGACTCATCATGGGAAACCGCCGGCTGTCGGCGTCGCCGTGGTGGACGTTGCCTTCTCTGCCGTGCGTGGGACTGTCGGAATTTCCCAGGTACTGGCAGACCATCGCATACGCCGACGTGCCCAAGACAAGGTGGGCGCCAAAGTCGCGGTGCAGAAGCGATATGGCATCGCGCCGGGGCCGCATCGGCAGCGCCATGCCGATGGTGGTGGCTTCGTTGCCGATGCTCAGCGTGACCGTGCCTCGCGCCAGCCCCTTCTGAAACAGTTCGAAGACCTGCTCCTCCAAGCGGCGGGAAAGGAGCATCCACGGGTAGGCTGCTGCATACAGTTCCGGCTCCGCCAGTCTCTCGGGAAAACGGGTCGGCAGCGGCGGCACCGCCGCCGCTCGGTTGGGAAGAGCGCGGGCTTTCAACGCCAGAGAACCTTCGGTCCGGCAGGCGACAACCGGTGCCGGGAGGCACCGAGCGCCGGCTTGGACCGGTCGGTTGGTATCGCAATCGCGGTTATCGAGCGGCGAGGCCAATGTCGAACCCTTCCTGTGGAGTACGCCTCGTGTCGCGCCATCGTTGACCAAGCGGCCGTGAGCGGATCGGACGTGGCGCGTGCCCTCATCCGCCCGCCGCGGCAGTAGGGCCGGGATTCTAACAATACCGCACGGGCGCGTCACTCCCAGAAACTCCAGGAAATTGCAGGATCGCTTTCCTTGAATAGCCAATTGGGAGGGGGCTCGTTGAAGAAACCCGGGGATTCTGTGCCGGCGGGGACCGAGATCAAGCTGGAAGCGATGATGCCGTCGTGGCCATTTTGGCGTCTCTTTCAGCGTCTGCCGGCGATGAGTTACAATCGGTCACACGCTGACAGGCGAACCGGTCGAGAAAGCGGACTGAGCTTGGCACGACCGACGGTTTCGTTTGACAATGAACTGCATGCAACCGAGGAGGCCAGCCCATGAGTGAAAAGGTGAGAGCAACAACGCGTCGCGGGTTTCTCAAGGATACCGGCAGAATTGCCGCGGCGGCAGCGCTGGCGCAAGCGGCGGCGCCGCACGTCCACGCCGCGGAGGACAACACCATTCGGGTGGCTCTGGTTGGCTGCGGGGGGCGGGGCACCGGCGCAGCGGCCGACGCTTTGTCTGCCACGGGCGGCCCGATCAAACTGGTCGCCATGGCCGATGTCTTCGAAAACCGGCTCAGCGGCAGCTACCAGCGGATTCAGCGAGAGTTTCCCGACCAGGTCGATGTCCCCGAGGACCGCCGTTTCGTCGGCTTCGACGCCTACCAACACGCGACGGATTGCCTTCGGCCGGGCGACGTAGTGATCCTTGCCACCCCGCCGGCCTTCCGCTGGCCTCACTTCACGTATGCGATTGAAAAAGCCGTCCATGTCTTCATGGAGAAGCCCGTCACGGTCGACGGTCCGACGACCCGTCGCATGTTAAAATTGGCCGACGAGGCGGACAAGAAGAATCTCAAGGTCGCCGTGGGACTGATGTGGCGGCACTGCGCCGCACGGCGAGAATTGGTCGATCGGGTCCGGCAGGGCGAGATCGGCGACATCCTCGCCATGCGGACCTACCGCATGCACGGACCGATCGGCTCTTTTTCCGCGGATCCCAAGCCGGAAGGGATCAGCGAACTGCTCTATCAGATCCAGCGATTCCACAGCTTCTTGTGGCTTAGCGGCGGCTGTTATAGCGACTTCTACATCCACAATATCGATGAACTCTGTTGGATGAAGGACGCCTGGCCGGTCGAGGCCCAGGCCGTCGGCGGCCGCCATTATCGCGGCGATTCCCTCGATCAGAACTTCGACAATTACTCCGTCGAATACACCTTCGCCGACGGCGCGAAGCTTCTGCTTTACGGCCGCTGCATCAGCGGTTGCTATGACCAATTCGGCGGCTTCGCTCACGGAACGAAGGGGCTCGGCGCCATTTCCAGCATGGGCGACAAGCGAGGCACGGCGCGAATCTACAACAGCCAGAATCCCAGCAGCGAGAGCCTCGCCTGGCGCTATCCGCCCGGTGAACCGAGCCCTTACCGGTTGGAGTGGAACGATTTCGTCGATGCCATTCGACAGGACAAGCCTTACAACGAATCGCGGCGCGGAGCGGAGGCGAGTCTCGTCAGTTCGATGGGGCGGATGGCCGCTCATACGGGTCAGGTCGTTACTTGGGATGAGATCTTCAATTCCAATCACGAATTCGCCCCTGAGGTGGATCGATTGACCCAGGATGCGCCTGCCCCCTTGCAACTCCAGGCCAACGGCAAGTACCCGGTGCCGCAACCGGGGCTGGTGAAGGATCGCGAGTACTGATGCTTCGGCGGGAAGCGTGTTTGAGTGAGAATAATCAACAGCCCACCACAAGGTGTATACCCCAGCAGCCTGGCTGCTACGCATCGGTTTCAGGCAGCGTTAACGCTGCGGCCAGTGGCAGCAGCCGGGCTGCTTAGCAATAAGGCGTGTGGTTGAGGAAAAAAACGCGGCAGGGGCATTCGGGCTGAGCTAGATTTGTGGGAACCGGCTTGGAGAATGCCACCCTTTTCGGTGGGCATAAAGCCTCCACGCATCCCCGAAAGGGCGGGAGCCTGAACCTTGTATCTCTATGCGTTGCTACTAATGGCCTTTGTCGGGCTGGTGAATCTCGCCATCGGATGGCTGTTGGGCAGGCTCTGGCCTCATGGCGGCGCGAAGACGCTTAGCCAGGACAAATTGCGGGAGCTGACTCGCCAACTGGCGGAACAGATTGCCTGCGTCAGTCGAGACATCCAACATCACCGAGGGCAAATCGACGAGGCCCACCAGGGGCTGTTGGCGGTCCACGAAGATGAAGGCGCCTCGATGCCGCTGCTGCTGGCCTCCGTCGCCGAGATTGTGCGGATCAATGCCGGACTGCAAAGCAAGTTGGGGGCGGCGGAGGAGACGTTGAAGGAACAGGGGCGCCAGATCGAGTCGTGGAGCGTTCAGGCGCTGACCGACCCTTTGACAAGCCTGCCCAATCGCCGCGCCTTCGACGATGCCCTGGCACGTCGGCTGGCCGAATGGCGCCGTGCCCAGACCGCCTTTTCCGTGATCCTGATCGACGCCGATCATTTCAAGTCGGTCAACGATCGCCATGGGCATTTCATGGGCGACTTCGTATTACGCCGCCTCGCGGAAGTGCTCGAGGCTTCGACGCGCAAGATGGACTTGATCGCTCGTGTTGGGGGGGAGGAATTCGCGGTCATCCTGCCCAGCACCCCCGGTCCGAGCGCCTTGCGTGCGGCGGAACATTGCCATGCGGCGGTCGCCGCGTACAACTTCCGCCATGAAGAGGTGGAGCTTCACATGACCGTGAGCGTCGGTCTCGCCTCGGTGGCGCGCGGCGACGACGATGAGTCGCTGCTCCGCCGCGCCGATGAAGCGCTCTACGCCGCCAAGCACGCCGGACGCGACTGCGTTTTCTATCACGACGGACTCCACATCGAACGCCTCGGCGCGGGCGGTGCGAGCGGCGACAGTTCCTGCACGAAAGACTCAACCGAGTCGCCTGACGTCGCGTTCGGCGGCACGGGCGACCTGGACCGGGTCTGCCGCGAACTCAGCGACCGCGCAGCCCAGCTTTTTGGGGCGTGAGGCTATCCAGCCGGACTCGGCACTTCGATCAAGCTGCAAAGCCTGATGGTTGGCAGGCTACTACCCACAAGCCACCCACGAATCGCAAGCCTACCCCCCACACGAAGCGAGGCGTGCCGGACTTGAACTAGCTGTGAAACAGGCGTATCCTAAGATGTTTGGAATGAACCAGTTGCCTCTGAGCATTGTCCCTAGGGACAAACCATGCCGACACAGCGCCCAAGCAGGAGCGAACCAACGTGGCCACGGTGACCAACAACCTAACGACGCCGCTCGCTAAGCATGCCGCCATGCAAATGACCAGCGGGGCCGACATTGTCGTTCAATCGTTGGTCAATCACGGCGTGACGACGGTGTTTGCCTACCCCGGCGGCACCAGCATGCCACTCCATCAGGCGCTGACCCGCTTCCGAGACAGAATCCGCGTGATCCTGCCGCGGCATGAACAGGGGGGCGGGTTCGCCGCCCAGGGCTACGCCCGCTCGACGGGCAAGGTAGGTGTTGCGATCGCCACCAGCGGGCCGGGGGCGACGAACCTCGTCACGGCCATCGCCGATGCCAAGCTCGACAGTGTCCCTATGCTCGCGATCACCGGACAGGTCGGCACCCCTGTGATCGGCTCCGACGCCTTTCAGGAGACGCCGATCGTCGAGGTCTGTCGCAGTGTGACCAAGCACCACTACCTGGTCACCGACGTCGGCGATCTCGCTCGGGTGGTGCGCGAAGCGTTTCATGTGGCGACCACGGGGCGGCGGGGGCCGGTGCTGATCGACTTGCCCAAGAATGTTCAACTCGCACAGACCGTTCCCGACTACAACGTGCCGATGGATCTGCCGGGCTACCGTGGCGAGCCGCCGCGGGCCGGCGCCGCCGACGTGGAAGCGATTGCCGCGGCCATCCGGCGCGCCAAGCGGCCCATCATCTATGCCGGCGGTGGTGTGATCGCCTCCGAGGCCGCCGACGAGCTTTTTGCCCTCGCCGTCAAAACGCAGATCCCGGTCACGACGACGTTGATGGGGCTGGGTGGGTTTCCAGCCGACCATCCCTTGTCGCTGGATATGCTGGGAATGCATGGCAGCGTCTACTCCAACATGGCGGTGAGCGAGGCCGACTTGCTCTTGGCCTTCGGCGTCCGATTTGACGACCGTGTGACGGGCAAAGTGGCGGAATTCGCCCGCCACGGCAAGATCGTCCATGTCGACATCGATCCATCGGAGATCAACAAGATCAAGGTAGCTCATATTCCGGTGGTCAGCGACATTCGCTACGCGCTGTCCGAGTTGAACAAGATCGTCGAGGCCCCCGAAGATCTCGCCGACTGGCACAAACGGCTCGACGCCTGGAAGAAGGCCGACCCGTTCAAGTACGACGAGAACTACCAGGGAATCCTGCCGCAGCACGCCATCCGCGAACTGTGGAACCTGACCAAGGATCGCGACACGATCATCGCCACCGGCGTGGGGCAACACCAGATGTGGGCGGCTCAGTTCTATCGCTACAGCCGGCCGCGAACGTGGATGTCGAGTTCCGGCCTGGGCACGATGGGCTTCGGATTGCCGGCGGCCATCGGCGCCAAGGTGGCCCATCCCGACAAACTCGTGGTCGATATCGACGGCGATGGCAGCTTCCTGATGAACGTGCAGGAGATGGCCACCTGTTTCTGTGAGAAGGTGCCGGTGAAGGTGCTCTTGCTGAACAACCAGCATTTGGGCATGGTCGTGCAGTGGGAAGACCGCTTCCACGCGTCGAACCGGGCGCACACCTATCTCGGTCCGATCGACCACCCCGAGGCAATCGGTCGCGGCACAGGCATCGGTCCGGAAGAACGTTACCCCGATTTCATTACCATCGCCAAGGGCTTCGGCTGGCGCGGACGCCACGTGATGAAGAAATCGGAACTGGCCGACGGGCTGAGGGAGATGATCGAGTCGCCGGGACCATTCCTGCTCGATGTCGCCGTTCCCTATCAGGAACACGTATTGCCGATGATCCCTTCGGGAATGACCGTGCGGGAGTTGATTAAGGAATAGTTCCCGCCGATCCTGGGGGCCCTAACAAATCGGGGACTGGCTCCGAGCCAAACATTCGCAAAACGTGGAGAATAGGCGTCGTGGCGAGGTGCCTGTCCCCGTTTTGTTAGAGCCCCTCAGGGACTGGTCTCCAATCCGACTGCCGCTTCCCCCTTGCGCTGATTCCACCAGCGAAGCACGTTGTCGCCTGCTTCGCTGGAGTTGAAGCGACAACCCGGGATTCCGAAAACGTCCAGCACGCGGTCACCGCTCGGCTGGAGGCCGAAGGCGAGCGGGGCTTGCTGGTGCTTTTCCAGCAGGATCGCCGCCGCCGTAGCACCCAACTCGGACGAATCGGCCCGATCCAGAATCAGCGGATCGGCTCGATGGATCAGACCGGCAAGCCACGTCGAGGCATCCGGCCAGGGGTCGGCTACCGCAATGGACAAAGCGGCAACCCAGTCGAGCCGATACGGCGCCGCCGGCGTGGGCGGAAGAACGCGGTCGGACTGGATCGCTTCCAGCAGCGCGTCGGCGGCGGAATTCGTCCCTTCCGTCGCCAGGAAGACGCACAAAATGCCATGATGACTCGGCCGCCCCGCAGTTCGCTGAGAACTCTCCTCTGGCATTCGCTGGTCTTCAGTCGTGAGGAGCAATCGGGCGGCAAACGCCGACGCCAGTTCTACGTCCAACTGCGGCAGCATGTTGAGTTCGGCTTCGACCAGACGCCGCTTCTCGCGGAGAAAACGCTCGGTCGTGCGGCGAGTGAGATCGGCCAACCGGCTGGCGGCATCCGTCTGACGGCGGTAGTCGTAGGCCATGCGACGACGCGGCGTGGGCAGGTTCACCAGGTGAAAGATCGCGTTTTCCTGTTTCGGATGCGGGATCGCCACGCCCACCGCATAGTCGCCCGGCATGAGGCTGTTGCCGCTGACACAGTGGGCCACGCTGTCGTCAATGCGATCGAAATGGCTTGGCCGTTCGGCGCCGGGCCCCAAACTGGGCACGCCGACCAAGAGGTACTGAGTGCCCAAGTGCTGCCGATCGGTCCAGAACTCGGCGACCATCGCCGGCTGCGTCAGATCGAGGATCTCGCGCAGGCGTTTTTCTGCGAGCGGGTCGAGGTTTGGGCCGGCGAGCGTCGCCTCCAGCAACGGCGTGATTTTCTTGACGTATTCGTCGCGCGCCAGCAGATCGAGCAATTCTCGCCGCGCCGTTGCTTGGGCGCTGCGATGTGCCTGGCTCTCATCCGACGCCTGCTTCGTGAGCACGTCGATCCACTTTTCCATCTGCGCGTCGGAGACCGGGGGCAACTGCCAAGTGGCCGGGTCGCTGTTCAGCCAGGCCAAACGTGCCTCTTGGTCCAACGGCTCGACCCACAATCGCGCGTCGGGAGAGAGTCGATCGTCGAGGCGCCGGGCTTTGAGCCGGATCATGATCGGGCAGACGAGTTCCGGGCGGCTCATCAGCCGATCCAGACGCCGGGCCGCGCCGAGGCGTTCGGCATATTTGTCGCACTCCAGTTGATCGACCAGAGTGTCGATTTCTTCTTCGGTCGAAGTGACGTTCGGTTGGGCCGGCGGGGGCAAGGTCTGGGCGAGCCGCTCCAACCGCATACGTACCTCGAAGGAGAGCTTCGGCTGGAGCAGAACGCGCTCGATCTGTTCGGCGAGCGCTTTCGGCTCGGATCGCAAGGCCAACTGCTCCAACTCAAGTGCCGCGACTTCGCGAATCGCGAACTGGTCCGAATCCAAGTCGCGGATCCATCGCTCCACCTCCTGGCGTAGTGCGTCGGCCTCCACGGCAGTCGCCAATCCATCGCTCAAGGCAGCCAGAGCCACGACAAACCAAGGGAAAAAAGCGGCGGATAGCATGCGACGAGCCATCATGTCGAGCCCTCTGTGATGTCAGGCCGAAGAACAGGGCCGGGAGTTGCCTTCCATATCGGCATCGGATGGCGGTGTGTCGAGAGCCCCTCACCGAGAGCCAGTCCCCGTTTTGAACCATGCCCAACTTTTATTGTGCGGATCCAGCGGGCCTTGTCCACTGCTCTTGCGTCCAATGGGTGGTTTCGGCTACAAGACGCTCCTCCGCGTGAGACCACCATTCGAAACGAACCGGGAGGA
>Ga0123333_10006392_pt1 | contig 10380 bp, 7 predicted proteins | sample BioC12SIPDNA_3_FD_89957 | JGI IMG/M metagenome (GOLD analysis project Ga0123333, IMG submission 89957) | Anaerobic biogas reactor microbial communites from Washington, USA - Biogas_R2_B C12 SIP DNA | ecosystem: Engineered > Bioreactor > Anaerobic > Unclassified | place: Washington, USA...
CCGGACGCTGCCCTGCTGGTTGCGGTCGCCACCGTCCCTATCGCTCCGGTACACGTACCGCTGCCATATGGCAGCTTTTCGGTGACAGAGCTCGCAATCCTCTGCGCAGCGTTGGCGCGAGCGGGGGCCTCTGTGCTGGGGGGAGAGCCTCTCCGGACCGCGCGACGAGCCGCGCTGGGGTGGACCGATCTCTTCTTTGCCGGGTTCGTACTCTGGTCGTTCATCGGTGCATTCTCGGCTGAGTATCAGAGGGAGGCATTGAGGGAGTTCCGGACCGCGCTGGCAGAGCCTGCGGTCCTGTACGTTCTGTTGAGGCTAATTGGGAACGACGTGGATCTGTGGGAGCGACTGACACGCGCATTCTTCTTCTCCGCAGTGGGGACAGCGGTGTACGCCCTGGTTCTCTATCCGCTACCACAGGGAGTGATCGAGGCCGAAGGCGTGCGCCGGGCTCGGGCGTTCTACGGCTCACCTAATAACCTGGCCCTCTTCCTCGAAAGGCTACTGCCTCTCGGAGTGGCTCGGTTCGCGGCCCTGCGCCAGGGAAAGCGCCGTTGGGCCTGGCTTGGTGGCACGCTGCTGATCTCCCTTGCCGTTGGACTCACCTACTCGCGCGGCGCCTGGCTGCTGGGTATCCCCGCAGGGTTGCTCTGTCTGGCGCTGCTTCAGGGGAAGAGACCGCGCCGATATGCGCTGGCGGTACCTCTCCTGCTGTTGCTGGCGCTCATTCCTCTTTCGCAGACGGAACGTCTTGCCTCGCTCTGGCAACTGCAGGAGGGGACGACCTTCCTTCGGCTTCAGCTGTGGCGTTCCAGCTGGGAGATGGTCCGCGATCATCTCTGGACCGGTGTGGGCCTGGACAATTTCCTCTACTACTACGGTGACTACATCCGGCCGGGTGCCGAGATCGAGCGGTGGCTATCGCACCCGCACAACATCATCCTCGATCTCTGGTTGAGAACGGGGCTGCCGGGTCTCTTGCTCTACGCCGGCACCATGATCTCTGCCATCTTACCCACGGTCAGACGCTGGAGCCAGATGTGCGCAGAGGCCAGATGGGTCCCGGCGGGCCTGCTGGGCGGTGTGGCTGCCATGTTGGCTCATGGCTCGATCGACAACGCCCTCTTTGCTCCAGAGCTGGCGTATTATGCGGCCTTTGCCCTGGCGGCCATCGGCATGGGAGGGTCACGTTTGACAGGCAATCCTGGTTCTGTAGACTGATAGTTAGCACGTGCTAACTCCTGGTCTTCAGAAGGGGAAACTGCCTTGAGCCAAGATGTTGTTCCTCTCGATCGAGTTCCCCAAGGTCGCGTTGGCTCCATCGTGTCGCTGCAGGGTGGGCCCTGGGCCAATGCCCGGCTGGCCGCTCTCGGCTTCACCCCAGGTGCCCTGGTTCGCGTCGTTCGCAACTCCATGCGTGGGCCGATCATCGCATCCGTGCTCGAAACGAGCATCGCCCTAGGGAGAGGTCAGGCTCGGTGTATCCTGGTGCGATTCGGAGGAGACTAGCCCATGGCCATCGACGTGAAAAGCCGTGCGGTGGCTACCAGAACACTCAAGATCGCGCTCGCAGGGCAGCCCAATGTGGGCAAGAGCACCGTCTTTAACATGCTCACCGGCCTGAACCAACACGTCGGCAACTGGCCTGGAAAGACGGTGGAGATGAAGGCCGGAGGCCTGGAGCACCACGGGGTTTCGATTGATGTGGTCGATCTCCCTGGTACATACAGCCTCACCGCCTCGTCTCCGGAGGAGATCGTGGCCCGCGAGTACATACTGACTGAAGAGCCAGATGTGGTGATGGTTGTGATCAACGCCGCCAGCCTCGAGCGCAACCTGTACCTTGTGGCGGAACTGCTGGCGCTATCCTGCCCTTTGGTGATCGGTCTGAATATGATGGATGTGGCGGCCCGCGAAGGCTACGCGATCCGCCCCAGAGACCTCTCTGAGGCGATCGGCGTTCCGGTGGTTCCGATGACGGCGGCGCGAGGCGAGGGTGTGCACGATCTGCTGGACGAGGCGATTCAGGTTGCCCGCAGCGGGGGCGTTCAGGATGCGCATCGCCCGGAGATCCGCGAGGATCACCGCGCGATACTGGTGCAGGTGCAGGGGCTTATCGACGGCTTTGTGCCCGGCCGTTACCCTGCCGATTGGGTGGCGCTCAAGTTGCTCGAGGGCGATCAGGAGATCACCGCGCTGATGCACGGCCGGCTGCCCGTTCCGTCCTGGGAAGGCCTGCAGAGCGTGCTGCGCGCGCATGAAGACGCCATCGTGGCCGTGGCCAGCGGACGGTATGCGTGGATATCGCAGGTTGCCCAAAGGGCAATGACCAGGCCCAGAGCCGGCCACGTGACCATCACGCAGAGAATCGACGACTATGCTACGCACCCCTTCTGGGGCCTCATCGTGCTCGCCCTGGTGATGGGCGTGATTTTCGGGCTCACCTACGCTGTGGGGGGCCCGCTACAGGGATGGATCGAATCTGCAATGATGATGCCTCTCTCAGAGTGGCTTGCTCAGGCGCTCGCCGGGACTCCCGGTTGGATTGGAGGGCTCATCATCGAGGGCGTGATGGGCGGAGTGGGCACCATGCTGACCTTTCTGCCGATTCTCGCCCTCTTCTTTGCCGGGATGGGTTTTCTGGAGGACGTCGGCTACATGGCGCGGGCGGCCTATGTGATGGATCGCTTTATGCATGGGATCGGCCTCCATGGCAAGAGCTTTATGCCGCTCTTTCTGGGCTTTGGCTGCAACGTGCCGGCCATCATGGGCGCGCGGATTCTGGACTCCCCGCGTGATAGAATCCTGACCATCATGCTCGCGCCGCTGGTGCCCTGTGCCGCCCGCCTGGCGGTCCTCACCGTGCTGGCACAGGCCTTCTTCCCGGAGAACGCGCTGGCGGTTACCTGGGGACTCACGGCATTACCGCTTATAGTTCTGGCCGTGGCGGGGCTCATCGCGCGAGGTGTCTTTCTACGAGACGCGCAGAGCGCCTTTATCATGGAACTGCCGCTCTACCATCTGCCCTCCTGGCGGACGATCGGGCTGACGGTCTGGCAGCGCACTGTTGCCTTCCTCAAGAAGGCGGGCACCGTGATCCTGGCGGTGTCGATCGTCATCTGGGCGCTGGTGTCCTATCCTGGGGATACCATTGAGTCCAGTTTTCTGGCGATGCTCGGCCGTCTGATTGAGCCGATAGGCAGGCTTATGGGGATGGGCTGGCGCCCCATGGTGGCCATCCTCAGCAGCTTTGTGGCGAAGGAGAATGCTGTGGCTACGCTGGGCGTGCTATACGGTGTGGGCGAGCATGCCGGTGGGCTGAGCGCGTTGATGGGTACAGAGTTCAGCCCCGCCTCTGCCCTCGCCTTTCTGGTCGTAGAGATGCTCTTTATCCCCTGTGTCTCGACCCTGGCCGTCATCCGCCAGGAGACGGGGACATGGAAGTGGGTGTGGGTGAACGTCGCCTTCCTGGGGTTGCTCGCCTTTATGGGGGGTGTTGTCGCCTACCATCTGGCAAGCCTGTGGCTTTAGGATAACCAAGATGCTGGAAAGACTACTACGATTCCTGGTGGAGACAGAGGTGAGCACGCTGGAGGCTGTATCCGGCGAACTCGGCATTGGGAGGGATCTCTTGGAGCAGATGCTCGGGGATCTTTGCCGGGGAGGCTATGTCTCGGTGGTGCCGATGCAATGCCAGCGACACTGCGAGGGATGCGCTGCTGAAGCGCAGTGTGCTATCATGGACGGCAGGCGACTCTGGAGCGTCACTGACAAGGGGCTACGGCTCGCTCACACCACCGGCCCCTGAGATCGCGAGTCCGAACGAGGGCGCGCGGACCTTGGAGGTATGCGTGTCTCAACTCCCCAGGGGTTCACCTGGCCCCCGGCGCATTGCCATCATCGGAACGACCGGGGCAGGCAAAACCACGCTGGCCGAGCAACTATCCCGGCGGTTGGCTATCCCTGCCGTGGAACTGGATGCTCTGTATTGGGATACCGGCTGGAAGCCGGCGCCAAGAGAGGAATTCCGGTCTCGCGTGTCCCAAGCTCTCGGAGATGCGTGGATAGCCGATGGCAACTACAGCCAGGTGAGGGATCTGGTCTGGGGGAGCGCCGATACGCTGATCTGGCTGGATATGCCCCTGTTAGTGGCTCTGTGGCGGGTTATCTCACGCACCGTTGGCCGTGTGCTCAGGCGTCAGGTGCTATGGAATGGCAATCGTGAGACCATACGCGAGGCGCTCTTCAGTGGCGATGGCCTAACCCGTTATCTCGTGCAGACGCACGGTCGCTACCGGAGGGAGCTCCCGGCCCTTTTCGATCAACCTCAGTATGCGCACCTGCGTCTCGTTCATCTCCGCTCGACCCGGGCTGTGTCGCGTTGGCTTCGAGCCCTCCCACGGGGGACTCTAGCACTGTGCTCTGATCGCGGCCATGCTGGCGGTACCAGTAACGGTACAGAGGCCTAAACCCGATGCGATCGTAGAGGCGTCGCGCCGCAGAGTTACCGTCGGTGACCTGGAGATAGGCGTAGCGCGCGCCTCGATGGGTCGCCAGATACAATAGCTGGCACACCAGAGCCGTTCCCAAGCCCTGCCGCCGCCTGTGTGGCCTGACCGCAAGGTCGAATAACCCGAGCATCTCGCCATCCGGAATCCCGAGACAACAACCCTCGGGATCTTCCTTCGGTCCGGCGCAGACATAAAGCCGGGTCCCTGTGGCCGCCTCGACGATGCGGCGGTGGGCGGACTGGTGTTCCTGCTCCTGCCCCGCAGCCCGAGCGTAGCCGCTCATCCATTGTGTGAGATCGCGCGCCTGCCAGATCTCCGCGTGAGATCCTGCTACGGCTCGGTTGAGCAGGTCCAGTGCAAGGACGTGAGTGAGATCTGCTCGCTCATAGCAGCGCTGCTCCAGGAAGAAGTCGATCTCTGGTCCGGACCATGGCTCGGCCAGCCGAAAGATGGGCGGGAGCCCGTGTTCGCGGGAAATCGTCTCTGCAGCGAAAACCTCATCGGCCAGGGAGGATGTGGCCGGACCGTATGGGGTGGCACAGTTCACGCGCCGCGTGTACCCATCGGAGAAGCGAAGCAGCCACGTGGCGAGAGACATCTCTACGATGGCTGGCCAGGCACGGAGAGAGGCCCGCTCAACTGGGGCTGCCAGCGGGTTCCCTGGGATGTCCGCTATGACGGTGTTCAGTGTGTTCAGTGGCTCTGCCACAGCACACGCTCGTAGATGGCCTCGTACTGCCCGACGATTTCGCGGTAGTCGAACAGACGTGCGCGCTCGCGGGACGCATCGGCGAAGCGCCGGTGTACAGCCCTGTCCCCGAGGATCTGCAACGCATAGGCCGCCATGGCATCCACATCGCCTACGGGGGCCAGGAATCCCGTTTCCCCGTGCGACACGACCTCAGGCAGCCCGCCGACATGGGTAGCCACGACGGGCACGCCGCTCGCCATCGCCTCCAGGGCCACAAGCCCAAAGCTTTCAGTCTCACTGGGAAGCAAAAGCAGATCGGCCTGCTGCAGAATCGGCTCGATCTGCTCCACAATACCGACAAAGCACACGCGATCGGCGACCCCCAGGTCAACGGCCAGCTGCTGCGCCGCGCCTGCCGCTGGGCCATCGCCCACCATCAGCAGCCGCGCCTCCAGGTGCTCCCGCACGCGCGCAAAAACGCGCACCACATCCTCGGTGCGCTTTACCGGGCGGAAGTTGGAGATGTGCATGAGCGTAACTTCGCCAGAGCAACTGACGGGGGGGATACAGCCCGGGCACGGCCTGGCGTGTCGCTCGGGATCGATAAAGTTGTAGACTACGTCGATGGGACGGCGGATGGCGAACTCTTTCACCGCCTCGTCGTGCAGCCACTGGGAGACAGCAGTGACGGCATCGGACTGCTCGATGGCCCACCGCGTGATCGGACGGAAGGTGGGGTCACTCCCGACGAGCGTGATATCGGTCCCGTGCAAGGTCGTAACGACCTTCAGATCAAGCTCAGGGGCAGCATACTTGGCCATGAGAGCCGAGGCCGCGAAGGGGATGGCGTAGTGAACGTGCAGGATCTGCAGATGCCTCATGCGAGCGACCGAGACGATTTTGGAGGCCAAAGCAACGCCATGCGGGTAGTTCTGCAGCAGGGGATAGCTGTAGCCTTCGACCTCGTGAAAGCTGACTCTCTCTGGAATCTCAGAGAGCCGCAGTAGCGCTGCGTATGAGATGAACGCGACCTCGTGCCCCGCCCTCGCCAGGTGCTTGCCCAGTTCGGTTGCCACGACGCCGCTTCCGCCATGGGTGGGATAGCAGGTGATGCCGATACGCATTGTCTTGTGGCCGCTCCTTGGGGGCTTGCTTAAAAGGCGGAAAACGACACGTCCATTGGATCCCCGATGGCCATGCGGCCCCGTATCAGAAACGCCTCACCGTACCGGCACCCGATCTGAGCGCCGTAGTAGGCCATACGGCTGTGCAGCAGCCACCGGTAGGCGTCCGAAGTCAGCCGAGTCTGCTGGAAGGAGGGATCATCCGCCCGAAACTGAGAGCCATAGGCCTCGATAGCCTCCATCTTGCGCTCGTATTGCGCGGAGATATCCACGACAAAGGTAGGCTCAAACTCGTACCAACTCATATAGTACATCAGCCGTGGTGGCCGGAAGCTCTGCTGACCTGTGCTGAGCCTTTCGAGCCCGGCCGAGAACACCCCCTCGTAAATGAGCTCGCTCGCATGGTAGTGGTCCGGATGGCGGTCCTGATGGTACGGTAGGAGCACGAGCCTGGGACGATACTGTCGAACGACGCGAGCGATCCGGAAGCGGGCATCCGGAGAGTTGGTCAGATTCCCGTCCTGCAAGCCAAGGTTCACCCGTAACTGGGCCCCGAGGATCGTCCGGGCGGCTTCGGCCTCCACTGCCCGCGTTTCCGGTGTGCCGCGCGTGGACATCTCCCCACGCGTCAGATCCACCAGGACGACCGAACGGCCGACGTCGCCCATTTTGATCAACGTGCCGCCACAGCCCAGCTCGATATCATCCGGGTGCGCGCCAAAGGCCATCACATCGGCTTCAGCCATCGCCACTCTCCACTGTGATGATGGCATGCTCAAAGATCTCGGCGTCTCCCAGATGGCACAGACGATTCACAAAAGCGGGGCCATAGTGCTGGACAAAGTGTGTGATGGGCAAGACCCTTTCCTGCAACCGCCCCCTCGGGACGATGAGATTCCGCGAGGACTGTAGCTCCCGCCGAGCATAGCCCTGGCGGCTCAAGGTCACGTTGATGGCGCGCTCCTCCAGTTTGTCGATATTCCGATGCGCTGTGCTCAACGCCTGTTCCCAGGAGCGGCCCAGGTTAGGGTCAAGTCCCTCAACATGGTCTTTGAGGGGAAGGAGGGCGCTCTCTACTCCCGCTCGCGCGGCCGCAAAGCGTTCCAGGGCCTCGGCCGGCATCAGAGCCCTCATGACGGCGTCGATGTCCAGCTCGGACGTGAGAATGTCGCGCGGACCGAGTCCGTAGGCTGCCAGGCGCTCTCTCTGGGCGGACGATACGATGGTAAAGCTCTGCCTGGGGAAGCAGATCGGCTGGGGGATACCGAACAACTCATAGAGGGGCCGAAGCATTCCTTGGTATGCGAGTTCCCCGGCTCCCAGTGTGCTGGCAATGACGGGCAGGGTGCCGTCCGCCAGGAGCGGGCGCAGCGCCGCGTCTGTGGAGAACCGCTCCGGGTGGTCTGCGGCCTGATCGGCCGAGATGCCTCCCTCCTCTACTCGAACGCGATGTCCGCTGTCGGAAAAGGTGTACAGCACTCCGGCCGTCTGGGGATCGAGAAGAGCGGTGTAGCCGTCCCGTTCCAGATCGGCCGCGGCGGAGGCGAGTCGGGAGCCGATCTCGGCGCGGTCACGCAGCGCTGCGCGCAGAAAGCCTCCCGCAGCCGGGCGCAGCGTTGCGGGCTCCAGCACGATCAGGCCTTCATCGGCAAACGTCCGGAGCCATAGACGCGCGATCCAGTCACAATAGCGCCCGGACAGGGGTTCGGTCATCTGCCGAGCTGACTCTGCATAGGGGCCGGCCTGCGCGCCGGACCAGTACGCTGCCCAGGCATCCAGCACCTGTTCCGTCATCGGCAGGTCTGAGATGGGCCGCCCCTTGCCTGCCCAATCGAAGGAGATTCGCCCGATCTCTCCATCGGGCTGCAGATAGTGAGTATGGTTGATCTCGCCAAAGTCATGGTCTTCGCTCGCGAGCCAAAAGACCGGTACCGCCCGTATGCCGAGCCGGGAACTGAGGATCCGCGCCAACCGGATCGTACTCGCGATCTTGTAGGCCACGTAGGCCGGGCCGCCCAGGAAGCCAGCCTGCTGACCGCCCACGACGCAGTAGACATCCGGATCCTTCAACGCCTCGGTGTTTTCCAGGGTTCGCTCCGATGCGCCAAGCGGACGGACGTAGGCCTCGATCTGTTTCGAGACGGTCTCCCGAGGATAGGGGTATCCTCTTCGCGCGGCGAGCGCGCCGGAATAGTCAAGGGGCTCGTGGCTGTAGTGGCCTAGCACGCTGCGCCGGCCTTCGACGTAATCCAGAAAGAGCCGGTTTCCAGCCATCTGCGGTACCTGGCGCCAACTGACCGTATCGATCATACGTCTCCTCTATCTTCTATTATCAGGAGGGGCCCCTCGCCACAGTGTCAAACGTTATGAGAGTCCGACCGTAGCGTGAGGCCAGGGGCAGATCCGAGTGCCGCCAATGATACTCGCAAACGCCCTCACGGTCCACGCGGTGGGTAGAGGCGCCCGCGCATCCTGATTGCCGAACGGCTGCGGGAACGAAACGCGCTTGAGCGTCGTCATACATGGGGCATACATCCGGTGTTGCACACTGCGACGCACCTGTCCGCCAGCACGGAGCTTTGGCCGGCCCCGGGGGCTATGCTATACTGGACTCATTACGCTTGGGACTGTGGCGAGAGGGATAGGCCATGTTCAGAGATCGGCCCTGGCAGCGCGCGGTCAGCACCTTTCTGACGGTCGTCATCACCGCAGGGGCGCTGTACTCGGGCTTTTTCTTCTTTTCGACTGTGCGGGCTGTTGTCGCGCAGATGGACCTGCCCTTTGCCGGTCGCCCGGCAGAGCCTGTTCAGCGCAGCCACCCGGCTGCCCCGGAGGAGGCGGGCTCGGCATACGGCGAAGAAATCGTCCTCCCGGAGGCCGCGGCCCTCGATGAACGCCGGAACGTCCTGGTGCTGGGCATCGATCAGCGGGAGGGAGAGGGTGGGCCCTGGCGCACGGATACCATGATCCTCTTGTCCGTCGATCCGGCGACGAACTCCGCCGCGATGCTATCCATCCCGCGCGACTTGTGGACCACGATCCCGGGCTATGGCGAGAGCCGCATCAACACGGCGCACTATACCGGAGATGATCAGGACTATCCGGGCGGAGGGCCTGCCCTGGCCAAGAAGACGGTCTGGTATGCGCTGGGCGTCCCGGTTCACAACTATGTGCGAGTGAACTTTGCGGGCTTTGAGGAGCTTGTGGACGCGATCGGTGGCCTCGATATCGAAGTGCCAGAGGAGATTCGCGATTCCAAGTACCCCACCGCTGACTATGGAACCATGGAGCTTTACATTCCTGCGGGCCCACAGCACATGGATGGGGAGCTCGCGTTGCAGTATGCACGGACACGCCATGGGTCGAGCGATTTCTCCCGGATGGCCCGTCAGCAGCAGTTGCTGCGCGCGGCCTTTGACAAGGCTCTTCGCCTGGACATTCCCCTGACGCGCATCCCCATGATCCTGCAGCTCCTGGGATCATCCGTACAGACAGATCTCACGCTACAGGAGATCATGGCGCTTGCGTCCGCGGCCCGTAACGTGGATCCCGCCAACCTCCGGAGTGGCGTGATCGATGGCTCTATGACCACCACAGTCATCACGCCTCAAGGCTGGATGGTCGAAGTGGCGGATTGGGCCAAGGTGCGCGCGCTGGTGGATGATCTCTTCCCAGCGACACCTCTGGTTTCGCCCACCGCCGAGAACGCTGTGCCCGTGGATTTGGCATCCGAGGGTGCGCGCATTGCGGTGTACAACGGAACCCTCTCTGCCGACCTGGCCCAGCGAACCGCTGCTGCGTTGGAAAGCAGGGGTTTTGTGGTGGAGGGTTTCGGCAATGCGGATCGGTTTGACCATGAACAGACACTCATCGTGGTCTACCGCGATGCTCCGGCATCGGTGAGCGCCCTGTGCGCGGAGCTTGGCGTGGCACCGGAGGCGGTGATCTACCAGGACGAACCCGGGGAAACGATAGACATCGCCATCATCCTGGGGCAGGATTACCAGAGGGAGCAGGAAGGCCAGCCCTAGCTCGCGCGCTTCTCGCGTGTCTC
>Ga0123333_10006393_pt1 | contig 10380 bp, 9 predicted proteins | sample BioC12SIPDNA_3_FD_89957 | JGI IMG/M metagenome (GOLD analysis project Ga0123333, IMG submission 89957) | Anaerobic biogas reactor microbial communites from Washington, USA - Biogas_R2_B C12 SIP DNA | ecosystem: Engineered > Bioreactor > Anaerobic > Unclassified | place: Washington, USA...
CAGGAACAGGCTCAGGGCCAGGAACACGAACGTCGCCGCGGCCCACCACAGGACGGTGAACCCCTCGGACAGCTTCATGGAGGTGGCCCACACCGGCTCCAGGAGCCCGGCGGCCACCAGCACCGCCCAGGCCCTCCCGCACCTCTCCGGCTCGACCGGGCACTGCCCCCCATCATCCCCGCGCTCGTCCATATCACACCCCCGCAGTAAGCTGGACCCCCGCGATCCCGATGATTATCAGCACGATGAAGAACACCCTCACCAGCTGGGCCCTCTCCTTGAAGAGCATGATCCCGGCGATGAGCGCCCCGACCGCCCCGATGCCCGTCCACACCGCGTAGGCCGTGCCCATGGGCAGGTCCAGGTCTATGGCCAGGGACAGCAGGTACATGCTAGCGAACAGGAAGGCCGCGGTGAAGGCGGTCCACCCGGCCCTCTTGAAGCCCTCGGACTTCTTGAGCCCGATGACCCACATGGGCTCCATGACGCCGGCGAGGACCAGGTACGCCCAGGCTATGGAAGGCATGGCCTCTCGTATCGAGGACCCCGCTATATGGTAGTTTCGCAATCGTTCATGTTCGGTGGAGGGGCTAGGCGGGAGGCCGCCGCTGCCCCGAGCAGTGAGGTTCTAATACGTCCTGCTGCAAGCGAACCTCGTGAGCGGTACTGAAGGGAGGGCGATCATCGAGGTCCATTCCATCACCAAGCTGTACGGCCGCCGCAACGAGGTCAGGGCGGTCGACGGGCTGTCCCTGAGCGTGAGGGAGGGCGAGACCTTCGGTCTCCTGGGTCCGAACGGATCAGGCAAGACCACCACCATACGCATACTGAACGGGATAATCCGCCCCACCTCCGGGAGGGCCGCGGTGAACGGATTCGACGTGGTCTCCCAGAGCAATGAGGTCAAGCGTTCCACGGGATTGTTGGCCGAATCCCCGGGCCTCTACGAGAAGCTGAGCCCGGCGGAGTACCTGGAGTTCGTGGGCTCACTCTACGACGTGCCCAGGGACGTTCTTTCGGGGAGGGTCGAGCGCTTGCTGTCCCTGTTCCATCTGGAGAGGCGCAGGGACGATCTGCTGGAAGGCTTCAGCAAGGGCATGAAACAGAAGGTGCTCATCGCCGCCGCGCTCATCCACGATCCCCCGATAGTGTTCCTGGACGAACCGACCTCCGCCCTCGATCCCCGGGCCTCCCTGGTGGTGCGGGACCTTATCAAGGACCTCTCGGAGAAGGCCAACAAGACCGTGTTCGTGAGCAGTCACATATTGCCCCTGATGGAGGAGGTGTGCGACCGCATCGCCATCATAAACCAGGGCCGGGTGGCCGCGGTGGGTACGGTGGCGGAGCTGACGGCCTCCTCCGGCTCTTCATCTCTGGAGGAGGCCTTCATCAGCTACACCGGGGGAGAGGAACGGACCGATTCCCTGTCCTGGAGGGGAGCGGCTGCCGGCGCCTAAGTGGTGGCTGATCGCCCGGAACGAGTATCTGCTGAAGACCAGCGGAATACGCAGGTGGAGGAAGGTATTTCCGTTCATGGCCCTGGCCTTCGTGGCCTGGTACGTGCTCTACGCCGCCCCGGCGGTGTTCTCCCTGGCATCCGGACTGACCCAGGAGCTGTTCCTGTCCGACGCGGCCCTGGCCTTCCTGCAGGTCATCCTCTTCGTGATCTTCATAAGCGTGCTGACCATACCGATAATGCAGACCCTGCAGGACGCCAGCCTGGCGCCCCTGGAGACGCTGCTATCGGCCCCGGTGCGCCCCAAGGACGTGCTCATCGGCAAGTTCCTGGGCATGCTGCCTACGTATTCCATACTCATCTCCATACTGGCCGGGACCTTCCTGGCCCTCTTCATCCCCTTCGGCATGACCATGGACCAGGTGCTGATCTCCGTGGCGGTTTTCGTACTGGTGGTGCTCATCGCCCTCTGGCTGGGGCTGCTGATCGCCGCCATGCTCAAGGCCAGGCTGGGCCGCAGCGTGCGTGGCCGGGAGGCCGGACAGGCGATGGCCCTGCTTATCGCCCTGCCGCTGGTGGGCCTTATGTACCTCTCCATGAACGGGCAGATGATGGACGCCCTGCAGGGCCGCGGCGCGGACCTCTCCGGGGCATTCTGGCTGCTGCCCAGTTCCTGGGGTGCGGACCTGGTCCTGCGCTTCCTGCGCCACCCCGGGGACCTGGGGTTCGAGGCCGGGAGGACCGTGCTCGGCCTGCTGGGTCTCTCGGGCTTCCTGCTGGGCTCGGTGCTGGTGGGCGGAAGGCTATCCGGTCATGCCTATGACCTGGAGCCGGTGTCCTTCGCCACTCCCAGGGCGGCCCCGGAGGGCCGGCTGTACCGTTACGCCAGGGCCGCGGCCCTGGGAGGGCCGTTCGGCTCGGTGCTGGTCACGGTGATGAAGGATTACGGAAGGAGGCTGGAGAACCTCTCCCGGGTGCTGTACATCATGGGGCTGGTGATCATGATGGAGGTGTTCATGCTGGGCTCCCTGCCCCCGGGCAACTACGTCTCCCTGGCGCTGCTGACGGTATCGTGGCTCATGGCCTTCCTGTGCGTGTTCGTGGTGGGGGAGGTGACCGCCCGGGGCAAGGACAACCTGTTCATCTACCGCAAGGCCCCCGGCGGGGAATCGCGATTGGTCCGGGCCAGGGTGCTGCAGGGTTGGCTGGTGGTGCAGCCAGTGGCCGCCATGTCCGCGCTTATCGTGCTCCTGCCGGCGGGGCTGCCCTGGCCAGAGGTGCTGTCCCTGTGCGCCTGGCTGGTGTGGGTGTCCTCGGCGTACGTCATGATGTCCACCGGGCTGTTCCTGCTCTTCCCGGCCTTCACCGAGAAGCCCATGGAGGTGCTGGGGAACGCGGTCATGGTCATGGCCATCTCCTTCCTGCTGTTCGTGCTGTGCTTCGCCCTGTTCGGGGAGGCCTGGGGGCTGTTGGCCCTGCTGATCTCCAGCTCGGTCCTGGGAGCGGCCTTCCTGGCCGCGGGATACCGGCACCTGCGGCGCCTGGAGTGAGCGGGCTTTCATTATCACTTCCGCGAAACCACCCCAAATCATTGAAATAATCCTAAATCATCGTTAACGTATACCAGGAGATGCCAGATATGAACGGGCTCCAGGTTCCCAACACCATCACCGAGTATGACGAACGATTCCGCATCATGGCCGACGTGGCACCGGTCCTGATCTGGATGGCAGGATTGGACAAGCTGTGCTACTTCTTCAACCAGCCATGGCTGGACTTCACCGGCCGGACCATGGAGCAGGAGATGGGCAACGGCTGGGCGGAGGGGGTCCATCCCGACGATTTCGATCGCTGCCTGCACATCTACACCTCGGCCTTCGACGCCAGGGAGGATTTCCGCATGGAATACCGGCTCCGGCGTCACGATGGCGAGTACCGCTGGATACTGGACACCGGTCGGAGGATCCTGGACGAGAAGGGGGACTTCCGGGGTTATATCGGCTCCTGCGTGGACATCCAGGACCTGAAGGACGCCGAGGAGCGCGCCCGGGCCCTGCAGGACCAGGTGTACCAGGCCCAGAAGATGGAGGCCATAGGGACCCTGGCCGCTGGCCTGGCCCACGACCTCAAGAACATGCTGCTGGTGGTCCGCGGGAACGCGGAGCTTATAGCCATGCGGACCGGATCGGACGACAAGGTCCGGGACCAGGCCATGAAGATCGTGGCGTCGAGCGACCGGGCCTCGGAACTGCTGCGCAAGCTGCTCATCTTCAGCCGCAGGGAGCCCATGAAGAAGGAGATGATGGACAGCGCGGCGGCGCTCAAGGAGTTGATGGGGCTGGTCCGGGCCATTGTCCCCAAGAGCGTATCCGTGGAGCTGGACGCCCCGGAGGACCTGTGGCCGGTGTACGGCGACGTGCGCATGCTGGAGCAGGTGATGCTCAACCTGGTCACCAATGCGAGGGTCGCTGTGGGCGGGAAGGGCAGCATCAGGATCGTCATGAGGAACCGGCCGTTCGATGGCCGGGAGGAGACCCCGGAGGGTGACTTCCCGGTGGGTCGTTTCGTTTCCATGGACGTGGTGGATACCGGCACGGGGATGACCCCCGAGCAGATCGGCCATGTGTTCGAGCCGTTCTTCACCACCAAGGCGGCGGGGGAGGGCACCGGGCTGGGATTGCCCATAGTGTACGGGATCGTGAAGGAGCACGGGGGCTGGGTGGAGGTGGAGAGCTCCCCGGCCCAGGGGTCCAGGTTCACCATCTTCATTAGGGCCGATCCGGAAACGGGGGCCTAGTCCCGAAGGACGGAAGGTCCGGGGAAGAAGATTAATCGGCCTGGCCGCGCATATGCGGCAGGAAGATGAGCTCGACCGCCTCGGAAGCCCAGTTGAGAAGGCAGCTGTACTGGCTGCGGGAATCCTGGTCCTGGATCATGGGACAAAGGGTACTGAGGGCCCCGGAGCGATCGACCGCCCTGGACGTGGGCTGCGGACCTGGGCTGGTCATGGAGCTGTTCTCGCCCCTGATGGACATCGTGGGGGTGGACATCGATCCGGCGATGGTACGGAGGGCCCGGGGGAGGGGGCTGAGGGCCGTGGTGGGCGACGCGCTGCAACTCCCCTTCGCCGACCGCAGCATCGACGTGGTCTACTGCTCCTTCACCCTGATGTGGGTCGGCGATGCCGAAAAGGCCGTGGAGGAGATGGCCAGGGTGGCCCGCCGATGCGTGGTGTGCCTGGCCGAGCCGGACTACGGCGGAAGGATATGCCATCCCCCGGAGGTGGCCCTGATGGACCGGCCCCTGGTCGACTCCCTGAGGGCCCAGGGGGCGGACCCCTTCGCCGGACGCAGGCTCGGAAGGTGCATGGAGGTGGCCGGCCTTAAGGTGGAGTGCGGGGTGCACTCGGGGGTGTGGTCCCCCAGCGGGTTCCTGCGCGAGTCGGAGGAGGAATGGGCCTCCCTGGCCAATGACGTGGCCGGTCTGGTCGATGATCGAACGCTCTCGGAGACCAGGGCCGCGTGGGACCGGGCGTCGGCGGACGGCTCGCTCTTCCTCTTCAATCCGGTTTTCTACGCCATCGGACGCAAGTGATCACATGCTGGAGTGGCGGTCCAGGCAGATGTAGTCCCCGTGCTCGCGGGACAGGGGGCAGCCGCCCCCGCAGACCTCGTTCATGCCGCAGTCGACGCAATCCCCGTCCAAATACTCCCGGTTCCGGATGCGCTTGCACAGGTCGTGTTCCCATATCGTATTCCAATCGTCGGTGAGGATATTCCCCAGAGGCTCGTAGTAGCTCTGGCACGGCAGGACCGTCCCGTCCGGCTCCACGGCCATGTTCAGCGCGCAGGCGGTGCACTGCTTGATGCCCAGCCCGTGGTTTATCGGATTGAACTCGTGGTACGGCGTGGGTGTGTACCAGATTAGCTTGACGCGGTTCTGGGCGGCGATGGCCTTCAGCGAACCCAGCGCCTCGGCCAGTTCCTCATAGGAGATGCCTTCGGCGTTGACCCCCTTTCCGGAGCGTATCAGCCCGTTGAAGGCGATGTTCCTGACGCCCAGAGAGATCAGGAAGCGCATGGTGCCCTCCACGCCATCCAGGTTGGAGCGCATGATGGTGGTGTTCGTGGAAACGTAGAGGTCCTCGGACAGAGCGGCCTTGAGCCCCTCGACGGTCTCCCTCCAGGCGCCCTCTCCGCCCACCAGGCGGTCATGGACCTCATCCTCGGATGAGAGCACGGTGATCTGAACGTGGTCCAAACCTCTGACGACCAGATCGTGAAGGTATCCCGGCCTCGCCAGATTTCGGCCGTTGCTCACCAGCCCGGTCACCTGCCCGTACCTCTCGGACCAGGATACCAGTTCCGGCAGGGCCTGGCATTCCGTGGGCTCGCCCCCGGTGAAGACTATTTGCGGAATTCCAAGCTTCCAGGTCCTGGTAATCACCTGCTTCCATTGCTCGGCCGTAAGCTCCTTCAGCTCGCGCGGCTCGTTGTAGCAGTGTTCGCAGCGGTTCTGGCAGCGATACGTCAACGCCAGGTCCATGCGGTACGGGGCCGGGAAATCGTCCTTGCCTATGGACGGCTTGTCAGGACCGATCATCCCCAGGACCTGGTCGTCCCCCTTCAGGAACTCCATGAGCTGCCCCCTGACCTGGCCGTGATTCTCTAATGCCTTTTCCTTCTCCAAGTGCTTGTAGCGCCGGCGCAGGTACTTGACGACCTGCTTATCGTCACGGTCCTCCAGGACGCATCGGACGTGGTCCAGGGCGGTGCCGTTCAGGAATATTATGCTTGAGGCGTCAACGAGAAGCGCGCCCTTGCTCTCCGAATCGATGCGCAAATGGAAGCGGTGGTCCTGGAGGTCGCCGAGGCCATCGTACTTGTGGACACCGGCGCGTAAACCCTTTCCGTTGAGCTCCCGCCACCAGTTGACGAGCGTCATCGTCCACCCCCGGCGCATGCGCAGGCACAGGCGCAGTGACCGCCGCCACGCACCGGTCCGGAGCTGGAGACCGGTATCGGATTGGTCACCCGAACCACGTCGTTGGCGATGCCTCGCATGTCGTTCACCAGGTTGTTCGCTGCGTTCCGCACGTTGTTCACATAATCGGTGGCCATCTTACCCACGTCCGGACCGGGCCGCGCAGTGCCAACATTGCCCGGCATCGGCCGGTGCATGAATATCGGCAGGACCAGGATATCCCTTTGCATCCGTCCCGGATAATCGCGGTCTAGCATCATCCAGTCGTTGTTCCTCCCCAGCTGGAACGCGGCGTCATCCGGCGTCCCGGCCTCCTTGACCTGCTGCCAGGCCCGGTCGCAGATGGCCGAGTAGTAGCTCTGGGTGGCCGACTGGTCGAAGCCCTTCATCTTCTCCAGGGTGGCGTTGATCAGGTTCACCAGGGCCTCCTTGAGCAATGGACCGCTCACCGTGCCGTCCGGATCTATGGCCCTGAGGTAGTCGTTCTCGTAGGGATGTTCCGCGGAATCGGAGAGCTTGCGCAGGCGCATCGGGGCGGACCCGGATACCACCTGGACCTTGCCCTTCCTGATGAGGCCGAAGAGCATCATGGCGGAGACCATCTCCAGGGGCCTTTCCAGCACGATCGCGGCCTCCACCGCGGTGAGGTCGCGGCGGGGTCCGGCCCCGACCACGTTCATCACCGGTTCGTAGTAATCCTTCCTGCGACGGCGGGCGGCCAGCATGGCCACTATGAAGAGGGTTACGAACAGGGCCATGAACAGCAGCGGGAAGAGCAGGGTGAGCAGCACGACGAGGCTCCCGAAGGCATCGGTGTCCTCCCCCGGAAGGTAGTACCGTTCCACGTAGTTGACGGGGAAACCTATGCCCACGTCGTGTTCGCCTGCGGCGACGGAATCCGGACTGACGCCGTGGTCCGTCCAAAGGGCCACGTGCCTCGAGGTGGCGTTGTCCCAGTATATCTGGTCCCAGGGATTGTTCTCGTACCAGAGGGCGAGCGAGTCGTCGACGAAGGCCTCCGGGAAGATCAGGCGCTGCACCAGGACCCCGGTCGGACCGGCCTGGAACTCCGGATCGAACCAGGTGGCCCGGAAGCTCACCCCCACGGTGTCATTGACCAGCTCGTTCAGGTAGACCATGTGCGGGTTGTTCACATGGAAGTAGAGCTGGAACTCCCCATGGTCCTGGATGGCGCTCTGGAGCAGGCTGCCGAACTCCACGGCCATCCCCACGTCCACGTAGGGGGATTCGTGCACTTGGGAGGGGGAGTGTTCGGCCCCGTCCACGATGATGCGGGCGTTGGCCGAGCCCTCGTCGTAGTACCGGTTCGGAAGTCCGATGTCCACACCGTCCAGGAAGCCCACGTTGGTGAAATGGAAGTAGTAATCTATGTCCACGCTGCCGTCCCGGAGCACGGTCACGTTGACCTCTTCCCTGGCCAGGGAGAACGAGTATTCTGCGGCCTCGGCCTCGCCTACCGGGGAGGTGTGAAGTGCGGAGAGGCTTCCGAGCACCGCCGCCGCGATCAGCAGCAGGGAGACCGTGATCGTAAGGAAGCGAAAATGGCGTTCCATAGCGCTCACCATTTGGGGGATTCCTCCAGGGAGGATACGGTACCGCAGTAAGGGCAGGTCATGATGACCCCGCCCTGCACCACCCGCAGGTTCTCGTCCGCGAGGGGGGCCCCGCAGCTCTTGCACTTCAGCTCCCTCTTCTCCAACTGGCCGGAGCCAGACATGGTGACGTTGAAGTTCTGGGAGACCAGGGTGGGCTTGGCCGCCTCGATCCTCCGGCTGCGGTAGCTGTAGAACATCAGCATGGCCGCGACGGCCATAAGCGCAACCCCGGTGAGCAGGTTCTGGGTGCCCGCGGCGATCAGGAATACGACCCCGAGCAGCACCAGGAAGATGGCCACGAACAGCAGCAGTCCCTCTACGACACGGCTCAATTATGATCCCCCACCAGCGGATGCCGTTGCATGTTAAAAAGGGATTGGATTTCCTCCTGATGGCGGAACGAGCGTCCAGCACCAGGACGGTGGTCCTAGCTCCTTCCCATGCCCTTCTCCCCCAGGCGGGAGATGATGGCCCCCACCAGGGACAGTATGCCGCCGAAGGCCACGGCCATGGCCACCGAGCGGGATAGCTCGTCCGCCAGCGGCCCGCCGGCTATCGCGCCGTAATCCATGGAGCCCATCATCAGGGTCATCAGGATGGTGGCCAGGGAGACCCCCACCGCCAGGCTGAGGTTCCGGGTGGTGGCCTGGATGGAGGATGCCAGACCGCTCTTCCTTATCGGCAGGGCCATCATCAGCTCGGCGTTGTTGGGGGTCTGGAACAGACAGCTCCCTATGCCCATCACCGCGAAGGCCAGCAGCATCAACGGGAGGTTGAACGTGAAGAACCCGTAGGCCATCATGAAGAAGGCCAGGGCCCTGATGGAATGGGCCAGGGTGGTGTAGGGGAACACCCTGCGGCGATCGTATATTCGGCCGACCAGGGGCGACCCCACCATGGTGATGGCCGGCAGGATCATGAAGATGAAACCGACGGTGGTCGGGTCGTAGACCAGCACCCCTTCGAAGTAGAAGGGGCCGAGGATGGTCACCATGTTCATGGAGATGAAGAACATGACCATGCTCAGGGCGCTGAGGGAGAAGCGCCGCACCCGGAACACCGAGAGGTCCAGCAGCGGCTCCTCGGCGCGCCTCTCGCGGAGCACGAAGAGGACGAAGGTCGCGATCAGGATGGCCAGAGATATGATCGAGCCGGCCTCGAACCTGCCAGTGTTCCCCACCTCGCCCAGCATGAGCACCAGGGAGGCCATCATCGCTATCCAGAGCACCGCCCCCGGATAATCCATGCGCAGGCGGTCGGAGAGCGTCTCCCCGATGCGCAGGTACCTTACCGCGGCGGCCGCGGCGATGAGGCCGATGGGCACGTTCACCATGAAGATGGACTGCCATCCGAAGGTGCCCACCAGCACCCCGCCGATCACCGGCCCGAGCATTCCGCCGACGGCCACGGTGGACCCCAGGAACCCCAGGGCCTTGCCGCGGTCCTTGATGGTGAAGAGCCTGAAGACTATGGCGGTGGAAACGCTGAACATCATGGATGCCCCCAGCCCCTGCACCAGCCGGAAGAGTATGAGCTGCGGAAGGCTGACGGAAAGTGCGCACAGCAGGGAGGACAGGGAGAAGACCACCAGGCCCACGGTGAAAAGCTTGGCCTGTCCGGTCCTCTCGGCCACCTTGCCGCATATGATCAGGAAGCAGGTCTGCACCAGAAGGTAACCGGTGACCACCCATTGGGTGTCGGCGACCGCCACGTCGAAATACGTCGTGATGGCCGGCAGGGCGATGTTCAAAGCCACCGCGTCCAGCACGGACATGAACACCCCCAGCATGACGATGACCAGGGCTACGTACCTTCCCTTGCTCCCGGTGTCCACGTTCATTGCGCTCGGGGCACCTGAGAGATGGCTTCCCCATAAAGCTTGTGCATCTTAAGGACAGGTTGCCAAAACGTTATATCCGGGGGAGGGAGTAGGCCGCACCCGTTCCAGATGGGCGCACACGAGGTCGTAGAACAAAGGTACCTGGGCGGGAGGGGGCTTATCGCCTTGCTTGCCGTACTATCGGCCTTCGTCCCCCTGTCCACCGACCTGTACTTGCCAGCGCTTCCCCGGATGGGGGATTACTTCGGAGTGCCGTCGGCCCTCACCAACCTCACCCTGGTGCTGTTCTTCATCTTCTTCAGCCTGGGCATGCTGTTCTGGGGTCCGCTGAGCGATAAGTACGGAAGGCGCAGGGTGCTGCTGGTCGGCCTGTCCCTTTACGTTCTGGCCAGCGCGGGGTGCGCGGTCTCGTGGGACATCTACATGCTCATCGCCTTCCGGGTGATGCAGGCGGGGGGGGGCAGGGCGGCCTGCGCCGTGGCCAC
>Ga0123333_10006395_pt1 | contig 10378 bp, 11 predicted proteins | sample BioC12SIPDNA_3_FD_89957 | JGI IMG/M metagenome (GOLD analysis project Ga0123333, IMG submission 89957) | Anaerobic biogas reactor microbial communites from Washington, USA - Biogas_R2_B C12 SIP DNA | ecosystem: Engineered > Bioreactor > Anaerobic > Unclassified | place: Washington, USA...
GCCCGGGCGAGGTAGGCGCGTTGCAGCTCGCCACCCGACAGACGCGCGAGCGGTCGGCGCTCGAGGTCACCGGCTCCGACGCGACCGAGGGCGGCCGTCGCCGCACGGTGCTCGGCAGGCGAGATCCTGCCGGGCCAACTGCGCCGGAGACCCGTCACCACCAGCTCGAGCGCCGTGGCAGGGAACGTGCGATCGAACGTCTTGAGCTGCGGTACGTACCCGATCCGCTCAGGGAACGCGCCGGCGTCCTCGCCGAACAGTGCGGCGTGACCCTTCAGCGGCTGCACCAACCCCAGCAGCACCCTGACGAGCGTCGACTTGCCCGAGCCGTTAGGACCGACGATCGCGAGGAAGCAGCCTGCCTCGAGGTCCAGGCTCACGTCCTGCAACACGGTGGCGTCGCCGAACTGCACCGTCACGCCGTGAGCGTGCACGACAGGCAATGTTTGAGAACGCGTTCTCACTGACAGATGCTACCGCATGGATCGAACGAGGGCCCACCGTTGGATACGGTGGACCCTCGTGTGTCGCATCGGTGTGCGGCGGTCGCCCCGGCGACCATGCCGCTCGAACCGTTACGCCAGCTTGTTGGGGTTGACGAACACGGTCGGGTCGAGCTGACGGATGGCCTTGGCCGACAGCCACACGCGCTGCGGCTTGCCGTCGACCCAGATGGTGCGCTTCTGCAGGTTCGGCTTCTGGGTGGTCTTGTGCACGCCGACCTGCTTCAGGCCGACGCCGCCCCGCTTCTTGGGCGAGCCCTTGCGGGTGCTGCTGGTGGTGCTCCTGGTCTTCTTGCCTGTGACGGCACAAACGCGCGGCATGTCGTTCCTCCGTGAACCCGCCCTGCGGCGGGCGATGGTCGGGTGTGATGACGTCGCACGGAGTCAACCGTGCGCACTGAGCGACGTAGCTTAGCACATCAGGACCGCAGCAGGCGAGCCCGGGCTGCCGAGGCGCGTGGTCGCGACACAGTGGCGGCAGCCCGACCTCTGGTTCGGACGCACCGGCCCCTTGGTAGCATCGCGCATGACCCGCAGCCAGCTCGCCCGCGCCATCTACGACGCCTCGCACCTCGAAGGGGACTTCGTGCTGCGCTCCGGCGCGCACGCGACCGAGTACTTCGACAAGTACCTGTTCGAGTCCGACCCTGAGCTGCTCGTCTCCATCGCCGAGGCGCTGGTGCCGCTGGTGCCGGCCGACACCGAGGCGCTGGCCGGCCTCGAGCTCGGCGGTGTGCCGCTGGCCGTGGTGCTCGGGCAGATCATGAGCCTGCCGGTGCTGTTCGTGCGCAAGAAGGCGAAGGAGTACGGGACGCGGCGCCTGGCCGAAGGTGGCGAGGTGGCGGGCAGGAAGCTGCTCGTCGTCGAGGACGTCGTCACGTCGGGCGGACAGGTGGTCCTGTCGACCCGTGAGCTGCGCGAGCTCGGCGCGATCATCGACTCCGCGATCTGCGTCATCGATCGCGAGGCTGGAGGCGCCGACGCGTTGGCGGAGGAAGGCGTGGCGTTGGCCGCGCTCTTCACCATGGAGGAGCTGAAGCGCGCCAAACGCGGCTAGACGTCACCGTCTGGCCCAGAGTCCGCTTCGCGCGTACACTCGCCCCATGGCAGAAGAGACGATCTTCAGCAAGATCATCCGCAAGGAGATCCCGGCCGACATCCTCTACCAGGACGACCTCGTCACTGCGTTCCGTGACATCTCGCCCCAGGCTCCTACGCACGTGTTGATCATCCCCAACGTGCTCATCCCCACCGCGGCCGACGTGACGGTCGACCACGAGCTCGCCCTCGGACGCCTGTTCACCGTGGCACGGAAGATCGCCGAGATGGACGGGCTCAGGAACGGCTACCGCCTCATCGTCAACTGCGGCAGGCACGGGGGCCAGGAGGTGTACCACCTTCACATGCACCTCCTCGGCGGTGAGCCGCTCGGACCCATGCTCAGTCACAGGTGACACCGGATCGGGCGGGGACGGTACCATCGCCTGCAGGAGGCGATGCATGAAGTACAGAAGACTCGGCACCAGCGGCTTGAAGGTCAGCGCCGTCAGCTTGGGAGCCTGGACGACCTACGGTCAGACCGTCGAGGAGCAGCAGACGGTGCACGACATCCTCGCTCGGGCCATCGAACTGGGCGTGAACTTCCTCGACAACGCCGACGTGTACGCCCGCGGCAAGGCCGAGGTCATGGTCGGGCAGGCGCTCGCTGACCTCGACGTGCCCCGCCATCACGTGGTGGTGTCGAGCAAGGTGTACTGGCCGATGTCGGACGTCATCACCGACCGCGGCCTGTCGCGCAAGCACATCCTCGAGTCGATCGACAACAGCCTAGAGCGGCTCGGCATGGACTACGTCGACATCTACTTCGCGCACCGTTACGACACCGAGACGCCCATCGAGGAGACCGTCGAGGCGTTCTCGGACGTGGTCCGCTCCGGCCGCGCCCACTACTGGGGCACCAGCATGTGGACGGCAGCGCAGATCGCCGAGGCGCACACGTACGCCAAGGCCAGCGGCCTCGTCGCCCCCGTGGTGGAGCAGCCGCGCTACTCGCTGCTCGACAGGGAGAGCGTCGAGAAGCACATCGCGCCCGTGACCCTCGGCAAAGGCATCGGGCTCGTCGTGTTCAGCCCCCTCGCGCAAGGCATGCTGACGGGCAAGTACGACGGCGGCATCCCTGAGGACTCGCGCCTCGCGCACCTGCCCCAGTTCAAGGACAGCGTCCTCACCGACGTGAACGCCAAGAAGGTCAAGGCGCTCGCGCCCATCGCCGACGGACTCGGCATCAGCAGGGCGCAGCTCGCGTTGGCGTGGCTCCTGCACCAGTCTGCCGTCTCCAGCGTCATCACCGGCGCCACCAAGGTGTCGCAGATCGAGGAGAACGTCGCAGCCGTGGACGTCGAACTGAGCAGCGAGACGCTGGCCGCCATCGAGGACGCGCTGGCCTGAGCTCGACGGCTCGGCCGGGGTCACGCGGCAGCATGACGGCTCGGCCGGAGTCACGCGGCAGCACGACGGCAGACGGGGCGCCCCACGGGAGGTTCGGCCTGAAGCTCTTCGACTCCGCACAGATGCGGGCGGCCGACGCCGCCGCGATCGCGTCCGGCATCAGTGGCGGCACGCTCATGGCCGCCGCGGGCGCCGCTGTCGCGGCCAGGCTGACTGACCTCTTCCCCGCGTGCACGCACGTTATGGTGCTCTGCGGCAGAGGCAACAACGGTGGTGACGGGTACGTGGCCGCGCGCCTGCTCGGGCTGGCGGGGCTCGACGTGCAGGTCCTCGAACTGGCGCAACCGACCACGGTAGACGCGTCTGCGGCCCGTGGTGCCCTGATCGAGACGGGCAGCCTTCCAGCCCCGCTCACCCCCGTCTCGCTGGCGACGTGGCTCGACGATCCTGCCCGAACGCGCCCGGTCGCAGGAGCCGACGACACGGCCGTTCACCGACGAGTCATCGTCGACGCCATCCTCGGGTGCGGACTCGACCGCGCGGTCGAGGGAGCGCTCGCCGAGGTCGTCGACCGCGTCAACGCGTCGGGGCTGCCCGTGTTGGCCGTCGACGTACCGACCGGCGTCGCAGCCGACATGCCCGTCCCGCCTGGACCCCATGTCCGCGCGACGGCGACCATCCAGCTCGCCGGCCCCAAGCTGGCGTCGGCGTTCCAGCCCGCGCGCGCCGCATACGCCACCAGCGGCTCGCCCGAGCTCGACGTCGCCGACATCGGCATCCCCGCTGCCGTCCTCGACGCGCTGTCCGACGTCACTCTCCTCACCAGCGAGACGTGCAGGCCATGGCTCCCCAGGCGTGAGCCGTGGGCGCACAAGTACTCGGCCGGCACCGTCACGGTCGTCGCGGGGTCGGCTGCGTACGCGGGAGCCGCCGAACTGGCGTGTCGAGGCGCGTGGAGGGGTGGCGCCGGTCTCGTGACCCTCGCGGGCAACCACCGCCATCCTGGTGCGTGGCCCGAGACCGTGTACCGACCGCTGGAGGACGAGTGGCCCCCAGAAGGTCTCGACTCGAAGGCAGCGGCAGCCTGCGTCATCGGGCCGGGATTGGCCGAGGAATCACTGGCAGTGGTACCCAGGGTCCTCTCCTGGGCGCCCGGTCCCGTCGTGATCGACGCATCCGCGTTGTCGCCCGCCGTGTTGTGGCCGGCTCTGGAGGCGCAGCGGGCGGCCACCGGCACCCCCCGGGTCGTCCTCACCCCGCACGCCGGCGAGGCTGCCCGCCTGCTCGACACCACGGTCGCTGAGGTGAACGCCCGTCCGCTGCGGGCCGCGGCTCGACTCAGCGAACGCAGCGGCGCGATCGTGGTCCTGAAGGGCCCGACCAGCGTCATCGCAGCTCCGGACGGCAGGCTGGCCGTCAGCACACGAGGCCACCCTGGCATGGCGAGTGGCGGCACGGGCGACGTCCTTGCCGGCCTCATCGGCGCGCTCACGGCAGCGCGCGACGGGAGCGTCGCACCGCCGACGGGCCAGGGAGTCGAGGGACGTGGAGACACGTTCGAGAGGGCCTGCCTGGCCGTCTTCGTCCACGGGATCGCGGGCGAACGAGCCGCGCAAGCGCATGGGAACTCGCTGCTGGCATCTGACCTCGTCGACCAGGTCGCGGGGGTGCTGGTCGACCTCGCCGACGGGTGATGGTAGCCTCACGCGCATGCTTCGCGCCCTCGTACCCGCGACCAGCGCCAACCTCGGGCCGGGCTTCGACGCGCTCGGGCTGGCCGTCGACCTGCGGCTGACGGTCACAGCCGAGCCAGCTGCACGCGACGAGTTCATCTACCGCACCGTGCTCGCAGGAGCCGAGGTCGAGTCGTCTGCCGAGGCGGACGGTTCGGTGCCGGCGGCGGACGGCAACCTGGTGCACGCCGGGTTCAAAGCCGTGTACGGCGAGGTCGGTGTCGAACCGCCACCGATGCGGCTCACGGTCGACAACCCGATACCGCTCGCGAGGGGCCTCGGCTCGTCGTCCGCTGCTCTCGTCGCCGGCGCAGCCCTTGCCGACGCCATGCTCGATGGTCCCATCGGGCGTGACGGAGTGTTCCGCCTCACGGCCGCCATGGAAGGGCACCCCGATAACGTGGGTCCCGCCGTGTACGGCGGCTTCACCGTCGCGGCGCCCGACGAGGACGGTCGCTTCGTCGCCGCGACGTTGCAGGTGCCGGACTCGTGGACGCTCCTGTTCGGCGTCCCCGCGTTCGAACTGCCGACCACCGAGGCTCGAGCAGCGTTGCCGAACCAGCACTCGACCGCCGACACCGTGCTGACCTCGGCCCGCGCTGCGCTGTGGGTGGCGGCCGTCAGCCTCGACGCTCCCCAGTTGCTGCGGACCGCGTCGCTCGACGTACTGCATCAGCCGCATCGCGAACCGCTGGTGCCGGGACTCGCGCGGACCATCGCCTCCCTCAGGCACGCCGGTGCCTACGCGGCGTTCCTCTCCGGCGCGGGACCGACGGTGGGAGCCGTCGTGGGCGCCGAAGCTGCCGACGCGTGCGAGGCCGTCATGCGCGAGTTCGTCACCGTCGGTGCACCACGCCAGACGACGCTGGGCGGACGGCGGGCGGGCACGGTCCTGCGCCTGCGAACCGCGACCGGGTACGTCGTGGACCGGTGGTAGCATCCCGACGTGATCGTGCTCGGCATCGACACCTCGTGTGACGACACCGGCGTAGGCATCGCGACCGACGGGCGCGTGCTCGCCAACGTGGTCGTGTCTCAGACCGCGCTGCACGCCCGCTTCGGCGGGGTGGTGCCCGAGGAGGCGAGTCGCGAGCACCTCGACGTCATCGACGACGCCGTGAACCGCGCCCTCACGCAGGCAGGGGTCGACCTGGCCGACGTAGGCGCTGTCGCCGCGACGTACGGACCCGGCCTGGTTGGCGCGCTGCTCGTCGGCCTCTCCTACGCCAAGACGCTCGCGTGGGGCCTCGACGTGCCGCTCGTGCCCGTCCATCATCTCGAAGGGCACCTGGCTGCTGCGGGCGCGGAGCCGCCGTTCCTCGCCCTCATCGCGTCAGGCGGGCACACAGCTCTGTTCAACGTCTCGTCATGGAGCCAGATCGAGGAGCTCGGGCACAGCCGCGACGACGCGGCTGGTGAGGCGTTCGACAAGGTCGCCCGGCTGCTCGGCCTCGGATACCCGGGTGGCGCGGCACTGTCGGCCCTCGCTGCGACGGGCGACGATCACGGCGTGAACCTGCCGTGGCCCATGCAGGGCAACGACGCCATCGAGTTCAGCTTCAGTGGGTTGAAGACGGCCGTCGCGCTCCTTCTGCAGCGGCGACCGGACGCCGAGCCCGCTGACGTCGCGGCGACGTTCGAGCGCATCGCGATAGGGTCGCTGGTCGAGGTCACGTTGCGCGCGGTCGAGCGCACGGGCGTGAAGCGCCTGGTCGTCGCGGGTGGGGTGGCGGCCAACCGGCTCCTGCGCTCCGCGTTCGACGACGCCGGGCTCGAGGTCAGCTTCCCCCCACCGCACCTCGCGACCGACAACGGAGCGATGATCGCGCTCGCGGCGGGTCGCAGGCTCGTCGACGCGGACGCGAGGGCACAGCTCGCTGCAGCCGCGTCGATCGACGCCGTCCCGTACCAGCCTTTCACAGGGCCGAGTGCGTGACGGGCACGCGACTCGCGGTCAACTTCTCCCCACAGGCCGCCGCCCTGGTCGCCTCGGGTGAGGTCACGGTCGACCTGTTCAAGGTGCCCGACTGGGACGACCTCATCGCGGCAGCAGGCGAGCTGCTGCCTCTGTACGTGCACTTCCCCAACCAGATCGGTGCCGCTCGCGAGAAGCCTGACGTCCCCCGCGGCGTCAGGTACATGCGTGAGACGGGCACGCAGCGGTTCAACGTCCACGCCGCGCCGTCCCGCGAACGCTTCCCCGCCCTCGAGGTAGGCGCGCACGACCCGGCATCGCTCGCGGTGGTGGCGCAGGCCCTGGTCGACGACCTGGGACCGGCATGCAGCGAGTTCGGACCCGATGCCGTCATCGTCGAGAACCTCATCTACCGCGGTGATAACCGTGGGCTGTTGCGGGCCGGGGTCATGCCCGAGGTACTGACCGACGTCGTCGACGGCACCGGCTGCGGCTTCCTGCTTGACGTCTCGCACGCCCGCATCACGGCCGCGACGTTGGGTATCGACCCGTGGCGCTACCTCGACTCGCTGCCCGTCCACGCGCTGCAGGAGCTGCACGTCACGGGCGTGCACGTCATCGACGGAGGTCTACGCGACCACCTGCCGTTCCAGGCCGACGACTGGCGGTTCCTTGAGGGTGTCGTCGCTCGTGTCATGGCGGGGGCGTGGCCCGCGCCTGCCATCGTCGCGTTCGAGTACGGCGGGGTGGGACCCGTCTTCGAGTGGCGCAGTGACGAGGACGTGCTGGCCGAGCAACTGCCGCGCATGCGCGAGCTGCTCGAGCCGTTGCTGCGGGCCTAGCCGGCGAGGGTCGGCTTCACCGCACCGAACCCCACAGGCCGGCTAGGTACATCTCCTGCGTCACGATGCCTTTGACCTCGGTGCCGTCCATCACGACGACGAGCTGCTCGTGCGCCAGCACGCGCCTCAGGTCGGTGACCGCGACGTCGGCTGGAGCCTTGACCAGCTCCTCCCACGAGGTGATGCGGTCGTGGTGCAGCCCGGTGACCCCGATCGGCACGCGGTCCTGGTGCACGATGACGATGCGGTTCTCCATGAGCGTCTGCACGGCCTGCGAGGCGTTGACGATGGGCACCTTCATGGCCACCCTGCCCGCCGTCGGAGGCGCTGACAGACCGAAGCTGAGGAGAGTAGGACTCGGCAGCCTCAACGCGCTCCTGACCCAGATGAGGGCGAGAGAGAACGCCAACAGGAACACCGCGCCCTCCAGCAACCCGACGGCGTTGAAGTCCCTGAACCCGAGACGACCAGCCCTGCCGAGCAGCAGCGAGAACAGGTAGGAGATGAGCAGTGCGAACGCGGTCGCTGCGAGAGCGCCGAGCAGCGCCGACAGTCGCAACTGGGCCGGTTTCCTCATGGTGACCTCCGGTGGGTGTGCGCTCTCGTCACGCGTGACCGCCTGGCGCGCTGGGAAGCGTAGGGTCGATGGCGCCTGGAACGTGGGCCGGCCTGTCCACGTCGGCCGCGAGAGCGGCGTCCAGGCTCACGAGAGCCCTGGCAGGAACGCCGAGCAGCCGCGTCGCGCGCCGCTCCAGCTGTGCGATGGACGCGGTTCCCGACACCAACGCCAGCAGGGTGTCGAGACCCAACATGCCAGCCAGGGCGAACGGGTTCTTGCGGGCTCGGTAGAGGGAGTCGATGAGCGGTAGCAGCGCAAGGATGGCCTCCCTGGTCGCGTAGACCACGTTGCCGCCGGTGAAACGCCCGTCTCTCAACTGCACGAAGGTCCTCGCCTGCCCAGGGAAGGCAGCCAGCGCCGTAGCGCGCTCGACGACGGCGTACACCAGGTGCGCTGACGCGTGCTCGCCTGAGCGAGCCGCAGCCATGAACCGCTCGAGCATCGAGCCGTCGACCCACGGCACGTCGGCCGTGATGATGAGGAACGCCGTCGCCCCCGCCCCCATGGCGGCTCCGACACCGAGCGCCAACGAGTCGGTGAGCCGCGCTCCTGCCGGCACGTGCACGTCGTACTCGGCCCGCAACGACACGTCCGTCTGACCGACGTACACGACCGTGTCGATGGCGGAGCAGTGTCGAACTGCCCCGAGGACGTACGCAGCCATGGGGCGTCCGCCGATGGGCAGGAGGGCCTTCGACGGCACGTCTCCCCCGACCGCCAGCACGTCGGTCGACGATCCACCCGCCAGCACGACGGCCGCGACCGTTGCTGCTGCTGCCATGGCGCGATTCTAGCGCGGACCCTGGCAGCCGCACGGGCAGAATGTCTCGTGTGGAGCGCATGTCAAGGGGGCCCTCCGTTCGTGGAGGGCCCCCTGGCTGCGTACGTCGTGACGTACTCGGATCCGCTAGTTGCGAGACTGGCGCACGTTGAGCTGGACCTCGCGCCCCGCCTGCGCCGTGAACGTCGTCACGTAGGTCGCGTACCCCGGGGCGATGACGACGAGTTCGTGGTTGCCTGTCGCGACGTCGTTGAGGACGAGACGGCCCGTGCCGTTCGGGATGGTGCCGACCTGACGCCCATCGAGGAACACGAGCGCGCCACCGACGTTGGCCTGGACGACGACCGAGGCCCTGTTGGCGTTGAGCCGCGCGTCGACCGTGAGGTCGCGCCCAGCAACGGCCTGGAAGTTGATCGAGGTCGACTGGAACCCGATGGCTTCGAAGCGTGCAGTGTAGCTGCCCTGCTCGAAGCGGATGGCGCCGGTCGGCGTGGTGCCGACGAAGCGGCCGTCGACGTAGACGTCGGCGCCACTGGGCACGCTCGTGAACGCGACGGTGCCCGCACGGACCTGGCTCTGGAGGTTGGCTGTGACTGTCTGCGTCTGGCCCGCTCCCACCGACGTGCTGGTGCTGAAGGAGTCGAACCCTCTGAGTTCGAACCGGATGTCGTGCCTGCCGGGGCTGACCGTGAAGTTGAGCGGCGTGGTGCCTGCGAAGCTGCCGTTCACGAAGACGTCGGCCCCGCTGGGGTTCGACTGCAGCGCCAAGGTGCCCCAGTTCGGCTGGGCGGCCTGCTGACCGACGCTGTACAGCGCGGTGTCGGTGACCCACGAGTCCTGAGGGATGGGGCGCACGATGATCGCGAAGCTGTTCGCGAAGCCATCCTGCCCGATGGTGCTCTGGGCGAAGATGTCGCTCTCGTTGCGGAAGTTCGCGAGTGTCCGCGTGTCGAGTTCGGTGCGGCTCGCGATGGCGATGACCTTGGAGAGTCCGCGCGGTGGCGCGACGTTGAACACGTAGCGCGCGCCGGAGGGCGGCAGCGTGAGGGTCTGGTTGGCAGCCACGCGGTTCTGCGAGTCGAAGCGGTTGGGGAAGATCTGGGTGATCTCGCCCGTCGACTTGACGTCGAAGACGTACACGAAGCTGGTCTCGGAGGGCCGGACCGAGATCCTGATCTCCTCCCCGACCTCGTACACGGGGATCTGGTTGCCTGACGGATCTCTATCGAGCCAGACCTGGACATCGAATCCCGGACGGGGGTTGACGACGATGGCCTGAGGGCTGACCACGATCGACTGGGCGGCCGCCACCGAGATAAGAAGCAGAGCGAAACCCAGAAGTCGTTTCATCATGGTCTGCCTCCTTTCATGTCGAAGCCTAGCACCGCGCCGCGGGGGGCGATGATGCACTTCTTAAAACGCGCTTCATGATGAGAACGTGAAGGCGACCGCGCCGCGTTCGGCAAGCGAACGCTGAAGTACCGTGAGAAGACCTCGATTCCAAGCCTCGACCTGAGCAGGTACGCTCAGCACCACA
>Ga0123333_10006397_pt1 | contig 10371 bp, 11 predicted proteins | sample BioC12SIPDNA_3_FD_89957 | JGI IMG/M metagenome (GOLD analysis project Ga0123333, IMG submission 89957) | Anaerobic biogas reactor microbial communites from Washington, USA - Biogas_R2_B C12 SIP DNA | ecosystem: Engineered > Bioreactor > Anaerobic > Unclassified | place: Washington, USA...
GACCTCGTCATCGGGACCACCGGCTGGGACCCGGCGCTCACCCGGCCCACCGACGAGGCGAGCAGCGGGGAGAGCCCGGCGATCGGCATACTGACCGCTCCCAACTTCTCCCTCACGGTCGCCCTCATGCGGCGGATCAGCCTGGCGCTCGGCCGCTACGCGGCGCTGCAGGGCGGGGACCTGGCGGTCAGCGAGGTGCACCACACCCGCAAGGTCGACGCGCCCAGCGGCACCGCGATCCTGCTGCGCGACGCGCTCGCCGCCGGCTCGGGGCAGTCCGTCCAGACGACCAGCCTGCGGCTCGGGGACGTCGTCGGGCGCCACGACGTGCACCTGACCAGCGCCGTCGAGTCGATCACCGTGACCCACGAGGCGCACAGCCGCGAGCTCTTCGCCCTCGGTGCGCTGACCGCCGTCCGCTGGCTGCACGGCCGCCGCGGCACCTTCACCTTCGACGACCTCGCCGCGGAGGTCCTCGACCCGTTGTTCGCCCCCACCACAGCATGACCCACACCCACACAGAAGGAGGAACCATGAGCGGTGCACTGTTCACCGGCCTCGGCGTGGCGCTGGCCACCCCGTTCACCACAGGGACGGAGTCGGCCGACAAGCCGGCCGTCGGCGGAGGTTCCTCCCGCAAGCGGCCCGCCGTGGACCTCGCGGCCTACCGCACCCTCGTGCAGCACGTCGTCGCCGGCGGCGCCGACTTCCTGGTGGTCCTCGGGTCCACCGGCGAGGCGGCCACGGTCGACGAGTGCGAGCGGGCCGACCTGATCGCGACCGCGCGGGCCGCCGCGCCGGGCGTCCCGATCGTCGTGGGCACGGGCCACAACAACACGGAGTATGCCGTGGAGCTGTCCCGCGCCGCCGTCACCTCTGGCGCGGACGGGCTGCTCGTGGTCACCCCGTACTACAACAAGCCGCAGCCCGCCGGCATCGTCGCCCACTTCCGCGCGATCGCCGAGGAGCTGCCGGGCGTGCCGATCATCGCCTACAACGTCCCGGGCCGCACCGGCTCGAACCTGACCGCGGAGACGCTGCGCGAGCTGTGGGCCATCCCGGAGGTCGTAGCCGTCAAGGAGTCCTCCGGCGACCTGCGCCAGATGACGCGGATCTGCCAGGAGGCGCCCGCCGGCAAGACGGTGCTGGCCGGCGACGACGACCTGGCCCTGCCCGCCATCGCGGTTGGCGCGACCGGCCTGGTCTCGGTGTGCGGCAACGTCGCCCCCGCCCAGACCGCCGAGCTGGTCCGCACGGCCGTCGCCGGCGACCTGGTCCGCGCCCGCGAGCTCAACGCCGAGCTGGCGCCGCTGATGTCGGCGCTGTTCTGCGAGACCAACCCGGTGCCGCTCAAGGCCGCCCTGGCCTGCCTCGGTCTGGCGACCGGCATGGTCCGGTTGCCGCTGGTGCCAGCCGCGCCCGATACCTGGGCGCGCATCCAGGCCGCCCTGTCCGACCTGGCGCTGACGCCGCACCACGCGTCCGGTGGGTCGGATTCTCGCCACACGGTGCGCCCGGTCGGGGTGGCGTCATGAGCACCATCACCACGGACACCGCCCTCGTCGAGTACTTCTCGCGGCCGGTCGCGGAGCTGCGGGAGGACCCGACGGCGCCGGAGCGCATCGAGCAGTTCCTCGACGCCCTGGAGTCGGGCGCGGTCCGCGCGGCCGAGCGGGACGCCGACGGCACCTGGCACGCCAACACCTGGGTGAAGTCCGGGATCCTGGCCGCCTTCGCGCTGAGCGAGACTGTCGAGGTGCCGGGCTGGCCGGGCGGCGCGGTCGACCGGTCGCTCGTGGCGCCGCGGCAGATCGGGGCGAGCGAGGGCATACGGCTCGTCCCGGGCGGCACCTCGGTGCGGCGCGGCGCGGGCCTGGCCCCGGGCACGGTCGTGATGCCGCCGAGCTATCTCAACATCGGCGCGTGGGTCGGCACCGGGTCGATGGTCGACAGCCATGTCCTGGTCGGCTCCTGCGCCCAGGTCGGCGAGCGCGTCCACCTGTCGACCGCGGTTCAGCTCGGCGGCGTGCTCGAGCCGATCGGCGCGACGCCGGTCGTCGTCGAGGACGATGCCTTCATCGGGGCGCAGTGCGGGCTCTACGAGGGGGTCGTCGTCCGCGAGCGCGCGGTCCTCGCCCCGGGCGTGACCCTCACCTCGCGCACCGTGATCTACGACCTGGTCAACGGCCGCGAGGTGCGCGGCGAGGTGCCCGCCGGTGCCGTCGTCGTCCCCGGCTCGCGCCCCGCCCGCGGGGAGTATGCCGAGTCGCTGGGGATCTCCCTCTACGCGCCGGTCATCGTGAAGTACCGCGACGGGTCCACCGACGCCTCCACCGTCCTCGAGGAGGCGCTGCGGTGAGCACGGCGACCCGCGTCACCTCCCTGTCGCCGAGCCTGATCCGAGCCATGTCCGTGGGTGCCCCGCCGGAGGCCATCGACCTCGGCCTCGGCGTGCCCGGCTGGGCGCTGCCGGAGCCGGCGCGACGTGCGCTGGAGGAGTGCGCGCGCCGGGAGGAGCCGCTGGGCTACGGCCCCAACGGCGGCATCCCCGAGCTCGTGGCGGCCGTGGCGGACTACCACCTGCTGGGGGACGTGACACTGGTGCCCCCAGACGCACCAGTGTCACGTCCCCACGAACTGGCCGACCAGGTGATGGTCACCGCCGGGAGCCAGGCGGCGCTGACCGCGCTGTTCCTCGCCCACGTCTCCCCCGGCCAGCGGGTGCTGGTCCCCGATCCCGGCTTCCCGGCATACTCCACCCTGGCCCGGCTGGCCGGCGGCGTCCCGGTGCCCTACGCCCTCGGGCCGCGCGGCGACCTGGACACCCAGACCTTCCTGGAGCAGCTCGAGGGTGACGTGGCGCTGGCGGTCATCAACCACCCGGGCAACCCCACCGGCGGTGGCGCGTCCCTGGCCGCGCTGGCCGCCGTCGCAGCGGCCTGCCGGGCGGCGGGGGTCGTGCTGGTCTCCGACGAGGTCTACCGCGACGTGCACCTCGGCGCCCGGCCCGCCTCGCTGCGCGACGTCACGACCACGGGCGTCGTGGTCTCCTCGGTCAGCAAGGGCTGGGCGGCTCCCGGGCTGCGCGTCGGCTGGGCCGTCGGCGACCCGGCGCTGCTGGAGCCCGCGCGGCTGGTGCACAACGCGATGACGACCAGCGCAGCCCGGCCGAGCCAGCTGGCCGCGACCGCGCTGCTGCGCAACTCGGCCGAGGTGCTGCGGCAGACCCGTCGGGAGCTGATCCAGCGCTGGTCGATCGCCCAGACCGGCCCCGCGGCGGTGCGCCCACAGGCCACGCCGGCCGGCGGGTTCTACGCATGGATCCCAGTGCCGGAGTGGGCCGTCGGCGACACCTTCGGGTTCTGCCGGCGGGTCCGGGACGAGGGTGGAGTCATCGTCGTGCCGGGCACCGCGTTCGGCGCGGCGGGCGAGGGCTCCGTGCGGATCTCCTGCGGCGGCGACCCCCGGTTGCTGCGGCAGGGGCTGGAACGGATGGCGCCGTTCTGGGAGGCTCGATGAGTGCCCCGACGCTCACCGAGGAGGCGCGAGACGTGACCACGGACGAGCAGCTCTTCGCGCTATCCGACTCTGCCGCCATGCTGGTCGCCGAGACCGTGGCCACGCCGTGCTTCGCCTACCGCCTGGACCTGGCCCGGGAGCGTTTCCTGAGCCTGCGGTCCGCGCTGCCGGAGCGGGTGCGCCTGGCGTATGCCGTGAAGTCCAACCCCGGCGCTCCCCTCCTCGCCGAGCTGGCATCACTGGGCGCCTGGTTCGACTGCGCCTCCGCCGGTGAGGTGGTCGCCGTCGGCACCGCCCGTGACGAGGTCGGTTGGGAGGGCGGGCCCGGTGGCGCCGTGCCGGGCCGGATGGTCTTCGCCGGGCCGGCCAAGTCCGAGTCCGACCTGCGGGCGGCCCTGGCCGCCGGAGCCCGGATCCAGGTCGACGGCATCGAAGACGTGCAGCGGCTGGCCTCCTGGCACCACGGCGGGGAGCCGCTGGCGGTCAACGTGCGCGTGCACCCGCTCGAGGGCGTCAGCGAGACCGCCTCCATCATCGGCGGCTCCGGCCCGTCCGCGTTCGGGGTCGACGAGGAGGACCTGCCCGAGTTCGTCGCCGCGTGCGCCGCCTTCCCGCAGGTGCGCCTGTCCGGCCTGCAGGTCTTCTCCGCCAGCAACGAGCTCGACGCGGGTCGTCTGCTGGCCAACCACGCCACCGCCCTCGGGATCGGGCAGCGGCTCCAGGAGCTCCTGGGTCGCGACCTGGACCTCATCGACCTCGGTGGTGGCCTCGGCATCCCGTATGCCGTGGGCTCCCCCGAGCTGGACATCCTCACGCTGGGCGCCGGGCTGGCCGAGCTGCTGGAGGCCAACCCCTGGTTCACCGGCAATATCGTGCTGGAACCGGGGCGGTGGGTCTCCGGCCCGACCGGGGTCTACCTGACCCGGGTGGTCCGGGTGAAGGAGAGCCGCGGCGCGACCTTCGCCATCCTGCAGGGCGGCATCAACCACCTGCTGCGCCCGCTGATGACCGGCCAGTCCTTCCCGGTGCACGCGGTGCCGGACCGGAGCCTGCCCGAGCCGACCGACGACGACGGTGAGCCGGGTCCGGTCGGCGAGCGCACGACATACTCCCTGGCCGGTCCCCTGTGCACCTCGCTGGACCGGGTCGGCACGGCCGACCTAGGGCCGCTGCGCCCCGGTGACCTGCTGGTCTTCGGTCAGGCCGGCGCCTACGGCTTCACCCAGGCGATGACCAACTTCCTGAGCCACCCGGTGCCCGAGCAGCTGTGGCTGGGCGGGACCGTGGCAGCCGGCGCGCCCTGACCCGGGTCGGGCCGGCCAGAGCCGGTCGTGTCAGCACGGGAGCGGGTCCCGATGAGAATCAGGCTGTCGTGCAGTCTCCTTGTCGGGACTCGTGGCGGACCAGGCGTCGCGGGCGGACGAAGGGACGTGGGTGTGACTGACCGAGTCGCGGTGTGGCGGGCCGTGCACGAGGAACGCCGCCGGCTGATCCGGGACCTGACGGGACTTGCGCCCGACCAGTGGCGGACGCCCTCGCTGTGCCCGGGGTGGTCGGTGCACGACGTCCTCGCGCACCTCATCGACGCGGCGACCACGACCCGGCTCGGCTTCGCCCGCCAGCTGCTCGCCGCGCGCTTCGACTTCGACCGTGCGAACGAGCACGGCGTGCTCCGGCACCGGGCCGATGATCCGGCCGCGACGCTCGAGGCGTTCGGGGCGGTCGTTGACCGCACGGACACGCCTCCGGGTCCCCTCGCCACCCGCCTGGTCGAGGCGTTCGTGCACGGCGAGGACGTGCGCCGCCCGCTGGGGACCACGGGCGACTACCCGCGCGAGCACGTGATGACGGCGTTGGCGTACGTCGCGCGCACGAGCCCCGGCTTCGGCGGGGGCAGGGAGCGGGTCCATGGCCTGCGGCTCAGCCCGGTCGACGCCGACGGCCACCTCGGTGACGGTCCGGAGGTCCGGGGCACGGCTCTCGCGCTGCTCCTCGCCGCGTCCGGGCGGCCGCTCGACGAGCACGAGCTCACCGGCCCCGGCGCCCAGATCCTCCTCGCGCGGGCCTGACACGGTCGGACTCTCACCGTGGCTGGTCAGGACGGTGGCGGCTGCCCCCCGACCTGAGGTCGCGACCCCTTGTGCGAATGCGGTGGGTGCGGGACCCTGTCGGCACCCCTGTGGCAGAGGAGATCCCGTGAGCAAGCCGAAGCAGCCAGAGAAGGCACCGCCAGACCCCGAACCGCGCGACATCCACATCGAGGGCGGGACGGTCTGGATGTGGGCTCCGGCCGCCAAGGCGGACGAGGAAGGCATCTGGATCGCGCTCCCGCGCATCTCGGCCGGGGCGACGGGAGGAGGTCGCGTGGAGCCGATCACGAGCGCGGCCAAGGTCAAGGACGGAGTCCTCGGTCACCCCACGCACCAGGTCGGGATCACCCGTCCCGGGGAGAAGTACCGCCATGGCGGATGAGGGCGGCAGCGGCCCGCTCGGCATGCTCGACCCGGTCATCTCCTCGTGGGACGAGGCGATCGGGGCGGTCCGCACACGCGCCAAGTGGCTGCTGGCCGGCATCGGCGCGGTCGCCGCGCTGCTCTTCGGCACCGCACCACTGGTGACGCGCCCCACGCTGAGCTGGTCGGAGGACACCCTGCAGCTGCTGGTGGCGATCCTCGTCGCGGCGCTCGGGCTGGGTCTGCTGGCGATCGTCGCCAAGCAGGTCGCGGACGTCTTCAAGCCGGTGACGTCCTCGCTGGCGGAGCTGGACGAGGTGACCCGTGAGGACCTCGAGAAGAACCGGGAGGAGTATCTCGGGCCGCGGGACGACGGCAGCCCCGCGCAGGACCAGCTCCGCGAGGCGAACCGGCGGGTCCTCGCACTCGAGCGTGCCCTCACCGGCGCCCGGGGGACCGAGAAGGTCCTCGTCGAGGGGGCGCTGCGCGAGGCCAAGGCCTACCAGTCCGACATCACCGCGGGCGTGGAGGCGCTGCTGGAGTTCGACCGCTACAACAAGGTCGTGCGGAACAGATCACTGTCGGACAGGAGCTTCTTCCTGGCCTTCGGAGCGGTCCTCGCCGGGATCGTCTTCCAGCTGACCCTGACCCACGCGCCGGCCGACGAGGAGGCGGGCGACGGCGGGGCCGGGGGCCCGGCGCCGACGGTGGCGCTTCTGACCCACCCGGCGGACGACGCCGAGGCCCGGGCGGTGTGGGAGGCCCTCGACCTGCCCGCCTGCACGAGCGGCGAGGACGACACGGTCGTGGTCCTGGTCACCGGCGGTTCGGGGAGCGTGGACGCGCCCTACCAGGTGCAGACGATCCCCGAGGCCGCGCAGTCACCGGACTGCCCCCGGCTGAGCTTCACGGTGGTGTCCTCCCTGATCACCGTCACCCCGGTGCCGGAGAAGGTCACCGTCGAGTGGCCCACGGACGCACCTGAGGAGACGCCGACCGAATGACGAACGACCGCTGGGGCCGCGGACGACCCGCTAGTGTCAACCCGTGCGCGCGTTCACCTGGGTCGGGGTCGGGTTCCTGGTGGGCGCCTTCCTGCACCCCGTGGGCTACTTCCTGGTCGCCTGGGGAGCCTGGACCCTGAGGAGCCGGAGCCGGCTGGCGCTCTGGCTGGTCGGCGCCGCGCTCTGCGCGGGGCTGGGACAGCTGGACACCTGGGGCACCGCGGCCGGGGCACCCTGGTCCGTCGGCGCGGTCGCGGGCCTCGTCAGCGAAGTCCTCGCGTGCACGATCCTGATCCAGCTCGCGACCGACAGGACAACGCAGTCGCGGGGCCGTCTTCTCCGCCTTGCGCTCGTTGTGTCCTACGTGGCGTGTGCTATTGCCTGGGCGCCCACCGGTGGGCACTTGGGCGAGATGCGACTCCTGGACGCTGCGATCTTCCTGACTCTCATGATCAACATGTGCCTGACGGTGCTCCTCGGGGGGCTCCTGATCCCGCACCGGCTGCCCGTCGACGGCCGCGACGGTGCGGACTCAGCCCAGGCAGGTGCCGGTGTAGAAGTCGGCCAGCGACTCTCCCGCGGCTGAGACCTCCGGCGAGCTCCCCTTGGCGAGCACCGCGTTGGGGTCGCTGTCGAGGGTCTGGGCCGCGGTCTCGAGGTATCCCTTCCACGTGAAGAAGTCGCTCTTGAGGTCCTCGGGCACGTGCTCCTCGGCCGAGGTGACCAGGTCAAGGCGGGCCTGGGCATCGGCGGCGGAGTTCATCCCGGGGATGAGCGGCGCGAACGCGGTCGCCGCGGTGGCGGAGTCATCGGTGAGAACCGAGCAGAACTCGTCTCCGCCGCCCGAACCACAGGCGCTGAGTGCGAGCACTGCACTTGCGGTGAGGATGAGGAACGGTGAACGTCGCATGGGGATCTCCGGGATCGGGGAACTGACCGCGTCGAGTGTAACGACCGGCTCAGTGTCCCTGGTCCGTGTCACCGCGCGAGCAGCATCGTCACGAACCCCATCGACCGGCGTCGTCCCCGCAGCCAGGCCGACCACTCCCGGTCGACCTCGGCGCGCACCGGGTGGTCGGGATGGTCCACGAGCCACTCCTCCCGCTCCCGCAGGTGCCTGACCTCGAAGGCGTCGAACTCGGTCGGCGTCGAGTCGTGCAGGTCCAGGATCCGCCAGCCCGCGCCGTGGATCAGCTCGACCAGGTCGGGCAGCAGCAGGCAGTCGTCGATGCTCGCGCCCTCCCACATGAGCGCGAGCTCCTCGGCCGTCGGCAGGCTCCGCCAGTACTCCAGCCCGAACAGCAACCGCCCGCCGGGATGGAGCCGGTCGGCGAGCGCGGCCAGCGCCTCCTCGACCGTGCCGAACGCCTGGAACGCCCCGATGCTCACCAGCAGGTCGGCCGCCTCCGTGAGGTCGGAGCTCGATCCCTCGACGAACCCGGCCCGGTCCGCCAGCCCGCGCGAGGCGGCCGCGGCACGGGCCCGTTCGATGTCGGGACCATGCACGTCGACCCCGGTCCCCCGTGCTCCCGGAACAGCAGCCAGTATGTCGAGGAGCAGGGTCCCCCATCCGCACCCGTGGTCGATGATCACCTCGGGCGCGTGGGCTGTGGCCGCGACCACCAGTCGGGCGGCGCTCTCCGACGACAGGGGCGCGTTGAACGTCAGGTGGGCGCCGGATCCCGGCGGTGGCGGCTCCTGGGTCATGCCGCCAGATTCTCCCTTGTCGCGACCCCACCACGGTCGTAGCCTTCGACTGAGCGCTCGACTCGTCTCAGGAGCGGAGGAATCCCATGCCCAGCGACGCACAGGCCACACCACCCGAGGACGCCCAGCGGGACAGGGTCGCCGAGTTCCACCGGCTGCACGAGTCGGGCACGTTCGTCATGCCGAACCCCTGGGACGCGGGCAGCGCCGTGGTCATGGAGCAGCTGGGCTTCCCGGCCCTGGCCTCGACCAGCGCCGGAGCCGCCTGGACCGTGGGCCGGCCCGACAACGGCCTCACCCTGCAACTCGCGCTGGACCACCTCCGGACCCTGACCGCGGTGGTCAGCGTGCCGGTGAACGCCGACTTCGAGGGCGGCTACGCCGTCGATCCCGAGGGGGTCCACTCGAACGTCACGCTCGCGACCGACACGGGGGTCGCCGGCCTCTCGATCGAGGACTCCAGCCGCGACCCGGACGAGCCGCTGTTCGACTTCGACCTCGCCGTGGAGCGCGTGGCCGCGGCCCGTCAGGCCATCGACGACAGCGGGACCGGCGTCCTGCTGACCGCCCGGACCGAGGGCTTCGTCGTGGGGCGACCCGACCTCGACGAGACGGTGCGCCGACTCCAGGCGTTCGCGGAAGCGGGTGCCGACTGCCTCTACGCCCCGCGCCTCGGCACCGTCGAGCAGATCACCGCGGTCCTCGACGCCGCGGGACCGAAACCGGTGAACCTGCTGATCAACGCCCCGTTCATCACCGTCGCCGAGGCGGCCTCGCTCGGGGTCCGGCGGATCAGCGTCGGCGGGACGATGTCCCGGGTGGCCTGGGGCGGCTGGCTCGACGCCGCGCGGGAGATCGCGCAGGACGGGACGTTCACCCACTTCCAGGACCTGCCCGACGTCGACGGGCTGCTCCGCGCGCGGGAGTGACGCGGTCCTTCTCGCGCACGAGGGAGTGACGCTGTCCAGGTGCGGCTACGCCCGCCGCCGGCTGGACGTCGCCACCCACGCCCCGAGCAGCACCAGCCCGATCCCGACGAGCGAGAGCGGTGTGACGGTCTCATGCGCCAGGCCGGCGCCGAGCGCCACCGCGACGACCGGGATGAGGTAGGTCGTCACGGAGGCGCGCGGTGCCCCGACGCTGCCGACGAGCACGACGAACATCACGAAGGCGATGCCCGAGCCGAGCGTCCCCAGCGCCAGGATCGCGAGAACGCCCGGCACCGTCGGCGTGGCGTCCGCGACCCCGGGCGCGCCGAACGGTGCCAGCGCCACGACCGCGGCGAGCTGGGCCCGCCAGATGACCGGCAGCGCCCCGTTGCGCTGCTGCAGCGGCCCGGACAGGTTAAATGCGGCGCCGTAGAAGGCCGTCGCCACCAGCACCAGCAGGACGCCGGTGAGGCTCGCGGACCCCGCGACGTTCGGCAGCCCGATGGCCAGCACACCGACGAACCCCAGGGCCAGACCGACCAGCAGCCGTCCACCCAGCACCTGCCGGAACCACAGGGCCGCGATCGCGGCGGTGAACAGTGGCGCCGCCCCGTTGATCATGCCGGCCAGCGCCGACGGGATGTGCTGCTGGGCGATGGTGAACAGCACGAACGGGACGGCCATCCACACCAGCCCCAGCACGACCACCAGCCACCGGTCCTCGCGATGGCGCAGCGGCGCCCGCGCGGCCGGGAGCAC
>Ga0123333_10006400_pt1 | contig 10365 bp, 8 predicted proteins | sample BioC12SIPDNA_3_FD_89957 | JGI IMG/M metagenome (GOLD analysis project Ga0123333, IMG submission 89957) | Anaerobic biogas reactor microbial communites from Washington, USA - Biogas_R2_B C12 SIP DNA | ecosystem: Engineered > Bioreactor > Anaerobic > Unclassified | place: Washington, USA...
CATGCGGAGACGATCCAGCGGATTCGAGAGGCTGCAGCACGAGCCGGCAAACCGGTGGCCATCCTGGGCGACCTCCAGGGACCAAAACTGCGCGTCGGCATGATGCAGGAGGGAGGCGTTCCCCTCACGGCAGGCGAGACGCTGGTGATGACGACGGCCGATATCCTCGGCGAACCGGGCCGCGTACCGGTGCAGTATGAGCGTCTCCCGGAAGTCGTGGCTGCGGGCGACCGGATCCTCATCGACGACGGACTGCTGGAGGTGGTCGTTACGGATGTTCAGGGGACAGAGATCATTACCCGGGTGAATATCGACGGCGTGCTCAACTCGAACAAGGGACTCAATCTGCCCCGTGCAGCATTGAGCATCCCGGCTATCACCGACAAAGACCGTGAGAATCTGGCCTTTGCCATCGATCAAGGGCTCGACTGGATCGCGCTCTCATTCGTCCGTTCCGCGCAGGAGGTTTGGGAACTCAAGGCCAACATCCGCCAGCTATCGGCGTTCGGCCGCCAGACGCCCGTGATTTCGAAGATCGAGAAGCCTGAGGCCATCAATAATATCGACGAAATCATCGCTGCGTCGGATGGCATCATGGTGGCACGCGGGGACCTGGGCATCGAGCTGTCGCCGGAAGCAGTGCCCATGCTGCAGAAGACGATCATCGCGAAATGCAATGCAGCCGGCAAACCGGTCATTACGGCCACGCAGATGCTTGATTCGATGATCCGTAACCCGCGGCCCACGCGCGCTGAGGCATCCGACGTCGCAAATGCAATCCTGGATGGGTCCGATGCCATCATGCTGTCGGGCGAGACCGCATCGGGCAAGTATCCCCTGCAAGCGGTACAGACGATGGTGCGCATTGCCCAGGAAGCGGAAGCCGCGCAGTTCAAGGTGAGTCACAAGGAGGTCTCGGCCAAGTCCGGGCGCACCTTCGCAGAAGCGGTTTCGCACGCATCCGTCGAAACTGCACTGGATCTGAGTGCGGCGGCGATCATCACGCCGACGGTATCGGGCTCCACCGCACGAGCGGTGTCGCGCTTTCGTCCTCCCTGTCCCATCGTTGCTGTTACGCCCAATCCCTTTGCGCAGCGCGAGTTAGTGCTCTTCTGGGGTGTGTTTCCGCTCCTCTCGCAGCGCGGCGCGAACACAGATGCGGTCATTGCCGATGCAGTGGAAGCCGCACAGAAAGCCGGTTATGTCAAGGAAGGCGATGTACTGGTGGTAACCGGCGGATCGGTCGAAGGCGGCGGCGGAACAACCAACCTGATGAAGATCCACCTGATCGAGTGCGTCCTGGCGCATGGCCTGGGCCTGAGCGACCGCAAGGTGATCGGCCGGGTGCGCCGGTTGGCTTCACCGGTGCCCTCCGGTATCTTGATCGAGCCGGATGAGATCATTGTCACGGAGCGAACGGATCGGACGTTCCTGCCCGCCTTACACCGCGCACTGGGGCTGATCACCGCGGACACCGGCGCCAATTCACACTGCCGGCTGGTTGCACTCGAGATGGGGCTGCCGGCCATCGTGGGCGTGACCGAGGGGGTCGAGGTATTCGAGGATGGGATGCATATCGTGATGGACGCCAAGCGAGGACTGGTCTACGAACGGCCGCCCGCGCTTTGGCGGTCGGAAGACGAGTGAAGCCGGCGGCCGACCAAACCAGGGTGACCCGATCATCTATCTACGGCTCCAGTCTCCCCAACAGGGCGGCTGGGGCCGTTACTTTGAACCTACCAGGTGTATCAGGGCCGCCTGTGGCCGCGCCCGAAAGCGAAGTGGGATGCTCTCTCCCAATCCGCGGCTAACGAACATCCTGGATGGCCCACGCTCGAACCAGCCGGCGGGCTGGGTTCGACGCAGGTGCGTGCCCTGCGTGTGCACGGCGCCCATCACCGGCAACTGGATCTGTCCGCCATGTGTGTGGCCGGACAGGACAAGGTCCGCCCGATCCACACCCTCTTGCAGCCAGATGTCCGGGTTGTGCGCCAGGAGGACCAGGGGCACTCCCCCCGGGATATCGCCGAGGGCCGTTGCGAGGTCGCAGCGGCCTTCCAGCTCATCGTCCACGCCGGCAAACCATACATCCACGCCATCGACCGTCAGCCGCGCCGACGTATTGACGAGAGGCTGAACACCAACGGCCGACAGTCGATCCAGGATCCCTGGCACATCATTGAAGCGCACCGGCATGCGAACCAGGTCGTTGCGAGCCACCTTGCCGGCAAAATCCAGAAGCGCCCTCACCGCGTGCAGCAAGTCGCGTGCGCCGAAATCTCGCCCGGTGCTCTCACGCCAGGTGTGACCGAACACGCCCCAAGGGGTGTACTCCGCATAGTCGTGGTTCCCCGGCACGAAATAGAATCCGTAACGTGGCCGCAGTGATTCGATCAAGGCCAGCGCCGCGGGCAGCCCATCGATATCATGAATGAGGTCGCCGGTCAGCACGACCACATCGTAGTGTTCCTGTGCCAGCAACGCCTGCACATTGGCAACCTTGCGCGCCTGAACCAGGCCATCCGCCTTGAAATGGAAATCAGACAGGTGCAGGATCGTGAGGCCATGGGGTGGCAGATGTCTTGAGTCCACCCGCACGCGGTAGCGATCCAGTTGAACCCGCTCCCGCTCGACCGTCGCCGCAGCTAGCAGAGACAGTGCGCCTGCGCCCATGGCGACAAGAAGACTTCCAACCATCCAACGTTTCAAGATCTCACCTTTACGCCCGAAACAACCGGATCAACGCAGCCTGGGGTGGTGCGCCCAACCGAAACGGGAAGCTCTCGCCCAAGCCGCGACTTACGAACATGCGCCTGCCGTCCCCTTCGAACCAGCCAGCTGCCTGGCGCCTGCTGAGATGCGTGCCCTGGCGGTACCACGCGCCGAGCAGCGGCAGCCGGAGCTGTCCACCATGCGTATGACCGGACAGGATCAGGTCAGCGCGGCCGGCACCTTCATCCAGCCAGATATCAGGATTGTGGGCCAGGAGCACCAGTGGCGCATCCTGGGGCACAAGGGCGAGCGCCGATGCCAGGTCAGGCCGGCCCTGCGTCAGATCGTCAACGCCGGCAAGCCACAGATTGCTGCCGTTTCCCGTGATATTCACTGCCCGATTGACGAGCGGCTCGATCCCCTGTGCCCGGAGCGCCTCGTGCACCGCCGGGACATCGTTGGTTCGGAATCGTAAGGCAGCACGCTGGTTCGCAGCAAACATTCGCACCATCCGCCGCACCTTGCAGACTGTCAGGCGCATCCAGGCCCCGGCAGACAGATTCCGGCGTTCTTCGGATGTGGGAAGGATTGCCTTGAAGCTCGATTCCCAGTAGTCACGATTGCCGGGCACCGAGAACGCACCGAGCAGCGGGTGCAGTTCAGCCAGGAAGGCCAATGCGCGCGATGCGCCGGCGCGGTTGTGAATGAGGTCGCCCGTGAAGGCCACCAGGTCGTAGTGCTCGCCGGCAAGCAGGCCGCGGAGCCTGGCAAGACGCACCTCCTGCACGGGGTCAGCCACACGAAAGTGGAAATCGGAGAGGTGGAGGATGGTGAGTCCCGCCTCGGGGATGCCCGGCTTGTCGATTGGGACCGCAAAGCGATCGAGCGAAACACGCGCGCGTTCCACGCGGTGCGCGTAGAAGGAGAGTCCCGCGCCCGCGCCGATCACGACCCCGATGAACCACCCCAACCATTTCCGCACGACTTCACTCCAGCCTGGCTGTCCATCCACTCTGGCGATGGCAGGATGCCTTAGGCCGCTCCGGCCTCCTTCGACTGCGTCCCGTCCCAACTGCGGGTGGGGCGCCGCTTAGGGTGCCTCCGCTCAAACCGTACTTGAAGATTCCCGGCCATTCTACCACAGGGGGGCGCAGCGAGCGCGGGACAGTGGCTTACAGACCATCTAACACAACCGTAATATTCTCTTAAGGCAGGTTTCATTATCGTAACTTATGATACACTGCGAGGAGTCGTGTAAATGAAGTTCCCGCTTATTCCATCATCCGAGATCACCCCTGAGTGGGTTTACCTTAACCGGCGGCAGTTCATGAAGGGTGCGGCCCTGGCGGCAGGTGCGCTCGCGGGCACATTTGCGCTGGGCGCGTGCACTTCACCACAGCCCGCAGCAGGGACGGGGCGCGACGGCGGCAGCACACAGTCTTCGCCGGAGAGTTCGCCGACTGCCGCCCCGGTCGAGCCGAAGGCAAGTGGCGCGGCAGACGAACGGGGCGACGCGCTGACTTCGTACGAGGCTGTGACTACTTACAACAACTTCTACGAATTCGGCATGGGCAAAGATGACCCGGCAAAGAACGCCACCGGATTCGTGACGTCGCCGTGGACCCTTGCAGTGGGCGGGCTGGTGAACAAGCCCAAGACCTATGGCGTCGAAGACCTGTTCGGCCTGTTCCCGCCGGAGGAGCGGATCTACCGCATGCGCTGCGTGGAAGCATGGTCGATGGTCATTCCGTGGCTGGGCTTCCCGCTGGCAAAGCTGCTTAAGGAAGTCGAGCCAACCGGAGATGCGAAGTATGTGCGCTTCGAGACGCTGCTCGATTCCCAGCGCATGCCGGGCCAACGATCCGAATGGTATGAATGGCCATACGTCGAGGGCCTGCGTCTCGATGAAGCGATGAACGATCTCACCCTCCTGTCTGTCGGCCTCTACGGCAACATGTTGCTTCCCCAGAACGGTGCGCCGATTCGCCTGGTGGTGCCGTGGAAATACGGGTTCAAGAGCATCAAGTCCATCGTCAAGATCGACCTGGTGGCAGATGAGCCTGCTTCGCTCTGGATGATTGCCGCGCCGCACGAGTACGGCTTCTATGCGAATGTCAATCCCGATGTAGCGCACCCGCGGTGGTCACAGGCCTCCGAACGGCGTATCGGGGAGAGCGGACGCCGCGAAACGCTGATGTTCAACGGCTACGCCGAGCAGGTGGCAAGCCTGTATTCGGGGATGGACCTGCAAGCCAATTACTGATGCGCAAGTTCACGGTGCCGCAGGCCGTTATCCATGCAGCGGCGCTCCTTCCAATGGCGTGGCTGCTTCTCGACGCGGCCACGGGCAGGCTGACGGTCAACCCGATTCAAGACATCGAACAGCGAACGGGAAAAGCCGCTTTGATCCTGCTCGTCCTGTCGCTGTCGTGTACGCCGCTCAGCACAATCACGGGCTGGGCGCATCCCGTGCGGTGGCGGCGGCCGCTGGGGCTTTATGCTTTCGGTTACGCAGCGGTGCACTTCCTGACGTTCATTGCGCTGGATTACGGCCTCAACTTCCGGCTTCTATGGGCCGATGTGGCCGGCAAACGATACATCTTTGTGGGGCTGGCGGCCCTGCTGATCCTCATCCCATTGGCCCTGACGTCGACCAGGGGCTGGCAGAGGCGGTTGGGCAAGGCGTGGCGCAAGGTGCATCGACTGGTGTATGTGGCAGGAGGACTGGTCGTCGTGCACTATGCTTGGGCGGTGAAATCCGACATCCGGGAGCCACTGATCTGGGGCGGGGTCATCGGCCTTGGACTGCTGGTTCGGATCGGCGCGGTGCGCCGGCTGCTGATCCGGTGGCGGACAGGGAAAAACACCAACCCGGCCGGCCAAGTGAAAGAGGCCGCACGGACGTAAGCTGGGGGTTATTTGGGGGTTATGTTGGTAAGCACAGCCAGTTGCGCGACGACCTGCGGTGTGTCGCGGAAGTGGATGCCCAGCAAGCCTGCCCGGCGTGCGCCTTCGACGTTCGCTACGAAGTCATCGATGAAGACGGCTTCGGCAGGCGCGACTCCCGCACGCGCCAGCGCGATCTCGAAGATAGCCGGGTCAGGCTTCATGATCCCTACCTCGGATGAGATCGTCACACTGTCGAAATGCGACAGGACTCCATACTTATCCCCGAAAAGCGTACGCGCGTTATCGGCCATGTTGCTAAGCAGGCCGAGGTGATAGCCCGCCAAACGCAGGCGATCCACGTAGGCGAGCAAGGCGGTGTCGAGGATATCCTCGGCGAAGAAATCGCGTCGAAAAGCGGCGAGTTCTGCAGGAGCCAGATCCAGCCGCCGCGCGATCCAACCCCAGTGGGTTTCGTCCGTGATGTGGCCGTGCTGCGCGGCGATGCCGCTCTCCCCACCGAAAACTATCTCAGAGGCTTCGCCGGGGGCCAGGCCCAGGCGTTGCTCCCAGCAAGAGCGGAGCGCCTGACTGCGGGTGCGCACCAGGACACCCCCAAAATCGAAGATGATCGCTCTCAGGGACATTCGCGCTCCACCTGCGGCAATTGCGCGTTTCCACCCCTTCCCGGGGACAGATAAGGGCTAAGGTCCGATTCGGGCCGGCCCATCGCGAGCGCGTAAATGGCGAGTGTCTCATCGGCGATGTTCTGCCAGGAGAAACGCTGCGCCCAGTGACACGCCTGGCTGCCCAGTTGACCGCGCAGCGTTTCGTGCTCCAGCAGCAACTCCATCTTGTAGGCCAGCTCACTCACATCGCCCTTGGGCACCAGGTAACCGTTGAACCCATCGGCAATATTAAGCGACAGCCCACCGACGTCCGACGCAATCACAGGCGTGGCGCAGGCCATCGCCTCAAGCGCGACCATGCCGAATGACTCGTAGTGCGATGGAACGACCACCATCGTGGCCGCATTGTAGTAGTTGACCAGGGTATCCTGGTCACGCGAGCCCAGGAAGGTGACGCGGTTGTCAATGCCGAGCTCCCGCTCCAGCGCCTGCAGGCGCGCCAGTTCATCGTCCGCCGCAGGATCGCCCGCACCGCCGATGATGCACACGCAGAGCTTACCCACCAGGTGGGTCCTTTTGCGAAGCAGCATCCCCAGGGCGCGGATCAAAGTATCGATTCCCTTGATGGGCTGGATGCGGCCGACGAAGAGAATCATCTGGTGCTCGGGCGGGATGCCGACCGCAGCGCGTGCCTCCTGGCACGGGATGGGGCGGAACAGATCGAGATCGACGCCCGGCGGCACGATGTGGATCCTGGCCGGGTCGGCCCGATACAGCTCAGCCATCTGATCCCGCTCCAGGCTAGTGGCTGCAATGATGGCGCTGGCAAAGCGCATGATCTCGCCCTCGCACGCACTGCGCAAGGGCGGCTCCAGCTCGGCTGGGGTCGCGGCAACCTGGTTCTTCAGCTCGGCCAGGGTGTGAAACATGTGAACGATGGGCGCGCCCCACGATTCGCGCAGATCGTGCGCCGCGAGGCCAGAGAGCCAGTAATGACTGTGAAGAATGTCGTAGGTGATGCCCTCCGCGGCAGCAAAGCGACGCACGCCGTCGACGAACTCGGACAGGTGGTGATAGATCTCATTCTTGTTGTAGGGCTGCTCAGGACCGGCGGGCAGATGGATGACGCGGACGGCATTACCGAGCCGCGTACTGATGCGTTTGATGCGTGCATCCTGGGACCGCGTAAATACATCCACTGCGAGCCCGCGATTTCCAAGCTCACGCGCAAGCTCGCGGACGTAGACGTTCATGCCGCCGGTCTCCTTGCCGCCGAGGGTGGCAAGGGGACAGGTGTGGACGCTGAGCATGGCGATGTGTTGGAGGGGATGCATGGGCATGGGTTACCTGCGGTTGCCGGTTGGCGCCGGCGAAATGTCTGCAACCGAATACATTGGGCCGGCAGACGAATTATACAGCAGGTACACCTCAACCTTAAAGTTGTGTGCTGATTCGCAGTACAACGCTTGACAGCGGTGCCGATCGATGTTAATGTACTCGATAGATGATAGGTATGACGTATTACCTATCGATGGCCACCGTCTTCAAGACGGCGATCGTTTACATCTTGCTATAGAGCTTGTCAGTGGGGGAGAAGCAGCTATGGACCTGACGATTCATCACGCTCGTTTAGAGAACGCGGAGCAGGTCATCAATGTGGGCATTGCAGGCGGCAAGATTGTTGCACTGCAAGAGGACGAACTGCCCGCCGGCCAGGTCGCCATCGAAGCCAATGGCGCAATAGTTTCCCCTGCCTTTGTGGATCCCCATTTTCATCTCGAGAATGCGCTCCTCTCGGACGCGGTCAATCGAAGCGGAACCCTGCGCGAAGCAATCAACATCTATGCCGGCATCAAGCGTGACATGAGCCGCGAGAACATTGTGGCTCGTGCCACGCGTGCCTTGCGCATGGCGGTCGCCAATGGCACGTTGTGGATGCGCAATAACGTCGACATCGACCAGATAGCCAAAGTGCGTCTACTGGAGGCTATCTGCGAAGCATGCGATAAGTTCGCTGGCGTGATCGATGTGCAGGTCATCGCTTTCCCACAATTGGGGCTGGCGCGGAATCCCGAGGCGGTGGATCTGATGTGGCAGGCGATGACGCGCGGGGCGACGGTGGTGGGTGGCATGCCGCACGGTGAGAGGGATATGGACGACGCCGCGCGCCATATCGAAATCGCCTTTGAGATTGCCAAAGCGCATGACGCCGACATCGACATGCACATCGATGAGACAGACGACCCCTACTGGCACACGTTGGAACTGCTGGCCGACAAGACCATCGAAGCGGGTTACCAGGGCCGTGTGACAGCTGGGCATTGCTGCGCCATGGCCGCGTGGGACGATGCGCTGGCGTCCCGCGTGATCGAGAAGGTGCAGCGGGCAGGGGTCAACATCTGCACGAATTCGCCCGTCAACCTGCTGCTCCAGGGTCGGGGCGACCGCCAGCCTGTCCGCCGCGGAATCGCCCGGGTGCGCGAACTGCTGGACGCCGGGGTCAATGTCACCTGCGGGCAAGATGACCTGATGAATATGTTCTACCCGTTCGGTCAAATGGACATGCTGGAAGTTGCGAACTTCGTGGCGCACGCGGCACATCTGAGTTCGCCAGCTCATATCCAGGCCGCGTTCGATATGCCACGCTACCGCGCGGCGCGCGTTTTGCGCCTGCCTGACTACGGCGCGCACCTGGGCGCGACGGCCGACCTGGTCTTGATCCCGGCGAGCTCGGCAACGGAAGCCCTCGCCCGGCAACCCATCCGACCCTATGTGATCCGGCAGGGGTCAATCGTGGTACACAACCACGTGCAGACGGAGTATGGCCAGCAGGTGCCGGCCTGATCTCCTCGACCGCGTGAGGACGGCCAATGAAGGATGATCCGATCCGCGGGGACCGCAGACCGCTCTATGAGCGAGTGCAAGCCGTCGTGATTGCGCGCATCATGGAGGGAACCTACCAGCCCGGCGAACAACTCCCGCCGGAAGATCAACTCTCCACTGACCTGGGGGTCAGCCGGACAACGATCCGTAGTGCGCTGGCCAACCTGGAGGCATTGGGCTACATCCAGCGCATCCATGGGGCCGGCACATTTGTGGCTCGGCAGCGACTGCAAGTAGAAGCACAACTCGACACACTGGAAAGCTTCCATCCGCGGCTGGCTGCTCGCTTGGGCCGCTCTTCACAAATCGCACACCTGGACATTCAGGAAGTGACCGCAACCGCTGAAATCGCCACAGCCACGGGGTTGCGGATAGGCGAACCCTTGATCTGTGTGACGCGGGTCGTCGAGTTCGACGCGGTGCCCATGGTTCACCTGCAGGACTTCTTGCCCGTCGCCATCTGCAACTGCAGCGTGGAAGCGCTGCGCGCCAACTTCAGCGACTCCGTAATCGACTACTTTGACGGCCGCGAAGGGCGGCCCATCATCGAGTGGAGCGACAGCCACCTCGGTGCGGCCCGGGCAGACGAGACCCTGGCCGCGCTCCTGCGAGTCAAGCCGGGCGATGTCCTGTTCCGGCTGGACGAGACCTTCTATGCGCAAGACACCAAACTGGTTAGCTGGTCCCGCAATTACGTTGTTCCTGAGTATTTCAAGTTCCACATCAGGCGCCGTGTCGCGCACTAAGGAGGGCATCACGATTTCTGTTCAATAGCCCTGGAACCCTGTGAGGAGTTACGGTCACACTTTCACCACATTTCTCATGACGGAGGAGGATCTCTATGAAATCTCGACGCGTTCAAATCGGTGGCGTAATCGTTTGCATGTCGCTGCTGCTGGTGCTGGTGGCCGGATGTGTGGCGCCCGCCCCTGCAACGCAGGCGCCAGCCCCTACTCAAGCCGCGCCGGTCGCGACGGCCGCACCGGCTGCAACAACTGCACCGGCCGCAAAGCCGGTCAAGGTGGCGCTGATCCTGCCCGGTCGGGCGGATGACGTATCATGGAACCAGGCGGCCTATGACGGCATGCAACGCGCCGTCAAGAGCGCCAAGGTGCCGGTCGAACTCAAGATAGTCGAGCAGGTTTACGACCCGGTCTCCATCGAGCCGGCCCTGCGGGATTATGCGCAGCAGGGCTACGACCTGATCGTCGGCCACGGCTTCCAGTTCCAGGAGCCCATCATCAAAGTCGCACCG
>Ga0123333_10006404_pt1 | contig 10359 bp, 10 predicted proteins | sample BioC12SIPDNA_3_FD_89957 | JGI IMG/M metagenome (GOLD analysis project Ga0123333, IMG submission 89957) | Anaerobic biogas reactor microbial communites from Washington, USA - Biogas_R2_B C12 SIP DNA | ecosystem: Engineered > Bioreactor > Anaerobic > Unclassified | place: Washington, USA...
ACCTTTAAGTCCTGGAAAACACATTTATATTGGGATGAGGTTGATGGGGCACACAAGGCTGATGATTGGGGTTTTCACGACCTTAACATGCTTCCTCCTCTTTAAGAACGCTTGCCGCAACATTAAAAACCTGCCAAAAAGCTGCCAATTTAGCCCAAAAACGCATTAACCCCCTCCTAAAAAGGCAGGTTGTCAAGCCTCTTTTTTTCGTTCATACTATTGTAAAAATAGAACAATAATTCTATGAAGAAAGGAGTAGTATGCCACGAAAACCCGTCCGCCGGGCAACCAGATCCCCTTCAAAGGAGGATGTTGATCTTTCAGGCAGCAGCCAACTCCAGGCTGACCTTGAGGGTTACGCGCTTGAGGATGTGATCACCTATCTGCGTGCGTTAATTCAGCGATATTACGATCTGGTCCAAAAAAATCTGAACAATGAACCCGATCTTGCCAAAGGGATGGAAATCCTTGGCAGAGCCTCCGCCCGCCTGGGCAGGCTGGTCGAAATCCGCCAGAAGCTGATTGCCAGTGATGACAATGGCAACAGCCTCAGCCGCGAGGTAATCAATATCCTGAGCGAGATTGACACCCTGATCGAAAGGAATGGGAATGGTTTTGTTCAATGAGCACACCCGCGCCGCCCTGAAGAAAGCGCTGGATGACCCGTTTCATTTCGCGCTTCTGGGCGGCATCAGCCTGCGTACCTACCAGCGTCGGGTTGCGGCTGCCATCAGCGATTCGGTGCTGCACGGCAGGGGCGGCACCTTTGTGGTCATGTTCCCACGCCAGAGCGGCAAGAATGAACTGCAGGCGCAACTGGAAGCCTTTTTCCTGATGCGCTGCCAGCGCGGCGCCGCCGAGATGGTCAAGATCTCGCCCACCTGGAAGCCGCAAAGCCAGAATGCCATGCGCCGCCTGCAGGGCATCCTCAGCCACCACCCGCTGCTCAGAGAGCGCTGGCGCAAGGATTCCGGTTACCGTTTTTCGGTCGGCGCCGCCAGCATCACCTTCCTCTCCGGCTCGGCGGAAGCCAACATCGTCGGCGCCACCGCTTCGCTGCTGCTGCAGGTCGATGAAGCGCAGGATATCAGCATCGAGAAATATGATAAGGAAATCGCCCCCATGGCAGCCAGCACCAACGCCACGCGCGTTTTCTGGGGCACCGCCTGGGATGAGGACACCCTGCTCGCCCGCGAGCTGCGCCTGGCGCAGCAGGAGCAGGAACACGCTGGCAAACCGCGCGCCTTTGTGCTGAGCGCTGATCAGGTGGCGCGCGAGGTGCCCGCCTACGGAGAATTTGTGCGCCGCCAGGTGGAGATGCTGGGCAGGGATCACCCGCTGGTGCGCACCCAGTTCTTCTCTGAGCTGCTGGAAAGCGGCGGGCGCCTCTTTGATGATGGCAGGCTGGCGTTGATGGCCGGCCAGCACCCGATGCAGTCCAGCCCGCTGCCGGGGGAGGTTTACGTCTTCTGTCTGGACGTCGCCGGCGAGGACGGCGGGCTGGCGCAGCGCGGCGCGCTTGCCAACCCGCAGCGTGATTTCACCGCGCTGACCATCTTCTCCCTGCACAGCCAGCAGAGTGAATGGGGCTTCGCCCGCAACCACTACCGCATCCTCTGGCGGATCGCCTGGCAGGGGCTGGCGCACAACGCCCTCTTCGATAATATTCTGGCACTCGCCCGGCGTTGGCAGCCGCGCCATGTGGTGGTTGACGCCGGCGGTGTGGGCGCCGGTATCAGCTCCTTCCTGCAGAGCGCGCTGCCCGGCAGGGTGATTCCCTTCCATTTCACACTTGCCAGCAAAAGCAAGCTGGGCTGGGATTTCCTGGCGCTGATTGACAGCGGCAGGCTCAAAGATCACCGCGATGCCAGCCCGGAGAAACTAACCTTCCTGGCGCAGGCGCGCGCCTGTAAATCGAGCATTTCCGCCACGCGCGGCAGGGTTCTGCGCTGGTATGTGCCCGCCGCCACCCGTGATGAAAATGGCAAAGCGCTGCATGACGACTGGCTGGTCTCCGCCGCCCTGGTCGCCGTGCTGGAAGGGCAGAGCCTTGCCCCGGGGCTGCCGACTGCCGTCATCCGCGCCGCCGACCCGCTGCGCGAGATCGACTTCAACCGTTTTCGTAATGACCAACCCAAATCTAGGAGGTGAACCTTGAATCTTTTCCATTCCATCCGCCGCTTATTCAACCGCCGCATCCGGCGCAGCCTGCAGACCACGCCTGATCTGCCCTTTTATCTGACGCCGGCAGCCGAGCGCGATCGCCCGTCTTATGACCGCGAAGAAGTACTCCAGCAGGCGCTGGACGCCTGGCGCGCCAACCCGCTGGCGAGGCGCATCGTTGGCCTGACCAGCCAGTATGTGGTTGGCGGGGGCGTCCGTCTTGTGGCGGAGCAGCCCGCCGCGCAGGCGTTCCTCAACGTGTGGTGGCAGCACCCGCTCAACCAGTGCGGGCTGCGCATCTACGAATGGAGCGACGAGCTGACCCGCGCCGGCGAGCTCTTCTTTCTGCTCTCCAGCGATGCCGCCGGCATGAGTTACGTGCGCGCCATACCGGCAGCCCAGATCAGCAACATCGAAACCGAGCCCAACGACATCCAGCAGGAGAGCGCCTACCACCAGGTCAGCGACGCGCCGGGCGAAACGATTATCTGGCAGGCGTATGACCCGGTCGGCGATGACCCGCGCCAGCAGGTCATGCTGCATTTTGCCATCAACCGCCCGCCGGGAGCCGTGCGCGGCGAGAGCGACCTGGCGCCACTGCTGGTCTGGCTGAACCGTTACGCCGTCTGGCTGGAGGACAGAGCGCGGCTCAACCGCTACCGCAATGCCTTTTATTTTGTGGTCAAAGCGCGCTTTTTAAGTGAAGCCGAACGCTCTGCCAGGCAGACCCTGCTCAACAGCGCTCCGCCCACACCGGGATCGATCCTGGTGACCGATGAATCGGAGCAATGGGATGTGATTCACCCGCGTTTGGAGAGCCACGAGGCAGGCAGCGACGGGCTCAGCATCAAAAAGATGATCGCCGCTGGCGCCGGCATCCCGCTGCACTTCCTGGCTGAGCCGGAATCCGCCACGCGCACCACCGCCGAGGCGGCTGGAGGGCCTACCTTCCGCCACTTCGAGCAGCGCCAATTGATCTTTTCCGAGATGCTCTGCCAGCTCGCGCGTGCCTGTTTGCGACGCCGCGCCTGTTACGACCCCGCCATCGACCCCGACAGCCGCGTCAGCGTCCAGACCGCAGACCTGAGCGCCCGTGATAACGCCGCGCTTGCCATTGCCACCCAGGCAGCCAGCCAGACCTTCTTCCAGCTCTTTGACCGCGGGCTGATTGACCGCCAGGAACTGCTGCGCATGCTTTACCGCTTTGCCGGCGAGGTGGCGGGGGAGGCGCAGACTGAACCAGCGGCGAATGATCCCGCCCGCCGGCAGGAAGGCAGCCAGCGCGCGGCGGGCAAAGCCGGCTCCAGGCTGGTTAACCCCGAAAGCGGCGAGACGCGCGGCATCGCCGCGATCTGACCCAACCCAACAACGAAAGGAGTATTGATGCAAGAAGAACAGAAAGAAATCCGTATCCGCCTGCAGATGCAGGCAATCCAGCCGCAACCGCCGCCGGAAGGACAGCCGGACAGCCAGCCGCTTTTTGAGGTGACCGCCATCAACTGCGGCGAGGGCAACGGCTGGCTCTTCAATGAGGGCTGCCTGCGCGAGTCGCTGGCGCTCTGGGAGGGCGTGGAGGTCTTCATCGACCACCAGCCGCCCCACGCCAGCCGCAGCCTGCGCGACCTGGCAGGCATTGCCTTTGGCGCCCGCTTCGATGAGCAGAACCAGGCGGTTGTGCTGCACATCAAGCCTGCCGGTCCCAGCGCGGCGCTGCTGCGGGAGATCGGCATCCAGTGGCTCAACAGCCCGCAGCCAAGGCGCTGCCTTGGCTTCAGCGCCGACCTGCTTTTCAGCGCCAATGGTAAAACAGTCAGCCGTATTCTGCGCGTTATCAGCCTTGATCTGGTCTACCGACCGGCGCGCGGCGGCGCCTTTAAACGCCTCATCCAACCCAATCCAATAAAGGAGAAAACAATGGAAACAGAAAACGTTCAACTCAGTTCGGATATTCCGAACCAACCCGACCAGGCGCAGCCTGCCCAGGCAAATTCCGCCCAGGAACAGCCCCAACCGGCAGCGGCGGAGATCGCCAGCCAGTTCCAGCAAATCAGCCGTGAGATGCTCAACCTTAAGTTAAAGGAAAGCAGCCTGCCGGAAGCCGCCTGCGCGATGATCCGCAAGCAACTGGAAAACCAGCCTTATGACGCCCGCGCGCTGGAGGATGCCATCAGCCAGCAGCGAGCGCTGGTTGCCGCCCTCCAGGGCAGGTCGCAGATTCGCGGCGCAGGCAGGATTGAAGAAATGCACTCGCAGCGTGACCAGCTTCAGGCTGCCGCCGATGACCTGCTGGGCGCCCCGCGGGATGAATCGATGCGCGGCGCGCGTGTATCACGCCTAGACGGCATCCGCGAGCTTTACCTGCGCCTTACCGGCGATAGCGACTTTCACGGGAAAATGCAGCCCGACCGCGTCCAGTTAGCCGACAGCGACACACTCTCCAACGTGCTTAAGAACAGCTTCAACAAGATCATGATTGAACAGTGGGATCAGTTGGGCAAAGCCGGTTACCGCTGGTGGGAGAAGATTGTCGCGGTTGAGCACATGACCTCATTGCAGCCGGTCACAGGCATCACCCTGGGCGAGGTCAGCGCGCTCAATCTGATCAGCGAGGGCGGCTCCTACAGCGAGCTGGAGATTACCGACAGCGGCGAATACCAGACTTTCCGCAAGTACGGCGGCTTGCTGCCGATCACCCTGGAGATGATTGACAAGGACGAAACCCATAAGCTGCGCCAGCTTCCGCGGAAACTGGCAGCCGGGGCAATCCGCAATATTTCCAGCCTGGTTTCGACCATCTTCACCGCCACCAACGGCGTTGGCCCGATCATGGGCGATGGCGCGCACGTCTTTGACGCCACCTTCCATAAGAATTTGGGCACAACCGCCCTGAGCGCCGCCAGCTTTGAGGCTGCCAGCCAGGCGATCTACAACCAGAGCATGGTGGCTGGCGGCAGCACAAAACCGGCGCTGGCGGTGGACGCGCGCTACCTGCTGGTGCCCCGAGCGTTGCGCCTGACCGCCAAACGCATTCTTTATCCCAGCTTTGAGCGGGAGGCTAACATCTTTGCCGACAACATGCAGCGCGGCGAGGATGGCGACGTGATCACCGTCCCCGACTGGAGCGACCCCAACGACTGGGCGGCGGTGGCAGACCCGCGCCTGGTGCCCGGCATCGTCATCGCTGAGCGTTTTGGCTTGATGCCCGAAATCTTCGTTGCCGAAGCGGAACGCAGCTTTGACATGCTGCACAACGACACCATCAACCTCAAGGTGCGGCACTTCCTTTCGGTCTTCGTGGCGGATTACCGCCCATTGTACAAAGCCAACGTGGCTTAACCCTTTATCTCACAGCCGCGCCGCCAGGGGAGTGGCGCGGCTAATTCAGAAATTCGGAGGAAATGATGAACAAATGGAAACTTTTGCTTGCTTCGCGCAAGTTCTGGGCGGCGGTGATCGGCACGCTTTTTCTGATCATCCGCCATTTTGACCCCTCATTTGAGGTGCCGGAAAACGAGGCAGTTGTTTTTGTCTCGCTTCTGGCGGCTTATATCCTCGGCGTGGCTGTTGAGGATGGCTTTCGCAAACCATCCGGCGGATAATCGCGCCGCGAAAAAGGAGTTCCCTATGTTTGATCGATATTGTTTGGGGGTGGATGTCTCCTCCTGGCAGGCAAGCATCGACTGGCAGACTTTGAAGGTAGCTGGCGTTGAGTTCGCCGTTGTCAAAGCCAGCCAGGGCAGTTACCGCCAGGACCCCCTCTTCGGCAGCCACATCAAGGGCGCCGCCAAAGCCGGCATGATCTGCGCCGCCTATCACTGGCTTGACCCGGGCTGCCCGGTTGACGCGCAGATCAGCAACCTCAAGCAGGGCTTGCGCGGGCTGCCCTTTGCCTTCATCGCCCTGGATGTGGAGCAGTACTGGTGCGACTGGCAGGAGTGGCAGCAGGGCAGCATTTCCGGCAGGTATTCCGGCGAGCAGATCAGTCGCAGCGCGCAGGGATGCGCCGCCGCCATGGAAAGCGCCTTCGGCAAGCCGGTGGTTGTTTACACGCGCGCCAGCTTTGTGCGCGACTACGCCCCGCAGATGTCCGCCTGGCTGCCGGCATACCCGCTCTGGCTGGCGTATTACCCGTACAAGTCCGGCAAGGTGCGCCTGACCTGGGAAAAAATGCTCCGGGAATACGCCCCCGCCATTCCGGCGCCCGCCATCCCGCCTGGTTGTTCCGACTGGCGCTTGTGGCAGTTCTCGGGCGATAAATTCATTCTGCCCGGGGCGCAAACCGCGCTTGACCTTAATTTTTTCAACGGCAGCCTTCAGGATATGCAGGTCTGGCTGGGACAGCCGATCACGCCGCACCAGCCCAGCGATAAAGAAAAACTGGCGGCGCTCTGGCAGGCGCATCCCGAACTGTGGCAGGAGGTGAGCGATGCAAAAAAAGAAACGTAGTCTGATTACCCGCCCAACAGACCTGCCGCCGGAAGTCAGCGCGCTGGCGCTTTCACACGGCATTGACCCGGCTGGTATCCGCGCCTGGAAGCTTTACCCGGGTGGCAGGGTGGTTTTCATCGCCGCCAACGGCATGAAATTCATACACGAACCAGAAGTAGGCAGGCCGGAAGTAGGCAGGCCGGATACCGGCGAAGCAGAACCCAGCCAGGACGGGCAGGGAGGCGCTGATGAGCCTTAGTTTGACCAGCCTGCTGGCGCGCCTGCGCACGCTGCTGCCCGACCCGCAGGCGGAGATCTGGGCGGATGCCCAACTGGAGGAGTGCCTGCGGCTGGCGCTGGCTGACGTGCAAAGCGCCTGCCCGGCGGTTCTGACGATCAGCGGGCTGGACGGCGCGCTGGCATCCAACCTGGATGACGAAATCAAGCTGAGCCTGCTGGTGCTGCAGTTTGCCCGCCAGCATGCCCGCGCCCAGCGACTGGCTGCCCGCAGCGAGCTTTACCACCCCGACCCGCAGCAGATCACCCCGCTGGCGCAGGAGGAGTTGAGCCCGGCGCAGCTTCAAGCGGTGCTTGAAAAGGTGCGCCTTTACTTCCTGCAGCGCAGCGCTCGGCTGCCCTATTAACAAAATCCCTGCCGGGCGGAAAGTTCACCCGGCAGGGCGTAAAAGATCAATGGAGGAATGATGGAAAAAATCGCTTTAAAATTCGGCGCCAACGAACTTGTCCTGCATGGTTCGGGCAGGCTGCCGGTCTTGCGCGGTTGTCTGCGCCAGCCCGCCCAGCGCCTGCCAGACGGCAGCGTTCAGGAAAAACTGGATCTGGTGCTGCAGGGTTCAACAGCGCAGACGCGCGCCTTCATCAGCCTGCTGCAAACGATCATCGCCCGCGTCCCCCTGCAGCCGCCCGTGGATCTGATCATCCACAGCGGAAGCCCGGCGCTGGCGTACAGCAGCCGCGTGCTGGCTGCCAGCTTCAACTGGATTGTTGGCAGCAACCAAGCGCGCGGCATCGGCATCCGCCTTGAAGTGCGGCGACCCGACTACTGGACCCTGCCCTGGCAGCCGCTGCCCCTGCGCAACGTTTACGGCAGCGGCGCTACCAGCCCGCTGCGCGTGGATAACCGCGCCGACAGCCAGGGCGTTAACGCATGCTGGGTGGACGGCGCTGACCTGACCGGCGATCTGCCCGCCCCGCTGCGGCTTTCCATCCATCACGATCTCAAGCCGGGTGTCAGCATCGATTCCATCCGTCTGGGGATGGGCAGGTGCAGGCGCAGCCCGCTGGCGGTTCTGGAGGGCGAGGCAGCCAGCAGCATGCTCAGCTTTGGCGTGGTCACCCAACCCGCCTGCCACGGCGGCGCCTACGGGCTGGTGCAGTGGGAGTACAGCGGCGCGCTGCGCATCCTGACCTGGGTTTTGCCCGGCGCCGCTTTCACCGCGCTGGCGGGCGCGCGTCTGAAGCCGCTGATGCGGCTGGTGAACCCTGCCGCCATCCGCGAGGGCACCTGGCTGAGCTGGAAGCTCTATCACGGCAGCCTGGTATACCAGAGCGCCGCCTGCCCGCTGGCGCGCGACCGGGAACTGCAGGAAATGCCACCGATCTGCCTGCCTTCGCTGCCGGCAAGCCCGCATACCTGGAACGATATGAGCCTGGAGCTCTTTGCCCACAACCGCGCGGGCGGCATTTGCCAGCTCGCGCTGGACGCGGTCTTTCTCTTCTTCAGCGATGGCTGGCGCCAGTTCAATGCCCTGCCGCAGGGCAGGCTTGCCTATGGAGAAACGCTGATCGACACGGCGGATGAGGAAATGCCCTACTGCCACCTCTCGCAGCCCGACAAAATCCAGCACGCTTTCAGGGTCAGCGGCGCTGGAATCTGGCTGCTGCCGGGGGAGGATCACGTACTCAATATCCTTCTCGATACGGGCGTCGCCATGCCGCTTGACCTGAGCGTCCACATGGCAGCGCAGGTTCAGCCGCGCGCCAGGCTGCTGCCATGAAGCCGCGCGTCCTCTTCAACCCGTCCCTGCCCGGCATACGCAACTGGACGGTGGAACGCCTCACCTGGCGCCTGCCCGGCGGGGCATTCATTGCCAGCGTCCGCGCCGCCCTGAGTGCAAACGACACGCCCGACCCCGCCACATTGCCCGGCTGGCTGGGGCAGCCGCTGGAGATTCACGACCCGCAAGGCATGACCCTCTGGAACGGCTGGGTGGAACAGATCCGCCTGACGGACGGCAGCATCAGCCGCACCTTTTCCACCCGCAACCTTCTCAGCCGCGTCCGCGCGCGCTGCCCGCAGGCAGACCCGCCCGGCGGCGCTTTGAACCGCTGGGAATACACGACCTGGCTGGAAGACCCCGCGCGGCTGGAGCAGCTTGGCGCGAAGGAAGCCCTGCTGAGTCTGCAACAGCCCGGACTGGCGCGCGCCAACCAGGCGGCGCGGATGGTGCTCAACCGTTCCGGCTTTGAAAACACGCTGAGCGTGCGCCTGTTACGGGAGCCGCAGCCGGCAAGCCTAGAACTGACCCTGCGGGGCTGGTGGCAGCGTCTGAACTGGACGCTTGACGGTGAGGCAAGCGGGCTGATCGCCCACTTGCCCGGCGGCAAAGCCCATCAGCCCTGCGGCACGCTGGCAAGCCAGCGGTTGGCGCAGTCCTTCCTGACCCCCGCTACCGGTTTTGCCATTGGCAGAGCCGCCCTGCGCCTTTCGATGCTGGGCGATGCGGCTGACGACCTGAACCTTAAAATCCACGCCGACCAGGCGGGCAGCCCCGCGGCGGAAATTGGCGCCGCCAGCCTGCCCAACGCGCTGCTACACGGCGGCTGGCAGTGGCAGGAATTTGTTTTTGACCCGCCGCTCAATCTGGCGGGGAATACCCGTTATTGGCTGGCGCTGGAACGCGCCGGCGCCCCAGACGGCAGCGCTTACTTTCAGGCGGAGAGCGATGACGGCCGGGGTTACCCGGATGGGGAGTGCCGCCAGTGGAACGGCAGCGCCTGGCTGCCGGTTAATCAGGACCTGCGCTTCACCCTCCAGGCGGTGGCGCAGACCAGCGGGTTGATCGCGGAGGCGGCATACCAGGCGATCACGGGCGGCGTGCTGGCTGGGGCGCAGATCTGGCAGGAGAGCGGCATCTTCCAGCCGGTTTGGCGCCTGCCCGAACAGACCAGGCTGGAAGCCATCGAGGGCTGGCTGTGCCTGGGCACGGCGGAGCAGACGCGGCTGTCCGCGATCGTCGATCAACGGCGCATGTTGCAGGTCTTTGCCGTCCCGCGCGCCATCGAACCGGCTTTAAAGATCAGCTATCAGGAAAAACTGCGCCTGTCATCCGGCGCCGCGCTGCCGCCCGCGCTGGATTTGCTGGGCAGGAACCTGACGCTGCCCGGGTTCAGCGCCGCGCGCCAGCACCTGCTGACCGGCATGACCTGGACGGCGGAGGATGGGCTGTTTGTGGACGGGCTGGGGTGAAGGGTCACCCCGCCCGCAGGCGGGCTGGCAGCTTCGATACCGATCAACCGGACGGGATCCTGACCGTATCATTGGTCAAGTTCTCATTCCGTGAATGCCTGACTCTACAAGCCCAGGGTATTGATAGCAATGCTTTCCACAAGAGCACCAATCAATATAAAAATGATTCCCATCAAAAGCGCCGCTTTTTCTGAATTTGACAGGCGAATTTCTTTAATCCTTCTAGTTACTGTTTCCTTGCCGCTGCTCCGTATCGTGGCAATATGGGCGATGGCGCA
>Ga0123333_10006406_pt1 | contig 10357 bp, 8 predicted proteins | sample BioC12SIPDNA_3_FD_89957 | JGI IMG/M metagenome (GOLD analysis project Ga0123333, IMG submission 89957) | Anaerobic biogas reactor microbial communites from Washington, USA - Biogas_R2_B C12 SIP DNA | ecosystem: Engineered > Bioreactor > Anaerobic > Unclassified | place: Washington, USA...
CCCGGTCGGTCGAGGCGCAGGCCGCCGCCCTCGAGCGCGCCCTGCCGGTTCCGGTCGTGCTCCACGACGAGCGCCTGACCACGGTCACCGCCCACCGGCTGCTGGCCGAGCAGGGTCTCGACGAGCGGGCGCGGCGTAGGGTGGTCGACCGTGCCGCCGCGGCGGTGCTGCTCCAGAGCTGGCTCGATGGCGGCGCCCCCGTCGACGTGGTGGCCGGAGCCCTCGACCCCCCGGAGGAGACCGACCCGCCATGACCGACGTCGCCGACGACGACGACATCGTCGAGCTGCCCTCGGACCGGGGAGGTCTGCCGAAGGTGGCGGTGGTGCTGATCCTGATCGTGGTCCTCTTCGCCGGCCTCGGTCTGGGGGCCCGCAGCTGGTACCAGCGCCAGGTCGACCCGCCGGGCCCCCCGGGCGAGGAGGTCACCGTCGACATCCCCACCGGATCGCGGGTGACCGACCTCGGGTCGCTGCTCGCCGGGCCCGACGTGGTCGCCAACGGCACCCTGTTCCGCTTCTGGATCCGCAACCGCGACGTCGACCTCCAGGCCGGCCGCTACGTGTTCCAGCGCAACTCGTCCTTCGAGGAGGTGCTGGCGGTGATCGAGGCCGGCCCGATCGAGGTCGCCAACGTGTCGGTCACCGTCCCGGAGGGCCTCCGGATCGACCAGATGATCGACGCGATCGTCGAGGACGTTCCCCGCTTCGACCCCGAGGCGCTGCGGGCCGCGATCGCCGATCCCGCCAACCGCAGCCGCTTCGTCCCCGACGACCTCGCTCCGCCCGAGGGGGTGCCCCTGATGGAGGGGATGCTCTTCCCGTCGACCTACGAGGTGGGACCGAACGACACCGAGGCGACCCTCGTCCAGCGGATGGTCGCCGAGATGGACCGTCAGGCGGTCGCCGCCGGGATCGACGTCGGCCTCACCGGCGACAACCTGCCGCCGCTGTCCGCCTACGAGGTCCTGATCGTCGCGTCGCTGATCGAGCGGGAGACCGGCAACCCGGGCGAGTCGCCCCGGATCGCCCGGGTGATCTACAACCGCATCCTGCACGGGGCGCAGGAGGGCATCGGTGGCCTCGGCATCGACGCCACCAGCGCCTACCTCGCCGACGTCACCGGCCAGCCGATCGACTTCGAGTCCGACTCGCCCTACAACACCCGCAACCGGCTCGAACTGCCGCCGACCCCGATCGCGGCACCCGGTCGGGCCTCGATCGACGCCGCCCTCAACCCCGAGCCGGGCCCGTGGCTCTACTACGTGCTGGCCGAGCCGGGCGTCCACACCTTCACCGACGACTACGACGAGTTCCTCGAAGCCCGAGCCGCGTGCGAGGCCGCCGGGCTGGGCTGCGGGTAGGAGGCGCGGATGAGCAGCCCACGGGTGTGCTGGGTCATCGGGCATCCGGTCGAGCACTCGCTCTCGCCGGTGATCCACAACGCCGCGTTCACCGCGCTCGGGCTCGACTGGAAGTATTTCGCGGTCTCGGTTCCGGAGGGTCGGGCGGCGGACGCGGTGGCGGCCATGCGCTCCCTACGGGTCGCGGGGATGTCGGTGACCATGCCCCACAAGGCCGCCGTCATCGAGGTCGTCGACCGGGTGACGCCCACCGCCGAACGGCTCGGCGCCGTCAACTGTCTGACCTGGCGCGGCACCCAGATCGAGGGCGACAGCACCGACGGCGCCGGCTTCCTCGACTCGCTGCGGGTCGACCACGGCTGGGACCCCGACGGCCGCCGGTGCGTCGTCGTCGGTGCGGGCGGCGCGGCCCGGGCGATCGTGGCCGCCCTCGCCGACGCGGGCGCCGCCGACGTGGGCGTGGTCAACCGCAGCCCGGCGCGCGCCGAGGTCGCCGCCGCCCTCGCCGGCCCCCGGGGGCGGGTCGCGGGACCCGAGGCCGTCGACGACGCCGATCTGGTCGTGAACGCCACGCCGGTCGGCATGGGCGACGATGGCGCCCTCCCCGTCGACGCCGACCGCCTCGGTGCCGGGCAGGTGGTGGTCGACATCGTGTACGACCCGATCGAGACGGCCCTGCTGGCGGAGGCTCGCCGGCGCGGCGCGGTGCCCGTCAACGGGGTGGGCATGCTCGTCCACCAGGCGGCCCACGCGTTCCGGGCGTGGACCGGCGAGGACCCGCCGGTCGAGGTGATGTCGGCGGCCGGGGTCGCCCACCTGAGCGGTCACCGCTGAACCTCCGGCGCCCTGCTCCCGACGTCGTGACCGCGCCGGCGACAGCCCGGCATCGGCGCGTTAGCCTGTCGGACCCCGCTCCCGCTCAAGGCCACCGCCTCGGTGCCGATGGAGCCGGGTCCCATGACGATGGAGGTGGGCTGTGGCCCTTCAGGGCACTCTCGACACGTTCGCCCTCGCTGACCTGGTCCAGTTGCTGGCGAGCACCGGCAAGACGGGTGAGCTGATGATCGAGGGCGACCGTGGCCACGGTCGCCTCTGGTTCGACGAAGGGGCGATCGTCGGCGGCGAACCCGCGCCGGGCGGCGAAGCCGTGGCGGCGCTGTTCGAGCTGCTCCGCTTCGGCGAGGGCTCGTTCGTCTTCGAGGCCGACCGCACCCACGACGGCGCGGGCGATCCGGCCGACGCCATCGAGGCCCTCGCCGCCGCCCAGGAGCGGCTGGACACCTGGCGACCGGTCGAGGAGCTGCTGCCCTCGTCGGACGTCGGGCTGGCGCTGAACCCGGAGCTCCCGACCGACGAGGTCGCGATCGACCGCGACCGCTGGCGCCTCCTGGTCACCGTCGGTGGCGGCACCACCTTCGGCCGCTTCGGCCGTGACCTCGACCTGGCCGAGTTCGACGCCGGCCTGACGGTCAAGACCCTCGTCGACGACGGCCTGGTCGTCGTGGGCGACCCCGTGGCCGCGCCGGAGCCCGAGCTCGGCGACGACGCCTGGACCGACGCGGCCGACGACCGGCCGGCCCACGACCCGATCGACGCGGTCGACGAGCCCGCCGACGTGGCCGGCGACCCCGCCGACGTCATCGACGACCCGGCCGATGTCATCGAGACCCCGGCCGGTCTGATCGATGCCGCCGCCGAGCCCGAGCCGACCTCCGACGAGCTGCCGTCGCTCGACGAGCTGCCCTCGCTCGACGCCGAGAGCTTCGAGCCGCTCGTCGTCGACGAGGCGTCCGCCCCCGTCGACGCCGGCAGCCTCGACGTCGACCTCGACCACAGCCTGGGGGGCGCGGCCGACGACCACCGGTACCTCGCCTCGACGTCCGACGGCGGCGACCTGCTGCCCGAGCCCCTACCGGGCGGGGAGACCGCCGGCTGGAACGGCGAGGAGACCGACCCGGCCCGGTGGGACGGTTCCGACGAGGACCTCGCCCGCCAGCTCGAGTCGCTGAGCCCGCAGGCCGCCGCCGCGGTGGCGGCCGCCGCCAAGGACGGCGGCTCCGACGACGAGACCGAGGAGGGCCGCCGGGTCCTCCGCCGCATCATCCACAAGGGCTGACGCCGGTCCCGGCGTCGGACCGGATGGTGCCGGGCACCGACCGGTCCTTCCGCTTCGACCTTCCGCAGGCGACCGCTCGACGTGCGGTCGCGGCGCGGCCTGGGCGAGACTCGCCGGCATGGCCGATCCCGCCGACACCGACCGCACGATCGTCCCCGCCCTCGCCTGGGAGGGGACGGGGGAGTGGACCGACATCCGCTACGAGACGGCGGCGGCGTTCCCCGACGGTGACGGCGGCGGCCGCATCGCCAAGGTCACGATCGACCGGCCCGAGGTGCGCAACGCCTTTCGGCCCCGCACCGTCGAGGAGCTGATCGAGGCCTTCACCCTGGCCCGGGAGGACCCCGACGTCGGCGTGGTGATCCTCACCGGCGAGGGGCCGCTCGCCTTCTGCTCGGGGGGCGACCAGCGCTCCCGCGGCGACTCCGGCTACGTCGGCGACGACGCCGTCGGTCAGCGGGGCGTCGGCCGCTTCCTGGTCACCGACCTCCACGTCCAGCTGCGGCGCCTGCCCAAGCCGGTCGTGGCCATGGTCGCCGGCTACGCCGTCGGCGGCGGCCACGTCCTCCATGTGCTGTGCGACCTCACGATCGCGGCCGACAACGCCACCTTCGGTCAGACCGGTCCCCGGGTCGGTTCCTTCGACGGCGGGTTCGGGGCGTCGGTGCTCGCCCGCCAGATCGGCCAGAAGCGGGCCAAGGAGATCTGGTTCCTATGCCGCCGCTACGGGGCGGAGCAGGCGCTCGCGTGGGGCCTGGTCAACGCGGTCGTCCCGATCGAGGACCTAGAACGGGAGACGGTCTCCTGGTGCCAGGAGATGATGCGGCTCTCGCCGTTCGCCCTGCGCCTGCTCAAGGCGAGCTTCCACGCCGAGGAGGACGGCCTCGCCGGGCTCCAGCAGCTCGCCCACGACACCAACCTGCTGTTCTACGGGTCCGAGGAGGCCCAGGAGGGCCGCGACGCGTTCAAGGAGAAGCGGCGGCCCGAGTTCGAGCGCTTCCCCAAGCGCCCGTGACCGCGGACCGGCCGCCGCCGTCGGGGTGGCGCCTCTGGGTGGCGGGGGCCCGGCCCCGCACGCTGCCGGCCGCGGTCGTGCCGGTCGCGGTCGGCACCGGGGCGGCGGTCGGCCTGGTGCCGGGGGGCCTCATCTGGTGGCGGGCGGTGGCCGCCCTCGTGGTCGCGCTCGCCCTCCAGGTCGCCACGAACTTCGCCAACGACTACTCCGACGGCGTCCGGGGCACCGACGACGACGCTCGCCGGGTCGGACCGGTGCGCCTCGTCGGGCAGGGGCTGGCCCGGCCTGGGGCGGTGAAGCGGGCCGCGTTCGCCGCGTTCGGCGTGGCGGGGGTGGCCGGCCTCGCCCTCGCCGTCGCGGTCGGGCCCGAGCTGCTGGTCGTCGGGGCGCTGTCGATCGCGGCGGGGTGGTTCTACACCGGTGGGCCGAGGCCCTACGGGTACGCCGGTTTCGGCGAGGCGTTCGTGTTCACCTTCTTCGGCGTGGTCGCGACCGCCGGGTCCGCCTACGTGCAGACCGGGGCGCTCGACGGCCTGGCGCTCGGCGCGTCCGTCCCGGTCGGTTTCCTCGCCACCGCCCTGCTCGTCGTCAACAACCTCCGGGACATCCCCGGCGACACCGAGGTGGGCAAGCGAACCCTCGCCGTCCGCCTCGGCGACCGCCGCACCCGGATCCTGTACGTGGCGCTGCTCGTCGGGGCGTTCGTGCTCGTGCCCCTCGTCGCCGGGCTCGGGGGCCGACCGGCGGGCGCGGTGGCGCTCGTCGCCGTCCTGCTCGCCCAGCGACCGGTCGTCGCGGTCCTCGGGGGGGCGCGCGGTCCGGCGCTCATCGCGGTGCTGTCCGACACCGGCCGCGTGCAGCTCGCGTTCGGCCTGCTCCTCGCCGCCGGCCTCGCCCTCGGCGGCTGAGTCGCCGGCCTAGCCCTCGGCGTCGGCTGACCCCGTCGGCGAGCACCCGCAACGAACGCGGGTTCGGGTGCCGGGTCGGCGGCCTGTGGGTGAACCTGTGGGTCTCGCGGTGGACAAGCGCGACGGCCCTGGGGATAGGCGAGAAAGGTGGGGGACAACGCTGTGGATCTGCGAAAACCCGTTGACCGGCCCGATCCGGCGGGGCAGAGTGCGCTTACCGCAACGGCACGGAAGTCGTGAGAGCGGAGGAAGACGACCCCGGGGTTCGCCCAGGGGAGACGGTTCCACCGAAGGATCGGCCGACCACCGGTGTGGAGGACGACATCCGCCGTCCGCCCCGTCCCTGGGCCCTCGGGCCGAGCGGCGGAGCGGAGCCGCCGGAACGGGGTTCGCCCCGGGAAGGCGGATCGGACGCCGAACGGTTCGCCGGGAGGTGGCCCGAGACGGACATCGCCCGCCGGAGCTTGCTCCGACGGGCGATGTGAAGTGGTCGGAACGAGGCTAACGCCGAGAGACGATCGCTTGGTGGATGCTGTCCGACTGGTGGCCCTGGGCCGCTGCCCGGTTTCGGCCGGTGCGGCGCCCGGGGCCACTCCCGTTTTCGGCGCCGGTCGCCTCGACCGGCCCCGCCGTCCCGCGGCCGGGCTCAGCCCAGGTCGGCGGCGGTGAGGAAGGCGTCGGGGGCCTCGAGGTGGCAGGCGTGGCCGGCGCCGGCGACTACGGCGACGGTGGCGTTCGGGCCGATCCCGGCCGCCATCCGGTCGGCGAGGGACCGGAACTTCGCGTCGCGCCCGCCGACCACCAGGCGCACCCCGAAGCCGGCGGTGCCCAGGCGCGGCAGCTCGGACCACCAGGGCGGATCCATCGTGCCGGTGCCCGAGCACCGCAACGAGGCGGCCAGGCCGGCCGAGGGATTGGCCCGACGGGCGGCCAGGTCGGCGGGATCGGGCGTGAGGCCCGCGAACAGCGGTTGCGCCAGCCACCCGGCGAGGAAGGCGTCGACCCCCTCGCGCTCGATGGTCTCCGCCCGCGCCTCGTCGTCCCGCCGTCGGGCGGCGCGCTCCCCGTCGTCGTCGATGCCCGCGGTGGCGCCCACCAGGACCAGGCGCTCGACGGCGTCGGGACGGTCGAGCGCCAGGCGCAGGGCGACCCGTCCGCCCATCGAGTAGCCGACGTAGGTGGCCCGCCCGGCGACGGCGGCGACCGCGGCGGCGGTCTCGGGCAGGTCGAGGTCGACCGCCGACGATCCTCCGTGGCCGGGCAGGTCGACCGACGTCACCTCGTACCGGTGGGCGAGGCGGGTGGCGACCGGCGCCCACGCCGCCGACGTCTGGGTGAACCCGTGCAGCAGGACCAGGCGGGGCCCCGCCCCGATCGTGGTCGCGTGCAGACCCACCATCGTCGCCACGCTACGCCCGTCGACCGGGGACGGTGGGTGGGCCTCCTACGCTGCGGCGGTGGGTCTGGAACCGGGACAGCCGTCGGTGCCGGAGGACGTGGCGGCGACCTTCTGCGCCACGCTCGTCGACGAGTGGGTCCGGGCGGGGGTGACCGACGCGGTCGTCTGTCCGGGGAGCCGGTCGACGCCGATGGCCCTGGCCCTCCACGCCGACGGGCGGCTGCGCGTCCACGTCCGCCACGACGAGCGCACCGGTGGCTTCACCGCCCTCGGCCTCGGCCTGTCCACCGGCCGTCCCGCGGTGGTGCTCACCACCAGCGGGACCGCGGCGGTGCACCTTCACGCCGCGGTGGTCGAGGCGCACCACGCCCATGTCCCGCTGATCGCGGTCACCGCGGACCGACCGCCGGAGCTCCAGGGCGTCGGCGCACCCCAGACCATCGACCAGGCCCGCCTGTACGGGACCGCGGTGCGGTCGTTCCACGCGCCCGGGGTCCCCGATGACGCCGCCCGGGCGACGTGGCGCGCCACGGCGAGCCGGGTCGTGGCCGACGCCCTCGGAGCCGCCGGGCCCGGGCCGGGCCCGGTACACGTGAACCTGGCCTTCCGCGAGCCGCTCGTCGGCCGCGCGGACCCGCTCCCTGAGCGCGACGGCACCTCCCTCGGTGGCGCCGACCGGGACGGCGCCGCGTGGAGCACGATGACGCCGATGCCCGCCGCGGCCGACGTCGGGACGCTGACCGACCTGGTGCGCGGCGCCCGGCGGGGGATGATCGTCGCGGGGGTCGAGCCCGGGTGGACCGACCCGGCGGTCGACGTCGACGACGCCGTCCGCCACCACGCTCGTGCGCTGGTCACCACGGCGGCCACCCTCGGCTGGCCGCTGCTCGTCGACGCCCGCCTGCGCGGCGTCGTCTGCGAGGTCGCCCCCGACGGCGCCGTCGTCGTGGCCGCGGCGGACGCCATCGTCCGCGACCCCGTTCCGGCGGCGGGCCTGCGGCCCGACCTGGTGATCCACGCGGGCGACCGGCCCGCCTCCCGCGTGCTCGACGAGTGGATCGCGTCCACCGGCGCCACCGAGGTCCGGGTCGCCCCGCACGGCGCCCTCGACCCCACGGGCCGGGCCGTGCTCCGCGTCGACGCCCCGTCGATCGCGGCGCTCGGGTCGGCCGTCGCGCCCCGCGGGCCGGCCCGAACGAGCGACCCGGACCCGGCGGCGTCCGTCGATCCCGCGTGGGCCGGGGCGTGGCGGGACGCGGAGGCGGCGGCGCAGGCGGCGATCGACGCCACGCTCGACCCGACCGGTCCGCCGACCGAGCCCGGCACAGCGCGCGAGGTCCTCGCCGCGCTGGCGGCGGGCGAGGGGCTCGTCGTGTCGTCGTCGATGCCGATCCGCGACCTCGAGTGGTACGGGCGGCCCCGCGGCGGGGTACGGGTCGTCGCCAACCGGGGCGCCAACGGCATCGACGGCGTGGTCGCGACCGCGTGGGGTGTCGCCCTGGGGACCGGGACGCCGGTCGCCGTGCTGATCGGCGACGTCGCCCTGCTCCACGACAGCAGTTCGCTCACCGGCCTCGCCGCGTCGGGGGTCGACCTCGCCCTGGTGGTCGTCGACAACGACGGCGGCGGCATCTTCTCGTTCCTGCCCCAGGCCACCGACCCGGGCGGCGCCGCGTTCGAGGCCCTGTTCGGCACGCCCCACGGAGTCGACCTCCCCGCCCTGGCGGGAGCCCACGGCATCCGGGTGGTCCAGCCCGCGACAGCGGCCGACGTCGGGCCCGCGGTGCGCGGCGTGCTCGACGCCGGCGGCGTGGGGATGGTCCACGTCCGAACCGACCGATCCGCCAACGTCGAGGTCCACCGTCGGATCCACGACGCGGTCGCCGCCGTGCTCCGGGACTGATCGGCCGTCAGGGGCGGACGAGGACGCCGAGCATCGCCTGGAGCTTGGCGCGGGTCTCGATGAGCTCGGTGGCGGGGTCGCTGTCGGCGACGATGCCGTTCCCGGCGAACACGCGGGCCCGCCGGCCGGCGATCTCGGCGCTGCGGATCGCCACGCACCAGGTCCCGTTGCCGTGGCGGTCGACCCACCCGGCCGCCCCCGCGTAGCGGCCCCGGTCGAAGCCCTCCAGCTCGGCGATCACCTCGAGGGCGACGGCCGCCGGCCGCCCGCACACGGCCGGGGTGGGGTGCAGGGCGGCGACCAGCTCCAGCACGCCCGGCGGCGGCGCCGACAGCCGGCCGGCGACCGTCGTGGCCAGGTGCGTGACGTTGGGCAGGGCGACGACCGACGGCTCGGCCTCGAAGTCGAGGTAGGAGCAGAACGGGACGAGGGCGTCGTAGACGGCGTCGATCGTGACCTGGTGCTCGTGGCGGTACGACGGCGAGTCGACCAGGCGGGCGACGGCGTCGGCGTCGGCCAGCGGGTCGCCCCGCCGGGGCGCGGTCCCGGCCATCGGCTGCGAGCGCACCTCGTCGCCCTCGCGCCCGACCAGCAGCTCGGGGCTGGCGCCGACGAAGCCGTCGAGCGAGTAGGTGAAGCAGCCGGGGAAGCCGAGCAGCAGGCGCCGCAGGATCGCCGCCAGGTCGAGATCGGAGTCGGCCTCCACCTCGACCTCCCGTGCCAGCACCACCTTGTCGAGGCGCCCGGCGCGGATCATGCCCGTCGCCGACCGCACCGCGTCGCACCAGTCGGCCGGGGGCCGGACGCTGCGGACCCGGAACCCACCGGGACCCGGCACCGCGGGCGACGGGCGGACCACCTCCGCGAGGTCGATCCCGCCCGGATCCGGTGCGGCTCCACCGGCTTCCGCGTCGACGACGGTCGTGATCCAGGTGGTGCCGTCGGCGTCGCGGCCGACGACCAGCTCGGGGACCACCAGCGTGGCTTCCCCGTCGGGGAGGAACGGCAGCGCGCCGAGCGCGATCGGGCCGGTGCCCGGGCGCTCCACCTCGTCCTCGACGCGGGCGGCCACCAGCGCGGCCTCGACCGCGGCGGGCGATCCCGCGAAGGCGACGCCGCGCCCGGCGAGCGCGCGGCCGGACGGCTCGACGAAGAGGAGGCCGTCCGCGCCCGCGACGGCGGCCGGGTCGACGGGCCCGGCGACCCGCCGCGTGCGGGAGACCAGGCGGCCCGGTCCGGCGGCGGTCGGCGGGGCGCTCACCCGGTCACGCGGTGCGGTCGGAGCGTCGGGTCGCGGTGAGGAGCCGGGCGATGCCGACCGACAGCAGGTCGTGGTGGGCGGGCGCGAAGCCGGCGTCGTCGAGCATCTCGAGCATCCGCTCCGCCGGGGGCAGGTACGACACCGACCGCGGCAGGTAGCGGTAGGCGGCGGGATCGGAGAGCAGGCCACCGATCAGCGGTACGACCCGACCGAAGTAGACCGAGTGGCCGAGGCGCAGCACCGGGTTCGGCGGTTCGGCGACCTCCAGTAGGGCGATGCGGCCGTGGGGTCTCACGACGCGGGCCAGCTCGGCGAAGAACGGCGCCAGGTCCTCGAGGTTCCGCAGGGCGAAACCGCAGGTGACGCCGTCCGCGCTCGCGTCGGGTACCGGC
>Ga0123333_10006409_pt1 | contig 10356 bp, 10 predicted proteins | sample BioC12SIPDNA_3_FD_89957 | JGI IMG/M metagenome (GOLD analysis project Ga0123333, IMG submission 89957) | Anaerobic biogas reactor microbial communites from Washington, USA - Biogas_R2_B C12 SIP DNA | ecosystem: Engineered > Bioreactor > Anaerobic > Unclassified | place: Washington, USA...
GAGCTCAGCCGAGCCGCGCCCACACCGCCCGGTGATCGCTGCCACGGACGTTCGCGACCCCGGCGTCGTGCACCTCGAAACCGCGCACGAGGATGTGGTCCAGCTGGATGAACGGCGGCACAGCCGACTCCACCGGCCAGGTGCGCACCCAGCCGGCACCCACCTCCCGGTGCGCGTCGACCATCCCGTCGGCGAGCTTGCGGAAGGCAGGATGGGCCTGCGAGGCGTTGAAGTCCCCGGCGAGGACGAGGCGCTCCTCGCCGTGCCCCTCGACCCAGGTCTGCACGGCGGCCAGATCGGTCCGCCAGCTCTCGGAGGTCGTCAGCAGGGGAGGCGCCGGGTGGACGGCGAGCAGCGTCCAGTCCCCGCCCGAGCCCTGGACCGAACCGCGACCTGGGTGAACGTCCCCTCCGGAGGGTCGGCCAGCTCGAGGTGCGGGTCCGCGGTGAGCACCAGCGTGCCGCCCGCGTCCTCCCTGACCTGGCCGGACAGGTGCGGGAGCAGGTCGGTCAAGGGTCCCTCGGTCACCTGCTCGGCGGTGCGGGACGTGGCCTCGAGGAGGACGAGCGCGTCGACATCGTGGTGCCGGACGAGGTCGACGACCTCGGAGAGGTCGCCCTGGCCGAACTCCAGGTTGGCGGCGAGCACCACGGTGTCGGCGGTCGACGGCTCCGGGAACTCCCGCGGCCACAGCCAGGGCGCGGCGCCGACCGCACCGATGACCAGGAGCCCGCCCGAGGCCAGCGCCAGCCGGGAGCGGTGCGTCACCAGACTGAGCGCCAGGAGCAGGAGCAGGCTGCCCACCGCCATCGGGAGCACCGCCTGCAGCGCCGGCACGGGGCCGGTCGCGTCCACGAAACGAAGGACCAGGAGCGCGGCGACCCCAGTGCCCCAGGCCCAGCCGACGACGCCCACCCAGCCACGCACACCGGGAGCCTAGCCCCGGCACCGTCGGTCTCCCGGCGTCTCGTCCCCAGCCGCACGCCGACAGCCGCAGCGGCGAGGGGCTGTAGGCGCACCTACGTCCAGCACATACTTTGCGTGACAATAAAAGCAACGTAAATACTTGCTCTCTGGGATGATCAAGGATATTCCTTGCTATTCGCCCGTCCAGCGATACACTAGCCTCATGGCACCTCCGGCGGGCGACCGACCGCTCGCGACACTTCTGGGCGACGTCATCGGTTCCCGCACCGCCGACGACCGGCAGGCCCTCCATGACACCCTCACCACCGCCCTGAGCGAGGTGAGCTCGGAGGTCAGCACCATCCACGACCTCCAGGTCACGGCGGGTGACGAGTTCCAGGGCACCTTCGCCACCGTGGGCGAGTCGCTGTATGCCGCGCTCCTCCTCCGACTCCGCCTCCACCCCGACATCGACATCCGGGTCGGCATCGGCTGGGGTGAGGTGACCGTGCTGGACGCCGAGAACGGGACGCAGGACGGACCGGCCTGGTGGGCTGCGCGAGCCGCGGTCGAGTGGGTCGAGGAGAGGCAGGCCGCCACCGGGTGGGAGCACGTCCGCACCGCCTACCGTCCCGCCGAGACGGCTGCTGCCGCCGCCTCCCGCACGGACGCCGGTCCCTTCCCCATGGATCCCGGTCCCTCCGCCGAGGCCATCAACGCCGCCCTCCTCTGTCAGGACCATCTGATTGGTTTGTTGGACACGAGGTCGAGGCACATCCTGGAGGGGCTCATGCACGGACGGACCCAGGTCAAGCTGGCGGAGGAGCTGGGGCTCACCCGCCAGGCTGTCAACCAGCGGCGCAAGCACGACGGGCTGGCCATCGCGGTCGCCGCCGCGGAGAGCCTCCGGATGGTCACGTGAGCGCGCTGGCGCTCCTGCTCATCGCCGTCGGCCTGGCCGACCTCGTCTCTGCCCGCGACTGGCCCCACCCGCTCCTGGCCCGGCGCGTCGGCGCGCTCGTGGGTCTGGCATCGATCGCCGCGCTCGCCCTGCTCGCCGACCTGGACGGCTGGGGCGATCTCGCCCTGCTGGCCGTCGTCGCGCTGACCACCGGCGCCTGGGTCGTCCTCGTCGGCCGGGCCGTCGCGACCGACCGGGGGCAGGGTCGTGCGCTCGGCGTGTTCGCGCTCGGTGTCGCGCTGACCCTGCTGCTCGCCGGCTGGTCCTCCCCGGTGGGTGGTGCGGTGGCGCGCTGGCTGGCCTGGACGGACCTGGGGGTGCTGGCGGGGGCCGACCCGACGCACGTCCTGCTCCGGGCCGGCCTGGTGCTGGTGCAGCTGTCGACCGGCAACATCATCGTCCGGCTGGTGCTGGAGCACACGGGGGCACTGAATCCGTTGGGCGAGCCGCAGCCCTCAGACCGGCTGCGGGGAGGTCGGCTCCTCGGACCGATGGAGCGGGTGTTCATCCTCGGGCTGGGGCTGGCCGGCCAGGTCACGGCCGCCAGTATCGTCATTGCCGCCAAGGGTCTGATCCGCTGGCCCGAGCTGCAGCGCGCGAGCCGCGACAGCGAGCGCCGGGAGGCCGCTCAGGAGGCAGCGGACCAGGACACACGGCGCGCGGCCAGCATCGACCAGGTCACCGAGTACTTCCTGATCGGCAGTTTCGTGAGCTGGCTGATCGCGATGACGGCATTGGCGGTGTCCCGCCTGGCCTGAGCCGGCCGCCCGGCCCGGCCCACGGCATACGGCACCGGCCTCCCCACGTGGGAGCGTGCCAAAGGAGGAAGCGGAGGGCCCGCTCCCCCGCCACCGGGTCAGGCGTCGATGACGATCGGGATGATCATCGGGCGACGGCGCAGCTTGCTGCCCACGAACGACCCGACGGTGCGGCGGATGACCTGCTGGAGCTGGTGGGTGTCGGTCACGCCGTTCTCCCGGGCCTCCTCCAGCGCCGTCTCCAGCCGGGGCCGGACCTTGTCGAAGACGGCGGCGTCCTCGGCGAAGCCGCGCGTCTGGATCTCCGGGCCCGCGGCCACCTTGCCGGTCGAGGCGTCGCGCACGACGATGATCGTCACGAAGCCCTCGTCGCGCAGGATGCGGCGGTCCTTCAGCAGCCCCTCGGTGGTGCCGCCGACGGAGGAGCCGTCGACGTAGATGTAGCCGACGTCCACCGCTCCGGCGATCCGGGCCTGACCGTCGACGAGGTCGACGACGACACCGTCCTCGGCGAGGATCACGTTCTCGGCCGGCACACCGGTGGCGACGGCCAGGTCCCCGTTGGCCACGAGGTGACGCCACTCGCCGTGCACCGGCATCACGTTCTTGGGCCGGACGATGTTGTAGCAGTAGAGCAGCTCTCCGGCGCTGGCGTGACCGGAGACGTGGACGAGCGCGTTGCCCTTGTGCACGACGTTGGCGCCGAGCCGGGTCAGGCCGTTGATGACCCGGTAGACGGCGTTCTCGTTGCCCGGGATGAGGGAGGAGGCCATGAGCACCGTGTCGCCCTGGCCGACCTCGATCTTGTGGTCCCGGTTGGCCATCCGGGACAGGGCGGCCATCGGCTCGCCCTGGGAGCCGGTGCAGATCAGCACCTGCTGGTGATCCGGCAGCTGGGCGAGCCGGCCCAGGTCGACCAGCACACCGTCCGGGATCCGCAGGTAGCCCAGCTCCGCGGCGATCCCCATGTTGCGCAGCATCGAGCGACCCACCATGGCGACCTTGCGGCCGGACTCCTCGGCGGCGTCCATCACCTGCTGCACGCGGTGCACGTGCGAGGAGAAGCAGGCCACGATGATGCGCCGCTCGGCGTGGTGGAAGACCCGCTGGATCGCCGGTGTGATGTTGCGCTCCGGGGTGGTGAAGCCGGGGACGTCGGCATTCGTGGAGTCGGTGAGGAAGAGGTCGACCCCCTCCTCCCCCAGGCGCGCGAAGGCGCGCAGGTCGGTGATCCGGTTGTCCAGCGGGACCTGGTCCATCTTGAAGTCGCCGGTGTGCAGCAGGTTGCCCCCCGCGGTCCGCACGAAGACCGCCAGGGCGTCGGGGATGGAGTGGTTGACCGCGACAAACTCGCACTCGAAGGGGCCGAAGGTCTCCCGGTCGCCCTCGCGGACGCCGAGGGTGTAGGGCGTGATGCGGTGCTCCTTGAGCTTGGCCTCGACGAGCGCGAGGGTCAGCTGCGACCCGACCAACGGGATGTCCTCCTTGCGCCGCAGGAGGAAGGGCACGGCTCCGATGTGGTCTTCGTGACCGTGCGTCAGCACGATGGCGACGATGTCGTCCCAGCGGTCCTCGAGGTACTCGAAGTCGGGGAGGATCAGGTCGACCCCTGGGTGCTCGTCCTCGGGGAAGAGCACGCCGCAGTCGATGATCAGCAGCTTGCCGGCGTGCTCCACCACGGCCATGTTCCGGCCGACCTCACCGAGCCCGCCGAGTGCGACGACGCGGACGCCGTTCTTCGCCAACGGTCCGGGGGCGGTGAGTTCAGGATGCGGGTGGCTCATGCGGGCAAGGGTACGGCCCCCGCGACGACCTCGCGCGGCCTGCCCTCTCACTCCCCCGGTGGAGGTGATCGCGCCGCCACCCGCTCGGGGGGTCCGGGTAGCGGCGCGATCGGTGACTACTCTGGCCCAGACCGATTGAAGAAACCATATCGGTGGGTTGTGATTTGGGTCACGCCCGCGATGACCTGCTGTTTCTCGGACGATGGTCACTGATCCGCATGGCGCTCCTCGCCGACGTCGGTGTCCGCAACTAGAGTCGGCCCATGCGCCAGTACCTCGACCTCCTGCACCGCGTCCGCACCGAAGGCGTCCGCAAGGAGGACCGCACCGGCACCGGCACGTTGTCCGTCTTCGGGCACCAGATGCGTTTCGACCTCACCCAGGGTTTCCCGGTGCTCACCACCAAGAAGCTGCACCTGCGGTCGATCACCGGTGAGCTGCTCTGGTTCCTGCGCGGGGACACGAACATCAAGTGGCTGCACGAGCGCAAGATCAGCATCTGGGACGAGTGGGCGGACGAGAACGGCGACCTCGGTCCCGTCTACGGGCACCAGTGGCGCTCCTGGCCCACGCCGAGCGGCGAGACGGTCGACCAGATCGCCCGGGTCATCGAGTCGATCCGCACCAACCCCGACTCGCGGCGCCACATCGTGTCCGCCTGGAACGTCGCCGACGTCGACGAGATGGCGCTCCCCCCGTGCCACACAATGTTCCAGTTCTACGTCGCGCCCGGCGTGGACGGCGGCCCGGGCCGGCTCTCCTGCCAGCTCTACCAGCGCAGCGCCGACATCTTCCTCGGCGTGCCGTTCAACATCGCCAGCTACGCCCTGCTGACCCACATGGTCGCCCAGGTCACGGACCTGGAGGTGGGCGAGTTCGTGCACACGCTCGGCGACGCACACCTCTACGCCAACCACCTGGAACAGGCCGAGGAACAGCTCACCCGTCAGCCCGGACCCCTTCCGACGCTGTGGCTCAACCCGCAGGTCCGGGCGATCGACGAGTTCGAGCTCGAGGACATCGAGGTGCGCGACTACGTCGCCGCACCCACCATCAAGGCACCGATCGCCGTCTGACCGGTCCCCACCATGTCCCGCTTCTCCGTCGTGCCGGCGGCCTACCTCGTGCTGACCCGGCCGGGCGCCTCCGGTCCGGAGGTCCTGCTGCAGCTGCGCGGGGCGACCGGCTACATGGAGGGCCGATGGGCCTGCGCCGCCGCCGGGCACGTCGAGGAGGGCGAGCCGGCCGACCGGGCCGTATGCCGTGAGGCCGCCGAGGAGCTCGGCCTCACCATCGAGCCCAGTCAGGTCTCCCTGGCCGCGGTCCTTCAGCGCGGCTGCGTGCTCGGCGGACCGATCGAGCAGCGCATCGACCTCTTCTTCACCGCGACCGACGTCACCGGCGATCCGGTGATCACCGAGCCGGACAAGGCGCTCGACCTACGCTGGTGGCCGCTGGCCACCCTGCCCGACAACACCGTCCCCCACGAGCGCCAGGCACTGGAGCACCTGCGGGACCACGGGCCGGGCGCCGGCGCCCACGAGGGCCGGCACACGGCATACGCACCGACGCTGCTGACCCGCGGCTTCGACCAGACCCTCACGCTCGTCGCGGCCGTCGGCCGCAACGGCGTGATCGGCGACGGATCCTCCATGCCGTGGCACCTGCCCGAGGACCTGGCCTTCTTCAAGCGCACGACGATGGGCGGGGTGCTGGTGATGGGTCGCGGCACCTGGGACTCGATCGGGCGCGCGCTCCCGGGCCGGCGCACCATCGTCGTGACCCGTGACCGCGACTGGTCCGCACCCGGCGCGGAGGTCGCCCACTCGCTGCCCGAGGCGCTCGACATCGCCGGTGACACCGAGGTCTTCATCGCCGGGGGCGGACAGGTCTACGAGCAGACCATCGACGTCGCCTCCCGTCTGGTGATCACCCACGTCGAGCAGGAACCGGAGGGCGCGGTCACCTTCCCGTCGATCGACCCGCGCCGGTGGCGCGAGGAGAGCCGCGACGTCCAGGACGGCTTCGCCTGGGTGGAGTACCTCCGCCGCACCACCACCCCCACCTGACGACCGAGCGCCCCCCTCTGCCGACCGAGCGCGCGGTGTTGCGGGAAATCACCCCACCGGGCGCGCGGCGTTGCGAGAAATGACCCCACCGAGCGCACGAACGGTCGCCCGAACCGCGCCGCGCGCTCCGCCCGCCCGACGAGCACAACGCTCAGCTCCCGGGCACTACCCGGGAGCGAGGGCAAATGTCGGGTAGTTCCCAGGCACGTGCCCTCACCCTGCCCCGAGCTTCGTGCACACGCCCGCCGATGGAAGTCGCCGAGTGCAGCGACTCTTGACGGGCCACGTGATCCCGGCGTCGAAAGTCGCGGCACTGGGCGGGCGGCGGGCCGGGATGACGGGGCGGGCCGCACGCGCGGCGGGCCGGTCCAGCGGCGGCGGGTTCCAGACGAGAGCGGCGCCGGAGTGCGCCTCCGACCCGTCAGGCGTCGTACCCGTCAGGCGTCGTAGTCGAGGACGACCTCGTCGGTGACCGGGTGCGACTGGCAGGTCAGCACGATGCCCGCCTCGACCTCTTCCGGCTCCAGCGCGTAGTTGCGGTCCATCCGCACCTCGCCCTCGACCACCCGCGCCCGACAGGTGCCACAGACTCCGTTGGTGCAGCTGAACGGCGCGTCCGGACGCTCGCGCAAGGTCGCCGCCAGGATCGACTCGGCCTGGCTCTTGACCGGCACCTTGGTCGTGCGACCGTCCAACGTCACGGTCACCAGCGCCAACGGCTTCGCGTCGGGCGGCGGCGGGGGCGCGACGGGAGCTGCGCCCTCGACATGGAAGATCTCGTGGTGCACGTGGTGGCCGTCGACGCCGTGGTCGGCGAGCGCCTCCTGGGCGGTCTCGACCAGGCCGAGGGGCCCGCAGAGGTACCACTCGTCGACGTCATCGACCGGGATGAAGGCCTCGAAGAACTGCTCCAGCCGCTCCCGGTCGAGCCGGCCGCTGAGCAGCTCGACATCCTGCGCCTCGCGGGAGAGCACGTTGAACAGCGTGAACCGGTCGGGGAACCGGTTCTTCAGGTCCATCAGCTCCTCGAGGAACATGATCGTGTCGGTGCGCCGGTTGGCGAAGACCAGCGTGACCCGTGACTCCGGCTCCTCCTCCAGCGCGGTCGTCAGCAGCGAGAGGACCGGGGTGATCCCGGAGCCGCCGGCGATCGCGACGTGGTGCCGGGCTGACGACGGGTCGGTCGGGCAGGTGAACCCGCCGATAGGGGTCATCACCTGCAGCTGCTCACCCGGCTCCGCGTTCTCGTGGAGCCAGGTCGACATCAGACCCTCAGGCACCACGGCGGTGGCGACGCGCAGCTCCCCCGTGGCCAGCGCCCGCCGCCGCGAGACACAGATCGAGTACGAGCGCCGGATGTCCTCCCCAGCAACGGTGGCCCGCAGGGTCAGGTGCTGGCCGGGCTCGAAGGAGTACTCGTCCTTCAGCGACGGCGGCACCGTGAAGCTGATCGCGATCGCCTCGTCGGTGAGCTGCTCGACAGTGCTGATGGTCAGGGTGTGGAAGACGGCGCGGTGCCGCTTGGGCTTGGTGGTCGTCAGGTGCATCAGATGGCCTTGAACTCCTCGAACGGCTCCTGGCACGCGAGGCAGCGCCGCAGCGCCTTGCACGCGGTCGAGCCGAAGCGGGAGAGCTCCTCGGTGTCATCCGACCCGCACGACGGGCACGCCACCCGTCGGACGGACAACCCCACCGGCACGGGGCCCGCCGGCCGCACCGGGCCCGCACCACTCGGCGGGGCGATCCCGAAGCGTCGCAACGAGTCCCGGCCCTTCTCCGTCATCCAGTCGGTGGTCCAGGCGGGCGACAGCGTGGTGACCACCTCGGCCACCAGACCGTGCTGTCGCACCGTCCAGTCGATCTGGTCGGTGATCGCCTGCACCGCGGGGCAGCCGGAGTATGTCGGGGTGATGGTCACGCGGACCACGTCACCCTCGACCTCGATGTCCCGCACGATGCCCAGGTCGTCGATCGAGATCACCGGGATCTCGGGGTCGGGGATGTCCCGGATCGTCTGCTCCAGCTCGGCCGCCTGGGTCGCGGTCAGCGCGGTCATCACGCTCACCACTTGGCCCCGGGATGGCTGCGGTGGATGTGCTGCATCTCGGCGAGCAGGTAGCCCATCGTCTCGGAGTGGACCCCCTCGCGACCGCCGCGGGACCGCCAACGGGGCTCATCCGGCATACTCAGCGTCGCCTGGGCGACCACCGCCTGGACGTGCGCCACGGTGCCCTCGACCAGGGACGACGGCAGTATGCCGACACCCGCCTCAGCCGCGGCCACGCTCGCCCGATCATCGTCCCCCAGCTCCGCGACATACGGCGCGACCGCCTCCAGCCCGGCCTGCATCCTCTCGTGCGAGACCTCGGTGCCGTCGCCGAGCCGGACCACCCACTGACCGGCGTGGTCGCGGTGGTAGGCGACCTCCTTGACCGCCTTGGCCGCGATCGCCGCGAGCACCTCGTCGGTCGAGTCGAGCAGCGCGGTGTAGAGCTCGTGCTGGTAGGAGGAGAACCACAGCATCCGGGCCATCTCCTCCCCGAAGTCGCCGCGCGGCTGCTCCACCAGGTGGACGTTGCGGAACTCGCGCTCGTCGCGCAGGTAGGCCAGGTCGTCCTCGTCACGCCCGGCCCCCTCGAGCTCGCCGGCCCGGGTCAGCAGGGAGCGCGCCTGGCCGAGCAGGTCGAGCCCGACGTTGCCCAGGGCCATGTCCTCCTCGATCTGCGGGGCGCGGGTGAGCCACTCCCCCAGCCGCTGGGCGTAGATGAGTGCGTCGTCGGCCAGACCCAGAAGGTAGGGAGTGTGACCGCCGTTCGGTGCGCTCGGTGGGCCCTGAGAGCGCAACAGCGTGCGCTCGGTCGTGGCGGTGGGGGCGGCCTCGGTCGCGGTCGTGGCGGTGGGGGCGGCCTCGGTCGCGGTGGAGGTGGTGGGGTCGGTCACAGGTACTCCACGTCCTCGGGCACCTCGTAGAACGAGGCGTGCCGGTAGACCTTGTCGCCCGCGGGGTCGAAGAAGCTGTCCCGCTCGTCGGGGCTGCTCGCGGTGATGTCCTCGGAGCGGATCACCCAGATCGAGACGCCCTCCTGGCGCCGCGTGTAGAGGTCGCGGGCGTTGCGCAGCGCCATCTCGGCGTCGGGCGCGTGCAGCGACCCCGAGTGCACGTGGGACAGGCCGCGCTTGGCCCGGACGAAGACCTCCCACAGGGGCCAGTTGTCGCGCGAGGTCGGGGCGGCGGCGTCGGTCATGCGACCTCCTGCGCGGCGGTGTGCTTGGCGGCATAGGCGTTGGCGGCCTCGCGCACCCAGGCACCCTCCTCGTGGGCCCGGCGGCGGTGGGTGATCCGCTGCTCGTTGCAGGGGCCGTCGCCCTTGAGCACCCGCCAGAACTCGTCCCAGTCGATGGCCCCGAAGTCCCAGTGGCCGCGCTCCTCGTTCCAGCGCAGATCCGGGTCGGGCAGGGTCAGGCCGAGCTTCTGCGCCTGGGGCACGGTCATGTCGACGAACTTCTGGCGCAGGTCGTCGTTGCTGAACCGCTTGATGCCCCACGCCATGTTCTGTGCGGTGTGACCACCCTGCGCGGCCTCGCCGGTGTCGGGCGGGCCGAACATCATCAGCGCCGGCCACCACCACCGGTCGGCGGCGTCCTGGGCCATCGCCCGCTGCTCCGGGGTGCCCTGGCTGAGGGTCCACAGGATCTCGAAGCCCTGGCGCTGGTGGAACGACTCCTCCTTGCAGACCCGGATCATCGCCCGGGCGTAGGGGCCGTAGGAGGTGCGGCACAGCGGCACCTGGTTGCAGATGGCGGCGCCGTCGACGAGCCAGCCGATCGTGCCGACATCGGCCCACGAGAGCGTCGGGTAGTTGAAGATCGAGGAGTAC
>Ga0123333_10006410_pt1 | contig 10354 bp, 6 predicted proteins | sample BioC12SIPDNA_3_FD_89957 | JGI IMG/M metagenome (GOLD analysis project Ga0123333, IMG submission 89957) | Anaerobic biogas reactor microbial communites from Washington, USA - Biogas_R2_B C12 SIP DNA | ecosystem: Engineered > Bioreactor > Anaerobic > Unclassified | place: Washington, USA...
AGCAACACCTTTGACATGGGTGGCTACTACCTCACCAACCTCATCAACATGCTCGGCCCCGCCAAATCCGTCATGGGCATGACAAACAAGATGTTCGATGAGGTCGTCCGCGGTGACCGCACCATCCAGGTCGAATCGCCCACCCACGTCACGGGCATCATCCAGTTCCAGTCCGGCGTGCTGTGCCAGTGGCTCACCAGCTCCGACTGCTTTGGCACCGGCCTGCCGCACATCGAGATCTATGGCACCGAGGGCACCCTGCGCTGCCCGGACCCGAACTACTTCCCCGGCCCGGTGTACCTCCGCAAGCCGGAGAGCCAGGAGCTCATCGAGCTCGATCAGGTGCACGCCATCGTCCAGGACACCCGCGGCATCGGCGTGGCGGACATGGCCGTGGCCATCAAGAACGGCCGCGCGCATCGCGCCAACGGCCGGATGGACGCCCACATCGTCGACATCATGAACGCACTGCACGAATCCTCGGACCAGGGCAGGCGGATCGACCTCGTGACCACCTGCGAGCAGCCCAAGGCGCTCCCCGTGGATCTGCCCAACTGGACCGTCGACGACTGAGCTGAGCAATCGGGGGCGCCCGTACCGGCGCCCCCTTGAGATCTGCCCAGGCGACAGTGCCACAATGGGCGAGCGGGCCCACAAGCGCCATGGGTGGATTCTGGAGCAGAAGGCCCCGGGCGTGACGGTTCATCTCGCGGCCGGGGCATCGCTATCCGCGACTGCATCAGGGTCCGGGCCGAGGCCAGGTGGCCCCTGAGGGCTCACGGCCGGGTGTGTGCTATGGAGAGGAGCAGTAATGGTTCAGGATATTATCGCGATCGGAAGCGGATGCATCGATCATCTATCGATCGTTACTCACACCGATGATGGCTGGGAACAATGCGGTGTGCCCCTTGTACAGGGCGGCGGCCTGGCCGCCACGGGCGCCACCGCCATCGCCCGGCTGGGGGGCAACGTTGAGCTCTGGGGCATCGTCGGAGATGACTATCACGGGCAGATGATCCGCACGGAGCTGGAGCGGGATGGGGTCGATATCACCCAGATGCCCGTCATCGCCGGGTACCGGTCACCCTGTAGCTACATCGAGGTCGATTCGGAGACCGGCGAGCGCACGATCTACGGCTCAGGCTTTGACAGAAGACCGACGGACCTGGATTCGCTATTCGACCCGGCGCGCGCTCGGCACGCCCGAGCGATGCTCGTCACAGGATTCATCCCCGAGGTCGCCACCGCGGCCGCCAAACAGATCCACGCCAACGGCGGCAAGGTCGTGGCAGACCTCTTCCGCGTGGATGGTCCGGTATCGGAGATGGTCCACCACGTGGACGCCTTGATCCTGCCAGAGTTCGCCGTGGAGCCGTTGGTAGGGGCCTTTGACATCCCCCGCGCCCTGGCAGTGCTCGCCGATCTCGGCGGCAGCATGCCCACGTTCACGGTGGGGCCCAAGGGTAGCTACTACCTGGCGGAGGGCGTGGTATACCACTGCCCGGCCTTTCAGATTCGGGCCGTGGATACCACGGGCTGTGGCGATTCGTTCCACGGTGCGTTCACCTACGCCATGGCCAAGGGCTTTGACCAGCATGAAGCCATCCGCTTCTCCTCCGCCGTGGCGGGGCTCAAAGCGACCAAGCTGGGCGGGCGCTCCGGGCTGCCCACGCTGGAGGCCGTCACACAGTTCATGAGCGAGCGGCCGGACGAAGCCCGCGCGCGCAAGCTGGAGGACGGCGCACTGGCCTAAGCCTCGGCTTAACTTACCATACGTTCGGGAGCCCCGCCGATGCGAAGGACGCGTCCGCGGGGCTCTGCATGTGGCCAGCGGATACATATCCGCATGCGAGCCTGGCCCGCTGAGGAGCCGGCGGTTGTCTCCTGGCCCCAGCGGCACTATAGTTCGCGACATGACGGGAACGCACAGAAGATCGACCTCCCCTCCGCCTCGCTGGGCAGATTGGGCTGCCCTGGGCCTCGTGTTGCTGGTGGCCGGTGTTCTGCGCCTGGGGTGGCCGGGGATCAACTCCTTCGGGTTCGATGAGGCCCGCGTGAGCCTGTTGGCCTTGCAGATGGCTCGCGAGGGTCAGGTGCCGTTGGCCGGCATTCCCTCCTCAGCAGGGATCGCGAACCCGGCGCTGTTCGTCTGGCTGATGTCCCTCCCCTACCTGTTCTCGCGGGACCCACTCTGCGCGACGCTTTGCATCGCCCTGGCGAACATCGCGGGCGCCGGCATGCTGTGGGCGTTGGCTCGCCGGCACTGGGGGCCCTGGGCCGCGCTGGCTTCCGGGCTGGTGTACGCCAGCGCTCCCTTTGGAGCCGTCTACTCGCGCAGCATATGGAGCCAGGATCTCATGGCGCCTCTGTCCGTGCTCTGGGCCTGGTGCGGGCTACGGGCCGTGGAGCGCCGCTCGGCCCCGGATCTGGCCCTGCACCTCGCTCTGGCCGGGCTCGCCTGGCAGGTGCACTATAGCGGCGCCGCGCTCATGCCCGTTACTCTGTGGCTCCTCGTTCGGCATCGGCTGTGGGAGCTTGCCAGGGACGCAGCCAGCGCACGCCGCTGGCTGGCCGCCGGCATCCTGGTGCCCATCCTCGCCGCGACGCCCTTTGTCGCTTCGCTCGTGCGGGGTGGAGAAGTGAACGCCGCCCTGCGCACCCTGGCGGAGCGCGAGGCTCAATGGGGGACCGGCTCCTTTCTTCGCTGGGCGGAGGTCGCCACGGGGCGCAACTGGGAGTGGTTGCTCCTCGGCCAGGGCTGGCGCTGGCCAGTGGCATCTGAGAGCGCTCAGACCATCGCACAGGGTCTCTCGGGCCTGCTCCAGATTCTAGGCCTCGTCGCCATCATCGGCTCTGCCGGCCGGCTACCGCGGAAGGGGCCAGCGCCGGATGCCCTTTTGGTGCTGTGGGCGCTAGCCGCACCGTTGATCTTTGCGCGATCGAGCACGCCGGTGTACCACCAGTATATGCTCACGGCCCTGCCGGCGACGGCTCTGCTGGCGGGCCGCGCGGCCCACTACGAGGGCAGGCGCTGGCCCGGCCCGGCGGTGGCGGCCCTGGCTATCGCTATCGCGCTGATACAAGGCGGCGCCGCCGTCACCGCGATTCGGGCCAACATCGACGCACTCCAGCCGGGAGGGATGGGCACCCCCCTGGTCTACCCATGCTCGGCAGCCGAGGCTCTCCGCGATGGCCTTCCCGTATACAGCCACGCCCGATCTGACGCCCCCGAGTTCGATGCGGACGCCTCCGCGACCAGCGTGCTCTTTTGGGATTATGACCACCGGATCGTCAACGGGGAAGTGACCTTACTACTCCCGCCCGCGGGAGAGATGGCGCACCTCCTTTTCCTGTTTCCGGATAGCCCCGCGTTGCGCCTGGCGCGTGAGCATGCCCGCGTTCTGCGGGAGCGAGTGTTCCCCAGGCGTGAGGGAGAGCCCCCATATACTGCGCTGGAGGTGGTTGGCGGCCCGCCATCCGGGCTGACCTCCGGCCAAGGGCAGCGGCTCGATAACGGCCTTGAGCTGATCGGCTGGCAGACGTTCCCGGAGGAACAGCGTCTCCGTCTTCTGACCTGCTGGCGGGTGGGTGCGGACTTTGTACCGGGGCGGTACCATCAGTTCAACCATCTCTACGCCTCGGGCGACGATACGCCCAGCGAGGTAGCCGACATCAGCCCTTCCTCCGCGGCGTGGCAGGATGGAAGCCTCTTGCTCTCCTGGGTCACCTTTGAGGCGCCCGCCAGGCCGCAGTATGTGGCGATCGGCATGTACACCTACCCGGAGATGGATCGCGTGACGAGGCAGGGCAAGGAGGGCACCATCCGCCTCGACCTAGTCACTCCATAGCACACAATGGTTGGCTTTCGCGGCGTTTTCGGATAAAGTGAGGCCATAGGTGGTGGTGCCGGCTCCCCGGCATCGGGAGCGAGAAAGACCCATCGCCCGTCATCACCAGCGTGCGATTACGATCAGAGAGGAGCCCCATGAGCAACGACGTTCTGGCCAGGCTACGCGCGGCAAACCCCAATCTGGATATCAGACTCATCAGTGATCCCTCCTTCGAACGGTTCGGCCATTATCTGCCCCAGTATGACGCCTCCGAGATGATCGCCAGGACTGAGGCGATCGTGCCCAAGACAGAGCGCGTCGCGTATGAGACCTCGGTCGCAGCCCTGGAGGAGCCCTGTGAGCTGAACACCACGCTCATCCAGGAAGTGTACGGCGGCATGGACACGCAGATCGGCTGGTGCTATGGCCACAACAGCTCGCTGAACGGCGTGGAATACCACCGCGGCAGCGAGATCAACATCTGCGTCACCGACTGCATCTTCCTGGTCGGCCACGTACAGGATGTCCTGTTCGGCGAAGAGATCCGGTATGATACCGCCAACGTGCGCGCCTTTTACGCGCCCAAGGGAAGTGTCGTCGAGTTTTCCCCCTGGAACCTGCATATGGCGCCCATCCATGTTCGCGAGGGCGAGCAGTTCTGTGCCCTGGTGTATCTCCCGCGCGGGACGAACGAGAGGCTGCCATTCAGCACGCCGCAGGTGGGCGAGAATCGCCTCCTCCGGGCTGTGAACAAGTGGATGATGGGCCATCCTTCGATTGAGCCCATGATTCGCGGCGGCGTCTACCCGGGCCTGGTTGGCGAGAATCCCTTCGTCAAATCAATCTAGTTTTCGAAAGGGTGGCGAGCCCCGCGACAGCCGTTCGCGGGGCTCGTCTGTATAGAGAGTGATGGGTGTTCACATGGCAGATATCCCGGTGGCGGCGCCACCGGAACGCGGCGCCGCGCGCCGGACGATACGATGGGAGCGCGTGCCCCCTCTGATTCTGGGGGTTTTTGCGGTCCTCTGCCTGATTACTTCGCTCTTGAACCCCCTCGGCGAGGGATACGACGAGTGGGCGCACTTTGCCTACATCCGCTATGTCGCCCTTGAGCGACGGCTGCCTGCCTCCGGACAGAGGCTGGTTCCCGAGATCGCCTGGGACGCGACACACCATCCGCCCCTGTACTATGTGCTCGGCGCAGCGGCCACCCGGTGGGTGGACATGTCCGATGACCTGCGGCCGATCGCGAACCCGCACGCCACCGTCGGCCGAGCCCTGAACGCCTACATACACACCCGTGCGGAGGATTTCCCCTTCCGCGGCTCCGTCCTGGCAATGTACGTTGCGCGCTGCGTCTCCACCGCCATGGGCATGCTCACACTCTGGTTCAGCTACCGCGCCTCGCGCATCGTGACGGACGATAACCAGGCCCTTGCGGCAGCCGCCATGGCCACGCTGGCATTCATGCCACAGTTCGTCTTTACGCACAGCATCATCACCAACGATGCCGCCGTCACGATGTTCGCTGCTCTGTCTCTGTGTCTGATGTTGCAGATGGCTCGGCAGCCTTCGCTTCGAGTGGGTGCGGGGCTGTGGCTCGCCATCGCGGGCGCCTTCCTGAGCAAAGCGAACGGTGTGGCTCTCATCCCCGTGGGGGCCCTGGTCACCGCGCGGGCCCTTTGGCTCCTCAGGCATCGCATAGGGCCGCGGCGATTCAGGATGGCGTTGGCCCTCGCGGGGTTGGCGCTCTGTGCAGCGATCGGGGGGCTGTTCCTCTGGGAGCGGGCCAATACCGCTCTTGAGGGCCACCATTCCTCGGTGACGGGCGCCCTTGAGCGCTTTATCCTGCCTGCCTTGCTGGGATCCAGCCGGACGCGCCAGGCCCTTTTCGACTGGAGCCTGCTGCCGCCTGGCCTGACCTACATGTTCCGCACGTTCTGGGCATCCTTTGGCGTCGGGAACGTGCCCGCCGGAGAGCCTTTCTACTGGGCGATGGGCATCGCCATAGGCCTGGCGGGAGCGGGAGCGCTCGTCTCCTGGAGACGACTGCGCCCCCGTTCGCGCTGGCTCGTATTCGTCTGCGTCCTCACAGGACTCGCCCTCTTGGCGCCACCTCTGTTTCTCATCCCGGTGGCCAAGCACGTACACGTCTCTCCGGGCCGGTACGCGATGCCCGCCGCTCCGGTCCTGGCGATCGGGCTGGCCGGAGGACTGTATGGCCTGCTACGTGGCCGGCGACGGATCGTGCTCCCCTGGCTACTGGCCGGTGGTCTCCTGATCTCTGCCGCGACGATGCCGTGGCGATACATCCGTCCCGCCTATGCCCCGGCCCGGCTGTTGGCGCAGGCGGAGCTCGAGGAGATCGCCGTACCGCTGGACGCCCGCTTTGGCCCCGCGATGCAACTCGTCGGGTACGCTATCGCAGATGGAACGCCCCAGCCCGGCGCGGAGACCGAGGTCCTGTTGTACTGGCGCTGCCTCGCCCCCATCAGCGCGGATTTCACCGTGTCCGTGCAGGCGCTGGATGCCAATCGTCGCTTCTACGGAGGGATCGACAACTACCCCGGCCGTGGGAGCTATCCCACATCACAGTGGCAGCCCGGCGAGATCATCGAGGACCGGCACAGATTCGTCCTGGGCTCTGATTTGCCGGCGCCCAACCAGATACAGATCAAGGTCGACGTATATGATCTAGAGAGCGGAGTCTACCTCCCGATCACGGCGCCCGAGGAGATACGGGCGCAGACGGCGGCGGTATTCGGGCGTATCGCGGTTCCACCGGTGCCGAATTCCAGAGCGCGTATCCCTGGCACCCTGCTGGCCAGCTACGGCGGAGCGATCGAACTGCGAGAGATCGCCGGGGTGAGCAGCCTTCGGCCGGGCACGGCCGAGATCACGCTCACCTGGCACTGCCGGGAGGCCCTCGCCGAGGACTATACGGTCTTTGTCCACCTGGTTGATGGCCTGGGGCGAACCATCGCACAGGCCGATGGTCCTCCGGCCGAGGGCCGCTATCCGACGGACCTATGGCGCAGGGGCGATACGGTGACGGATATCCACCGAATTGGGATACCGGCGGACACGCCGTCCGGAACCTACCGCCTGGCGCTGGGCTGGTACCTGCTGGAGACTCAGGGGCGCTTGCCCGCGTCGGATTCTCAAGGTGCGACGCTTGCAGGGGGTCAGCTCGAGGTACCTGTGGCGATCCGCGGCATACAGGCTCCCTAGTCCGCCGCGACTGCATCCACAGGCGGGATGCTCCGAGGGCGCGGCGTATGCACAGAGGCAATCGGATGAGGCGAGCATGACGTCAGAAAGCACTGTGAGGGATCACTCGAGCGGAGTTCGCCTTTTTTGGGGGGGGCGTTACGTGCTCGTGGGCCTCTTTGCCCTGCTCGGGGTTATGTACAGCATTGTGAACCCGATGCTGGAAAGCATGGACGAGCTCGCCCACTATGGGTTCATCGAGCATCTCGCGCAGGGTCACGGGCTGCCCGTCCAGATCGAGGGCGTCAAGACGATCTACGAACAGGAAGGCAGCCAGCCGCCCCTGTACTATGCGCTGGGCGCGCTGATCATCTCCCGCATCGATACGAGCCCTGGAGCGGCGAGCCTGTACCGCAACCCGTACAGCCAGATCGGCGTGAGCGTGGCACAGGAGAACCGCAACATCCTGGTGCACACCGCCGAGGAGAACTGGCCCTGGCGAGGAGTCCCCCTGGCCGTGCACGTCCTGAGAGGCTACTCGATCGTTCTCGGCGCGCTCTCGATCTGCGGAATGCTGCGGCTTGGGCGCCTGCTCTTCCCGGCCCACCCGGCGCTGGCCCTGGGGGGAGCGGCCCTGGCCGCCTTCAACCCCATGTTCCTCTATCTCTCGGCATCCATCAATAACGACAATCTGGTGATCTGCCTGTGCACCTGGGGGCTCGTGCTGGGAGCACAAAGCGTCATGGCGGGACCAACGCGGCTACGCTCGGCAGCCCTGGGTGGCCTGGCCGGCCTGGCCGCCATCACCAAGGTCAGCGGTGCGCTGCTGCTGCCCTTTGCCTTGCTCGCCCTTGCGGTCGCCCACGGGCTGCCGTGGTGGCAGCGGTCCCGCCACCAGCGAGACGGCATCCACATCGATCGTGCCACGCTGATGCGGTGGGCCGGCCACCTGGGCATCGTGATCGCCATCGCCGCAGCCATGGCCGCGTGGTGGTACGGGCGAAACCTGAGCCTCTACGGCGAACTCACCGGTGCGAGCACCATGGCGCAGGTGTTCGGCCGGCGCGAACGGATCGGCACCTTCCTCGAGGTGCTTGGTGAGATCAAAGGCTTCCGGATGAGCTACTGGGGCATCTTTGGGTACTTTAGCGTGCTGTTGGGGCCCGAGTGGCTCTATGCGCTCCCGGAGGCCCTGGCCCTGGCCGGAACGCTCGGGGCTCTACGGTGGGCGCTCTCTCCAGCCGCGCGAGCGCGCTGGGCGGAGGCCCACCCCACGCCCGACCGGTTCTGGGCGGTGGCGCTGCTGCTCGCCACGTGGACAGCCATGCTGCACCTCTCGCTGATGCGATGGACGGCGATGACCTACGCCTCGCAAGCCCGGCTCGTCTTTCCAGCGCTGGGCGCCATGGCCGCCCTGACGGCCTGGGGCCTGTGCAACTGGATTCCGCCGCGGCGATGGCGCGCGCTCCTGGGCACCGTGGGGCTGGTCGCCCTGCTCCTGGCAGCGGTCGTTCCCTGGGCGGTGATCGGGCCGGCTTATGCCCCTCCTCGAGCGATCTCCCTTGAAGACATCCCGGCCTCGGCCGCTCCTTTCGGAACCGTGTACGGCGAGGCCATCGAGCTGACGGCCTACGAGCTCGGATCGAGCGAACTGGCGCCGGGCGAGAGCACAACGGTAACTCTGTACTGGCGCGTGCTGGCGCCCGTGACGGAGGACTATACCGTGTACCTGCACCTGTTTGGCCGCGACGGTGAGCTCATCGCGTGGCGCGATAGCCTGGCCGGCATGGGAGCCAGGCCGACCAGCCTCTGGGTGCCGGGGCAGATCATCGAGGACCGCTACAGGCTCGCCGTGGTCCAGCACGCCGATGCTCCGGTGGCCGCGCGGCTGAACGTCGGGCTATATCGCGGCGCCAATATGACCAACCTGCCCGCACGAGACGGCATGGGCCGGGACGTCCTGCAGCCCACCGTAGCCCTGGTCAAGATCAGCGGCCCCGGTGATCCCACGCCCCCTTCCCAGCCGCTTGATTATGCGCTGGGCGACGGCGTGCTCCTCTTGGGACATGACCTGTCTGGGACCCGCGTTGCCCCGGGTGGCACCCTGACTGTGACGCTGTATTGGCGCTCGGCGCCGTTGGCGGAGGACTATACCGTCTTTGTTCACCTCGTCTCTGCAGATGGCCTCATGGCCGGGCAGGGCGATGGCCCGCCCCTGCAGGGCGAGTACCCCACACGGTACTGGGGGCCCGGCGAGCGGTTGAGAGACGTACACCAACTCGCTGTTGCGCCAGATGCCGCCGAAGGCGAGGCGAGAGTGCTCGTTGGGCTTTACGGCGCCAGCGGCGAGCGCCTGCCCGTAAGGCTCGGAGGCGAAATTGTGGGCGATAGCGCCGAGATCGCCCGGGTCATCATCGCCCCTTGATGCAGGCACGATAGCCTGCCACAGATATTTGGTCGTGAATCTATTTTCCGCAGTAAAACATATTGACAGGGTGCTCCGCTCCAGTACATAATGCGAGCAGCCCTTGCGATAGATGATGCCGATATCCGGGTATTCCGGGAGGAAGGGACGGAGCATGGAGGACACGTCGTTTGAGTTACGCACCGGGAGCGACATTCCGGTCCAGCAGTTGATCACCCTGTACGATTCTGTCGGGTGGAAAGCCTATACGACGTCGCGGCGGCGTCCCGACCTGCCCAAGGCCCTTCAGAACTCGTCCTTCGTGGTATCGGCGTGGTCCGGGGACACACTGGTCGGCCTGGCGCGAGGCCTGTCGGACGATGTATCCGTCGTTTACCTGCAGGACGTCCTGGTCCTGCCGGGCTACCAGTGCCAGGGAATCGGCACTCGCCTCGTCCAGGCGTGCCTGGAACGGTACCGGCATGTGCGGATGTGCGTTCTCCTGGCCGATGACGAGGAGCGATCCGCGCGCTTTTACGAGTCCCTGGGCTTTCAGAACATCCGCAACATCGATGAGACGCCGCTCCAATCCTACATTCGCGTGAGCGGGGTCAAACTCTAGTCCATTGCCGGCCCTGCTTAGGGCGAGGCCACGGGCAGCACCCACATCGGGTTGGGCCCCAGGGGATATCGGCCGATGGCCTCCAGCCGCCCGGAGCGGCGATCCACCCGGTAGGCCGACAGCATCTCCGAGCCCAACCCGGCTGCGTATAGATAGCTTCCGGTCGGGTCGATCCCAAAGGCCCGGGGAGTCGCCTCCGTCTCCTGATGCCCGGCCGGCCTCAGCATCCCGTTCAGCCTGTCCACCTCAAAGATCGCCAGGCTATCGTGCCCCCGATTGGAGACGTAA
>Ga0123333_10006416_pt1 | contig 10350 bp, 9 predicted proteins | sample BioC12SIPDNA_3_FD_89957 | JGI IMG/M metagenome (GOLD analysis project Ga0123333, IMG submission 89957) | Anaerobic biogas reactor microbial communites from Washington, USA - Biogas_R2_B C12 SIP DNA | ecosystem: Engineered > Bioreactor > Anaerobic > Unclassified | place: Washington, USA...
GTTCGCGGTGCGCACCAAGATGCGCCGCGCCGCACAGGTCGTCGATGCCTACGGCGTCGAAGGCGTGCCGGCGATGGCCGTCGCCGGCAAGTACTACACGGCGCCGAGCATGGTCGGTTCGAACGGCGGCGCGCTGCAGGTGATGGACCAGCTGATCGAAATCGAGCGCAAGGCCGCGAAGAAGTAGGTCGATGAACACCGCTCGCGCGCCGCGGATCTTCATCACCGGGGCCTCGAGCGGCATCGGGGCGGCGTTGGCTGCCGAGTACGCGCAGCGTCACCCGCGGGCCACGATCGGCCTGCTCGCCCGCCGCGAGGCGTTGCTCGAAGCCGTTGCGCAGACGCTGGCGCCGGTCGCGACGCTGCGCTATGCCGCCGACGTCACCGATCCCGACGCGCTCGCCGCCGCCGCCCGCCACTTCGTCCGGCACGCCGGCCCGCCCGACGTGGTCGTGGCCAATGCCGGCATCAGCGTCGGCACGCTCACCGGCGAGGCGCACGATGCGCCGGTGTTTCGCCGGATCGTCGAGACCAACCTGATCGCGATGCCGGAGACCTTCGCACCTTTCCTTGCGGCGATGCGCGAGCGCGGCAGCGGCACGCTGGTGGGCATCGCCAGCGTCGCGGGCGTGCGCGGAATGCCCGGTGCCGGCGCGTACAGCGCATCGAAGGCCGCGGCGATCGCCTACCTCGAGAGCCTGCGGCTCGAACTGCGCGGCAGCGGCGTTTCGGTCGTGACGATCGCGCCGGGCTTCGTTCGCACGCCGATGACCGCGCGCAATCGCTATCCGATGCCCTTCCTGGTCGATGCCGACGTGTTCGCGCGCCGTGCCGTCGACGCGATCGCGGCACGCCGCAGCTTCGCCGTGATCCCGTGGCAGATGCGGATCGTGGCCGCGCTGGTCGGCGCGTTGCCGAATCCGGTCTTCGACCGATTGTTCGCGAAGGCGCCGCGCAAGGCGAGGCTCGAGGGCGTGCGCACGGAGAGCGAGCGATGAACGCCGGCAGCCGTCCGCGCATCGTTTCGCTGGTGCCCAGCCTGACCGAGCTGCTCTGCGAGCTCGGCCTGCGCGATTCGCTGGTCGGCCGTACCGGCTTCTGCATCCACCCGCGCGAGTCGCTGCGCACGGTGCCGAAGGTCGGCGGCACGAAAGACGTCTCGATCGAGCGCGTGCGCGAACTGGCGCCCACGCACCTGGTCGTCAACGTCGACGAGAACGAGAAACCGACGGTCGACGCGCTGGCTGAGTTCGTGCCCGAGGTCGTCGTCACGCATCCGATCGCCGTCGACGACAACCGCGCGTTGATCGAGCGCTTCGGCCGGCTGTTCGACTGCGAGCAGGCGGCCGCGCAACTGGTCGAGCGGTTCGACGCGGCGCTGGCGGCGCTGCGCGCGCGCCGCTTCGCACCGCTGCCGGTCGTCTACCTGATCTGGAAGGACCCGTGGATGACCGTGTCGGCGAACACCTTCATCGCGCGAATGCTGGCCGAGGCCGGGATGCAGGTCGTCGCGCCCCGCGGCGCGCGTTATCCGGCGATCGAGATCGACTGGATGCGCGACAGCGGCGCGCGCGCGATCCTGTTGTCGTCGGAACCGTACCGGTTTCGCGACCGCCACGCGGCCGATCTGGCCAGGCAGTTGTCGGCCGACGGCAGCCGCCCGGCCCCGGCCTGCCTGACCATCGACGGCGAAATGACCTCCTGGTACGGCAGTCGCGCGATCGCCGGCTTGCGCTACCTGCTCGAATTCCGGGACCGTATCGATGCGCTGCTGGCCGGTGGCGGCACCGGCGACGCAGCGCCAACGAAGAGGGCAGGCGGATGAGCGGCGGGACTAGCACGAACGCGCGGACGGCGAGCGTCGGAACGAACGCGGGCAGCAGCATGGCCGCGCGCCTCGTCGCAGTGTTCGCTCTGGCAGGGCTGCTGGCCGCCTGCGCGGGCACCGGCGGGTCTTCGGGCAAGCGCGCCGGCGCCGGTGCGAGCCCCGATGCAGGCGCCGGGACGGGAGCGGTGGCGCGCGCTCCTGCGCGCGGCGGCGGATATTACCTCGACGACGGCCCCGGCGATGCGCCGCCACCCGACCTCGACGCCATTCCCGACGCCGTGCCGCGCGCCGAGCCGGTGCGCGAGCGCAATAGCCGCCCGTACACGGTCTTCGGCCGGCAGTACCGGCCGATGGCACGCCTCGAGCCGTATCGCGAGCGCGGCGTCGCGACCTGGTACGGCCGCCGCTACCACGGCAACGCGACGTCCAGCGGCGAGCGCTACGACATGTACGCGATGACCGCCGCCCACCCGACGCTGCCGATTCCGAGCTATGTGCGGGTCACGAACCTGGAGAACCAGCGCAGCGTCGTCGTGCGCGTCAACGATCGCGGCCCGTTCCTGCACGATCGCCTGATCGACCTGTCGTACACGGCGGCCGCGAAACTCGGCTATGTCGACAAGGGCAGCGCCCGCGTCGAGGTCGAGCTGATCACCGAATTCGGAGAACCGCCGGCGACGCCGCTGGCCGAGGGCTCGTCGACCGGGGCGATGCCTTCCGCGGAGCCGGAACGCCTGACGATGACCGAAGAGCCTGCCGTCGACAGCGGCGCTGCGCTCCGGATGGCTCAGGCGGCCGAGCCGGAGTTCGGCGCCGAGCGCTTGCAGGTGTCGACCGAGTTCCGCGGTCCGCAGGGGGCTGCGACGGCGCTCGACACGAGCGCGGGGACCGAGCCAGGGGGCGCGACCCGGGGCATCGCCGGCCTGCACCCGGTTTCGACGTCGGCGCCCGCCACCCGTGCCGCAGGCTCGACATCCCCGGCCTCTCCCGCACCCCCGGCGTTCGCGAAGTCTCCGCCGTCCCCGCCGCTCCCGGACGCCCAGGCAGTCGCGGATGTTCCGGCAGACACGGCAGCGACGACGGCTCCGGCTGCCTCCGGCGCGACGCCGATCCCCTTGCTCGAACGGGGTCACTGGCTGCAACTGGGCGCCTTCGGCTCGGCCGACAACGCCGACGCGGCGCGCGAACGCCTGTCCGGCGAGCTGACCCGGCTCGGTGCGCCGCTCGACGTCGTGACCGAGGGCGGCCTGTTCAAGCTGCAGGCCGGACCCTGGCCCACGCGCGAGGCCGCGCGTGCGGCCGCCGACCGGGTCCGCGAGCAGGCGGGCGTCGACGCGTTCCCGATCCAGCGCTGAACACTGCTCAATCGGGCTCCGGCCGCTCCTCGCCCGAGAGCTCGAGCGCCAGCCGGTAGAGCGCCTGGCGCGGCAGCCCGGTCGCATGGCTGGCGACCCGGGCGGCGCGACTCGGCGGCAATTCCTCGAGCAGGGCCGCGATCAAGCGGCGCGGGTCGGCGCTCGCCGCGTCGGGTCTCTCGGCCGGGGCTTCGTGTCGGGCCTTCGCTTCGTCGGCCGCCCCGGTTCGAGATCCGGTGCCGGCTTCGGCTGCACGTCCCGCCTCGGTTCCGTCGGGCCTGGCGCCGTGCTGCGCGACGACCAGCACATACTCGCCGCGCCGCCGGTTCGCGTCGGCGGCGAGCCAGTCCAGCGCCTCGCCGGCCCGGCAGCGATGCACTTCCTCGAACTTCTTCGTCAGTTCGCGACCGATCGCGATCCAGCGTTCGGCGCCGCATCGTTCGGCGATGGCGCGCAGCGTCGCTTCGATCCGGTGCGGTGCCTCGAACAGCACGAACGGATGCGGCATTCGCGCCAGTGTCGCGAGCCGGTCGTCGCGCGCGCGCGGCCGCGACGGCAGGAAGCCTTCGAAGTGAAACGGGCCTTCGCACAAGCCGCTTGCCGAGACCATCGCGATCGCGGCCGACGGCCCGGGGATCGGCACGACGCGGATGCCGGCGGCCAGTGCCGCCGACACGATCCTCGTGCCCGGGTCGCTGACCGCCGGCGTGCCCGCGTCGCTGACCAGCGCGACGTCCTGGCCCTTGTGCAGCAGTGCGACGATGCCGGCAGCCGATTCGCGCTCGTTGTGCCGGTGCGCGGCAATCGATCGCGCGGGCGAACCGACGCGGTCGAGCAGCACGCGCGTGTTGCGCGTGTCTTCGGCGGCGACCCAGTGAACGTCGCGCAGCACCCGGCTCGACCGTTCGGACAGGTCGGACAGATTACCGATCGGCGTGGCCACTACATATAATGTCCCCGACCCAGCCGCGCGGAGATCCTGGCCCTCGATGTCCTCGTTCATTTCCTGTCCGTCATGGCTAGCCAGTCGCCAGCGCGCCGCCGCAGCCTGCGCCTGATCGCGCAGTCGCTCGCCGCGCTGTCGGGCGGCTCGGCATTCTCCGCGCTCGCGCAGGGCACGGCAAGCCCGTCCGGCTTCGGCACGCCCGCCAGCACCGCACAACGGATCGGCACCGGGCTGGCGCAGATCGCGCTGCTGGTGCCGCCGTCGAACGGCGTCTACCAGCGCGCCGGCGAAGCGCTGATCGAGGGGATGCGTGCGGCACAGGCCCGCGACGACGTCACCGCCGTCGAGGTCATCGAGGTCGGGGAATCCGGGTTCGAGCTGCACCAGCTCTGCGCGACTCTGCGCGAGCGCGGCTTCGCGCTCGCGATCGGCCCGCTCACGCGCAACGCGGTGACCGGCCTGGCCACCGGCGGTCCGCCGGCCTTGCCGGTTCTCGCGTTGAACCAGGCCGACAACATCGCGCTGCCGGGCAACATCATCACCTTCGGCCTGTCGATCGAGAGCGAAGCGGCGCAGGTCGCGGCCTACGCGTTCGCCGACGCGTCGTCGCGCGCGGTCGGCCGGCGGCCGCGCGCAGCGATCGTCCACGATGGTTCGCCGGCCTCGCAGCGCAGCGTCGGCGCTTTCATCGACGCCTGGCACCTGCACGGCGGCGAGTTCTACGAGCCGATCCAGACGTCGAGCGGATCGATCGCGCCGATGCGCGCGCTGCTGCGCCAGGTCGAGGCCGACGTCTATTTCGTCTCGTCGCCGCTCGACACGGCGGCGGCGCTGCGCGAGGCGGTCGCCGATCGCGCGCGGATCTACGGGACCTCGCTGCTGAACTCGGGCGCGATGGGCGGCAGCGGCGACGGCGCCGAGACGCTGCGTTCACCCGAACTCGAGGGGATCCGCATCATCGCGATGCCCTGGCAGGTGCAACGCGACCATCCGGCGGTGCTCGCCTATCCGCGGCCGGCGGCGATGGGCGTCGAACTGCAGAAGCTCTATGCGCTGGGCATCGACGCGTACCGGCTCGGCGTTCAACTGCTTTCGGGCCAGGCACGCCTCGAAGTCGACGGCGTGACCGGACTGCTGCGGCTCGACCTCACCCACGACCCTCGCGTCGAGCGCCTGCCGCTGCTCGCCGAATACCGCGACGGCGTGCTCGTCGCGATCGATCCCTACGGCGGGCCGGGCCGGTGAACCCGCGGCGCTCGCCGACGCAGCGCACCGGCGATGCGGCCGAATCGATCGCGTTCGATTACCTGCTCGCACGAGGGCTGCAGCCGGTCGCACGCAACGTCGCGTCGAAGGTCGGCGAGATCGACCTGATCATGCGCGACGGCGACGAGCTCGTCTTCGTCGAGGTGCGTGCCCGTTCGCGCAGCGATTTCGGCGGTGCCGCCGCCTCGGTCGGGCCGGTCAAGCAACTGCGCCTGCGCCGGGCCGCGCAGCGTTGGCTGACGGGCCGCTACGGCGACCGCTGGCCGGCCTGCCGTTTCGACGTCTGTGCGCTGCAGGGTCGCGAGATCGACTGGATCCGCGGCGCGTTCTGAAGTCTCGCGCCGGTATAATCCGCTGCAATGGATCCGATTCAACGCATTCGCGATCACTTCGAAGACAGTGCTCGCCTGAAGCGCGAGGCTGCGGATCTGCTCGCGGAGCCGATCGCGCGTGCGGTCGAGCTGATCACCACGGCGTTCGCTTCCGACCACAAGCTGCTCGTGTGCGGAAACGGCGGATCGGCCGCCGACGCCCAGCACCTGGCGGCCGAGCTGATCGGCCGCTTCGAGCGCGAGCGCCCGGAGCTCGCGGCGATCGCGCTGACGACCGACACCTCGATCCTCACCGCGGTCGGCAACGACTACGCGTTCGATCAGGTGTTCGCCCGGCAGGTTCGCGGGCTCGGTCGCGACGGCGACGTGCTCGTCGCGATCAGCACCAGCGGGAATTCGCCGAACGTCGTTGCTGCCGCGCAGGCGGCGCGCGAACGCGGCCTGTCGCTGGTCGCGATGACCGGCCGCGGCGGCGGACGGCTGGCCGAGATGATCGGCGATGGCGACGTGCACCTGTGCGTGCCTCACGACCGCACCGCACGGATCCAGGAAGTCCACCTGCTGATCCTCCATTGCCTGTGCGACGGTATCGATGCTTCGCTGATGGGCGACGAGTGATCGCTCGTCTCTTTCCCCAGGAGTCCTGAATGAACGGAAGTGTGCGCTTCGCCGTGGCCGGCGCTCTCATCGTCTCCACGCTGGCCTTGTCGGGCTGCTTCCCGCTGGCCGCGACCGGTGTGGCCGTCGGAACGCTGGCAGCGATGGATCGTCGCACGATCGGTGCCCAGACCGAGGACCAGGAGATCGAGTTGCGTGCGCGCGGTCAACTGAGCCAGGCGATCGAGCAGTCGAGCGGCATCTCGGTCACCAGCTACAACCGCAAGGTGCTGCTGTCCGGACAGGTGGCGTCGACGCAGGACAAGGCGCGCGCCGAGCAGATCGTCGCGGCGCTACCGAACGTGCGCAGCGTGCACAACGAGCTGCAGGTGCTCGGCCGGCCTTCGTTCACGACGACGGCCGCCGATACCTCGATCACGGCTCGCGTCAAGACCGCGCTGATCGAAGCGCCGGACCTGCACGCGAACACGATCAAGGTCGTCACCGAGTCGGGCACGGTCTACCTGATGGGGCTGGTCTCGGAACGCGAGGCCGCCCGTGCCGCGCAGGTCGCGAGCCGCGTCTCCGGCGTGCAGCGGGTCGTCACCGTCTTCGAGCTGATCTCGGAGGAAGAGGCGAGAGCCTCGACGAAGGCCGCGCAGCAGCAATAACGGAACTCGCCCGGGCGCCTTTCGGGCGCTCTCGGGGCGACATTCGGGCGTTCGGCGGCGCTGGTCGGCGCCCCGATGCGGGCTCCGGACGGATGCCGCGCAAGCCCCGACGAGTGGCGCTTCGCCACCCGAAGCGGCATCGGACAATGCCGCACGATGTCTTCCCTCTTTCCTTCGGACCGCGCGCGCGGCGTGGCGACTCGCCTGCTGCTGTTGTTCGGCGCGGCGGTCCTCGCGCTCGGCATCTCTGCCAGCCTGGCGGTCTGGGCCTTGTGGCAACGGCTCGGTCCCGAGATGCCGTGGCCGCCGGCCGTGTTCGCATTCGGAGCCGTGCTGATCGTGCTCGTCGTATTCTGGCGCACGCTGGCCGAACTGCGCCGTCTCGGCACCGGCGGCGCCGGACTCGCGGCGCGGCTCGGGGCACGCACGCTCGACGACACCGATGCGCTGCACCGGCGCCTGCGCGACGTCGCCGAAGAGGTCGCGGTTGCGGCCGGAATCGCAGTGCCGAACCTCTATACGCTCGACGATGCGTCGATCAACGCGGTGGCCGCCGGCGACCGGCCGGCCATCGCCGCCGTGATCGTCACGCGCGGTGCGCTCGAGCGACTCGATCGTGCGCAGTTGCAGGGCGTCGTGGCGACCCGGATCGCTCAGATCGTCGACGGCAGCGCGGCGCTGAACCTCCGGATCGCGGCCGCGCTGTACGGGCTGTCCTGGCTGCGGCTGAACGGGCGGCGACTGGCCCGGCTCGCGTCGGAAACCGACGACGATACCGAGCGCCGACCGCTGCCCGCGCTGCCCGCGCTGGCCGCCCGGCCGCTCGCGGCGCTGATGGCCGTGGCCGGTGCGCTCGGTGCCGCGGCGGCGCGACTGCTGCGCGCCGGCATCGGCCGCGAACGCGTGTTCCGTGCCGATGCGATGGCGTTGCTGCTGACCGGCGACCGGGACTCGCTGGCCAGTGCCCTGCGTCGCGTGACCACCGAACAGGCCCGGCAGTCGGCATCGCGCGCCGCCTCGCGCAGCGCGCCGGACGCCGGATATCTCGAACTGATCGGGCCCTTGCTCCTCGTCGACCCGACCGGCGCTGCCGGGCGCTTCGTCGCGCATCCGTCGATCGGCGAGCGGATCGACAGGATGCGCGGTCGTCGATCGCAGGGCAGCGCGGGGCGTCGGGGGGCCGGCTGGCTGCACGGCCCGTCGAGCCTGCTCGCACGCTGCCGCGTGCCGGCCCGGCGCCTGGCTCCGCGGGCCGGCAACCGAAGAGCACCCGCCGGTGCGACGCCTGCCGAAACTCCGGCCTGGCAATCGGCGGAAGCGCCGGGCTGGGTCGAGACGATGACGATCGCGCTCGAGGACCGGCCGGCAGCGCTGCCGCTGTCGGCGACGCCGGCCATCGCATTGATCTCGCGCCTGCGCACGGCCGCCGTCAGCCGCGACGAGGCCGGTCGCTGGCTCTGCGCGCTGGTCGTCGGTGTCGCGCCGGACGGCCTTCGCGACGAACCCGATCCACGCGTCGCCGCCGCGCTGCGCTGGTTGCTGACCGCCGAAGGAGCCGCGCTGCGCGTCCCGGTGCTCGAACTGATGCTCGCGCGGCTGCGCCGTTGGAGCAGCGCGCACCGGCGCGAGATGCTCGAGCGTTGTCGCCGCGCGCTCGAACGGGACCGGCGCGCCGACTCGGCCGACTGGGTGCTGTACACGCTGGCCCGCCATCGCCTCGGAGCGGCGGCCGGAAGCGCGCGCGCCCGGGCCGCCCCGGCAGGGCGAATGGCGCACGGACGGGCGCTGGGCGCGCTGTTCGCGATGGCCGCGGCCATCGGCGAGGCGTCGCTGCGCACGACGCGCGACACGCTGGCCGAAACCGCGGCCCTGCTCGACGTGCCGCCCCCGGCCGCGACGCCCGACGAGCTCGATACGGCCGAGCTGGCCCGAGCGCTCGACCTGCTGGTATCGCTTCCGGCGGCCGACAAGCCGGTGCTGCTGCGGATGCTGCTGCGAATGGCCCGGACGCCGGGGCACCCCGATTTCGACGCATTCGTCCGGGCGGTCGCCGCGGCGATCGACTGTCCGCTGCCGCGAGCGCAGTGGTAGCCGTGCGCCGCCACAGTCCGATGCCAGCCGCCGGTCGCGCCTTGCGCGGGCGCCGGCACGCGACTGCTGCCAGCCGGTATTGTCGGACGTTCGACAATTTCGAACGCGACGAGGCGAGCGTTCCGATTGCATGCACCTGCACCAAGGGTACGCAGGCTGTGCCTTGACGCCGCCGCAGCCCCGACGCTAGGCTCCTCGGGTTAAGTTGGGTATTCCAGACACGGGCGCCGCTCGGCGAACCCGAAATCCAGGAGGCAATCGATGAAGCGCCGTACGCTCGTCGCGGCCGCGGCAGGTGCCGCTCTGTCCGCAGCAGCATTCCATCTCCCCGCATTCGCACAGGACGCCCCGATCCGGATCGGCGTGCCGACCGCCGTCCAGCTCCAGGTCGGCCGGGATACGCAGGCCGCCGTCGAGATGGCGATCGAGGACATCAACGCAAAGGGCGGCGTCCTCGGGCGCAAGCTGCAGATGGTCGTCGCCGACGAGACCGAGCTTCCCGAGACCGGCATCAACGCGGTCAAGAAACTGACCGCCGAAGACAAGGTCGACGTGCTGATCGGCGGCTACACCAGCGGCGTCACGCTCGCGCAGCTGCCGCACATCTCGCGCGCGAAGACGATCTACCTCGGCGTCGGCGCGGCCTCGCCGGCGATCACGCAGCGCGTGAAGAAGGACTACGACGACTACAAGTACATCTTCCGCGTCGGTCCGATCCATGCCGGCCACCAGGCGCGCCAGCTCACGAGCTTCCTGTCCGATTTCGTCGGCGGCGAACTCGGCTACAAGAAGGTCGCGATCGTCGGCGAGAACGCGAAGTGGGTCCAGGACCTGGTGCCGATCCTGAAGAAGGGTGCGAGTGCGGCCGGCGTCGAAGTGACCTTCACCGAGCTGTTCGACACGAAGACGTCGGACTTCTCGCCGCTGTTCTCGAAGGTCCGCGATTCGGGCGCGCAGTTCCTGACCGTGATCCTGTCGCACGCGTCGAGCGACGTCTTCGCCAAGCAATGGCACGACGCGCGCTTCCCGATGCCCTACGGCGGCATCGACGTCAAGAGCATGGACGGCGACTTCTGCTCGCGGATCGACGGCAAGTCGATCTCGCAGATTTCGGGCAACTTCGCAGTCAGCGCACCGATCACGACGAAGACGGTCGGGTTCTTCGACGCGTTCACGAAGCGCACGCAGCGCCAGCCGGTCTACACCGCCTACTTCGCGCACGATGCCGTGCACGTCTACGCCGAGGCGGTCGCACGTGCCGGCA
>Ga0123333_10006418_pt1 | contig 10348 bp, 7 predicted proteins | sample BioC12SIPDNA_3_FD_89957 | JGI IMG/M metagenome (GOLD analysis project Ga0123333, IMG submission 89957) | Anaerobic biogas reactor microbial communites from Washington, USA - Biogas_R2_B C12 SIP DNA | ecosystem: Engineered > Bioreactor > Anaerobic > Unclassified | place: Washington, USA...
CGACGAGCGAGGCGGGCACCGTGAGCGAGTACGTGATCGTGTTGCCCGGCTCGATGAACATCGCCCCGCCGCCCGAGATCCGCCGCACGACCGTGATCCCGTGCTTCTGGGCACCCTCGGCGTCGACCTCGTTGCGCAGCGACTGGAACGAACCGATCACGACCGCGGGGCTCGCCCACTCCCAGATGCGCAGCGTCGGTCTGCGCTCCCCCGCCCCGACCGCCTCGGCCTGCGCCTGGTCGAGGGCCATGTGCATCGCAGGATCCTGCGGGCCCTCGTGCACGATCTCGAAGGTGTGGTCCTCCCAGCGGGTCGCGTGACCAAGCGCGCGGCGCACCGCGATCGCGACCGCCTCGGCGTCGAAACCCACGAGCACGACCTCGGGCCCGAGCACGCTCTCGACCACCTGGGTCAGCTGGGCGACGCTCGCCGAGTCGGGCATGCCGAGCAGCGCACCGTCGATCGACTCGAGCGCCTCGTCCGGCTCGAGGAAGAAGTCGCCGCTCACCGCGGCGTGCGAGACGCGCCCGTCGGTGACCTCGAGGTCGACCGCCACGAGCTTGCCACCGGGAACCTTGTACTCGCCTCTCATCGCACCAGCGTAGGTCGCGGGTGTGCGGACGGCGCATGCGTGTGGGCGAACTCACGCCCGGGGCGCCGTCGTCGGCGGGAAGTGGGGGGCGGCGTCGTCGGCGGGAAGTGGAGGCGCCGTCGTCGGCGGGAAGTGAGGGGCGCCGTCGTCGGCGAAGAGCATCCCCCGGTCCGCCCTTCGCGCCTACCCTGGACGGATGGCGACCGAACGACCCGAGCACAGCCAGGGCGGCACCTACACCGTCAAGGGCAAGGAGTTCGAGCGGGACACCCGCTACATCACGACCCGCATCACGCGCGACGGCGCAGAGGGCTACCCCGTCGAGCCCGGGCGCTACCGGCTCGTCGCGGCGCGTGCGTGCCCGTGGGCGAACCGCACCGTGATCGTGCGCCGGCTGCTCGGCCTCGAGGACGAGATCTCGCTCGCCCTGCCCGGCCCCACGCACGACAAGCGCTCGTGGACCTTCGACCTCGACCCGGGCGGTCGCGACCCGGTGCTCGGCATCGAGCGGCTCCAAGAGGCGTACTTCAAGCGCTTCCCCGACTACCCGCGCGGCATCACGGTCCCCGCGATCGTCGACGTCCCGAGCGGGGAGGTCGTGACGAACGACTTCGCGCAGATCACCCTCGACTTCTCGACCGAGTGGGTCGAGCACCACCGCCCGGGCGCGCCCGACCTGCTGCCCGAGCAGCACCTCGAGGAGATCTTCGAGGTCAACGACCGGGTCTTCCGGGACGTCAACAACGGGGTGTACCGCTGCGGCTTCGCTGGCTCGCAAGAGGCGTACGACGCGGCCTACGAGCGGCTGTGGACCGCGCTGGACTGGCTCGAGGAACGACTCGCGACGCGTCGCTATCTCGTGGGCGAGACGATCACCGAGGCCGACGTGCGCCTGTTCACGACGCTCGTGCGCTTCGACGCCGTCTACCACGGGCACTTCAAGTGCAACCGCAACAAGCTCACCGAGATGCCCGCGCTGTGGGCCTACGCGCGCGACCTGTTCCAGACGCCCGGCTTCGGCGACACGGTCGACTTCGCGCAGATCAAGGAGCACTACTACGTCGTGCATACCGACATCAACCCGACCCAGGTCGTGCCCCAGGGGCCCGACCTGTCGGGCTGGGTCACGCCGCACGGCCGCGAGGCGCTCGGTGGCCGCCCGTTCGGCGACGGCACCCCGCCGCGCCCCGTGCCCGAGGGCGAACGGGTCGACCCCGCGCACACCCCGCTGCGCTGACCGGGCTGCGCTGGGCGAGGTTGGCTTGCCCCTGAACTCGGTCTAGCTCCCGGGCCCGGTCGACCACGTGGACCGGGTCTGACTCCCGGGCCCGTTCGGCCCCGAGTCTGGTCGGCCACCAGACCCGGACCGACCCCTGCTCGCTCTGAACCCGGTGTGGAACGAAGTGGCGCACGATCGTTCCACCCGGGCCGGTCGTGGGACACATTCGTTCCACACCCGGCCCGGTTCGTTCCACCGCGGTGCGGAACGTTCCACACGAGGGGGGAACGTTCCACGTGACGGGTTGCGGCGTGCCGGGGTGGGGCCCGGGCGGGTGCTTCAGTGCTCGATCTGGGTGAGGTCGCGCACCGCGCCGCGGTCGGCCGAGGTGGCCATCGCGGCATAGGCGCGCAACGCCTGGGAGACCTTGCGCTCGCGCGCCTTCGGGCGGTAGCCGCCACGAGCCTCGAGTGCGGCCCGACGGCGAGCCAGCTCATCCTCGTCGACCTCGAGCCGGATCGAACGGTTCGGGATGTCGATCGAGATCGTGTCGCCGTCCTCGACGAGCGCGATCGTGCCACCCGCGGCCGCCTCGGGCGAGACGTGCCCGATCGACAGCCCCGAGGTGCCGCCCGAGAAGCGCCCGTCCGTCACGAGCGCGCACACCTTGCCCAGGCCCCGCCCCTTGAGGAACGAGGTCGGGTAGAGCATCTCCTGCATGCCGGGCCCACCCCGCGGACCCTCGTAGCGGATGACGACGACGTCGCCCGGCGCGACCTCCTTGCGCAGGATCTTGTCGACCGCCTCCTCCTGCGACTCGCACACCACGGCGGGCCCCGAGAAGGTCCAGATCGAAGGGTCGACGCCCGCGGTCTTGACGACGCAGCCGTCGACCGCGAGGTTGCCGCGCAGGACCGCGAGACCGCCGTCGGCGGAGTACGCGTGCTCGAGGTCGCGGATGCACCCCGCCTCGACGTCGAGGTCGAGCTCGGCCCAACGCTCGGACTGCGAGAACGCCGAGGACGAACGCACCCCGCCCGGCGCGGCATGGAACAGCTCGAGCGCCGCGTCCGACGGCGACCCGCCCCGCACGTCCCACTCCTTGAGCCACGTCTCGAGCGAGGGTGCATGGACCGCGTGCACGTCGGTGCGCAGCAGCCCTGCCCGGTTCAGCTCCCCAAGGATCGCGGGAATCCCGCCCGCGCGGTGCACGTCCTCCATGTAGTACGTGCGACCGTCCGCGACGTTCGGGGCAACCTTCGCAAGGCACGGCACACGGCGCGAGATCTCGTCGATCTCGTCGAGGCCGAAGTCCACCTCCGCCTCGTGCGCCGCCGCGAGCAGGTGCAGGATCGTGTTGGTCGACCCACCCATCGCGACGTCGAGCGCCATCGCGTTCTCGAAGGCCGAGCGGGTCGCGACGTTGCGCGGCAGGACCGAGTCGTCGTCGCCGTCGTAGAAGCGCTTCGTGATCTCGACGACCGTGCGGCCCGCGGCCACGTAGAGCTCACGGCGCGCGGTGTGCGTCGCGAGCACCGAGCCGTTGCCCGGCAGCGACAGGCCGATCGCCTCGGTGAGGCAGTTCATCGAGTTCGCCGTGAACATCCCCGAGCACGAGCCGCACGTGGGGCACGCGGCCTCCTCGATGCGGCGCAGGTCCTCGTCGGAGATGTTCTCGTCGACCGCGTTCGTGATCGCGTCGACGAGGTCGAGCGTGCGCACCGAGCCGTCGACGAGCGTCGCACGACCCGACTCCATCGGTCCGCCCGAGACGAACACCGTGGGGATGTTCAGGCGCAGCGCGGCCATGAGCATCCCGGGGGTGATCTTGTCGCAGTTCGAGATGCAGATGAGCGCGTCGGCGCAGTGTGCCTCGACCATGTACTCGACCGAGTCGGCGATCAGGTCGCGGCTCGGCAGGGAGTAGAGCATCCCGCCGTGGCCCATCGCGATGCCGTCGTCGACCGCGATCGTGTTGAACTCCCGGGGGATGCCGCCCGCGGCCTGGATCGCCTCGGAGACGATGCGCCCCACGGGCTGCAGGTGCGTGTGACCCGGTACGAACTCGGTGAAGGAGTTCGCGACGGCGACGATCGGCTTGCCGAAGTCGCTCCCCGCGACACCGGCCGCGCGCAAGAGCGCTCGCGCCCCCGCCATGTTGCGTCCGTGGGTGACGGTGCGTGATCTCAGCGGTGGCACGGTCCTTCTCCTTCAGCTCTCGCCGACCTCGGGCTCCCGGGGCGCGGCCGTGATCATGCTAGTGCGGGGCTACCGGCGCTCGATGCCCGCTCTCAGCAGCCCGAAGCTCACGGCATCGACGAGCGCCTCCCACGAGGCCTCGATGACGTTCGGGCCGACGCCGACGGTCCGCCACGTCGCCTCGCCCTCGGTGTCCATCGTCTCGACGAGCACGCGCGTCACCGCGTCGGTGCCGTGCTGGGTGTCCATGATGCGCACCTTGAAGTCGATCAGCTCGAAGCGCTCGATCTCCGGGTAGGAGTGCGCGAGCGCCTGACGCATCGCGTGGTCGAGGGCGTTGACCGGTCCGTTCCCCTCACCGGTCGCGACCACGCGGCGACCGCCCGCGGTGAGCTTGACCGTCGCCTCGGCGTCGGCCTCGTGCACCGCGCCCGGCAGGGTCTCGACGATCACACGCCAGCTCTCGACGTCGAAGTAGCTCACGGGGGTGCCGAGCTCGGCGCGCAGGAGCAGCTCGAAGGAGGCGTCCGCGGCGTCGAAGGTGTAGCCCTCGGCCTCGAGCGCCTTGACCTTGTCCGTGACGCGGGTGAGGACCTCGCCCTGACCCGCGAGGTCGAACCCGAGCTCACGGCCCTTGAGCTCGATCGAGGCGCGACCAGCCATGTCGGAGACCAGCATGCGCATGTCGTTGCCCACCCGGACCGGGTCGATGTGCTGGTACAGGTCCGGGTCGACCTTGATCGCCGAGGCGTGGAGCCCCGCCTTGTGTGCGAAGGCGCTCGCGCCGACGTAGGGCTGGCGCGCGAAGGGCGCGATGTTGGTGATCTCCGCGACCGCGTGCGCGATGCGTGTGATCTCCTCGAGGCCGCCGTCGGGCAGGAGCGACATGTCGTGCTTGAGCTCGAGGTTCGCGACGATCGCGAGCAGGTCCGCGTTCCCCGTGCGCTCGCCGTAGCCGTTCACGGTGCCCTGGACGTGCCGGCAGCCCGCCTCGATCGCGGCGAGGGAGTTCGCCACGGCGCAGCCCGAGTCGTTGTGCGCGTGGATCCCGAGCAGAGCGTCCGCGCCGCCCGTGCCCGTCGCCTCGCGCAGCTCAGCGACGATCTCGGTGACCCAGGTGGGGATCATGCCGCCGTTCGTGTCGCACAGAGCGACCACCTCGGCGCCCGCCTCGAAGGCCGCGACCACGGCCGCTGTCGTGTACGCGCGGTCGAAGCGGTAGCCGTCGAAGAAGTGCTCGGCGTCGACGAACACGCGCCGTCCCTGGGCGACGAGGTAGGCGACCGTCTCGCGGATCATCGCGAGGTTCTCCTCGCCGGACGTGCGCAGGGCGCGCTCCGCGTGGCGGATGTCGAACTTCGCCACGAGCGTCACGACCGGCGCCTCGGAGTCGAGCAGCGCACGGACCTGCGGGTCCTCGGAGACCTTGACGCCTGCCTTGCGGGTCGAGCCGAAGGCCGCGAGATCGGCGTGCTTGAGGTCGAGCTCCTTGGCGGCACGCTTGAAGAACTCGGTGTCCTTGGGGATCGCACCGGGCCAGCCACCCTCGATGAAGGTCATGCCGAGCTCGTCGAGCAGGGGGGCGATCGCGAGCTTGTCCGCGACGGACAGGTTCATGCCCTCCTGCTGCGCGCCGTCGCGCAGCGTCGTGTCGTACACGTGGAACGGGGTGGAGCTCACGATGGGTCTTCCTTCGTCGGACGGGCACGCGACGACCACGGCCACCGGGGTGGCTGCCGGCGAGGGGTGGTGCCGACGACGTGGGCGACGCTGTGGTCCTGGCGGGGGTGGTGCCCGGACCAACAAAAAGACCCCCCGGGTACGGGAGGTCTGCGCGCTGGGCTGGTGCCGAGCGCGCTACGCGATAATGAGGGTGAACTGAGTCACGCGCTGATCATGCCACAGCTCGCGCGGAAGACGGAACACCCGACCACCAGACGGTCGGTGTGCACGAGCGGCGCGAGTGTGACGCGGGGACCGGCCACCCCCTGGACACAGCCAGGGCGGACCGACATGGGGTCCATATCATCTTCCGGGCGCTCCGTCCGGATCGCCCGATCCCGTCTCTGGAGGATGTCTCCGTGCGTCTGCACACTCGCATCGTCGGCACCGTCTCGGTCGCTGCCCTCACCCTCGGTCTCGGACTCGCTGCCGCCGCTCCCGCTGCGGCCGGCTCGGGCGAGAAGTCGAGCCAGGGCGTCACCGCGAAGCTCTCGGTCAAGAACGTCAAGAACAAGGCCGGCAAGGTCTCGGTCAAGAAGTGGATCACTCTCAAGGTCACCACGCCTCCCCCGGTCGCCGAGCCGTATGGCGAGAAGCCGGTCACGTGGAGCGCGACGGTCTCGATCACGGGCTCGCCCTCGTGCAGGGGAACCATCTCGGTCCCGAGCGTCCAGGGCTCGAACACCTGGGTCATGCCTCTCGAGCTCGAGGCGAAGAAGGGCACGCGCTTCCTGGCCGGCAAGTACATCGCCTCGGGCGCGTGCAAGGTGACCGCCCAGGTCCGGGCGTACCGCTTCACCTCGGTCGAGGGTGGCTCGATCGACACGACCTTCAAGGTCAAGGCGCGCGGCGCGATCCAGAACAAGACCAAGTCGACGATCAAGGCCTCCTCGAGCAAGGTCAAGAAGGGCTCGAAGGTCAAGCTCTCGGGCAAGGTCCAGTACCAGAAGGCGACACCGAAGGTCTTCTACAAGTTCTCGAACGCGAAGAAGGGCACGAAGCTCGTCCTCGAGCACAAGGCTTCGAAGGCCAAGAAGTGGAAGAAGGTCAAGAACGTCAAGGTCGGCAAGTCCGGCCGGTGGTCGACCTCGACCAAGGTGAAGAGGTCCGGCAGGTACCGGGTGGTCGTCCAGTCGACGAACCACTACCAGAAGTCGACCTCGAAGGCCGTCAAGGTCTCGGTGCGCTGACGACGCGTCTGCTCGACGCTTGCGAAGGCCCAGGAGGACCCCCTCCTGGGCCTTCGCTCTTCGCGCGCAGAGCATCCCCCGATCGGGTGGGATCCTCGCTCGCGGGCCCGCTGACGTGCTGCTCGACAGGCGCCCTTGCGCGAGCGGTGCTCGAATGGACGGACCAGAGTGGGACCCCCGAGACGAGGAGTCGACCATGACGACCGACCCGAACGACCCGACCACTCCCCAGCAACCCGCACCCGGCGAACCGGTGCGCCCGAGCGACCCGCCTCCCCCGGCGCAGCCCGTCGACCCGCCCGCACAACCGGCCCAGCCAGCCCAGCCGGTCCAGCCCGCGCAGCCGGTCCAGCCGCAGCAGCCCGCGCAGGCCGCACCCGCACAGCCCGTCGCTGCCCAGCCCGTCGCAGCCCAGCCCGGGACCCCCGTCCAGCCGACCGAGCCGGTCGCCCCGGGCGAGCAGGTCGAGCCGGTGCGTGACGACCGACCACGCATCGACGCGGGCAGGTACGCGGGGGGCGCGCTCGCCGCGATCGTCGTGAGCGCGCTCGTCGCGTGGGTCCTGCACTTCGTGCTGACCGACCTTGCGGGTCTCACCGTCCTGGGCCCGCCCGACCTGCTCGGGATCGCTGACGACACCGCGGCCGGCGAGCGCAACGCCTACGCGCTCGACACCGCACTCGTCGCGCTGGTCGCTGCGATAGTGCTCGCGCTGCTCGCCGCGGCGCCCCGACCGCGGCTGTTCTTCGGCTGGATCATGGTGCTGCTCGCGATCATCGCGGTCGCGGTGCCCCTCAGTCGGGGTGGCGACATCGGCGAGGGCGTCGCGACCGCGCTGCTCAACCTCGTGATCGTCGCGGCGATCTGGAGCCTCCTCGGAGGCGTCGCCGGCCGGGCGATCCGCCCTGAGCGGCTCACGCCGAACCGCGCCTGACGGCGCGCGATGCCGGGCCCCGCACAGCTGCGCGGGGCCCGGCGTCGTCGTACCGAGCTCAGGGCCGCCGGCAGGCACCGGTTCAGACGAGCCGGTGTTCAGACGAGCCGGTGCATCCAGCCGTAGGTGTCCTCGGCGCGCCCGTACTGGATGTCGGTCAGGCGCTCGCGCAGGGCCATCGTCGTCGCTCCTGCCGAACCGTCACCGATCGTGAGGTCGAAGCCCTCGCCCGCGAGGCGACCGATCGGGGTGAGCACCGCGGCCGTGCCGCACGCGAACACCTCGGCGATGGTGCCGTCCTCGATGCCCGCGCGCAGCTCGGCGAGCGCGATCGGCCGCTCCTCGACCTCACGCCCCTCCTCCGCGAGGAGAGTCAGCACGGAAGAGCGCGTGATGCCCTCGAGGATCGTCCCGGACTGCTCGGGCGTCGCGATGCGCCCGTCGGCCAGCACGACGAAGACGTTCATCCCGCCCAGCTCCTCGAGGTAGGTACCTGTCCTCGCGTCGAGGAAGCACACCTGCTCGCAGCCGTTGTCGTACGCGATCTGCTGGGGCAGCAGGCTCGCGGCGTAGTTCCCCCCGCACTTCGCGGCACCCGTGCCGCCCGGGCCTGCCCGGTGGTACTCGGTCGTGACCCAGATCGAGACGGGCTGCACGCCGCCGCTGAAGTAAGGACCCACGGGCGAGGCGATCACGAGGAACTCGACCTCGCGCGCCGAGCGCACCCCGAGGAAGACCTCCGAGGCATACATGAAGGGCCGCAGGTACAGGCTCGACTCTTCGACCGTGGGGACCCACGCGGCGTCGACTCGGACGAGCGCCTCGATCGCTCCGAGGAAATCGGCGTCGCTCAGCTCGGGCAGCGCGAGCCGGCGTGCCGAGCGCCGGAGCCGGTCCGCGTTCGCCTCGGGGCGGAAGGACCACACCGAGCCGTCCTCGTGCCGGTAGGCCTTGAGCCCCTCGAAGATCTCCTGCCCGTAGTGCAGGACCGCGGTCGCAGGGTCGAGCTGAAGGGGCCCGTAGGGCTCGACCCGTCGGTTCGTCCAGCCCTCCTCGACGTTCCACGAGATGCGGGCCATGTGGTCGGTGAAGCGGATCCCGAACTTGGGCGCGGCGAGCGCTGCCTCGCGCTCGGCGTCCGGGGTCGGGCGGGTCGTGCGGGTGATCGTGAACGTCGCCTCGTCGGCGGTCGTGCTCATCGCGGGGGCCTCTTTCGTGGAAGTCGGTTCGAACGGTACCGGGACCACGGCCGAGGCGGGAGGGCTTCAGCCGGCGACGCGTGCCGCCAGGGCTGACCCGACCTCGGCCGTGCTGCGTACTCGTCCAGCACGCTCTGCGATGTCCGCCGCAACGGCGGCGTGGATCTTCGCGGCGGCCTCGGGCTGACCGAGGTGCTCGAGCAGGAGCGCGACCGAGAGCACGGTCGCGGTCGGGTCCGCCTTGCCCTGGCCAGCGATGTCGGGCGCGGAGCCGTGCACGGGCTCGAACATCGACGGCGCGGTGCGGTCGGGGTTGACGTTGCCCGAGGCTGCGAGGCCGATGCCACCCGTGACGGCGGCGGCGAGGTCGGTGAGGATGTCGCCGAAGAGGTTGTCGGTGACGATGACGTCGAAGCGTGCGGGGTCCGTGACGAGGAAGATCGTCGCGGCATCGACGTGCAGGTAGTCGACCGTGACCTCGGGGAACTCGGCGTTGACGGCCTCGACCGTGCGGCGCCACAGGTGGCCCGCGTGCACGAGGACGTTGTGCTTGTGCACGAGCGTGAGCTTCTTGCGCGGGCGCGCGGCGGCCTGGGCGAAGGCGTAACGCACGACGCGCTCGACCCCGAAGGCGGTGTTGACGCTCACCTCGTTCGCGACCTCGTGCGGGGTGCCGACCCGGATCGCGCCGCCGTTGCCGACGTAGGGGCCCTCGGTGCCCTCGCGCACGACGACGAAGTCGATCTCGCCCGGCTCGGCGAGCGGGGTCGCGACGCCCGGGAAGAGCTTCGAGGGGCGCAGGTTGACGTAGTGGTCGAGCTCGAAGCGCAGGCGCAGCAGGAGGCCGCGCTCGAGGACACCGCTCGGGACGTGCGGGTCGCCGACGGCGCCGAGCAGGATCGCGTCGTGCTCGCGGATCGTCGCGAGGTCCTCGTCGGTGAGGGTCTCGCCCGTGCGGTGCCAGCGTGCGGCGCCGAGGTCGAGCTCGGTCGTCGTGACCTCGAGGTCGGTGCCCGCGAGGGCTGCGTCGAGGACGGCGAGGCCCTGCTCGACCACTTCGGTTCCGATGCCGTCGCCGCGCACGACGGCGAGCTTCACACGCTGAGACATGCGGTGCATCCTACTCCGCGTCCTACATGTCGGACGCCAGGTCTCGGTCTTCGGACAGTTCTCGCGGGGCTCGAGCCGGACCGACGACGGCGCCCCGAGGACACCCCCAGCCACGGACGACGACGGCGCCCCGGGGCGACGCCCGGGAGACGTCGGACGCCCCGACCCTTGCGGGCCGGGGCG
>Ga0123333_10006425_pt1 | contig 10332 bp, 9 predicted proteins | sample BioC12SIPDNA_3_FD_89957 | JGI IMG/M metagenome (GOLD analysis project Ga0123333, IMG submission 89957) | Anaerobic biogas reactor microbial communites from Washington, USA - Biogas_R2_B C12 SIP DNA | ecosystem: Engineered > Bioreactor > Anaerobic > Unclassified | place: Washington, USA...
AGCGGCGCGGCGCTCGCTAAACTGGATGCTCTGATCGCATACAGCCAGGAGTTGGCCCGTGCCGGAGCACTATAAGCGGACCCAGACCATCCTCGACACCATCCTGGACCACAAGGTGAGCGAGGTCGCTGCGCGCCAGCAGCGCGTGCCGCTGCAGCACCTGCGCGACGCGGCTGCCTTCGTGACCCCGCCGCGCGACATGATCGCGGCGCTGCACCGCGACACGGTGGCGCTAATCGCCGAGGTCAAGCACGCGTCGCCCTCCAGGGGCGTGCTGGTCGAGCCGTTCGACGCGGCGCGACTCGGCAAGTCGTACGCGCGCCACGGCGCGGCGGCGATCTCCGTGCTCACCGACGAGAAGTTTTTCCAGGGCCGTCTGGAGGACATGACCGCCGTGCGCAACCTGGTCGATGTGCCCGTGCTGCGCAAGGACTTCGTGATGGACCCCTACCAGGTCTACGAGGGCCGGGCGGCGGGCGCGGACGCGATCCTGCTGATCGTAGCGGCGCTGGAAGACGCCCAACTGCGCGACCTGCACGCCCTGGCCCGCGAGCTGGGCATGGCGGCGCTGGTCGAGGTGCACGATGAGCGCGAGCTGGAGCGCGCCCTGGCGGTCAGCCCGGCGCTCGTGGGCATCAACAACCGGGACCTGACAACGTTCAAGGTCGATCTGAACACGACGCTCCGGCTGGCCCGGCGGGTGCCGGACGGCGTCACGCTGGTCGCCGAGAGCGGCATCCAGTCCCGCGAGGACGTGCGCCGGATGGGCGAAGCCGGGGCGCACGCCGTGCTGGTGGGCGAGGCGCTGGTCCAGTCCGCGGCGATTGGCCGGACGGTGAAAGGCTTTAGCAGCCAGTGGCGGAGGGCGGCACGGTGACTCGCTCCGGACACACCCGCGTCAAGATCTGTGGCGTCACGTCGCTGGATGACGCGCTGGCTTGTGCGCGCGCCGGGGCCGACCTGCTCGGGTTGAACTTCTACCCGCCCAGCCCGCGCTACCTTCCGCTGGAACGCGCGCGTTTTCTCGCGGATGGGCTGCGGGCGGCGCTGGGCGAGGACTGCCCGCTGCTAGTGGGTGTGTTCGTCAACGCCAGCGCGGAACAGATCGCCGGGGTGATGGAAGCCGCCGGGCTGGACCTCGCCCAACTCAGCGGCGACGAGCCGGAGGAGGTATTGGCCGAGCTGGGCGGGCGCGCCATCAAGGCGATCCGCCCCCGCAGCCAGGACGAGGCCACCGATCAGGCGGCGCGCTTTCTCGCCCACGCGCCGCGCACAGCGGACTTCCCCGCGCTGCTGCTGGACGCGTACCACCCGGACCTGTACGGGGGGACCGGCGAGCAGGCCAGCGTCGACGTGGCGCGGGCGGTGATGGCCGCATCCCCGCGCGTGATGCTGGCCGGAGGGCTGACGCCAGAGAACGTGGCGGAACGCGTGCGCGCGATCCGTCCCTGGGGCGTGGATGTCGCCAGCGGGGTTGAAGGCGCACAGCCCGGGCGCAAAGATCCGACGCGGGTCCGGGAGTTCATCGCCGCTGTGCGGGCGGCGGAGGCGTAACCGATGGGATTCACGATCGAACGGCTGCGAGCGTCCGACTGGCCCCAGGTAGCGGCCATCTACGCAGAAGGGATCGCCACCGGCAACGCGACGCTCGAAACCGAGACGCCGCCCTGGGAGAAATGGGACACGGAACACCTGCCAGACTGCCGGCTGGCCGCGCGCGACGGCGAGGCCATTCTCGGCTGGGCCGCGCTTACGCCCGTGTCGAGCCGCTGCGTGTATGGCGGCGTGGCCGAGCTGAGCGTGTACGTCGCGGCCAGGGCGCGCCGCCAGGGCGTGGGTCGGGCTCTGGTCATGGCGATCATCGCCGCGTCGGAGGAGGCTGGACTCTGGACCCTGCAAGGGCACATCCTGCGCGAGAATATGGAGAGTCTGGCGCTGATGGCGGCGTGCGGATTCCGGCAAGTCGGCATTCGTGAGCGGCTCGGCCAACTGCATGGCGTGTGGCGCGATGTGGTCCTGGTCGAGCGGCGAAGTGACAGGGCAGGACAATGATGGGCAATCACAAACGGATGGACGTTCCAGCCAGCGTGCCGGATGCGCGCGGCTATTTCGGGGAATACGGCGGGCGCTTCGTGCCGGAGACGCTGGTCCCGGCGCTGGACGAGCTGACCGAGGCGTTCGAGTCGGCCATGGCCGATCCCGCCTTCCTGGATCGGTTCGCGGACCTGCAGGCGACCTACACCGGCCGCCCCACCCCGGTCACCTACGCGCGGCGGCTGAGCGATCACCTGGGCGGGGCGCGCATCTACCTCAAACGCGAGGACCTGGCCCACACCGGCGCGCACAAGATCAACAACGCGCTGGGCCAGGCGCTGCTCGCCGAGCGGATGGGCAAGCGGCGCATCGTCGCGGAGACGGGCGCCGGACAGCATGGCGTCGCGGCGGCGACCGCCTGCGCGCTGCTCGGCCTGGAATGCCACGTCTACATGGGCAGCGTCGACATGGCCCGCCAGCGCCCAAATGTTTTTCGCATGAAGCTGCTCGGCGCGGAAGTGATCCCGGTGGAGAGCGGCAGCCGCACCCTGAAAGACGCGATCAACGAGGCGATCCGCGACTGGGTGACCAACGTGGGCACCACCCATTACCTGCTCGGCTCGGCGCTGGGGCCCCACCCCTACCCGCTGATGGTGCGCGAGTTTCAGAGCGTGATCGGGATCGAGGCGCGCCAGCAGATGATCGAGCAGGCCGGGAGGCTGCCGGATGCGGTGATCGCCTGCGTGGGCGGCGGCAGCAACGCGATCGGCATCTTCCACGCCTTCCGCGACGACGACCCGATCGACCTGATCGGCGTCGAGGCGGGCGGGCATGGCATCGGCAGCGGCGAGCACGCCGCTCGCTTCGCCGATCCGGCCATCGGGCGGCCCGGCGTGCTGCACGGCACGCGTTCCTACGTGCTTCAGGATGCCGACGGCCAGATCCGCAACACGCACAGCGTGTCCGCCGGGCTGGACTACGCGTCCGTCGGGCCGGAACACGCCTATCTGCGCCAGCTCGAACGCGCCTATTACACCTACGCCACGGACGACGAAGCGCTGGACGCCTTCCAGACGCTGTGCCAGTTGGAGGGCATCATCCCCGCGCTGGAGAGCGCCCACGCCGTCGCCGAGACGATCAAGCGCGCGCCGCGCATGCCGCGCGACTCGATCATCCTGGTCAACCTGTCGGGGCGCGGCGACAAGGATCTCGACACCGTGATCGCCCAACTAGGAGGTGACGCGTGAACCGCACGACAGACACGACGGGACTGGACGCGCTCGCGGCGATGTTCGCCCGGACGAAGGACGCCAGACGTGCGGCGTTTCTGCCCTACTTCCCGATCGGCTTCCCGACCTACGCCGAGTCGCTGGACGCGATCGAAGCGATGGCTGCGGCGGGTGTCGATGGGTTCGAGATCGGCGTGCCGTTCAGCGATCCGCTGGCCGACGGCCCCACCATCCAGGCCGCGACCCAGATCGCGCTGGAGAACGGGGTGACCGTCCAGCGCTGCCTGGATGCCGTGCGCGAGCTGCGGGCGCGCGGGGTGCGCCAGCCGATGCTGCTCATGGGCTATCTCAACCCGCTGCTGGCGTACGGGCCGGAAGCGTTCGCCGCGGCCGCCCGCTCCGCCGGGGCGGATGGGGTAATCGTGCCCGATCTGCCCCCCGACGAATCGGACCTGATCGGCGGCGCCTGCGCAGGGCAGGACCTGGCGCTGGTGGCCTTTCTGGCGCCGACCAGCACCGACCGGCGCATCGCGCTGGCCGCCGAGCGCGCCACCGGGTTCATCTACCTGGTCTCGGTCACCGGCGTGACCGGCGCGCGGTCGGAACTCCCCCCTGGCCTGGAGGATTTCATCGCCCAGGTGCGCGCCCAGACGGACAAGCCGCTCGTGCTGGGGTTTGGCATCAGCCAGCCGGAGCAAGCGCGCCGCATGAATGCGCTGGTGGACGGTTTCATCGTCGGCAGCGCACTGGTCAAAGCCGGCCAGTCTGGGATACACTCGGTCCGCGATCTGGCGACCCGGCTGCGGGCCGCCCTGGACGACTGACGCGCACCGGAGTGAAAAAGCTACCATGATTCGGGGACTGATCTTTGATTTCGATGGGTTGATTCTGGACACCGAGCTGCCTGAATACGAATCCTGGCAGGCGGTGTATGCCGAACACGGCGCCGCGCTCAGCCTGGAAGCGTGGGCGATCTGCGTCGGCACGGCGCCCGAAGCGTTCGACGCCATCGCCGATCTGGAGAAGCAGATCGAGCGTCCGGTGGACCGGGCCGCGGTCCGCCGCCAGCAACGAGCGCTCAGCCTGTCGCTGATCAATGCGCAGCCCATCATGCCCGGCGTGGTCGAACTCCTGGCGGATGCCAGGGCACGCGGCCTGAAGCTGGGCGTGGCGTCGACGTCGGAGCGCGATTGGGTGGCGGGCCACCTGGAGCGGCTGGGTCTGATCGAGTACTTTGACTGCATCCGCTGCGGGGACGAGGTCGAGAACGTCAAGCCCGCGCCTGACCTCTACCTGGCCGCGCTGGACTGCCTGGAGCTACCCCCGAAAGAAGCTGTCGCCTTCGAGGATTCGCCCAACGGCGTGCTGGCAGCGACGCGCGCCGGCGTGTACTGCGTGGCCGTGCCCAACCCGATCACGCGCCAGTTTTCGCTCGACCACGCCAACCGCCTGATTGCCTCGCTCGCCGAGCTGTCGCTGGGCCAACTGCTGGCCGAGCTCAGCAACCACCGGCATTAGCCGCAGAGGAGCGCGCCGTGCGAACCATCCGGTGGGGAATCATAGGGGCTGGCGACGTGACCGAGATCAAGAGCGGCCCCGCGTTTCAACAGGCGCGCCATTCACAACTGGTCGCCGTGATGCGGCGCGACGCCGCGCGGGCCAGGGACTACGCGCAGCGGCACGGTGTCCCCCGCTGGACCGACGACGCGGACGCCCTGATCCACGATCCGGAAGTCGACGCCGTGTACATCGCGACCCCGCCCCACGTCCACATGGCGTATACGCTGCGCGTCGCTCAGGCGGGCAAGCCGGTCTATGTCGAAAAGCCCATGGCGCGCACCTACGACGAATGCCAGGCCATGATCGACGCCTGCCGCGCGGCGGGCGTGCCGCTGTTCGTCGCCTACTACCGGCGCGCATTGCCCCGCTTCCTGAAGATCAAAGCGCTGATCGACGAAGGTGCCATCGGGACGGTGCGCTCGGTGGCGATCGCGCTCCATCAGCCGCCCGCGCCCGCCGAGCTCGATCCGGCCAACCTGCCCTGGCGCGTCGTGCCGGAGATCGCCGGGGGCGGCAAGTTCGTCGATCTGGCGTCGCACATGCTCGACTTCCTCGACTACGTCCTGGGACCGATCCGCCAGGCGCAGGGGTTCGCGTCCAACCAGGCGGGGCTGTATGCCGCTGAAGATATCGTGAGCGGCAGTTTCGTGTTCGACTCGGGCGCTCAGGGTGTGGGCACCTGGTGCTTCAGCAGCGGGCAAGCCCTCGACCGGATCGAGATTGCCGGCACCGAGGGACAGATCGCCTTCGCGTGTTTCGACACATCCCCGATCACCATCACGGCTGGCGGCCAGACCGCCACATACCAAATCGACAACCCACCTCACGTGCAGGGACCGCTGATCCAAATGGTGGTCGATGCTCTGAACGGGTCGGGGGCGTGTCCCAGCACCGGTGAGAGCGCCGCGCGCACCAACTGGGTGATGGACCAGATGCTGGCGGGATATCGGAGCGCGCGGCGTCCCGCGTGACACTGCTGAGGAAAGGCGTCCATTTGGCTAAAATTAACAACAGACAAAGTAATCGAGTCCCGGTATAGTTGGTGCCACACTCGCAACATCCCCGCTGCCGGCAACGATCTCTATTATCTGTTGTTGCGACCTGCTTACTTTTTTGGTATTGTTGTTTCAACTAATGAGCACGCAATCACCCCATTTCGAGATTCCTTTATTTGAGCGTCCTTAGCTGTGTGTTTTCTGCCTGAGAAAGGAGCGATTATCGGGTACCATTTGGGCTTCGCTTTCGTGTTTTTTCGTGCACTTGATACTATGGAGAGTAGAAGGGATTTAACATGACCAAGCAACGTTACACCGCTCTGGCGCTGCTTTTGGTAGCGGCGATGGCCCTGGCCGTCCTGGCCGTGCCCGGTGGCGCCAAAGCCCAGGGTTTCGAGCCGCTTTCGATGGTGGCCGAAAACTGCGACTATGGTGGTGAGTTCAAGTCGATTGAAGCGATCGACGAATACACCGTGAAGTTCACGCTGTGCTATCCGGACCCGGCGTTCCCCTCGAAGGCAGCCTTCTCGGCCTTCGCGATCCACAGCGCTGATTATCTGGAAGCGACCGGTGGCGGTGGCGATCTGGTTGACAAGCCCGTTGGCACCGGCCCCTACATGCTGGAATCGTGGACCCGTGGCGACAATCTGACGCTCAAGCGGTACGATGGCTATTGGGGAACCCCGGCTCTGACCGACACCGTCGTCTTCCGGTGGAACTCCGAGGGCGCGGCCCGTCTGACCGAGCTGCAAGCCGGCACCGTCGATGGCATCGACAACCCCAGCCCCGATGACTACGAGAAGATCCGTGACGACGAAAACCTGATCCTGTACGACCGTCCCGGCACGAACGTCTTCTACATCGGTTTCAACAACTGGTTCGAGCCGGTGAATGATGTCCGCGTGCGCCAGGCTCTGGCGATGGGCATCGACCGCCAGCGCATCGTCGACAACTTCTACCCGGCGGGCTCGATCGTAGCCACGCAGTTCATGCCGCCGGTCATCTTCGGCTATACGCCTGAGGTCGCCTGGTACGACTTCGATCCCGAAGCCGCGCGCGCCCTACTGGCCGAAGCCGGCTATCCGGATGGCTTCGAGATCACGCTGAACTACCGCGATGTGTTCCGCTCGTACTTGCCCGAACCGGGCCGCGTGGCCGAAGACATCCAGGCCCAACTCGCCGAGAATCTGAACGTGACCGTCAATATTGAGGTCATGGAATCCGGCGCGTTCATCGACGCCAGCGACGCCGGCGAACTGGCCTTCTACCTGCTGGGTTGGGGCGCCGACTATCCGGACGCGACCAACTTCCTGGACTATCACTTCGGCCTGGGCGCCTCGGATCAGTTCGGTGATACGTTCGAAAGCATCACCACGCCGCTGCGCGCCGCCGCGCAGATCGCCGACCCGGCTGCGCGCCTTGCCCTCTATGTCGAGGCCAACCAGGCGATCAAGGACAATGTCCCGATGATCCCGGTGGCGCACGGCGCTTCGGCCACCGCCTTCAAGGCAACTGTTGAGGGCGCGCACGCCAGCCCGCTGGGCAACGAAATGTTCCGGGTGATGCAAATTCCGGGCCAGGACACCCTGGTGTGGATGCAGAACGCCGAGCCGATCGGCCTGTACTGCGCTGATGAGACCGACGGCGAATCACTGCGCGCCTGCGAGCAGATCAACGAATCGCTGCTGGCCTTCCAGGTGGGCGGCACGGCAGTCGAGCCCAGCCTGGCCGAAAGCTATGAGGCCAACGAAGACGGTACTGAGTGGACCTTCACGCTGCGCCAGGGCGTCACTTTCCACGACGGGTCGTCGCTTGACGCAAATGACGTCGTGCTGTCCTTCGTGGTTCTGTGGGATGCCTCGCACCCGCTGCACGTGGGTCGCAATGGCAGCTTCGCTTACTTCCCCGGGCTGTTCGGCGCGTTCCTGAACGCTCCTGAGGAATAGTGATGGACTCCGTCTCCTGACGGATACGAGCAGGGGGCACGAAATCAGGTGCCCCCTCATTATTTTGGGGTATACTCAGGGATGCTGTCGCGCCAAATCAAACCAGCAGCCCAGATATTGAGTAAATAAAACAGCACATCCCACAGCAACAATTGAGGCAATCGAGTCAATGGCGAGTTACCTTGCGCGGCGTCTGACATTAGCTATCCCGGTTCTGCTAGGGATTTTGTTTGTCACGTTCTCGCTCACGCGCCTGCTGCCCGGCGATCCGTGCCGGTCGGCCCTGGGCGAAAAGGCGACCGACGAAATCTGCGACGCGTTCAACGAACGGTACGGACTCAACGATCCCATCACGGAGCAGTTTCGCATTTATGTCAGCGATGTGCTGCACGGCAATCTGGGCGACTCGATCAAATTTGGCCGTCCCGTCACCGAGCTGATGGTGGAGCGGCTGCCGGTCACGCTGGAGCTGAGCTTCTTCGCCATGCTGTTTGCCGTCACGGTGGGGATTCCGATGGGGATCATCTCGGCCTATTACCACAACTCATCGGTCGATGTCGGCACGATGATCTGGGCCAACATCGGCGTGTCGATGCCGGTGTTCTGGTTGGGGCTGATGCTGTCCTATGTCTTCGGTGTGGCTCTCAAGGACACACCCTTCTGGCTGCCCCCGACCGGGCGCCTGACGGCGGGCGAATCGATCGAGCCGTTCTATGTGGCCTGGGGCATGAACGTGGACGGGGATGCGCTCACCCTACCCGGCTTCATCGCGAACATCAACACGCTCAACGCGCTGCTGGTCCGCGATTGGGACGGGTTCGTCGACGCGCTCAAGCACATGGTACTGCCCGCCATCGCGGTCGGCACCATCCCGCTGTCGATCATCGCCCGCATGACGCGCTCCAGCCTTCTGGAAGTGCTGGGGCTCAACTACATTCGCACGGCGCGCGCCAAGGGCGTGCGCGAAATTGGGGTAGTGGTCAAACACGGCCTGCGAAACGCGCTGCTCCCGGTGGTGACGATCATCGGGCTGTCGCTCGGCTCGCTGCTGAGCGGCGCCGTCCTGACCGAAACCGTCTTCGGGCTGTCCGGCGTGGGGCGCATTCTGTACGATTCAATCACGGGCCGCGATTACACGGTGGTCCAGGCGTTTACGCTGATCATTGCCGTCTTCTTCGTCTTCATCAACCTCATTGTAGACGCCCTCTATGCCTATCTTGATCCGCGTATTCGACTTGAGTAAGAGCCATCATGGAATCCACCGATCAACCTCCTGAACTCCAATTAGCCGCTGCAGATACGACGATCATTACGCGCCCGCCCAAAGGACTCTGGCGTGAAACGCTCGAACGGCTGCTCCGCAAACCATCGGCGGTGGTCGGCCTGACGATCCTGGGCATTCTGGTCTTCATCGCCATCTTCGCGCCGGTGATTGCGACGCACGACCCGCTGCAGGTGCTGTTGGACGTGCCCGAGGAAGGAATCGGCAAGCGCGACAAACCGTGCATTCACCTGTTCGGCTGCCCGGGTGCGGGCGATCCCTTGCTCGAAGTCACCGCGGCGTCGACCGTTCAATCGGCAGCCCTCAGCGCGACCAACTCGCTGGTCTCGGCCATCAGCGGCAACACGGTCACGATCTGGAACCTCGGCTCCGGCAAGAAGCTGATGGATCTCCAGGCCGATCAACCCATTCTCGCCATCGACTGGAGTCCGAACGATCAGAAAATCCTGGGCGTGACCGAAGACGAGGTGATCGTCTGGGACGTGAACCGGCGTCAGATCGATCGCACCTTCGAAAACACGGAAAGCGCCACGCTGGCGAAATGGAATGCTGACGGGACCCGCTTCCTGACCGCCAGCGCCCGGCGCGTCGATCTGTGGGATACGCTGTCGTGGGGCGTCGTCAGCACGATCGAGCTCGACTCCGACCTGATCGAGGTCGCCTGGAACGGCAACGGCACCCTGGTCATGACCGCGGCCGGGCAGCAGGTCCAGTTGTGGAACGTGTTCACCGGCACGGCGGTCACTGCATTGGAGCACGACAGCCCGGTGACCAGCGCGCGCTTCAACCGCGGCAGCACGCGCATCGCGACTACCGCCGGCACGACGCTGCACATATGGAATGCGTCGAGCTTTGTCGAGGAGCGCGTGATCGAGTACGACCAGCCGCTCGAGCACGCTGGCTGGAGCGACGACCTCTCGCGCGGCGTGGAGCGCGTCATGGCGACCAGCGGCGACATGGGCATGGTGTGGAGTATGCGAACCGGGGAGCTATTGCACGAGTTCGACCACGGCGCCCCGATCGAGCGCATCTCCAGCAGCCCGCTCGCCACCCGCATCTTCACCAAGAGCGAACACCTGATGCAGGTGTGGGATGCCACGAATGGCGAGCACATCCTTTCGCAGGAGACGGATGGCTCCCTGACCAGCGCGGCCTGGCTGACCAACGGCGGCGGCGTCCTGCTCGCTGACGGGGACCAGGTGAACGTCGTCAAGACGTCGGACAAGCAGTACATCATGGGCGTCGATGGCAATGTGCGCGACCAGTTCAGCCGCGTGATCTACGGG
>Ga0123333_10006429_pt1 | contig 10329 bp, 9 predicted proteins | sample BioC12SIPDNA_3_FD_89957 | JGI IMG/M metagenome (GOLD analysis project Ga0123333, IMG submission 89957) | Anaerobic biogas reactor microbial communites from Washington, USA - Biogas_R2_B C12 SIP DNA | ecosystem: Engineered > Bioreactor > Anaerobic > Unclassified | place: Washington, USA...
GCAGGAGATACTGGATGACATACCTCACAGGGAGTGGGTTGCCTGGGAGTGTGGCCTTCGTCTGGTCGGGCACGATGTACCGAGGATATCGGAAGATGGGCAGGCCCTCGTCTTTGCGACCTACTGGACCTTTGAGGACATTCCGCAGACTGATCGTCTCACGGATCACAGGCTTCAGATCAGTGTGGTCGGGTTCCACGGCCTGCTCGCTCAGGCTGATCGCGCGATCGGGCTGGACGAGAGCCAATGGAGGCCCGGCCTGCTGCTCAGGCAATGGCATGTCGTGCCCCTGCACTTTGCACCGGTAGGAGAGGCCATCACCATTGAGTTGGTGCTGGAGCGCGGCGATGATGAGAGTCGGGTCCGGATCCTGGATGATACCGGGTGGCCAATTGGCGATCGCCATGATCTGGGGCCCTGGATCATACCCCGATAGTTGCTTACGGATCGCTCCGACGCTACCCAAAGCGCACCCCGGAAAGGAGAAGACTCCATGAAGATCACGGCCATCCGATGTCGAAACCTCACCGGCTTGCTGGCCAGCGACGGCCCCTTCTGGGAAGAGCGCCTGGGCAGACCTATCGACGTCTATCCGGAATTCCGAGCCGAGGGCGAGCAGCAACTGGAAATGGTGCGAGCGGGGCTCTACCGCACCAGGTCTACCTTCCTGGAGATCGACACGGACTCGGGAGTCACCGGTCTATGGGGCCCTCTGGGCGAGGAGCTGGGTCGACTCATCGTGAGTTCGCTCGCGCACGTGCTGATCGGCAGGGATCCGAGAGCAAACGAGCTCCTGTGGGACCTTGTGTACCGTGCATCCGTACACGGGCGCAAAGGGACGACGGTCATGGCGCTCAGTGCCGTCGATAATGCGCTCTGGGACATTCGAGGCAAGTGGGCAGGCGCTCCGGTGTACCGCCTCCTGGGCGGCGCAACCCGCGAGCAAATCCCCGCTTACGCGAGCATGCTCGGTTACGCGGTAGAGCCAGAGCAGGCAGCTGCCCGTGCCGCCGAGTTCAAGGCGAGGGGATACCGCGCTCAGAAGTGGTTTTTCCGCGCCGTTCCCGCCGACGGGCCCGAAGGCATCCGGCGCAACGTCGCCCTGGTCCGTGCTGTCCGCGAGGCCATCGGTCCTGATGATGAGCTGATGCTGGATTGCTGGATGAGTTGGGACCTGCGCTATGCGCGAACCATGGCCGAGCAGATCGCCGAGTACCACCCTCGCTGGATCGAGGAGCCCACTCTGCCGGACAAATACGATACCTGCGCCGAGATACGTCGGGCTGTCCCATTCCCCGTGGCAAACGGAGAACACGAATACACCCGGTGGGGCTTCCTCAAGCTCCTGCAGGCCGGCGCGCAGGACGTGATCCAGCCGGACGTATCCTGGGCTGGCGGGCTGTCCGAGGCCATCAAGATCGCGGCGCTCGCCTCAGCGTATGACGTTGAGGTGATTCCCCACGGACACCAGACCCACACCAATGCTCACTTTCTCGCATCCCAGCCGCCCGCGCTCTGCCCGTGGCTGGAGTACTTGGACAAATGGAATACCATTCACCAGTTCTTTATCAAGGACAAGTTGGTCCCGGTGAACGGCTTTGTGGTACCCCCGCAGAGCCCTGGAATCGGAATTGAGCTCGATGGTGACGCCATAGAGAGCGAAGAGGTGTTCTCCTGAGAGCCTGAGGCGAGATGGGTGAGGCGGCCGCCTCACCCATCGTCATCTTCGGCGCCCGAGCCCGCAGGGTGCGGATAGATGATCTCCCGGACGTCACCATGAACATCCACGATGATCCGAAAACCATATAGGCGAAGCATGGGGGCCCACTGCGAAGGATCGCTTCTGCGAAGGCTGGCCCCGACGTTGTCGATGGACGCCTCCAGTGCCGCCTTGGTCAAGATGTCGTCGGTCTGCATGGCCTCGAGCAGACCGGCCACGAGTTCATCCCGAATACTCGCCATCTGCTCCTGCATCGCCTGGATCACCGCTTCATCGACATGACGCGCCTCGACATGCCGCAGAAAGCCATGCTCCGGTATGGCATAGTGGGCTACGCCACCGATGGCCGTCACACGGGCTTCGTGACCATCTTCGCTGTATACCAGGCCGGGGAACAGAGCCTGTCTCTGCGCAATATCATCCGAAGCATCAGTAGCCGCTAACTCGGGGCTGTTGCTTGACATCGTCCTGCCTCCTTGAACAACAGCATTATACGGTCGCAGCACACTATGTCAACACGCCGGAGGGCTTCCCTTTGAGCTCTCGCTGCGAGCGCTATAATGAACCGAGGGGTACTGCCATGACAGCGCGTAGAACCCGGATCCGGGACAGGTCACCCAGCGAGGTCATCCTGGGAGAGGACACACTCCGCATACCCGCTGACACCGGGCTATTGGAGGATAGGGACCTTCTCCCTGGCATCCGTCTACTCGCGAGCCATGCGAAGCTGCAGCCCGGCGAACGTGTGCTTGTAGCGCCCTGCGGGGGTGGTCTGTTGACCGCCTGGGCAGCAAAGGTCGCCGCCTCAGGCGAAAGCCGCATTCGCGTAACGGGCATGGATACGAATCTACTCGCCACAAATGCCACGCACGCTCTGCTAGCCGCCAACGCCGTCTCTGATGCAACCGTCCGGGTGGGACTGCCGGACCGGAGCGAACACTCGTTCGACGTCTTCCTCATGCCCCTGCCCAAAGGCCGTGACCTGGCACGAATGTGGCTGCTGCACGGCGCATTGGCGACACGGCCGGGGGGCAGAATCATCATCGCCGGGCCCAACAGCGGCGGCATCCAGAGCTTTGCCCGGGACGCGGCACTCCTGCTGGGAGAGGGAGTTCTGGGTGCCTACAAAGCAGGTAGCCGGGTGTTCGAGTTTCACCTTGGCGCCCGGCCGAGCGAGGACCTACCGGATCTGTTCTGTTCGCCAGGTCTGCGGAGCGGATCCTATCGCACGTATTCCATCCGATTTGCCGGAAGGGATCTGACCGTATGCACGCGACCGGGCGTGTTCTCCCGCGATGGCCTCGATGAGGGTACGCGGTGTCTCATCGACGCCCTCAGCGTTCTGCCAGATGATGATGTCCTGGATCTGGGTTGTGGCGCGGGCGTGATCGGCATGGCATCCGCGATCATGGCGCCTTCCGCTCAGATCACTCTGGTGGACGTCGATGCCCTCGCCATAGAGTGTGCGGCCGAGACGCTCCGGCGCAACGGTATAGATAGGGCGAAGGTTCTGCTCTCAGACGGCTTCTCCGCGACGCGCGGCCGCCGCTACAGCCTGATTCTGACAAACCCACCCTTTCACGCGGGCCATGGCGTCAGCTTGCTTCAGACAGAGCGGTTCATCGGGGAGGCCCACGAACGTCTGCTGCCGGGAGGACGCCTCGTACTCGTCGCCAATCGCTTCCTGCCCTACGCAAGTCTGCTGCAACAGGTGTACGGCTCAGTCGAGGTACTGGCGAGCACCTCGAAGTTCTGCGTATACAGCGCCACGCGAGTACAGGCCTAGGCCCAACGGCACGCTGCCTTTGCCCAGCCACACAGCAGTTCTGCACGCTGATGGAATGCCGGAACACGCTGCGCGTCTCGGTCGGTGGGCCTCTCGCCACCAGAGCAACAAGGGGAACTGGGTCTCTCCTTTGGCTTCCGGCGGCAAGCCATGTGTTGCTCAGAGCGCCGCGGCAGGTCGCTCTCGCGGAGCAACACAGATCGGCGATGAGCCACTCTGTTTGTCGGCGTTGGACGGTGCCGGTATAATGGCGTTCTGCTACATTGACTCCGTTGTGAGCGAGGCGAGCCGTGCTGGGATTGCGCAGGAACAAGATCGAAGACGGTGTTGAGCGAACGCGGCAAAGCGTGTTCGGGCGCATCGCCAACCTATTCCGGACCAACGAGATCACCGAGGAAACCTGGGATGAGCTGGAGATGTTGCTCATCCAGGCGGACGTGGGCATCGCAACCGTCGCGGAGCTCCTGCAGATCGTGCGCGAGAGTTCCGCGGAGCGGGGCTTGCGCCGTCCGGAGGAGGTACGCGATTTGCTCAAGCAGGGGCTGGTTGACCTGCTCCAAGGAAGCCAGCATACGTACCTGGAAGGCGAGCGACTGCTGAACGTGGTCCTGGTAGTGGGCGTCAACGGATCGGGCAAGACCACGAGCATCGCCAAACTGGCGCGATACCACAAGGAACGAGGCGATCGCGTGTTGTTGGCCGCTGCCGACACGTTCCGCGCAGCCGCGATCGATCAGCTCCAGATCTGGGCGCAGCGTGTCGGCGTGGACGTGATCGCGCATCAGCCGGGCGCGGATCCTGGAGCGGTCGTCTATGATGCCATACGCGCCGCCCAGGCGAGATCGGCCAATGTGCTCATCGTGGATACCGCCGGCCGCCTGCACACGCGGCACAATCTGATGCAGGAACTGGCCAAGATCAGCAGCATCGCGCGGAAACAGGTTCACCGAGCTCCACACGAAACACTCCTCGTCCTCGACGCCACAACGGGGCAAAACGCTCTCAACCAAGCCAAGATGTTTGCCGAGACCGCGGGAGTCACGGGCGTGGTGCTGGCCAAGCTGGATAGCTCGGCCAAAGGTGGCATGGTTTTCGCCATAGGCCGCGAGCTTGGGCTCCCCGTCCTGTTCGTGGCCACCGGGGAGCAACCAGATGACTGGGCGCCCTTTGACGCCGTCTCCTTCGTCAATGCCCTGTTTGGCGAAGCCTAGCCTCGCCCTAATACTAGCTGGAGGAACCTCTCAAGATGGACAGCCTCAAGACGCAGTTGGCCGAGATGCGCGCAGAGATCGATAACCTCCGGGGGCGTCTTTGACCTCGCCGAACTGGAAAGTCAGGCGCAATCGCTCCGAGAGCGAGCTACCGAGGAAGGCTTCTGGGACGCTCCCGATGTAGCTCAGGGGGTGATGCAGGAACTGGCCGAGATCGAAGCTTCGCTCTCGTCTTGGCATTCCATGGATCATCAACTGGCCGAGTTGGAGGAACTTGCCGATCTGAGCGCTGAGGACGATACCGAAGGGTGGCAGGAGGGCCTGCAACAGGAAGCGGATCTCCTGAGCCAGCAGCTGGCCGCCAAGCGGCTTGAGGTGATGATGTCCGGCCGCCACGATCGGGCCAGCGCGCTTCTCTCGGTCTATGCCGGTGCAGGCGGCACCGAGTCGCAGGACTGGGCGGAGATGCTGCTCCGTATGTACATACGCTGGGCCGAACGTCGCGGTTTCAAGAGTGAGCTGATCGATCAAACCGACGGAGACGAGGCCGGCATCAAGAATGCCACGGTAGCGATCAGCGGCAAAGGCGTGTTCGGCAACCTCAGGTCAGAGCGCGGTGTACACCGGCTGGTGCGAATCTCGCCCTTTGACAACGCTCATCGTCGCCACACCTCCTTTGCGCTGGTGGAAGTGATCCCCGACGTAGCCAATGAGGTCTCGGTAGAGATCAGCCCGGATGATCTACGCTTTGACTTTTACCGTGCCTCTGGGCACGGAGGCCAGAACGTCCAGAAGAACTCCACGGCCGTCCGTATCACCCACCTCCCCACCGGTATCGTGGTGAGTTGTCAGAACGAACGGTCTCAGGGCCAGAACCGCGAGAGGGCCATGGCCGTGCTCAAGGCCAAGCTATACGATCTGGAGCAGCAAAAGCAGGAGGAAGAGCTCGCCCGCCTTCGTGGAGAGCACGTCACCGCGGGATGGGGCAACCAGATTCGCTCCTACGTGCTGCATCCCTATCGGATGGTCAAGGATCTGAGAACCGACTGGGAGACGGGCAACACAACCGCAGTGCTCGACGGCGATCTGGACGGGCTGATCCAAGCCTACCTGACACACATGGTAGGAAGAGGCTAAAGGCCCACGGCGGAAGGGCTTGATTTGGCCGCGCCGGGACGGTATAATGCCAACGTGTGTCGGAATGATCAATAGACTGCGAGGGCGCTGTTATGATTCGTCCGGACGGCACGATCCATTTTACCGAAGAACTGCTGAACCTGGTCGATCGGTTCCTTGAGGATTACGAGGACATCGAAGGCACGCTCAAGGACGAGTTGGACCGCTCGCTCGTAACAGCCTACGCGCTTTGCGCGATCAACTGCGATCTGGAGCTCCTGAGCGAGTGTCTAGAGAGCCAGCAGATCTTTGGTCACCTGAACCCGCGGAGGGTTCTGGATGAGTGTTCGGACAAGAACCCAGAAACGCGTGCCAGGAGACGTGCCGAAGCGATACGGGCCCTGCAGCAGCGCAGTTGGTACGAGGCAGACAACAACTGACCGTTTCCAGCCGCGGCGTCGCGCAGCGACCGGGGCGCGGAGGATCCTACATCCCTGACATCTGCCTGTAGAGATGAATCAGGTTGTCCATGTGTAGGCGCACGACAGCGCCATCGAGCGGGATCCTCGATAGCCCGCATTCCTCGATATCGATCTCCTGCAGGATCTTGGGCGATTGCCCCTGAGCCACAACGTTTCCCACCTTCTCTGTGATCGCGTCCAGATAGGCGAGATGTCCGTCAGCCACCTCTGCCACCTCGCCCCGTAGCAACACGTCACCATGGCCCTGCACCACAAAATCGGGTTCTGCGTCTCTCACTCTAGCCAGAGACGCCCGGTACTCTTGCATGTTCCCATAAACGATGTGCGGAACCGGCATGACCAGGTCCCCCGCTACCCATACGCGCTCACCGGTCTCAAAGATGCTGATGCCGTCGGCTGTGTGGCCCGGTGTATGCAATAGCTGCAGGTGGCGATGGCCAAGATGCAAGTGCATCTCCCCCATGAACGTGAGATCGGGCAGCCTCAGATCAACCTCAGCCAGCGCCGCATTCTGCTTTCGGGCCCGTGCAAGGCTGGCCTGCCCAAACTGGGCAAGAGTCTGCCGGCACAGTTCGTGCCCCACGATTTCGGCACCTTCAAACACACCGTTACCGTAGACGTGGTCGGCATGATGATGCGTGTTGATCACGTAACGTGTGCGCCCTGGTCCGAGTTCGCCATCCACAAAGGCCCGTACTTGGCGTGCCTCACTCGGGTAAGGCATCGAATCGATGACGAGCGCCCCCTCCTCTGTGAGCATGACCGTGCAGGTCACCTGCGCGTACAAGTCACTGACAAATACGAAGATGTCTTCTGCAACCCTGTCTCTTCTCAACGCCTGCCCCCGTTCGTCTGATGCAGCGGCAGGATACCATCGGCGATGGCCGCTGTCAACAAAAGCAGGCTACCCTGCCAAGTGGCATTGACAAAGCAGCCCAAAGATGCTAGCATCCGTGCCGTACTCAATCGAGATGGCGGAATACTCAATGATACTGGACACAATTCGACGCCTCTATCCCACCCTGACCAAGAGTCAGCGGCAGCTTGCCGACTTTGTGGCACATAGCTACCGTGAGGCTGCTTTCCTCAACGCCTCCCAGATGGCGGAGAGGATGGATCTGAACGAAGCCACCGTAATACGCTTCGCTCAGAGGCTGGGGTTCAGCGGGTATCCGGAGCTTGCAGAGGCGATCCAGGAGATCGTTCAGCAGGAGCTTCAGGTGGCGCCTGGCGGAGCGGACAGTCAGGAGCATCCGGCGCTCGCGCGATTGTGGGCCGAGCTGCAAAACGCAGAGCGTCTCTTTCGCAACCTTTCGCCGGAGCTCTTGCAGCAGGTCGTAGAGATTCTGTCCGGTGCGGATTCCATCTACGTGCTGGGCCAGGGAGCCGCCTATCCGTTTGCTCTGCTGCTGCGTAACGCCCTGCATGCCGCGGGACATCGCGCCTTTCACCTGTCGGTCGACCCTCAGGAGTTGGCGAGTCTGTTGCACGATGCACGTCCCGGCGATGTGTTGGTGGGCCTCTCGGCGGACGACGGACAGAGCGACCTGGTAGCCGGAGCCTTACAACTGGCGCGCAGAATACCGGTGGCCACGGTTGCCATCGCCTGCGACCCGCTCTCGGCCTGCGCACAGGCCGCAGACCACGCGTTGATCTGCCCACAGCCCGAGCGGGCGTCTATGCCACCGATTACGTCGTTCACAGTACTGATCGATGCTATCGCACACGCCCTTGGCGCTCAGGACCCGGCTATGGTTCAGCAGCGTCACGAACTGCTGCGCGATACCCGTGCGGACCTGCTTCTTCGAGCAGGCGATCGCTGAGACGGGCAACGGCGTGGGACAAAGCGAACCCCTGCAGTGCCGTGTACCTCAGAAGTACTATGAACCTTGGACCTGAAGTGGGAGCCACCCGGTGGTTGGACGAGTCCGAACCACACATGGAGAACGGCCCCCTGGACCAAAGCGTTGGCTCAGTACAAAAGAGACATCACGCACACCGCAGGGATTCACTAATAGTCTAGCATAACGCCGGCACGACGCCAAAACGCGCTCTCGATCACCGGCGTCGACCCCTTGTCCTCTGCGATTGGAGCTGGTAACCTCATCTGGCGTGTCAACACGTTTGTGGCGAGGAGGGTAGATGCTGGACGTTCTGGCCGCTGGACATCTCTGTCTCGACATCATCCCCACCATCATCGCGGATTCGGTCGATTCCGGTGCCTTTCTGGCTCCCGGGCGGATCACGGAGGTCGGAGAAGCGGTCATCTCGGGAGGAGGGTCAGTCTCCAACACCGGGCTGGCACTAGGCAAGCTGGGGGCGGCTGTGCGCCTCCTAGGCCGCGTAGGTGATGATCACATCGGAGAACTCACCAGGCGGGTACTGGGAGCCCAAGACCCCGATATCGCGCAACACCTGCGCGTTGCCGCTGGAGAGCCCGCTTCATACACCATCGTGCTCTCACCCCCCGGGATAGACCGCACCTTTCTGACGGCTCCAGGCCCGAACAACTCCTTCGGCCCGGAAGACATCCCTTCGCCTCTTCTCCGTCAAGCCCGCATGCTCCACCTAGGCTACCCTCCCCTCCTCAGCCGTCTGTACCTCGATGGTGGAGAGACCCTTCGAGAAATCTTGGCGAATGCCCATGCCGTCGGCGCCAGCACGTCACTCGATCTCTGTATGCCGGATCCCTCGCGCGCATCGGGTAAGGCGGACTGGCGGGCCATCCTCGCCCGAGCACTGCCGGAAGTGGACGTCTTTGCTCCCAGCGCCGAAGAGTTGCTCTTTATGTTGAGCCGATCGCGCTTTGACCATCTCTGCACCCCCCAGGCGGATGGATTGGTCCTCGATCGCCTGCGCGTCGATGATGTGGTGGCGTTAGCTGATACAGCTCTCGAACTGGGTGCGCAGATCGTGGTGATCAAGGCCGGGCATCGCGGCTTGTATCTTCGCACCGGGTCGCTGACCGACTTATGCGGGCGTGGGCGCCCGGCCGATCTCTCCGCGTGGAAGAATCGAGAGATCTGGGCGCCTGCCTTTCGGGTGCAGGTTGTTGGCACGACGGGCGCCGGTGATGCCACCGTCGGCGGTTTTCTCATGGCTATCCTGAGGGGATTGGCGCCCTCCCGCGCCGCCAACGCTGCCGCCGCTGTCGGAGCGAGCAACTGTGAGGCGGCTGACGCGGTGAGCGGCGTAAGATCCTGGGCCGACACGCTCCTGCGGATGGCGGGAGACTGGGAGCGGCTGGACGCCGCCATCGACGCTAACGGCTGGCGGTGGTGCGAATCAGAGGGGGTATGGATCGGGCCGCGGGATGCCGCGGCCTGATGGTGGAGCCTGGCGAGAGTCGGTCATTGAAGAGAGGGCAGATATGCCTCTGGCGTGGTATCCGTAAGCGCAAAGGTCCACAGTACCGGTAGATCGCCTCCCTGTGGCACAAAGAGAAACTCGCCATTGCGATACGTCCAGGCGCCATCCACCACCAGGCCGCCGGCCTCTGTTCGAGCTTCGGCTCTATGGCGCGCCAAGAGGCTAAGTGACGCTGTATCCAGCACATCCAGCAGACCAGCGCCATCATCCCCCCGGCCAGCACACACCAGGCTACCCTGAACTCGTTCGCAATCCGAGTACCTAGCTCCGCTGGCGTTGGGGAGGCGTTCAACATCCCCGTCGATTGCAGGCCAGCGCAGATACCAGTTGCCATCTTCGCTCACGCCGAGGATCTCTCCCCCTGGAGTGGCCTCAAGCACGGAAACCGACTCGTGAAGGATTAAGCGGCTGCGTTCGGACAGTGCCGCCCCGTCCAGAACGATCACCTGCGTCATCCCACCATCTGCCCGTGAAGAAAACCAAACCCAAAGGTCCTCTCCGGAGGCAAAGAGACCAGCGGCCTGGGTCGTTCCCTGAATAGCCATGGTGGCCTGTTCCTCTGATGCGCTCTCACCGACAGGCTGGCGCCGGACCAACCAGACGCCCTGCACATCGCGCCCCAGGTAATAGAGCGGGGCACCGGCA
>Ga0123333_10006430_pt1 | contig 10329 bp, 10 predicted proteins | sample BioC12SIPDNA_3_FD_89957 | JGI IMG/M metagenome (GOLD analysis project Ga0123333, IMG submission 89957) | Anaerobic biogas reactor microbial communites from Washington, USA - Biogas_R2_B C12 SIP DNA | ecosystem: Engineered > Bioreactor > Anaerobic > Unclassified | place: Washington, USA...
CGCTCATGCAGGACAACCTGCGCGGCATGCAGACGTTCGACCAGCACCTGGTCGAGCTCTACCTGGCGGGGCGCATCACCCTCGAGGACGCGACGTTCATGGCCACCAGTCCGCACGAGTTCAGGCTCATGGTCACGCAGCGTCAGGGCGGCATCGGGCTCGACGAGGAGCGTCAGTTCGACCGTTTGATGCAGCCGCGTGGGCCGCTGGGTTGATCGAACCGGTGGGCCGACGTCGTACACGGTTGAGACCGTGACGGAGGTGCGCGTCAGGTGGGTGCCCGAGGCGACGCTGTTGTGCCTCGAACGGGTCGTGGCGGGAGACGAGATACCGAACGCCATCAGAGATGACAGTGAACGGCTCTACCAGCACATCAGGCAGGCGGGCGCAGGCACACCGAGAGAGATGACCGTCATGTACCACGGCGGAGCGTCACCCGACGGGAGCCGCCGTATGGAGGTCTGCGTCGAGCCTGCACGCCCTGTCGATCCGTTCGAGGGGGCGAGCGTGCGTACCGAACCGGCGCATCGCGAGGCGTACACGCGCCTCCTCAAGTCAGAGGTCAAGATGCCCGACATCATGCACGCGTTCGACGCGGTTAAGGCCTGGATCGAAGCGAACGACATGCGAGTCGTCGGCTCGGCGCGGGAGGTCTACCTCGATGACTGGGACGCGTTGACCCATGACGACGCGGCCTGCGACGTCGTGATCCCCGTCGAGTAACCTTTGACCTGTGTAGCTGCCGCGTCTCGCAGCGGTGAGGCTGCAACTACCACTGGGGAACGGCCGGTCGCCACGGCACCGTGCCGACCTGCGACCCGTACAGGTCGTGGTCGTCAGAAGCGTCGATCCTCACCGTGATGATGTCGCCGATCTTGACGGTGCCGTCGGTCGACGCCGTGACCGTGCCGTCGATGTCGGGAGCGTCGCCCTTGCCGCGACCGACGACGTCGCCCGGCAGGTCCCCGAAGTCGTCGACGATGACCTCGAGCACCGAACCGACCTTGGCAGCGAGCTTCTCGCGGCTGATGCCGGCCTGCACCGTCATGAGGCGCTCCAGGCGCTCGTGCTTCAGTTCCTCGGGCACCAGGCCGGGGAGCGCGTTCGCGTCTGCTTCCGGCACCTCGCTGTAGGTGAAGGCGCCGACGCGGTCGAGGCGGGCGGCGCGCAGGAACTCGAGGAGCTCCTGGAAGTCCTCCTCGGTCTCGCCTGGGAACCCGACGATGAACGTGGACCGCAGGGTGATGTCTGGGCAGATGGCGCGCCACGCCCGGATGGTCTCGAGGTGACTGACCGCGCCGCCCGGTCTGCGCATGGCCTTCAGGACCCGCCGGCTGGCGTGCTGCAGCGGCACGTCGAGGTAGGGGAGCAGCTTGCCATCGGCCATGAGCTCGACCAGCGACGTGACGTGCGGGTACGGGTAGACGTAGTGCAGCCGCAGCCAGGCGCCGAACTCGGCCATCTCGGTGGCCAGGTCCACGAGGTGCGCCCTCACCTGGCGGTCGTCGAACTCGGAGGTCGCGTGGCGCAGGTCGTTGCCGTACGCGCTCGAGTCTTGAGCGATGAGCATGATCTCTTTCGTGCCTGACGCGATCATGCGGCGCGCCTCGTACAGCAGCTCGGCCGCGGGACGCGACGCCTGCAACCCGCGCAGCTTCGGGATGATGCAGAAGCTGCAGCGGTGGTCGCAGCCCTCGGCGATCTTCAGGTACGCGTAGTGCCGCGGCGTGAGGCGCACGGGCGGGACGACGGCAGCGCCGCCCCTGCTCGAGGCGGTGGGGAGCAGGTTGGTGTACGGGCTGCTCTGTAGCGGCAGCGCCGACCTGACGGCAGTCATGACGCCATCGACGTCGGCCTGACCGGTCACCGCCAGCACCTGAGGGTGCCGTTCGAGGATCGTCTCGGGGCGCTCGCCGAGACACCCTGTGACGACCACCTTGCCGTTCTCGCGCAGCGCCTCGCCGATCGCGTCGAGCGACTCCTCGACGGCAGGCGTGATGAAGCCGCAGGTGTTGACGACGACGAGGTCGGCGTCGTCGTAGCCGCCGACGAGGTCGTAGCCGGCTGCGCGCAGTGAGCTGAGGATCCGCTCGCTGTCGACGAGGGCCTTGGGGCAGCCGAGGCTGACGAAGCCGATCCGACCGGTGACCGGTGCTGCGCGCGTCGATGAGGAGTGCGTCGTCGTCTCGGTCGGTGCGGGTGGTCGGTTCATGCCGTCCGAGAGTGTAACAGGGGCCTGAGCCTTCCCGCGAGGTAGAGCGAACCGGCCACCAGCACCAGTCCACCGGGCGGGGTCAGCGCCAGGGCGCGCTCCAGCGCCGCTGCTGGCTCGGGCTCGCGCCAGTGAGGCCCCGTCGTGAACTCGATGATCCCTTCACCCTGCTGTGCTTCGGTCAGCACCACCTCGGTCGCGTGCGCCGCGAGCACCGCGAGGGTCGCGAGGCCCTGCTTGCGGGCGAGGGACCCGAACAGGAGCACGTAGCCTGGCCGCAGTGGCTCGACGAGTCGGGCTGCTGCGGCCGGGTCGTGGGCACCGTCGAGCAGGACGCTCCTGCCTGCCACCGTGAACAGCTCTCCACGGCCGGGTAGCGGGGGAGTGCTGACGCCCGCGACGACAGCGGCTTCGCCGACGCCGAGCAGCCGCAGGCCGGCAGCGGCCAGCCTGGCGTTCGCCTCGCGGGTCGGTGACCACCTGCCGGGGTACGTGGCGGCGGGAGCGGCTGCGAAGAGGGGGTCGTGTGGGGTGTCGACGTGGAGCGGCGCTGACGCTGCATGAGCTGCCGCTCGGACGACCTCGAGCGCCTCGCCCGTCGCGCCGGTGACGACAGGAACTCCCTGTGCGATAGCGCCGGCCTTCTCCGCTGCGATGGCGGCCACGGTGCGCCCGAGGGTCTCGGTGTGGTCGAGGTCCACGTTGGTGATCACCACCACTCTGACGTTGTCAGCGACCGCGGCGCTCGTCGCGTCGGCCGTGCCTCCGACGCCGGCTTCGAGCACGGCGACCTCGACCGAGGCCGCCGCGAACCGTTCGAGCGCCAGCGCGAGGGTCCACTCGAAGAACGCGGGTCGCCTGTTGACGGGCAGGTCATGGAGCGCCCCTCCCGGCGCGAGGGACTCACGGGCGCGGGCGACGAACGACACGACCTCCTCGCGCGTCACGGGCGCTCCGTCGACGGCCACGCGTTCCGTGAACGACTCGACGTGAGGGGAGAGGAACCTGCCGGTGACGTGTCCGGCTGCGCTCAGGCCCGCCGCGAGCATGGCGCTGACGGTGCCCTTGCCGTTGGTGCCCACGACCCGCACCACGGCTCTCGGCACCTCGAGCCCGAGGACCTCGATGACCGTGGCTGCGCGGCGTGGGTCGCGAGGCCCGCCGGCGCGAGTCTGCATGAACAGCCACTCGAGGGCTGCCTGGTAGGCGGTGTCGATGTCGGTGAGAGTAGCCGTACGGGTCAGGCGCGCCTGCGGCGGCGGGGCTTGCGGCGTCCCCTGCGCTTCCTCGAGCCCTTGCCGTCCTGGTTCTGGCGTCTGTCGTCCTCGCCGAACGCTTCGAGGCTCGGTTCGCTCGCGACCTTCACCAGCAGAGCGTCGAGGTGGCCGTCGGCGAGCCGCTGCGTGAGCTTGAGGATGGTGTGGGGGCTCTGGACGTCGACGTACACGACGCTCTGGCCGGGGTGCAGCAGGTAGGCGCGCGCACGCTTCGTGCCGAGCGCTGTCGCGAGCTCGACCTCGCCCGCGTACTGGACGCTGACGTCCTTGCCGAGCATGGCGACGTTGAGGGCGCCGCCCTCACCGAGTCCCCTGATCTCGTTCAGCAGGGACAGCGGGTCCCTGTACGGCAACAGGTACGGGGTCTCCGCGACGTCGCGAGGACCTCGGGAGGCTCGCACCAGCCCGGTGTGCTCGTCGAAGGCGACATCGAACGTGCGGTTCTCAGAGCGCTCCTTCGTCTCCTCGCGGAAGCGCATGCTGTGGTGCGTCTCGCTGCTGCTGCGGCTCGACTGGACGACGCTGAGGGTGCCGAGGCCGCCCTGGAAGTGCGAGGCGCCCTCCATGCGCGTGATCCGCCCCTTGTTCTCGGTCTTGAGCACGTGCGTGCCGACGGGCTTGCCGCGCATGGTGAGGCGGTAGCTGCACACCTCGACGCTCATGCAGGCAATCTACCACGGGCCATAGACGGTGCCGGAGTGCGCAGGGCAGTCAGAACGGCAGGTCGCTGTCCTGAAGTCGGCCGAGCTCCTTCGTGTTCCTGCCCTGCCTGAGGATGTTCCCGAACAGGGACACCAACGACGGGTCGAGCTCGGTCCCGCTGCGCGCCTCGAGCGCCTTCTCGACCTCGCGCAGAGGCATGGCCTGCCCTCGTTCGGAGCTCAGCACGTCGAAGACGTCGGCGACGGCGACGATGCGGGCGAGCAGCGGGATGGCGTCCTTGCGCAGGCCGCTGGGGAAGCCGCTGCCGTCCCAGTTCTCGTGGTGGTGCCTGATGGCTGCTGCCGACGCGTCGAGCAGTTCGGCCGACGCGACCATGTTCGCGCCTCGCTGAGGATGTTCGAGGTCTTCGATGCCGAGGTCGAGGCCGTTGCCGAGCTTGCCGATGTCGTGGAGCATCGCGGCGAAGTACAGGTCGACCAGTTGCTGGCGGGGTATCTCAAGAGCCCGGCCGACGGCGAGGGCGTACGCGGTGACCCGCTCTGCGTGGCCGAGCTGCGCGAAGTCCTGCGCCTCGAACGCTTCTACGAACGCCTTGGTGAACTCGACGAGGCTGAGCTTCGCCCTGCGCAGCTCGAGCGCCTGGCTCTGCGCTTCACCCAGCACCGCTGCCCAGCGGACGAGGACCTTCAGGTCCTCTTCGGAGAAGTTCGGGGTTCCGTGACGGTGGACGACGAGCACGCCGTAGCGGGCGAAGCGCCCCTCGATGGGCGCGACCATGGTCGTCGTCGCCTCGCGCAGCCCCAGCTCGGCGTACTGACCCCTGATCGTCGTGTCGTTGGGCGTGAACATCTCTGCCACGACGTTCGGCACGATGCGGGGGCCCGGCGAGCGCCACGGCCCGTTGGCTGCCTTCGCGTCCAGCAGTCCCGGACCGTAGCCGTACTCCGCGTCGAAGCGGTACCCGTCCGCGTCGTCACCGACGACGATGTACCCGCGGACGTCGCCTGCGAACGTTGCCGCGAGGGTGCTCAGCGCCTCCTCGCCGCGTTCCGTTGGGTGCTGGAGCCGCAGCAGACGCTCGATGGCGGTGAGGGTGTCTGGTGCTGCCGAGCTCTCTGCCGTGTTGAACAGTCGTCTGAACACGATCCCCTTCCCGATCGAGCCGTGCGTCGCACCTTCGAGGATACTCAGGTCCGCGTGCTGGTGGTGAGTAAGCTCGTACACTGGTGCTCATGCTCGACCTCAAGTTCATCCGTGACAACCCCGACGTGGTCCGCAGGGCGATGAGGGCCAAGATGCTGGGTGAGTCCGAGCCGAAGCTCGACCAGCTGCTCATGACGGACGAGGAGCTGCGCATCGTCCGCCGCGACCTCGAGGCACTGCAAGCCGAGCGGAACGCGAGCAGCAAGCTCGTCGGCGAGATGAAGCGCAGAGGCGAGAACGACGCGGCCCTCATGGACCGTCTCGCGGCCGTCTCGGACGACGTGAAGCGGCTCGAGGACAAGGCGCGCAGCCTGCAGCAGCAGCTCGACGGCCTGCTGCTCGAGATCCCGAACCTGCCCCACGAGAGCGTGCCGTACGGGGAGAGCGAGCACGACAACGTGGTCGTCAAGGAGTGGGGTTCGAGGCCGGAGTTCGACTTCACCCCGGTGCCGCACTGGGAGCTGCTCGACAGCAACGGCTGGGTGCTGTTCGACGCGGGGGTGACCCTCACCGGTGCCGGCTTCCCCGTGTTCAAGGGCACAGGCGCGCGCCTGGTGCGAGGCCTTCAGGCGTTCTTCCTCGACAGGGCGACCCGTGCAGGCTTCGAAGAGGTCGTGCCTCCGCTGGTGGTCAACGCGGCTTCGGCGACGGCTACGGGTCAGCTGCCCGACAAGGAAGGGCAGATGTACGAGGTCACTGGCGGTCTGTACCTCGTCCCCACGTCGGAGGTAGCGCTCACCAACCTCCACCGCGACGAGATCCTCGACGACGCCGACCTACCGATCCGCTACTCGGCGTACACGCCGTGCTTCAGGCGCGAGGCAGGCAGTCACGGCGCGAACGTCAGGGGGCTCAACCGCGTCCACCAGTTCGACAAGGTGGAGCTGGTGCAGTTCTGCCACCCCGATGTCAGCTACCAAGCCCTCGAGGAGATGACCAGGCTATCGGAGCAGTTGCTCGAGGAGCTGGAGCTCCCGTACAGGAAGCTGCTGATGTGCACCGGCGACATCGGCTTCACGCAGGCGAAGAAGTACGACCTCGAGGTGTGGTCGGCAGGTCAGGAGCGGTGGCTCGAGGTCTCGAGCATCAGCAACCTCGAAGCGTTCCAGGCGACGCGGCTCAAGACGCGGTTCAGGCCGGGCGGGGTCGGCGGCAAGGGCAAACCAGAGCCGGTGCATACGCTCAACGGCAGCGCCCTCGCGTTCCCCCGCACCATCGCCGCGCTCATCGAGAACGGTCAACGGGCCGACGGCAGCGTGGTGCTGCCTGCTGTCCTGGAACCGTTCGTGGGGACGACGGTGCTCGCCTAGGCGCGACTAGCCTTCGTCGACGGTGCGCGGGACCACGATGAAGCCGTCGGCGGCTTCGGGCGCGAGGTCCAACGCGGCGTCCCTCGCCAGCGACGCTTCGACCACGTCGGCTCGCTCGATCACCGCAGCGACGCGTGGCGCGTCCGGCGCGACCTCGCGCCCGTACTCCTCGACGCCGCTGACATCGACCTGCAACAGGCTGTCCACGAACCCGAGCAGTTCGACGAGGTCGTGCCTGAGCGACTCCCGCTCGGACGGCTCGATCACCAACCGCGTGAGCCTCTCGAGGTGCGCGAGGGCTGCGTCGTCGATGTCGTGGCCGGCTGTCTCGTCCATGGTCACAGCGTACAGCGCCTCAGCGGTAGAGGAGGGACGCGAGTTGGTAGACGACGATCACCACCAGCAGGGCGGGCAGCAGCGACGCGACGCGCAACTGCTTGATGTCGAGCAGCACGAACCCGAGCGCGACGATCATCAGCCCGCCGACCCCGTTCACGAGCAGCACGTTGGGATCCGTCGCGGGGTCAGGGATGAGGTTGGCGAACAGCCCCGCAGCCAGCGACAGCCCGCCCTGGTAGACGACGATCACGATCACCGACGCGAGCACGCCGAACCCGAACGTCGTCGCGAGCGCGAGGCTGGAGAAGAAGTCGAGCGTCGACTTGAGCACGAGGAACGGCGCCTCGCCTGTCAGCCCGTTCTGGATGCTGCCCACCAGGGTGAGCGGCCCGACGCAGAACAGCAGTGAGGCCGCGACGAACCCCTCCGTGAACCGCCCTTGGCCGCGGAACATGCGCTTCAGGCGGCCGCCGAGGCTCTCGAGCCCCTCGCTGATGCGGAGCCATTCGCCCAGCGCACCGCCAAGGGCCAGCGCGATGAGTCCGAGAAGGACCCCTGGCGGCTCGGCCACCTTGGTGAGGTCCATGGCGTTGCTGATCCCGATGAACAACGTCACCAGCCCGATGGCCTGCATGACGACGAGCGTGATGCGTTCCGGGAGCCTGCCTCGCAGCAGGAGCCCGAGCGACCCGCCGATGAGGACGACGACCGCGTTGAGGAGCGTCCCCCACGTCTGGTCGAGGACGTTCATGCCTGCTCGGTCGCCTGGTCTTCGTCGCCGCGCCCGCCGCCACGCAGCACGAGGATGGTCACGAGGACGCCGGCCGCCAGGGGGACCCCGATGAGCCACACCAGCCAGGTACCGAGCGAGGCCGGCCCCGTCGCGGTGGGAGGCAACACGAAGCGCTGCTCGCCGAGCGGGTCGTCCGAGAAGGTGAGCACGAGGTTCGCGACGGCCTCCTCTTGCCTGTACGTGCGGTCCCTGACGCTGACCAGGTACGTGCCCTGCTCGAGTTCGGGAAGGTCGATCCGGTAGGTCCCCGGTGACGTCTCGGGCAGCCGGTCGGTGATGACGAGCGCCTCGCTGTCGGGCTGACTGTTGACGGACGGCGCGTCGGCCGCGTCCGCGAGTTCTCTGAACTCGAGGAACACGACGGCGTCCTCGACCTCGACGAGACCAGGGTCCTCGAGGCGGATCGTCGCGCTCAGGTCGCTACCGTCGCCCGGCGGGTCGGGTGAGATGGTCAACGTGCCGATCACCAGGGTGGCGTGCGCAGCCGCGAACGAGCTCACCGCCAGCAGCAGGCCCGCAAGGATGCCAGCGATGGTCCGTGACCGCATCATGGTGCCGTCGCCTCCTCGAGCATGCGCCACATGACCTCGCGCGGCGCCAGCCCTGACGCGTTGACGGCAGCCGCCAGCTCTCGGCCGACGTACCGGAAGTGCCACGGCTCGTACGCGTAACAGGTGACGTGCTCCTTGCCTGACGGATAGCTCATCACGAACCCGTAGCGCCACGCGTTCTCCGCTACCCATGCGCCCTCCGGGGTCGACGCCCAGTCGTCGACGTCCCACGCCGCCGGCCCGCGCAGCGACCTGAGGTCGACTGCCGTGCCGAGCTGGTGCTCCGAGTGACCGGCTCGTGCGCTGGTGCGGATGGCGTGGTCGTAGCCCTGCAGGTCGACCCAGTACTGGAAGGTCGTCTCCTGGTACGCGAAACTGCGGTACGCGGACTGGATGGCGAGGTCGAAGCCAGCGGCTGCAGCGTCGCTGACGAGAGCGCGCAGGTCGTCGATCACGAGCGCACGCAGGGTGCCGCCGCCGTGGGCCTGTGAGCCTGGCGGGAACGCTGCGCTGGTGGGGACGAGGTCGGGAGGCTCGTAGGTCTCGTCGAGGCGGAACCTGGTGTCGAGGAGCGTCGTGCGCCACTCGTCGTAGCCGGCTGCCGCTGCCTGGTCGTCCGCGACGGTGCACAGAGGGAGCTCGCGAGCGGGCGCAGAGGACGCGGTGCTCGCCGCCGCCGCGTCCGCGGCGCCCGCGCTCGTGGCCGCCGCGCTCCTGGCCGCCGAAAGGGCGGCGCTCGCGCGACTGTCCGGCGCGCCGGCCGGATGCTCTTCGTTCGTCAACTGACGATCGTCACGTTCCGTGATGCCTGCCTCCGTGAGCGTGTCACCCGGGTTCCCGCGGTCGGGCTCCGACCGCATCGCCAGACCGACCAGCATGAGGCTCGCCAGGCACAGTGTCACGAGCAGGACGCGCCTCACGGACGCAACGGTACCATCTGCCCGCGCGGGTTCAGCGCACGGGGCCGTGCGAGGTGGCGATCACAGGGTGGGTCCCAGGACGGTGCCGCGCATCTCCATCGGCTGAGCGAGGATCACGAGTTGCATGGCTGTGAACGCCAGCACGAAGAGCACCAGTGGCCACATGGCGAGGACGCCGCGTCTGCCGAAGTCGCGGTTGGCGATGCGCCACGCGGTCGCTAGCGCGATGGCTGCAGCAGCCGCGCTGATGGTCGCCTGGATGCCGAACAGCCAGCGACTGGGGATGACCTGCGCCAGTCGCCAGCTGGGGTCGACGGCGAAGCCGCGGTACTCGAAGAAGTGCTGGAAGACGGGGACGATCGACAGCGCGCCCGTGAGGAAGTGGAAGGTGTAGTGCGCGCCCCAGAAACCGAAGCCGAGCGCGACGACGACGTACCCCCACCGTTCCAGCGCGCGCCGTGGCCGGGGGGTGGCGCCGCCTGCGGCGTCGGCAGCGAGCATCACGACGAGGGAGGCCGCCATGCCCACGACGCTGATGCCGGCGTAGAGCAGCGTGAGCAGCAGCGCCTCCGAGCGGGTGCCGAGCCAGGTCGCGAGGTTCTCCGCGAAGCCGTAGAACGGCGTGATCATCGCGAGCGCGTTCATCACGCCCCAGAACGTGAGCAGCACGGCCATGACCATGACCGACAGGCGTCCGCGCTTGAGCCATGGCGAGTGCGCCAGTTCGCGGCCGGGGCTGCGTACCGTCAACGCGACGTTGTCGTACGGGCAGGCCCGCACGCAGTTCAGGCACAGCGTGCAGTCCATGTTCGAGGTGATGGTGGGGACGAACAGGACGGTCTCGCAGCCCGGGAACCGTCCGGCGCCGTTCGGGTTCACGATGTTCGCGAGCGGGATGAACGCGGTGTCTGCGCCTGACACCGGCACGGTACCGGAGTGCCGTCCGTGCAGGCACGGCTTCTCCACGCAGCTTCTGCACACGTCGGCGTCGATGGCGGTGATCTGGCTGGGGGAGACACTGGCGAGCGCGAAGTTGAAGTTGCCGAGTGGGCACACGTAGC
>Ga0123333_10006438_pt1 | contig 10320 bp, 7 predicted proteins | sample BioC12SIPDNA_3_FD_89957 | JGI IMG/M metagenome (GOLD analysis project Ga0123333, IMG submission 89957) | Anaerobic biogas reactor microbial communites from Washington, USA - Biogas_R2_B C12 SIP DNA | ecosystem: Engineered > Bioreactor > Anaerobic > Unclassified | place: Washington, USA...
GCCTGGCTAGACCGTCCGTTGACGTCCCCAACCGAGGCTGCTGCAGCTGTGGATAACTTCCTAGAACTGGGGATAACTCTTGTGGCTCTCTCGTTGGGAGCCGAGGGGCTGATGCTGGCTTCGGCTGAGGGACGTGTCTGGGTGCGCCCCCCGGCGGCGCGCGCGCTCAACCCGGTTGGCGCCGGTGACGCGCTCGTAGCGGGCCTGCTTTTTGCTCAGGAGGACGCACGACCTCTCCATGAGGTGGCGCGTTGGGGTGTGGCGTCGGGAACGGCAGCGGCGATGCGTCAAGGGGTCGCCGTGGGCACGCGCGCGGAAGTGGAGGCGCTCTATGCACAGGTGACTCAGGTCCCCTGGCCTGTGGAGGGTTTATGAGCGACGATAGACTGCTCGTGGCTGTGGCCCCGTCGATCCCCCCGTATATGCGGGCCGGCCTGCCACAACTGGATCTCTCACCCGAAGGTATTGCCGCCGAGGTCGTGCGTGCTTGGGATGCCGGAGCGAGTATTGCTCATCTCCACGTCTGGGATGAGTCGGGTCAGCCTACCCAAGAGCTCCGCGCGTTCGAGCAGACCATCCGTCTGATCCGCGAACGCTGCGATATCCTCATCGAGGGCTCGACCGGCGGTTTCAACGATCTTACGCCTGCGGAGCGATCGGTCGCTCTGCAGGCGGATATCGACCTGGCCTCACTCAATCCCGGCTCCGTCAACTACGATGCCGGTGTATACATCAACCCGCCGGACGCGATTGCCTATTGGGCCGAGACGATGTCCCGACGCCATATCAAGCCCGATGTGGCCATCTTCGAGGCCGGCATGATCGCCAACACCCTGGCCCTGGTAGAGGCTGGCTGGCTGGCGCCTCCTTGCTTGTTCGCTTTTGTGCTGGGTCAGCCGGGGGCTCTGCCCGCAATGCCGCGCAACCTCTGCTTTCTCAGCGAGAGCGTGCCGCACGATTCGCTCTGGTCGGCGATCGGGCACAGCGGTCACGATCTGAGGGTAGCGGCAATGGCGATGAGTATGGGGGGACACGTTCGTGCAGGTTTTGAGGACAATCCGTACTATCGGCCAGGCGAGTTCGCTGGCAGCAATGCCCGGCTCATCGAACGGCTGGTGCGGATCGCATACGAGCTGGGGCGTGACATTGCCACCCCTACCGAAGCCCGCGCGCTGCTGCGGTTGGATGCTTCGCGCGACCGCTGAATCAGGCACCGGTCGCGGTCAGGGCAGTCGCTGCCGTTATGGCCCTGGTGATGGCCCGGCTGGGTGCCGGGCGACCAGGGCGAGCCACTCTTCCTGGAGTCGTCGCTCCGTTACCCCCAAGCCCGCGGCTCGTAGAGCTTGTGTAACACCTTCGTCTTGCGCCTCGAGGATGCCGGAGACGACCAGTGCTCCCCCCGTGCGCACACGCGCTGCCAATCCCGCAGCGGCCATTTCGATGATGACTGGCGCCAGAATGTTGGCCACGACCACATCATAGGCGTCTCTGGCCTCAGCCATTGAACCTTGGCACAGGTCGATCTGCGGGGTGAGTCCATTGGCCTGCACGTTTCGCCGCGCAGCGATCACGGCATTGGGGTCGTTGTCGATAGCCAGAACCCTGGCGGCGCCGAGCCTGGCGGCTACCATAGCGAGGATCCCTGTGCCCGTGCCGAGGTCCAGCACCGTGCTGCCCGGCAGGATCAGGTCCTCAAGGGCTGTGACACACAGCTGTGTCGTGGGATGAAGGCCCGTGCCAAAGGCCATACCAGGGTCCATCTCAAGCACGATCTCATCCGCCTCTGGCGTGTAGCTGCGCCACGAGGGCTTTATGACAACGTTGTGCCCCAAATGAAGCACAGGGATCTGCGCCTTCCAGGTGGCTGTCCAGTCCTGATCGGCGATAGAGCGGAAGGTGGGTTCAGGGATCACGGGCCAGATGTGGCTCAGGTGGCTCAGATCCTCCAGGACTTTGCGCTGTCGTGCGGATATCCTTTCGTCGACGGCGAGGTAGGCTTTGACGGTGACGTCCGCGGCATCGCCCATGTCGGCGCTCAATTCGAAGGCGACGCCCTGCGGCGCGTGCCGGCTCAGAACTTCGGCCACGGCCTCGGCCGCCTCGCGGTTGACGCGTACACTAACCTCAAGCCATTCCATAGAGACCACGTGATCTGCTAGAGCCCCAGTGCTTCCTTCACGCGATCGATAAAGCTCTGTTTGTCCTCGATGACTACCTCGGTCCCCAGCGTCTCCGCCATTTCCTGGAAGAGCTCTTGCTGCCTGTCCGTAAGGCGCTTCGGAATCGCTACTTGGGTTACGATTAGCTCATCGCCGCGGCTACCACCGCGAAGCTGTGGTATGCCTAATCCTCGCAAGCGAAAGATCGCGCCGGGTTGGGTTCCCGCGGGGATCGTAATCTGTCGCTCGCCATCCAGCGTGGGTACGGTGACGGTATCGCCCAGCGCGGCCTGCGCTACGTTGATCTTCAGCTCCAGGATAACGTCGTTGTTGCGGCGTTTGAAGTACGCGTGCTCCTTGACCTTGAGTGTGATGTAGAGGTTGCCGGCGGGTCCGTTCAACTCACCCGGCTCGCCCTGGCCGGAGACCCGGATCGTGATGCCATCCTCGACGCCGGCCGGAATCGCGACCTGGATGCGACGGGTGGCATAGACACGCCCCGAACCACGACACTCGTGACAAGGCGTCCTGACGACTTTGCCCGTGCCGCGGCACCGTTGGCAGGTCGTGATGTTGACGAAGGATCCCAGGAGTGTGTGCTGGACCTGCCGGACCTGCCCATTGCCGCCACAGTCCGGGCAGGTTTCGGCCGAAGTACCGGGCTCGGCGCCACTGCCGTTACACACCTGGCAGAACTCCTGGCGCCGGACTTCGACCTCCTTCTCGGTGCCGAAAGCCGCCTCTTCGAAGGCGATCTCGAGGCTTGTACGGAGGTCGTTGCCCCGCCTTGGGCCCGGGCGTCCGGTGCGCCCGAAACCGCCGAAACCACCGAGGTTCCCGAACACCTCGGCGAAGATGTCGAACGGATCGCGCATATCGCCGAAATCGAAGCCGCCGAAGCCTGACATGCCTTCTTTGCCAAAGCGGTCGTACATTGCGCGCTTCTCGGGATCCGAAAGCACCTCGTAGGCCGCATTGACTTCCTTGAACTTCTCCTCAGCGTCGGGCTCTGTGCTGACGTCGGGATGGTACTTGCGGGCCATTTGACGGTACGCTCGCTTGACCTCTTCCGGCGTAGCGTCACGATCCACGCCCAACACGCTGTAGTAATCGTCGCTCATAATGACTCCGTTGAGGCTTGCCCCTTGAGAAGGGCGGCATCAGTTAGAACGTTGCCCAAGGTTACGCGTCCTGGATGTCGCCAGGTTGGGAAGCGTCCTCGGCGCTTTCCGCGGCAGTTGCCGGCTCCGCAGCCACGTCCTCGTCTGCGGGTTCCGGTGTGGGCTCGGGGCGCGCGACGCCCTTGGCGACAACGACCACGGAGGGGCGCAAAACCCGATCCCCGAGCATATACCCGGTCTCGATTTCAGCGACGATCTGCCCCTCCTCGAACCCCTCCACCTCTTGGTAAAGCACAGCGTCATGATACTTGGGATCGAACGGGTCGCCGGCTTGGAGTTGGCTCGGGCGGACGTTTTCCCTGTCCAGGATGGCTCGGAGCTTGCGCTCGATGAGGCGAATACCCTCCAGCCACGCGTCCTTCTCATAGGATTCCGGCACTGCCTCGAAGGCTCGCTTGAAATCGTCGAGCACCGGGAGCAGGCGCGCCAGAATCTGGGCATTGGCTGCGCTCCGCCACTGTGATTGCTCGGCCTCAGTGCGTTTGCGGAAATTGGCGAACGAAGCTTGAGCACGCTGCCAACCGTCCAGATATTCAGCCGCCTTCTTCTCGAGCTCGGCGACTTGAGTCTCGGTCTGGGCGAGCTTGTCTTCGAGAAGCTGCAGTTGTTCCTGGAAATCGGCACGCACTTCAGATGCTTCTTCGTCAACCGTGGTCTCCTGGATCGCATCGGCGGCGGCTTCGTTCGTTGCTCCGCTCTCGACTTTGACGTCAGTGGATTCGGGAGTCTCGGGATTACCTTCAGTCATTGTGGTTTGCCTCCAAACGACTTGCTCTTATCTCGTTCCTCTGTTACGCTTTTCACATCTACCCAAAAGAAGTCCCGTTTTCACGGGACTGTCAGAAATCTCGAGTCGGACCTGATGGAAGATTACGCGACGATGTCTGAATGGGCGTCCGGTTGGTAGATATCGTAGACCAGCTCGCCCAACACGCCCGCGACGAAGCGCACCGCGGAAATCGCTCTCCCGTATTGCATCCGAATCGGCCCAACGACGCCCAAGGCGCCGGTAGCATAATCTGCGATGCCATAGCGCGCCAGGACGAGACTGCACGTCCGTAGCTCGTCCCACCGTCCCTCACCCCCAATCAACACGCGAACGCTCCCTACCCCAACCGAGGGCGTAAGGGTCTCTGCGACGACCGCCTGCAGCACACTGCGTTCTTCCAGGACCCGCACCAGCACCGTTGACGCTTCCTCGGTACCCGTGAACTCGGGGGCTTGGAGCAGCTCTGCGAGGCCATGGTAGTAGAGCTCATCCGATGTGTCGCCTTCCACGTTGTGCATCATCGTCAGCACCAGCTGGCAGATGTTTTGCTCCAACGGTGGAAGTTCCGGAATACGGCTGGCGATTTGATCGGCATCCAGGCCTGCACAGACCTGATTCAAGCGATCTGCGGCTTCACGCAGCGCTCCCTGCGTCATCGGTTCTGACAGAACCAGCATCTGCTGCTCAAGCGTGCCTCCCTCGAGCACCAGGACCAGGAGCACAGCCCGGCCGTGGGTTGCGATCAACTCCAGGTGTTTGAAGAGGGAGCGTGTCGTTCGTGGCGCAGTCAGAATCGCGGCAGCCTGCGATATCCTGGCCAACACAGTGGATGCTAGCGGGAGCCATTCCTCGATATGGTTGCGTGCCTGGTAGAACTGGTGGGCAATCATCCGCTGCTCATTCTGCGGCAGTGTGGCTTCCTCCATCAAGCGTTCTACGAAGTAGCGGAAGCCTTTCTCCGTGGGTACTCGCCCCGCCGACGTGTGTGGCTGCAGGAGCAAGCCCAGATCCTCGAGCCGCGCCATATCGTTGCGCACCGTCGCAGAGCTCACGTCGAGGCGATAACGGTCTACAAGCGTGCGCGATGCTACCGCGCCTGCCGTCTCGACGTGCTCTCGAACAATCAGACGCAATAGGTGTTCTTGTCGGGGTGTGAGGCTCTGCGGATCTGCCATTGACGCGCCGTTTCTCCTTGTGTTAGCACTCGATAATCTAGAGTGCTAACACCCGCTATCAAAATGATACCACGAAGGAAGAGTGTGTCAATACCCCGGTTGTGGATAGAACGTTTGTACCTGTATTGTGGCCAGAACCATGTTATAATATCGGGTCGGAGCGCTAGGTACAGGGGGACGAGAGAGTATATGGCAAACGACAAGCTCATTGTCCGCGGAGCAAGACAGCATAACCTCAAGAATATCAACGTTGATATTCCCAAGAACCAGCTCGTTGTGATCACCGGGCTGTCTGGGTCGGGGAAGTCCTCGCTCGCTTTTGATACGATCTTCGCCGAAGGGCAGCGCCGGTACATCGAGTCGCTGAGTGCCTACGCGCGACAGTTCCTTGGTCAGATGAACAAACCCGATGTTGAACTGATTGAGGGGCTCAGTCCGGCCATTGCCATCGATCAGAAGGGTGTCTCTCACAATCCCCGCTCCACCGTCGGTACCGTGACGGAGATCTACGACTACTTGCGTCTCATCTACGCCCGAATTGGCATCCCTCATTGCCCTCAATGTGGCCGGCCTGTGACACAGCAGAGCGCACAGGAGATCGTGGACGCCGTCTTGGCGATGCCTGCAGGCACCCGGCTCCAAGTTCTGGCGCCGCTGATCCGGGGCCGAAAGGGACACCACCGGCCCATCCTGGAAGAGGCGCGCAAACTGGGCTTCGTTCGTGTACGCGTGGACGGCCAGGTCTATGAACTCGAAGAAGTGCCGGAGCTGGACCGTTACAAGCTACACGATATCGAAGCCGTCGTTGACCGCCTGGTTATTCCCGACCCGGTCTCTGATTCTCAGGATGCACACCGCGATTTTACCAGTCGCGTCACGGACTCTGTGGAAACCTCGCTGCGTCTGGGCGATGGCATCGTCATCGTCGACATCGTGCGCTCGCCCGACGGGAACCAGCAACCCGAGGGCGATGTGCTCTTCTCCGAGAGGCTTTCGTGCCCGGTGTGCGGCATCAGCATTCCAGAGATCGAGCCGCGGAGTTTTTCGTTCAACAACCCCCACGGTGCATGCCCGGTCTGCGAGGGGCTCGGGTACAAGCTGGAGCTCGACCCGGATCTCATCGTGCCCAACAAGAACAACTCTCTCAAGGACGGTGCGATCGCTTATGGCATGTCTGACGATCGCGACAGTACGTCGTGGCAGATCCTGGAGAGCGTGGCGCAGCACTATGGCATTGCGACGGACCGTCCATGGAAGGACCTGACGGATGCTCAACAGCGGATCCTGTTGTATGGCACCGGACGAGAGCGCGTTCCTATCTCCTATGAGACCAGTCGAGGCTTCTGGTCGGGCGCGCGGCGGTTCGAGGGGGTGATCCCCAATCTGCAACGTCGCTATGACGAGACCTCGTCCGACTTCATTCGAGCCAGGATCGAGGAGGTGATGAGCCGGACGCCCTGCAAGGCCTGCCGAGGCACCCGCCTCAATGATGTCGCGCGGGCGGTCACCGTCGCCGAAAAGCCCATCGATGAACTCGCGCGCTGGCCGGTGACCCGCCTCCAGGCGTGGATCGACCTCCTGGTCGAGACCGCGGAATCCCCTTCGGCATCGGCCTCTCCCCTGCTGACGCCCAAGGAGTACGCGATTTCCGAGCGGGCGCTGAAGGAGATCCGCAACCGGCTGACTTTCCTGGTCGACGTGGGCCTCGATTACCTGAGCATGGACCGCGGCGCGAGCACCCTTTCCGGCGGTGAAGCACAGCGCATACGGTTGGCAACCCAGGTCGGGTCCCGGCTGACGGGCGTACTCTATGTACTGGACGAACCCAGTATCGGACTGCACCAGCGGGATACCGCGCGCTTGATCCGAACGCTTAAGGAGATGCGTGATCTGGGCAACACCGTGCTCGTCGTCGAGCACGATGAAGAGACGATTCGGTCGGCTGACTGGATCGTCGATCTTGGTCCGGGCGCGGGAGAGCACGGAGGCGAGCTCGTTGCCGAAGGCCCCCTCGATGTGATCCTGGCTCACCCAACGTCCCATACAGGTGCGTATCTCTCAGGACGTAAGTCGATCCCTGTTCCGGCGCATCGGCGGCGCGGAAATGGCAAGGCGGTTGTGATCCGCGGCGCTCGGGAACATAACCTCAAGAATATCGATGTTCGCCTGCCGCTCGGGTTGTTCGTTTGTGTCACCGGCGTTTCGGGATCCGGAAAGAGTTCGTTGATGGTCGAGACGCTCTACCAGCGACTGGCCCAGCTGCTCAACGGATCTCGGGAACCTGCCGGTGAGTGTGACGCGATCGAGGGGTACGAGCACATCGACAAGGTGATCAACATCGATCAGTCCCCGATTGGGCGGACGCCGCGCTCGAATCCGGCAACCTACACGGGTCTCTTTGGACCGATTCGCGACCTTTTCGCTAAGCTGCCTGAATCCCGGATTCGGGGATACCAACGCGGGCGGTTCTCGTTTAACGTGAAGGGCGGCCGATGTGAGGCCTGTGGTGGCCAAGGTGAGCTGCGCATCGAGATGCAGTTTCTTCCGGAGGTCTATGTCCCTTGTGACGTGTGTCACGGTACCCGATATAACCGTGAGACGCTGCAGGTGCGCTACAAGAACCTGAACATCGCCGAGGTGCTCGAGCTGACCGTCACCGAGGCATTGGAGTTCTTCGCTTCCGTGCCCGCGCTCACCAGTCGTCTGCAGACCCTCTATGATGTCGGGCTGGGATATATCAGGCTGGGTCAGCCGGCCCCGACGCTATCGGGCGGCGAAGCGCAGCGGGTAAAGCTGGCACGGGAGCTTTCCAAGCGTGCGACGGGGCGGACGCTCTACTTGCTTGACGAGCCTACCGTTGGTCTCCACGCAGCGGATGTGGACAAGCTCATTGAGGTGCTCCAGCGGCTCGCGGATACAGGCAACACCGTCGTCGTGATCGAGCATAACCCCGACGTGATCAAAGTATCCGATTGGATCATCGACTTGGGTCCGGAAGGCGGCGACGCGGGCGGGGAGCTGATCGTCGAGGGACCTCCTGAAGAAGTGGCACAGTGCACCCGTTCCTATACGGGACAGTATCTCAAGGCATGGCTCAAGGATGAGCCGGTTGAGACTCAGGCCCTGTGAGCACAAATGAGAGGCGCCGTTCCAAGATGGCGCCTCTCATCACCGCAGGTCTAGCTATTCCCGGGCACGGGCCAGATCTTCAGCCAGATCGGCGAGAAGGATCTCGCCATTCCAGGTCGCGCGATCCGCTGCCTCACTGAGGACCTGCTGGGCATCGGCCTTACGCCCCTGTGCCAGGAAAACCTCGCCGAGCGTCTGCTGGGCAAGCACCCGCTCGACGTCGTTAGCGGCCCAATCCTGTGCGTAGTATGCGAGCCGTTCAGCCTCCGCGACGCGTTCGGGCCGATGGCTTACGTAGAACTGCGCCAGGGCATTTAGAGTCAGGAAGCTGTTAGGCTCCAGTTGCTGTGCATAGAGCAAGTCCCCCTGCGCACCGTCGATGTCCGGCGGACTTTGGACTCTGCGGGCCCACGATTGTGCAACGTAGGCCACGGCAAGGTGGGGGTTCTGAGCTAATGCCCGCGCAGCGCCTCCATGGGCTTCATCCACCTGTCCCAGTTGGGCGGCCGCCATAGTCAGCCACGACTCCGCGACAGCGTCCTGTGGATTGATCTCCGCGGCTTGATCGAAATGCTTGGCCGCCTGCGCGTAGGCACCTCGATAGAAGTAGATCTGTCCCAGGCCGAAGTGCGCCTCAGTAGCGCTGGAGTCTACCAATAGCGCTGTTTCAAAGGCCAGTTGCGCATTGTCCCAGTCCCAGAGATAGAAACTCGCCCAACCCAGCCCAATATGGGCCTCGCCGCGCCCGTGCTGGAGATCCAAAGCGGTCTGGAAATCCCCCCGCGCCGCCTCGTAGGCATTCAGAGAAAGGTACTCACGACCGCGGTCGACGTAGAGATCGACGTTGTCGGGATCTCGTTCGATCTGGATATCGAATCGGGTCGACACTGCGGGGCCTGGGGTGGCCGTCGGGGCCAGTGACAGCGTCGGTGAGGGTGTGGTGTCAGGGGCCATTTGTGAGGGGGCAACCGTGGGAATCGTGGTCTCCGCGACGGGTACGACGCCCTCGAGGTCGCCCTTAACGCTGGCACTCGACATCGACCGCGACATGATGAGGATGATGACGCCCCAGACGAGCACTACAAGTAGCCCCAGCACCCCGAGGGTGATCTTCTGAGCGCGGCTCAACCGGGTGCCCCGGCGACCACGCCGGCCGGCAGTCTGCTTAGGGGTCGGCTCCTCAGGGAGCTCGAAAACCTTCTCCAGACTCGTGTCTGTCAGCAGTTCGTTCCAGGCGGCTTCGCCCTGTGCCGGATCGACCGTAGGGCTGACGGGCCGTGGGGTTTCCGTGCGCTGTTCTTCCGGTTCCTTTCCGGTCTCGCGTTGCCTGCGCAGGTCGTCAAGGAATTCCATCGTTGCCTCCCGAGGGAATCACGCGGCAAGTATGAATCCAGTATAAAGCCAGTTGCCCTGGAAGGCAAATGGTTGTTTGGCAAACTCGGGGTTCGTGGCACAATACGCTAACATATGAGCGATTGTGGTGTCCCCTATGCGACAACTCCTCACCTACCGACGACAGAGGTCGAGCAAGACTATTGGCGCCGGGGCCTCGATCGGGTCGCAGGTTTGGACGAAGCCGGACGCGGGCCGTGGGCCGGCCCTGTCTATGCGGCTGCGGTTATCCTGCCTCCGTGCGAGGAACAGTTGCTCACCGCGCTGCAGGGCGTGCGCGACTCCAAGACCCTGAGTTTGCAGCAGCGCAACCGTTTGTTCGAGGCAATCAGCGGCGTGGCGCTATCCGTAGGCGTGGGCTGGTCGGATGCCGCCGAGATCGATCAACTGGGGATTGTGCCGGCAACGCGCCTGGCGATGTGGCGGGCGCTTGCGGGGCTAGCTGTGGAACCCCAGGTGCTCATCTTGGATGCGCTGCGGTTGCCCGCCTCTCCGCTGCCCCAGGTCGCCTTCCC
>Ga0123333_10006440_pt1 | contig 10319 bp, 6 predicted proteins | sample BioC12SIPDNA_3_FD_89957 | JGI IMG/M metagenome (GOLD analysis project Ga0123333, IMG submission 89957) | Anaerobic biogas reactor microbial communites from Washington, USA - Biogas_R2_B C12 SIP DNA | ecosystem: Engineered > Bioreactor > Anaerobic > Unclassified | place: Washington, USA...
CACCTCCTTTCATGATGAATATCAATCCGCTGTTGTTTGCCTTGAAGATAGAAGTTGAACGCCAGCCGGTCCCAGTGGTCCGGCAGGCAGGGCTGAATCTCATATCCGCCGGCAGTTAGCCGCAGCCCGGCAAAACCAAAAACCAGCGCCTGCCAGAGGCCGCCGGCCGAAGCCGCATGGATGCCGTCTTCGGCGTTGCCGCGCACGTTGAGCAGGTCGGCCCGCGCGGCGAGCATGAAGAAATCGTACGCTTCCTGCGCCAGCCCCAACTCAGCCGCTGCCCAGGCGTGAAATGCAGGGCCGAGAGAGGAGCCGTACTGGTGGTCGGTGAGAGGCACGTACGTCTCCCAGTTGGCGCGGAAGGTTTCCTCGTCATACTCGTCGCGCAGCAGCAGGAGCATCATCAAAACGTCAGGCTGCTTAATGACCTGGCTCTGGTTGGCGCCCTCGATGCCCAGCAAGACCTGCATGGATTGGGTCCGCTCGCGAAACGCCTCCCAGTCAACCGGCTTCAGGTCAAAGAAGCCCTCAAACTGGGTGAAGATCTTGCTGTCGGGGTCGTAGAGAATGGCGATCCGGTCGGCGATTGCGGACCAGCGCGCCAGCTCCTCTTCCTCCAGGCCGATCTCGGCGAGCAGGGAGGGGGCCTTCTCTGGATATTGCTCGCGCAACCAGCCGAGCAGCTCCTGCGCCGTCCTCAGGTGCCATTGGGCCATCCGGTTGGTGAAGACGTTGTTGTCCACGTGGTCGTGGTATTCGTCCGGGCCGATGACGTCGCGATAGGCATAACGCGTTTCGCCGTTGGCGCTCTCCGGCTCGGCCCGGTCGGCCCAGAAACGGGCCGTTTCCAGAATCATCTCCGCCCCATAGTCGCGCATAAAGGCATCGTCGCCCGTCACACGCCAGTACTGCATAAGCGCATAGGCCACGTCCGCGCTGATGTGGATCTCAATTTCCCCAGTCCAGATACGCACCAGCCCATTGCCGTGGAAGGACGGCACAAAGTCTGGCGTCACTTCGTCGCCGGTGGCGGCGCTTTCCCAGGCATACTGAGCGCCCCGGTAGCCACCGGCGGCGGCCTTGCGCCGGGCGCCGGGCAGGGTGTGATAGCGGTAAAGCAGGAGATTGCGGGCCACTTCCGGCTGCGTATAGATGAAGAAAGGCAGGATAAAAGTCTCGGTATCCCAGAAGACATGCCCGCGATAGCCCAGACCACTCAGCGTCTTGGCGCCGATGCTCACCCTGTCGTCATGCCGGGGGGCAGCAACCTGCAGCTGGAAAAGGTTGAAGCGAACCGCCTGCTGAGCCTCCACGTCGCCTTCGATGAGCACGTCGATGTCTGCCCATGTCTCCTGCCAGGCCGCCAAATGGGCCAGCTTGAGGCTGTCGTATCCCTGCTCCTCCAGATAGGTGAGGGCGCGCGGCACAACATTACCGGCAGCCTGGTCTGGCAGTTCGTCACGGCTGCTGGCGTAGGCCACCAGCTTATCCACCTGCAGCGTCTGTCCCTGACTGAGCTGCTGGGTCAGGCGCAGGCCCGGATGGCCGGGGCAATGCTGCGCCGTAAACGGCGTTTCGTCCGGCGTCTGCACGCGCGTTGCCGTGCCCAGCTCCAGCAGCGTGCCGCGCGTGCGGCTGTGCAGCCAGACTTGCTCCCCGGCATGGCCTTCGTCCAGATGCTGCCAGTGCAGCAGATTGTCATTGGCTACGTGACCGTTGATGCCTGCGTCCACGGCCACCGTACATTGCTGGTTCGCCGCCGTGACCAGCAGCCGCAGGGCGGCGATATGTTGTTCGGTGTAGCTGATGAAACGCTCGAAGGTCAGGGTAACGACGGCGCCGCCCGGCGCACGCCACTGTACGTGACGCTGCACCAGGCCGTGGCGCAGGTCAAGCCGGCGCCAGAAGCCCAGCACTTCTCCCTTGTCGAGCCGGAAGGCGTGGCCGTCCACACGGATGTGCAGGTCGAGCCAGTTCGGGAGGTTAACCAGCTCGGTGAAGACGATGGGCACGTCGTCGTATAGACCGTGGGCCAGAGTCAGAGGGCGATCGCCGGGATGCCCCTCCTCCAGACTGCCCCGGCTGGCAAAATAGCCGTTGCCAATCGTGAATACCGTCTCCATGTGGTGCTGGGTATCGGCCGAAAACCGATCCTGCACGATATGCCAGGCCGGATCGACAGCAGCCGCTGCGCGTAAGTCGGCGACGGTCAGCCCCTCCAGGCTGTCACACCGCTCAAATAGCAGACGTGCGGCTCCCAGCTCCTCAAAGCGTTCTTCCGGTCCCAGAGCCAGCGCTGACATCCCCGCCGCCAGCGCGGCGACTATACCGGCGGCGGCGTCTTCGACGACCAGGACTTCATGGGGCATGAGTCCAATCTGGGCCGCGGCGCAGCGAAAGAGATCGGGGGCCGGCTTGCTTCGGGTTACGTCGTTGCCATCCACCAGCGCAGCCAGCCGGTCGGCCATACCCAGACGGCTCACCACGGCCCGGGCGTTGCGGCTGGACGAGGCGATGACGTACGGGAGAGCGGCGGCGTCAAGCTCGTCGAGCAGCGCCGCCACGCCGGGGAGCAGATCGTCAGGCGTCACCTGGGCCAGAAGCTCCTGGTAATAGCGATTCTTGTTGCTCATCATCTGTTCCATGCGTGCTTCCGACAGCTCCTGGCCGCCGAGTATGAGCAACAGAGACTGGCGGCGAGAGACCCCGCGTAGCTGTTCGTTATCAGCCCGGGTAAACGGCAGCCCTTCCTCGTCGGCCAGCCGCTTCCACGCCTGATAATGGTACTCGGCCGTGTCCGTGATCACGCCGTCGAGGTCAAAGATGACGCCACGCAACATCACGATTCCTGTCTCTCTGCTCTCTGACTGATGGTTGTCGCCAGGTTTCGCGGCCCTGTCAGGCTGGATGCCCGGATAACGAGCTCGGGGGCTACCAGCATGGTCTTTGCGGGTGGTTCGCGCTCCAGAATCTGGGCCAGCAACATGGCGACGGCCATCTCGCCGACCTGCGGGATCGGCTGGCGGACGGACGTGAGGGGCGGCTGGGTATAGTCGGTCAGCTCGACGTTGTCGAAGCCCGTGATAGCCAGATCCCGGCCGACGGTGAGGCCCGCATTCGCGGCGGCCTGCAGGGCGCCGACTGCAATCAGGTCGCTGACGCAGGCGATGGCAGTCGGTCGCCGCCGCGCGGGCAGCTCCCAGAGCTGCCGGAAAGCGTGGCTGCCGGTACCGGCGGCGTGCAGGCCACGCACCAGCAGCTCGGGCGCAGGTTCCAGACCGGCTGCGATCAGCGCCTCACGATAACCATTCTCGCGCGCCTGACCGGTACGCGAGCCCTCAGGCCAGGTGACCATGGCAATGCGTTCGTGTCCTTGCTCGACGAGATGGGCGACGACCTGGCACATGCCGGCCCGCCCATCCACGTCTACCCAGTAGTGGTCCCACTCCTCGTTTGCCCGGCCGAAGGCAGTAAAAGGGATCTCCTGCTCGATGAGCATCTGTACTCGCGGATCGTCCCGGTTGATGTCAGCGAGGATGAACCCACCGACCTGGTTGCGCAGGTAGAGCTCGCGGTAGGGCGCGGGATTACTGAGGTCGTCGGTGACAAAGGTCAGGATATGGAAGCCTTCGGCCTCGGCGGCATTGGCGATGCTGTGGACAAACGCGTCGAGAACCGGGTGAAAGTAACCCTTATCGCTGTAGTGCCAGGGATAGCCGATCAGGTTGCTAACCCGGGTGCGCAAGTTGCGCGCGCTGACGTTCGGCCGGTAATTCAGCTCGCGGACAGCCTGCCAGATGCGTTCGAGCGTCTCGTCCGACACCGCTGCCCGGCCGTTGAGGACTTTGGATACCGTCTGGTAACTGACGCCGGCCCGTGCGGCCACGTCCTTCAGCGTGACTCGCGACACCTCATCGACTCCTTTAGGCGAACGTTCGCCTACATTCTGGCACACACCTCTACCCCTTGTCAAGATACAAATCGGATACACTCTATGGCGACCGCCTGGCGCACATCGCCTGCCGGCAAGATGATAGGTCTACTTGTCGCAGCCGGGATTGTCTGGTCGCTGGCGCCGGGCTATCGGTGGAAGGGGCAGCGCTCTAGGGAGGGCCGGCGGAAAGGTGCTGATCGCTGTTCCAGGCAGATGACTATCATCTCAGACAGGCGGCAGCGCCGGCCCACTGCTGGTAAAATAGCGCCACTTATCGGTCATGACCTGGAGTGCAGCGATGAATCGTGGTTTTGCCCGCTACGCCTGGGCTGTGCTGGCCTACAACATCCTCGTCATCCTCTTCGGCGCGCTGGTCCGGGCCACAGGCTCCGGCAACGGCTGCGGCGCCAACTGGCCTCTCTGCGACGGCGCGCTGATCCCCGACAGCTCCAATCTGGCGCAGGTGATCGAATATACCCATCGTTTCACCAGTGCCCTGGCGGGCCTGCTGGTCATCATTCTGTTTGTGTGGGCGTTCCGCGCCTACCGGCCGGGCCACACGGTGCGCCGGGCAGCCGTCGGCTCGCTGATCTTTATTCTCACTGAGGGAGCAGTCGGGGCCGGACTGGTGCTTCTGGAGCTGGTTGGCGAGAACGATTCGCTGGCCCGGGCCTACTGGATGGCCGGCCACCTGATCAACACCTTCCTGCTGTTGGGCGCGCTGTCGATGACGGCGTGGTGGGCCACCGTCCTGGACGCGGACGACATACGCCGGCCGATCCGCCTGCGCAATGGCCGGCTGGCGCTGCTGGTGGGCGCCGGGCTGCTGCTGATCATGGCTGTCAGCGCGCTGGGCGCCGTCACCGCCCTCGGCGACACGCTCTATCCGCCCGCAAGCGTCGGCGAAGGGGTTGCCCGGGACTTTGCCGAAGACGCTCACTTCACCGAGGCGCTGCGCGTCTGGCACCCGGTGCTGGCCGTCTTCAGCGCCATCTATCTCTACATCGTCCTGGCGACGACGATGCGCGACCGGCACCAACCGGGGGTGCAGCGCTGGGCGCGTATCGCCCAACTGCTGGTGGCTACCCAGATTGCAGCCGGCTTCGTCAACGTGATCCTGCTCGCGCCGCTGTGGATGCAGGTGGTCCACCTCTTCCTGGCCGACAGCGTCTGGATTGCCCTGCTGCTCGTCGGGGCCAACGCCCTGGCAGCGCCGGCAGCCGAAGAGACCGCCCTGCCGCGCTCTCTGCAGGCGGCTGCCGGCTCCTGAGAAGGCCCAGTCAGGCCAATAAAGGAGTGTCTGATGGCAACAGATGAGCTGCGCTGGTATGTGGGCACGATGGGCTATGGCTACAAGGATTGGCAGGGCGTCTTCTACCCGGACGGGTTGGCGAAGACCGATTTTCTCGGCGTCTACAGCCAGCACTTCAATGCCGTGGAGATGGACTCAACTTTCTACGGCACACCACGGACCGATTACGTCCTGCGCTGGAAGGAGGCAACGCCCGACGATTTCGTCTTCTGCCCCAAAATGCCCCGGCAGATAACGCATGAGCTGCGCCTGCAAAGCGCGGAAGCCGAGACCGACGCTTATCTGGAGACGATGCGGCTGCTGCAGCCAAAGCTTGGCCCCATTCTCATCCAGTTTCCGCCCGACTTCAGCCGCGAGGAAATTGACAGCCTCTCCGCCTTTATTGAGCGCCTGCCCGGCGACCTGCGCTTTGCCGTCGAGTTCCGCCATCGCTCGTGGCACGCAGCCGCTACCGGCGAGCTTTTACAGGCGCACGGCATCTGTTGGGTCTCGGCCGACTACCTGTATATGCCGCGCCGTGTCTACGTAACGACCGACTTCGTCTACATTCGCTGGCTGGGCCGGCACGGCAGCTATCCGGTCAAGGACCACGAGCGCGTGGACCGTACGGAGCGGCTGGAGGAATGGGTCGCCGACGTGACCGCCCGCCACGAGAATGACGGTTTCCACACCGTCTACGGCTTCTTCAACGACGACTACGCCGGGCACGCCCCTGCCACGGCGAAAAGGCTGAAGCGCATTCTCGGCCTCCCCACCGACCCGGCCCCACCGCCGCAGCAGGCCCGATTGCTATGACGAGTTCAAAAAAGTCCCGGCGCAGCGCCGGGACTTTTCTTTTACATTCTGGCTCAAACCTTTAACTTCTCACCTTCAACTTCCGTCACCCTATCCCCCGGCAATCAGGCGCGCGCCGTCGAGCATGGCCTGCCGGGCAATGTCGAACCAGGCGCCGGGCAGAACGCCGAGCACCAGCGTCGCCAGCAGGGTCACCCCTACCGTCAGGTCGATGCCGGGGCTGGCGTGCAGCTCCAACTCTCCCTCGGGCGGGTACATGAAGGAGAGGAAAACCAGACGGAGGTAGAAATAGCCAGAGATCACGCTGGTCACGACGCCGACGATAGCCAGCCAGACCAGGTCGGCCTCGACGGCCGAGCGGAAGAGGAAGAACTTGCCGGAGAAGCCCCCGGTCGGCGGCACCCCGGTGAGCGAGAGCATAAAATAGGCCAACGCCGCGGCAAGCCACGGGCTGCGCGCCCACAGGCCGCGATAATCGGAGAGGTCGAGCCCGCGCCCCTCGCGCTGTTCCAGCGCGATAACCACGGCAAAAGCGCCGAGGTTGGTGAAAAGATAGGCCATCATGTAGAAGAGGCCTGCCGGCACGGCGTCGGCGCTGCCCGGGCTGGCGGCGACGGCAATCATGATATAGCCGGCGTGGGCTATGCTGGAGTAGGCGAGCATGCGCTTGACGTTGCGCTGAGCCAGCGCGACGACGTTGCCCAGGATCATCGTCAGGGCGGCGATGACGGCGACGGCCACCATCCACGTGTCGGCCATGTCAGGCAGCGCGCTAATGAAAACGCGGATCATCGCCGCAAAACCGCCGATCTTCGCCCCGACCGACATAAAAGCCGTGACGGCTGTGGGCGCCCCTTCATAGACGTCCGGCGTCCACATGTGGAAGGGCACGGCGGCGACCTTGAAGGCAAAGCCGACGAGCAGCAGGGCGACCCCGCCGGCCGCGAACGCACCCCCTTCGCCGAGGCCTTCGAGCACGGCCGGCAGGGCCGTAGAGCCCGTCGCCCCATAGAGCAGCGCCACGCCAAAGACCAGGAAGCCGGAGGAAAACGCGCCCAGCAAGAAGTATTTCATGCCCGCCTCTTCCGAGGCCGTATTGGGATGGGCAAAGCCCGAGAGGATATAGAGCGGAATCGAGAGCAGCTCCAGCGCGAGGAAGACCAGGATCAGGTCGTTGGCCATACCCATGAGCATCATCCCGGAGATGGAAAACATCATCAGGTAATAATACTCTGCGCGCTGCAGACCGGTCCGCTCCAGATAGTTGACGGCGATGAGGACGGACAGGGCGCCCGTCAGTAGAAACAGGGCGTTGAGGAAGTTGCTGTAGTTATCGACCAGGATCATGGGCGTGCCGCCCACGGGCGTAAAGGCGCCTATCTCCTCACCCCAGAGGAACAGGGTGCTGATCAGTGCGGCGGCATAGCCGACCAGTGCCAGCCAGCCGACGAGGCGTTTGTTTCGGGCCGGAACGAAGAGGTCCACGACCATGAGTACAATCGCCCAACCGACGACGATGAGCAGGGGCAGAATTGCGTAGAGGTTGATGGTTGGCGCCTGAAACTCCATTATCTCGCTCCTACTGATGACAGGAGGTATGGTAACACATTCATCGGCCGTCGCGTATGCGGACGGAGACGCCCGGCACGCTCTCGTCGCGCTCGGCAAAGGTCCCGCCGGGCCGTGGAAAGGTGTGCTGGTGGATAATCGTCTGGCCGGGAATCAGATGGACAAAGCCATAGCCGGGCGGCGCGAGTGTGTCGAACTGAACGTCGATGTCGTCGGGCCAGGCCAGGAACTGGGCAAAGACACTCGGCCCGCTGACGTAAAGGATACCGTCGCGCTGCGTCTGCATTGGCTGGTGGACGTGGCCATAGAACACACCGCGGAGCCGATCTCGTGCGGGCAGCAGCGCCTCGTGCAGCTTATGCCCGTCGATGGTCAGCATGTGGGCGTCCATCCAGATGCTGTTCAGCGGCAGCGCCGGGTAGTGGGTAAAGACCGTCAGTGGCGGGCCCTCTGGCGTCGCCTCACGGCGCACAACGTCAAGCTGCGCCTCGCCGAGGAAGCCGTGGGGATCGATCTCGTCGTCGCCGCGCCCATCCAGCACGAGGAAGCGGTACCCCTTGACTGTAAAGGCGTAGCACAGCGTCTCCCGGTCGGCAATCAGCTCCTCTTTCGGCCCCATAGGCAGGAAGTGGTGAATGTCCCGCGCGCGATCGTGGTTGCCGACCACATAATAGATGGGCACCTGCAGCTTGCCGAATACCTGCGCGGCGAGTCGGTAGGCGTCCGGGTCGGGATGGTAGACGACGTCCCCCGTATGGACGACAAAGTCGGGCCGGGTGGGCAGCGAGTTGATAATCTCCACGACACGCTCGGCGCAGGAATACGGCTCGTGATCGTGGCGCGTGTAGCCACGATGGGGGCCAATGTGTGTGTCGCTGATATGCACGAAGTAGACGATCTGGCGCGGCATGTTCCTGGCAAGAGCTGCCCTCAGCTTGCCGGCGGCAGGGCTGAGGGCAGTGAAATGGTAAGACGGGACAAGGACGGCGCTAGGGGATCAGGGCGATCGCTGCCCCCTGGACGTGGCTGACCAGCGCCGCCACAGTCTCGTTCACTAGCTCGAAGTAGGGCGACGGATAAATGCCAATCCAGAAGATGAACAGCAGGAAGCTGAGCATGATCGCCAGCTGGCCGCCGTTGACATCTTTCAGGGTCCGGTTCGCCGGGTTGTCCAGCGGCCCCATAAAGACCCGCTGGAACATCCAGAGCAGGTAGACGGCTGCCAGAATGACGCCCGTCGCGGCGAATGCCGTGTAGATCCACGGCTGGGGCTGCAGCACCTCCGGCGATGCGTTCATGGAGCCGAGCAGGATGGTGAACTCGCCGACGAAGCCGTTCAGTCCCGGCAGCCCCATACTGGATAGGGTAATGATCAGGCTGAGAGCGGTGAAGACCGGCATCGCCCGCCAGACGCCGCCGAACTCGCTCATCTCGCGCGTGTGCCGCTGTTCATAGAGCACGCCGACGAGGTAAAACAGTCCGCCCGTACTCAGCCCGTGGTTGACCCCCTGCAGAATGGCCCCTTGCAGCCCGGCATTGTTCAGCGAGAAGATGCCCAGCATCACAAAGCCCAGGTGGCTGACGCTGGAGTAGGCAACCAGCCGCTTCACGTCTGACTGGGCAAAGCTGACGATAGCGCCGTAGATGATGCCGATGATCGCCAGCACGGCGATGGTCGGGGCAAAGAAGGCCGACGCTTCGGGGAACAGGGGCAGGTTGAAGCGCATGAAGCCGTAGGTCCCCATTTTTAGCAGGATGCCCGCCAGGATGATAGAGCCGGCTGTGGGCGCCTCGGTGTGCGCGTCGGGCAGCCAGGAGTGGAACGGGAAGAGCGGCACCTTGATGGCAAAGGCAATGGCGAAGCCCAGGAAGAGCCAGCGCCCCACGTTCGCCGGAAAGTCAACGTTAGCGATGAGGTCGGGCAGCGCGAAGGTGTCGTAGTTGATGCCCATGTAGAGAATCGCCAGGAGCATCAATAGAGACCCTGCCATCGTATAAAGGAAGAATTTGATGCTGGCGTAGACGCGCTTGGCGCCGCCCCAGATGCCGATGAGGAAGTACATCGGCACCAGGGTAAACTCCCAGAAGATGTAGAAGAGGAAGAGGTCCTGCGCCAGGAAGACGCCGAGCATGCCTGCTTCGAGCAGCAGCATCAGCACGTAATAGCTGCGCACGTGCTCGGTGATCGCCGTCCACGAGCCGGCGACCGACAGCATGGTGATGAACGTCGTCAGCAGCACCATGAGAATGCTCAGGCCGTCGACCGCCAGATAGTAGCTGATGTTCAGCGATGGGATCCACAGCGCCCGGTCCTCCAGCTGCAGGCCGGCAATACCCCGGTCGTACATGAGCAGCACGACGATGGAGATGATGAACGTAATAATCGACGTGCCGACGGCGATGCGCTTGAATAGCTCGTCGTCTCTCCGGCCAAACCAGCTGAGCAGGAGCATCAGCAGGACGCCAACCAGCGGGAAGAAGGTGAGAAGGGTTAAGATGCCGTTGAACGCTTCCATCGTTTCTCCAGTTACAGTCGCCAGTTGTCAGTCGTCAGCAGGCTGTCCACTGCCAACTAATCTCCTATCCCGCACTCAGCAGGAAGTACGCCAGAAGGGCGACAACGCCCACAAAAAGCCCCAGCGCATAGTTGCGCACATAGCCGGTCTGCGTGACGCGCAGGGCGCTCGCCAGCCCGCGGGCCAGCCGTGC
>Ga0123333_10006445_pt1 | contig 10317 bp, 10 predicted proteins | sample BioC12SIPDNA_3_FD_89957 | JGI IMG/M metagenome (GOLD analysis project Ga0123333, IMG submission 89957) | Anaerobic biogas reactor microbial communites from Washington, USA - Biogas_R2_B C12 SIP DNA | ecosystem: Engineered > Bioreactor > Anaerobic > Unclassified | place: Washington, USA...
GCCTCTTGCCGAGAGGCTGGCTGCTCGGGCGCGGGCCTCGAACAAAGAAGGGAGCGTGTATATGGAAGAAGCGAACGAAACATTGGCCGTCAAGGAGAAGGCGCCGTGGTGGGCGCGCCGGTTCGCATCCGGTCCGGCGGGAGCCGCGGCACAGGCATGTCCTGAACAGGAAACTGTCTTTCCCCTGAAGGTTGGGGAAACGGCCATGGACCAGGAGGCTTTCGAGCGCCTGTGCGGCGAGTTCCAGAAACGTCTCGCCCCGGGGCTTGCCGAGTCGGTGCGCGAAGCCGCCGCCAAAGCGGTCGAGCAGGCGCTTGCCCCGACCGTGCAAGACGACCACGCCACCGACGGCCGCGCCGACGCGGAGATTCAAAGCCTGGTCAGGCAATGCGACTCTCTCGGTCTCATTCGCGACCAGCTGGAATTGCGAGCGGGACGCCGCCGGCGTCAACGGCGGCAGTGGCGCGCCGTAATCAACACTGTCACAAACCTCATCCAGGCAAACATGGACCGTCTGCAACAACTGGGGGTGACGCCCATACCGCGCGCGGAGCGCCTGGACTACACCCTGCACAACCCCGTCCACGTCTACGAGACGAGCGACCCGTCCCAAGACGGACGAATCGTCGAAGTCTACCGATCCGGCTTCATGCGCGACGGCCGCGCGTGGCGGCCGATGCTGGTGGCCGTCACGGCTTACCGGCCCGCGCCCCCGGAAGAACCGCAAACAAGAAAGGAAAACTAAACTATGGTTACAGAGCTCAACACCAACGCCCCCGCAGGCGTCGCGGCGAAACGGGGTCCCGGACGCCCGCGCAAGAACCCCCCTCCCTCTCCGGACCCGAGCCCCTCTCCCACCATCTCGGACCCTAAAACGATAAACCCTCCTCCCGGCGTGGTCGATCCTGACACGTGGGACGTCAAAGGCTGCGTCGTCACCGTCGACCTGGGCAACGGCACGACCTCGGCAGCCTACAAGAACGCACAGGGCCAAATCGTAGCCATCCCGGACAAGGACGGCCAGCTCTGCACGGCCACCGCCGTGGGCTTCGAACAAGGCGACCCCGCAAGGCCCGTTTTCGGCCGGGCCGCCATGAGCATGCGCCGCGTCCATCCCGAATGGGTGTGCACCTTCGCCAAACGCGCCCGCGGCAAAGGAGGCGTTCCCGCCATCGTGGACAAGGACGGACGGGTCTGGACCACCGGGGAAATGGAAGCCCTCTTTCTGCGCTGGCGCCTGGACTACGCCCGGGAGTTCACCGGCGAACGCATCGTCGGCGTCCTGATTACCGTGCCCGCCAACTTCGACGATGCCCAACGCCGGGCCAGCATCGCCGTGGCCGAACAGGCGGGCTACGCGTGCATCGGTACCATCAACGAGCCCACCGCGGCCCTGCTGCGGTACGCCCAGGGCAAAAAGGGCACCTTCCTTGTCACGGACGTGGGCAAGGGCACTTCGGACATATCGATCATCGATGTGGATGGCAACACCTTCACGATCCGCGCCGCCGCGGGCCGCTCGGACCTGGGCGGCGCCGAGTTCCAGGCCTGCATTTTGCAGCACCTCATGGACCATGCAGCCGGGAGCGGCGTCGTCCTTGACCCGGCCCAAGACCATCGGAGCCTCATCCTGATGGAGTACGAGGCGGAGAACGCCTCCTGCGACTTGTCGTCGGTTCACGAGGTGGCGATTGCGTTTCAGGCGCACGGGCGCCTGTTTGACGTGTCGCTGACGCGCGCCACGTTTGAGTCGCTGGTGTCCGATCTGTGCGAGCGTATTCGCGACCTCGTGACGGAAGCCATGGCCAGCGCGGGCCTCGCGACCGAGGAGATTGACGGTGTGGTTATGGTTGGCGGCGCCTCCCGCACGCCGTGCATACGCGCCGTCCTGGAATCCTTGTTTGGAGCGTCCAAGATCTTGACGGATATCGACTTGGACAAGGCCGTCTCTTTGGGCGCTGTGGAAGCCATCGGTCTCAAATTGAACGAGTTGACGGCCGGCGGGAACATGGCGCTGGTCCACCGGGTGCACGAGTACGACCTCCATAGCAACGTGAAGGTCAACGACGTCTGCAGCTGGCCGATAGGAGTTCGCGCCCTGGACAGCCGCACCGGATTGGATGCTTTCGTCGTCATGATTGCCAAGAACACGCCCTTGCCTGCGACGTGCCGGCAGGTCTTCGGCCTGATCGGCGGGGACGTGGGCACGGGAGACACCCCGATTATCGTGCTTCAGGGCGACCCGGAAGAGCACCCGGACAAGGCGCGTGTTCTCGCCAGGTTCCAGTTGAGCGATTTGCCGCCGGGACCCACGCGCGAGCGGATCGAAGTGGAGTTCGCCATGGACTGTTCCGGACTCGCGAACGTGCATGCCAGGGACCTGTTTTCCGGCCGCGAGATTGCCGAACAGGTTGACGCGCGTGATGCCGTGCAGAAGCAGCACGTTGCGTAAACGTACATCTTCAGCGCACAGGACGCCTGATGGAGTTGCGTGGGGTACGGCCACCCGCAGATACGGAGTCGACCCCGCGCGACTCCGAACAACCAGAGAGAAAAAGGAGACGTAGCAATGAGCGACCTTGAACGAACGCGCTTTGCCAACCCCATGGAGATTCTCGATCCGAACGACACGTGCGTGGACTTTCTGCTCAACGACACCAGTCCGAGCATGGATGAAGATGGTTTCGAGGCGAAGAAGACAAAGCGGGACCACATGCATGAGGCCACGGAGGACTATCTGGAGATCAAGCGCCTGCAGCGGCCCCAGGATTACGTGGCGATCATCGGGTACAGCCACCGCGCGACGCTGTGCTGCGGGCTGTCCAACGTGTATGAGCAATACCCTGAAATCCGTGATGCGCTGGCAAAGCTCAAAACCCTCTCCGGATACGGGACCCGCATCCAACCCGCCCTGAAGAAGGTCTTGGACCTCGTACGCTGCGAGGACTGGGTCCACGCCGACGGCGTGTTGGTGAGGGTGCTTGCGTACTCGGACGGACAGGATCAGTCGCAGCCGGGGGCGCTCCGTCTCGCCGATGAACTCAAGTCGATGGGAGTGATGGTCGAGTGCTTCGGGGTCGCCCGCAACCGGCGCGAGGTTGATGAAGCCTTCCTCCGCCAGGTAGCGAGCGAAACGGATGGTTTTGTCCACTACCGTTTCCTGGGGGATGGCGAGCTGGTGCGCCGCACGTTTACGAAGCTGGCCACCGGCACGCTGGTGTTTGAAGGGTAAGCGGGCCGTGACGAGCCAGGAAGCCCTGCAACAGTTGGGCCTGGCGAAGCCGCCGGCGTCGTTGCAAGACCTCCAGGGGGTTTTGCAGCAGCGCTTGAAGGACGTCCAGGCCCAGCTTCTATTGTCTGCCAAGGCGGTGGATAAGGATCGCGTGCTCGGGGAGATGCAGGCGGTTAAGAAGGCCTTTGACACGTTGATGCCGCTTGTGCCGGTCACTCCCCAGCCGTCGCCGCATCCACCAGCGTCTCCGACCGTCACCCCACAACGACAAGGACCGAGGCCGCAACACAGTCAGCCAACGGTCCCGTCATCTCAGACATCGGCTTCCTCGGCCACGCCCGGTACACGACACGTGCCACATGCGCCTGTGCCTGGCGCGGGCGCGGCTCGGGGATCGGCCGTGCCCGGCAGGGCGCACCGTCCCACGCCGCCGGTGCCGGCGCCAGGAATTCCCACACCAAGGCGTGTGCCATACCCCCCTGGCGCGCCCCGCGGTTCCCAGACTTTCGCCGGCGTCGTGATTGTCACAGCGATAGCGATTCTTGTGGGAATAGCGGGGCTTCATCAAAGCCGCGCAAGGGGCAGCGGGTCATCCGAACGGATCGTGTACGTGTATCCCGTTGTCCAGAGTTCATCAGGCGCGCGGACTGTGGAGAGCTTCCGCAGCGGAGAACCCTTACGGTCTGTTACCGACAATACGCCTGACGATCACGACCAAATGCGGCACGATTCGCTCGATGCGGCGCAAGTCACTCAAACCTGCATGCCTGATGGGTTTGAGCGCGCCGGGGTATTAACGGGTGAGGACGAGGGACTCTCGTCCGGCTCCTTTGCGCCGCAGGCGTACGTTCGCGTTCTGTCGTGGCCCGCAGCCGTTGTCTCCTGCGACAGCACATGCCTCGGCGAATCGCCCAGCCCGAAGTGGCATGCCGTTCCCGCGGGCACGCATGTGGTGGAATTCCTGACGCCGGTTGAACTATCTGTCGTCTCATTCGCCCACGATTTCCAGCCCGGCTGCCGCTACGTCATCAAAGCGGATCTCGAGGCGAAAACGCATTCGGTGGAAGAGGTGCTGCAATGAGGCATAACTCACCGAGACTTCCGGCCGTAGTTGCGGCGCTGCTGTGTGCCTGGCTGGCCGCCGGTTGCGATACCCTGGGAAACGACGTCATTGAGCCCATCGTGACGGGAATTCTCGCGGAGTTGCGCGATTCCGTGTCGAAACCCCTGGCCCCGGAGCAGGTTGCTGCCTGCTGGGAAGGTTCGGCGCGGGTCGCGCGTCCGGCTGCGTGGATGAGGCCGCGTGCTCATAATCCCGGCGGTCCTGTCCCGGACAACCCGCTTGGAGCGCCGACACATGAAGTTGCCGTGATCCATCCGCAAAAGGAGAGGAAAACCCAGCTGGCCGAACCCCAGAATACGCAACCGGCGGCCTATGCCTCGTTAACTCAACCAAAGGCTGCCGCACAGCCTATAGTCCGCGCAGAGACTCTGCCACTGCCTCCAGTTTTCCCCAAGGAACCACCAGGCCGGGCGAGCAACCCAACTGGCCTGAACGCCCAGGTTCGGGTCGTCTCTCCGCCCACGAGCCCCGAACTTGCGCACCTCTGGAGCAGCTACCGCGGATTCGAGTACGACAACGTCATCCAATTGGTCAAAATAACCGCACGCCAACCGAATCGAGACCCGTTTCTGCGCGCCAGCGCGTACATTCTGGCCGGCGCCGCCGTATACATGAACGGAAACACCGGAGAAGCCCGTCTGCACCTTCTCAGGGCCGCCAAACTTGATCCGGGAGCGGTTCCCGACCCGGCCGTATTCCCATCAGAGATACAAGCGATGCACAAGCAAGCCATTGCCTGCTACGAAAAGGAGACCATCCCGTGAGCAACAACCCCTCCCCATACGGCTCAATCCGGCAAGCCATCAGCAACGTAACTGCCGGCAGGGCGCGCAAACGCACCGCGCGCATCAGCCCCGAACCCGTCACCACAAACACGCAGTTCGCCGTCGAGGAACACGCCTCCTGGAACGACCAGACCCAGGAGTTCCAAACCGTCGAGGACTGCACCCACTACCTCCTCGCCTGCGGCTGCTGCGTAGCCTCCCCAGATCACATCCGAGGCATATGCCCCGTCTGCGCCCACTCGATCTGGGCGCGATTCAGAAAACCAAGGTTCATCTGCAAAAACCACACCATGTGCCTGCGCTGCCGGGCCAGAAAACTGCGCATCCAACAAGGACGCACCTATCCCCGGCGGGTCCTGGCAGCGCTCCTCTGGCCCATGTGCGACGTGACAAACGATGATGAAACCCAACAGCCCCCAGAACAATAGGGCCTGGCATCCGCCGAGGCCGCAAGCCAACGCCCAAGGCGACGCCGAGCGGCGACTCATCCAGCTTCTGGATGAAGCCCAATCGCTCGGCGCACTGGCACACCCGCACATGGTGAGGCTCTTTCAGGCTGCCGCAGCCTCGCCCAATGACCTGGACATCCTCTCGCTGATTAACGATGCCCTTCAGTCCTTCCGCATTGCCGCCGCCATCTATCCCGACCCCTTGAGACCCTTTCCGGGACCGGACACGGAGCTCAACGTCGGCGACCTTGAACTCGGCACCATCTACGAAACCGGCCTGGATTGGCGAATCCCCCATCTGCGCCTGCCCCACGGGCTGTTCGTGGGACGGACAGGCTCCGGCAAAACCTACCTGACTTACGGCCTCATCTCTCAGCTCAACGGCAAGGTACCGGTCCTGATGATCACCGTAAAGCCCAACGCGGCCCGGCTCCTGGCGGACCCGCCCATCCTGGACCGCGCCTTCAACCTCGCGGAAATGCGGCTCTCGCTATTCACCCCGCCGCCTGGAACAGCTGAAGCGGACTGGCACAAGCACGTCATCGAGATCTTCTGCCGCATCTGGGGACTGCAATATTCCCGCGCCATCCTGCACGCCTGCTGCGACGAACTGCGCAGCCTCTACCGCCAATACTCGCAACTGCGCGGCGAAACGCTCATGTTCACCCCCCTTGCCCTTGCGGAAATGGCCCGCCGGCACAGCAGGTCAAAGTACCAGGAAGGCGTGCTGGCCACCCTCGAACTGCTCAACCGGACCATGCCCATCTTTGAATGCAGCCAAGGCTATCCCATCGACCGGCTGTTCACCAATGGCACGAATCTCCTCATCATGAACGAACCCCAGGACGACCACGTGGCCCGGTTCATCCTCGACTGGCTCTTGGACTACCTCCACCTCTGGCTTCAAAACCAGGGACCCAATGATGGACGGCCGAGGCTCGTCATCATTTTGGACGACGCCCACCGCTATCTCACCCGGGCGGCGGAGCTTCAAGGGCTGACCACGCTGTCGCACAAGTACCTCATCGTGTCTGAGCCGGGCATGCGCATCATCGCGGTCTCCCAGGTGCCCATGGACCTGTGCGTGCCGGCCCTGACGCAATGCGGCCTGCTCGTCCAGGTCGGGGGGCTCGCTCATGAGAAGGACTGCCAGACCATGGGCGCCGCATTCGGCATGAACCACACCGATTTCTCGAGACTTCAGGAATTGGGCACCGGCGAATTTGTCGCCCGCGAAAGTCTGGACCGGTACCACCGGCCGTTTGCAGGTGCGGTCAGGCGATTTCCACGCCCGTCCATACCCTTCTCTGAGTCCGACCGGGTCCGCCTGATGGCGCCCGTCCTGGCATCCCTGCCGTACAAACCCGCCGTCCCCCTGGCAGTAGTGGAGCATGCCCTGAAGCAACAGGCCGGGGCTACAATTTCGGGCGCTTCCGGTCTGCCTTCTGGAACTGCCCTGCAGCTGGCCCTGGATGTTGCGGCCGATCCATATGAGTTGTTTCACGTCCGGTACAAGAGGCTGGGCTGGGACCAGCACCAGGCGTGGACCGCCAAGCAGGAGCTGCTGGCGCTCGGCTGGGTGCGCGAGCACAAAATCCCGAAGGTAGGCCGCCCACCGGTCGCACTCGAGCCCCTTCCCGCCCTCTTCGCTGCATTAAACCTGCACATGCCGAACTGGGGCAAGGGCAGCTTCCTGCACGCCTTCATCGCGGAGCTGGTTGCGCTTCACTTTCGCTCGCAGCACTTCACGGGGGTGCAGCGCGAGAAGTTCTTTGGAACAAAGGCCGTTGATGTGGTGGGCACCACGCCCGCGGGCGCGCTCATCGGGGTCGAGGTGACAGTGTCCCTCACCAACGTCGTCGACAACCTCGAACGGGATATGGCGGTGCAGCCGAACTTTGCGGAGCTGGTCGTCGTGGTGCTCCACAGCGCCGAGCAGCGCCAGGCTCAGCGGGCCATCAGAGCAGCACCCGGCTTGGCCTCCTTCCTGTCCAGGATTCGTGTGGAACCGGCTGCGAAATTCCTCTGACGTACAAACCTCGACGTCATGACGCCTACACGTATGAAGAGCAGTCAGGCTATCCGGAACGTCCGAAGACCAGGAAAGGACAACCCATGAGAGCAGGCTGGCAACAACAATCTGACGACGAAAAACGCTTGCCATTCGATGTCTCCCGGTACGCGCCGAAGTTCACCCCGGCGGAAGAACGCGCCGCCCGCGAGGAAGGGTACTTCAACGCCGCGGACCGGTGGGAAGAGCACATAAACACGCTCAAATACGAATGGGGCTTTGAGAACCACACGATGAAAACGCGCGCCGCCGTTGCTCACGACCTGGAGTATGCCGGCACGCCACCCGAACGGCTCGGCGCCTTGGGCCAGGCGGCTAACAGGCTGCCGTTCCCCCCGGACTACACCGAGCCCGAACCGCACGTACCCGCGGGCCGAATCATGCGCGAAGCCCGCATCCAGGGCATGCGCGACAGGCTGGCGCAGTTGTTGCACCGGCTTGAAGCCGAAGACGGGGTCTCTCGAGAGAACTTGCCCGAACTGGACGGGGACGCGTGGCACAGCAACCCGGACATCCAGCACCGGCTCGAGGAACGCAAGGCCATTGCCGAGCGTTTGGCGGCGTTCGGCGCGGACCCGGCCGAGATTGAGGCCGGTATCGACCCCAATGACGAATCGTACTCCGAGCCCTGGATTCCCGATCAAGACCTGCCTGCCAGGGATCCCGAGCTGACCCGCGTGTTCGAGGCGTTTGATGCCGACAAGGCCCGGTATGAGGCCGGCGAGAGCGGCTGGTGGGACGAGATGGAAAAAGACATGGAGGAGGAAAAGCCGGACGGCGGCGCGTGGTCGGAGGGCGAATGAAGATCAGGCTCAACCACGCCCGGGCAACGGTCGTGCTCCTGGCAGTCCTGGCAGGAATAGTCTGGCATGCAGCTCGAGGACACGTGCACGTTCATATACCGAACATGCGGCTGCCTGAATTGAGCGGCCCCGAGTTCGTGGCCGCGCTGGCGATCCTGGGCGTGGTCATAGTTGGCATCGTCAGGCTGAGAAACAACAGGTGACAGACCGGAAGAGAGGGGGTGAGAGTATGAGCGAAAGCAACGTGTTCGTGCTGCCTGAGAACTGGAACGACCCGGACCTCGTTGACGAGGGAGAATACCGCGTCACGGTAACGAAACTCGCGTACAACAATGACGGCGACCGGCTCGTGGCAGAATTCCAGATCCTGGACGAAGGGCCCTTCGCGGAGCGAAAGCTGTTCCAGACGTTTACGCCCTCGATGCCCGCCGGGAAACGGCTTCTGGCAGACCTCTTTGAAGCGGCCGGGCTAACCCAGACAACAGGCACCATCTATCTGGACCAGGCAAAAGGCAAAACTGTGCGGGTGCAGGTGCGCCACAACCACAGCGACAAGACCAACCGACAGTATGCCAACGTTACTGCCATACGTGGCGTGTAAGGCCGGACGAGGAGGCGGGGCGCGCGTCAACGCCCCGCCTCTTCATGATCGGAACGTGCAATCTACAAAGCAACGGTTATACAAGGAAACACCGGACGTGCACAAAGCGCTCAACGGACTCATCGACACAACCAAAATGCAACTGCCTGCCATAGGCAGATGACGATAGCGATGGAAAGGCTCTACCCAAATGTGTGCAGAATCAGGTACGCCAGACGCGGGGTCCGAAGCCGGACCGTTACCCGATGCCCTGGGCATTCTTATTGCCGCCTTGGCCGAATTGCCGGAAAAAGCAATCTTGGACGAAGCAAGGTTAGCCCATCTTTTCCACGTATCACCTCGCACGGTGCGACGCATGGTGGGCCGTTTCGAACTTCCTCCGCCCGTGTCCCTTGGCGGCCGGTCCGTATGGATGGCCGGACGGATTGTTGAGCATATCGATGCTGCCGCCGAACGCAAACAGCGTGTAGCCGAAAGACAGGCCAGACAATTCAGAGAGACTCTAGGAAACCAGTGAGAGGCAGACAATTATGCCTTATGTCTTCCAGACCATCGGTAGGAACGGCAATCGCCATCCGCGATGGCGGTTCCAGTACACCGACCGCCGTGGAAAGAGGCGCACCTCGGTCGGGACTACCTCTCGCATTGAAACGGTGAAGATTGCGCTTCGGATAGAGAACGAGGAGTTCGAGATCCGAAAGGGGATCCGTCCGGCGCCAAGGCCGTCCTCAGAAGCCAAGTACCGGGACTTTGCGGATGTGGTTTCAGAGTACTGTGCGTGGGGGTTAAGCCAAGGCGGATGGGGCGGAAGATCGTGGAGCAAGACTCACGCTCGCATGCGCCGGGCACAACTTGCGTGGTGGGTGCAACGCTTGGAACTGAAGTGCCTTGGACAGTTGGAAGGGATTCTGCCCAGGGCCGAGGCTGCTCTTCGCGAGTTGCAGGGCAGCGGTTGTGCGGGAAGAACCGTCCAGGGCTACGCCGACACGTTGCGGGCATTCTGCCGTTGGTGCGTGAAGCGCCGATATCTTGATGAGCAGCCTCTGGCCGATCTTGCCCGATTCGATATCACCCCGGAGGTTGTCCGCCGGGCGATGACGCTCGCTGAAGTTGGCCGTCTTATGAAGACTGCCCCCTCGTATCGACGACTCTTGTATCAAGTCGCGATATGTTCCGGCCTTCGCGCCGGAGAATTGCGGTCTTTGACTACGGATGACCTGGACGTTTGCCGTCGCGGGCTTTCCCTACGGTCC
>Ga0123333_10006446_pt1 | contig 10317 bp, 11 predicted proteins | sample BioC12SIPDNA_3_FD_89957 | JGI IMG/M metagenome (GOLD analysis project Ga0123333, IMG submission 89957) | Anaerobic biogas reactor microbial communites from Washington, USA - Biogas_R2_B C12 SIP DNA | ecosystem: Engineered > Bioreactor > Anaerobic > Unclassified | place: Washington, USA...
CGGTGAGGTCCTGATCAACGAGATCAACACGATGCCGGGGTTCACCCCGTTCTCGATGTACCCCCAGGTCTGGGCCGCCTCCGGCATCAGCTACCCCGAGCTGATCGACGAGCTCATCTCCCTGGCGCTGGAGCGTCCCACGGGCCTGCGCTAGGAGTCGGCACGAGCCCTGGGCTGTCCCCCGGGCCTGTGCTAGGAGTCGGCGCGAGCCCTGAGCTGTCCCACGGCCGACGCGAGCCCAACCCGGCTCTCCCACGGTCGGTGCGAGCACTTCACGGCCCGTGCGAGCTCTCTGCGCTCGCATCGCGCCAGAAGTGCTCGCACCGACGGAACTACGGTGGCCTTGCGGGCTGCGCGCGGTCGTCGAACCGGCATACGGCAGGACCGGCCCGTCAGGAGCAGCGGTCCGGTCCCTGCTCCACGGTCTCGGCGGCCGGCCCGAAGGCCGGCAGCAGCAGCGGGGGCGAGGGATAGGCGTCGGGCACCAGCACCTCGATCGCCGGGCTGCGACCGTAGGTGGTGAACTCGACACCGTCGGCCAGCTCACGCATGATCCAGTCCACGCCGTTGATGTCGAGGCAGGCGTCCTCGGTCGGTCCCGGCGGGACCGCGCCGCACCGCGCGATGATGGCGGGGTCCCCCCAGGCGGCGACCGTCACCGAGTCGACCGCGGTCTCGCGCCACTGCGCGGAGCCCACCTGTGCCGGCCAGCGGGCCCCGACCGCCCGGCACTCGGGCGTGTCCGCACCCTCGAACGGGGCCACCTTCACCGCGGAGGTGCAGGCCGCCAGGGGGGTGAGGAGCAGGGCGAGTATGCCGACGCCCGCGACGCGCGGACGCCTGCGGTGCCGCCGGGCCTGGGGACGGGGGGAGCGGGAGTGCCGGGTCAGAGGTGGACCACCGTGCAGGTCGTGGTCCGGGTGATGTGCGGCACCTCCTGGATCTTGGCGATCACCTGACGACCCAGGTCGTCCACGCTCGGCGCCTCGACGCGGGCGATGACGTCGTAGGGCCCGGTGACGTCCTCGGACGTGACCACGCCCTCCAGCTCACCCACCGCGCGCGAGACGACACCGGACTTGCCGACCTCGGTCTGGATGAGGATGTACGCCTGGACCATGTCGCCTCCTGTGGCTCTGGTGCGGGCCGTGGTGTGGACCGCCGTGGCCCAGACGCTACCGTGCAGGAACGCAACGCGGGAGGAGGCCTGGCATGTCGGACGCCGCACCGACCGGCGGGGACGCACCCCAGACCCTGGGAGGGCTGGGCGAGGCCGGGATCCTCGACGACATCTTCGCCTCGCTCACCACGACGGACGCGGTGCTCGTCGGGCCGGGCGACGACACCGCGCTGCTGGCCACCTCGGGCCGGGTCCTGGCGACCACGGACACCATGGTGCGGGGGCGCGACTGGCTGGACGAGTGGTCCTCGGCGCACGACGTCGGCATGAAGGTGGTCGTCCAGAATCTGGCAGACCTTGCGGCCATGGGAGGCGTCGGCACCGGTCTCCTGGTCACCCTCGTCGCCCCCGGCTCCCTGCCGGCGCAGTGGGCGCGTGAGCTCACGGCGGGCGTCGCCGAGGTGTCGGCGGCCACCGGGGTGCCGGTGATCGGCGGCGACCTGTCCTCCTCCGACGGCGCGGTGATGGTCTCGGTCACGGCCCTCGGGGAGCTGCCCGGGGGCGGTGACCCGGTGCTGCGCTCCGGGGCGTCGGCGGGACAGGACGTGGCCGTCTCCGGTTCGCTCGGGCGGTCGGCCGCGGGGCTGGAGATCCTGCGCAGGGGAGATGTGGGGTGGTGGCCCCCGACCGAGCACGCTGCGACAGCCGCTGAGTGGGTCGCCTATCACTGCCGGCCGGACCCCGATCTGACCCAGGGACCGGTGGCGGCCTCGGCCGGTGCGACCGCGATGCTCGACGTCTCCGACGGGCTGGTGCGCGACGGCACCCGGATCGCCACGGCCAGCGGGTTGCGGATCGACCTCGACGAGGAGGTGCTCGCGCGGCTGGCGGGCGCGTACGAACCGGTGCTCGGCGGCCGGATGGCGCTGGACTGCGTCCTCTCCGGTGGTGAGGAGCACTCGCTGCTGGCGACCTTCCCGGTCGGCGCGGCCCCCGCCGGCTGGACCGTCGTGGGCCGGACCTCGGCGACCGGTCCAGCCGGCCCGGGGGTGTGGTGGCGCGGCGAGCGCGCGACCGGCGGCGGCTGGGACCACTTCGGCGGCTGACTCCCCAATCGACCGAGCGCGTCGTGTTGCGCTCTCAGACCCGACCGGGCACGTGGTGTTGCGCTCTCAGACCCGACCGGGCGCGTGGCGCGGTCTCAGGCACCGGAGACGTGGCGCGGGCCAGCGCAGCCGAGGAGCATGACAAAGGCCGGCCTCCCGTGGGGAGTCCGGCCTGTCGGGTGCGGTCGTGACCGCGGGGCGTCAGCGAGTGGTGATCTTGCCGGCCTTGAGGCACGACGTGCACACGTTGACGCGCTTGGGGGTCACGCCCTTGGGGCCGACGAGAGCCCGCACGCGCTGGATGTTCGGGTTCCAGCGGCGCTTGGTGCGGCGGTGGGAGTGCGAGATGCTGTGACCGAAGCTCGGTCCCTTGCCGCAGACGTCGCAAGTGGCAGCCACGGTTTCTCCTGAGGTCGAATGGTGGATCGGTATCGGGTCCCGATCACCCGTGGCCGCGCAGGCGGCAACCACAGACTCCATCGGGGAACCGGTCAAGAATAGCCGACGGCCGCGCCCCGCGCCAAACTCGCCGTGCCCACCCATCTGGCCGGGCACGAACGCCGCAGGGAGCCTGACGCGACTCAGGTGTCGGTGGCCGACTCGTCGTCTGGCCCCTCGGCCGGGTCACGTCGGTTCTCTCCGCGCAGGGCCGGGTGCTTGGAGGTCATCATCTCCGGGTCGGCATCGGGGTCCTGATCCGGGTCGTAGGACGTCGTCGTGTCCTGCTCCGGCTCCGGCTGAGGCGCGTGGCCCGGGTCGTCGTGATCGTTCTGCCCGCTCATCTCCTCACCGTGACAGCGATGCATGGTCGGCGCATCCCCAGACGGTGACCTGACCCAGGGCGACATGACGCAGGGTGACTGACGCAGGGTGACTGCGGGACGCTCGGGCCGGCCGCCGGGAGGTGGGGCGCCGGGAGCGACCTCGCCGCGTCGCCCACGTGCCTGCGGCGCGCGGGTGTGGATAGTTCCGGGCGCCTGTCACGGGCGGGAGATAACCTGCGGGTACCCCAGTCCGGCTCCCTGGTGCCCACGGGCCGAGCCGGAGCCAGCACGCGAGAGGACCAGAGTCAGGTGAGCCCCGTGAGCACTCCGACCGAGGTCCCGCTGGACCTCGCTGCCGCGCGACGCTGGGCGCTCGCCGCCCGGGTCGGACTCGCTGAGGCCCGCAGCCAGATCGACGCGCTCAACGTCTTCCCGGTGCCGGACGGGGACACCGGCACCAACATGTTCCTCACCTTCGACGGCGCGCTCGACGTGCTGCGTGGGCACCACGACGTCGACGGACGGGGGATCGGGCTGGTACAGGGCCTGGCACTGCTCTCGCGCGGCATGCTGCTGTCCGCCCGAGGCAACTCCGGGGTGATCCTCAGCCAGCTGGCGCGGGGGCTGCACGAGGCCGCGGCCCAGGCCGGCGGAGCGCTGGACGAGGTCGACGCCGACCTGCTGGCCGAGGCGTTCACCCGGGCCGACCACCTCGCCTGGGCGGGGGTGTCCTCGCCGGTCGAGGGCACCATCCTGTCGGTGTCCCGCGCGGCCGCCGCAGCGGCCCGCGAGGCCGCCACCCCCGACGGAGCCTCACCGGCCGCGGTGAGCAGCGCGGCCCTCAACGCCGCGCGCGCCGCACTCGAGCACACCCCCTCACAACTGCCGGCACTGCGCCGTGCCGGAGTGGTCGACGCCGGAGGCGCCGGGCTGGTCATCGTCCTCGAGGCCCTGCACCGTGTGCTGACCGACGGACGCGTCGAGGCCGACGCGGGCGACAGCCCGTGGTTCCGAGGGGCCGCGGTGCTCCCGCCGGTGGAGTGCGCCGACGACGGCGAGGGCGCCTACGAGGTGATGTATCTGCTGAGCGCCTCCGACGACTCCCGCGTCGGGCACCTCCGCGCGCACCTGGAGCAGGTCGGCCACTCCGTCCTGGTGGTCGGTGGCCCGGAGGACTGGCGCGTGCACGTGCACCTCGACGAACCCCAGGTCGCGGTGGAGGCCGGCGCGATGGCCGGACACGTCGACCAGGTGCGGATCGAGGCGCTGGTGCGTCCGGACGGGGCGGCGCAGACCGCGGTCGAGCAGCCACGAGCCGCCATGGGCGTCGTCGCCTGTGCCGGTGGCGACGGCCTGCTCGAGCTGTTCGAGCAGGCTGGTGCGACCGTGGTGCGATCGGCCGCGGGGGCACGCGCCTCGACCGGCCAGCTGCTCAACGCGATCTGGGCGGTGCCGGCCCGCAGCGTCGTCGTGCTGCCCAACGACGGCGATGTGCTCCTGGCCGCGCAGGCGGCGGCCGCGGCCGCGCGCGAGGAGGGTCTGGTCGTGGAGGTGGTGCCCAGCCGGGCCGCCGTGCAGGGGCTGGCCGCGCTCGCCGTCTTTGACCCCGAAGCCGACCTGGAGGACACGCTGACGGCCATGGCCGAGGCGGCCGGCGCCACCGTCCACGCCGAGCTCACGGTCGCCTCCCGCGATGCCCAGACCGGCGCCGGGCCGTGCCGCGCGGGCCAGTCGCTGGGGCTGCTCGACGGCCAGATCGTGATCGTGGACGACGACGCCACCCGCGCGGCCACCCGGCTGCTCGCACGACTGGTCACCGACCAGACCGAGCTGCTCACCGTCGTGAGCGGCGCGGAGGTGGACCCGGCCGCACGGGCCGGGATGGAGCAGGTGGTGGCCGCGATCGAGCAGGCCCACCCCGACGTCGAGGTGGTCTGGCTCGAGGGCGGGCAACCGGCCTACCCCTGGCTGCTGGGTGCCGAGTGATGGCGGGCGAGCGCCCCACGCCGGACACCAACCTGCGCTCCCTCGTGGGCAAGGCCGCCGCCAACCTGGCCAAGAAGGACCTCGTCACGGCGCGGGACCTGCTGGAGTTCTGGCCGCGGAGCTATCTGGACCCGACCAGGCCGACGGACTTCTCGACGCTGCACGACGGGGAGTATGTCGTGGTGCTGGCGGAGGTGCACACCGCGGTCACCCGCAAGATGCGGCAGCGGCGCGGCAGCATGCTGATCGCCACCATCCGCGACGGCGCCGGGAACCAGCTCGAGCTCACCTTCTTCTCCGCGTGGGGCCACGAGAACGCCCTGGTGCCCGGCCGGCGGGTCCTGGTCAGCGGCACGGTCAGCCACTACGGCGGCCGGCGCCAGCTGACCCACCCCGAGTACGAGCTGCTCGGGGCGGGCGCCGAGGCCAGCAGCACCTTCGGGGAGGGCCCGATCCCGGTCTACGGCCAGGTGCCGAAGATGAACTCGATGAAGGTCGCGGCTGCGGTCGACCTCGTGCTCCACGCCGTGGAGGAGATCCCCGACCCGATCCCGGTCACGGTCCGTGCCGCGCACGGGCTGCCCCCGTTGAGCAACGCCTACGCGATGATGCACCAGCCGCGCAGCACCCAGGAGCACCGCAAGGCCCGGTGGCGGATGAAGTTCCAGGAGGCCTTCGTCCTGCAGGCGGCGCTCGCCGTCATGCGGCACTCCTCGGACGCGGTACCGGCCGTTCCGCGGTCCGCCACCCCGGGCGCCCTGGCGGACCAGTTCCGTGAGCGCCTGCCGTTCGACTTGACCGAGGGACAGCAGCAGGTCCTGGCGGAGATCACCGCCGACCTTGACCGGACCCTGCCGATGCACCGGCTCCTGCAGGGCGAGGTCGGCTCCGGCAAGACCGTGGTGGCGCTCCTGGCCATGCTCACCGTCATCGACGCCGGGGCACAGGCGGCGCTGCTGGCCCCCACGGAGGTCCTCGCGGTCCAGCACCACCGTTCGATCAGCGCGATGCTCGGACCGCTCGCCGAGGCGGGCCTCCTCGGCGGGTCGAGCGACGGCACCCGCGTCGCCCTGCTGACCGGCAGCCAGTCGGCGGCCGAGCGCAAGAAGAACCTCCTGATGGCCGCCAGCGGCGAGGCCGGGATCGTCGTCGGCACCCACGCCCTGATCCAGGAGCACGTGCAGTTCGCCGAGCTCGGCCTGGTCGTGGTCGACGAGCAGCACCGCTTCGGCGTGGAGCAGCGCGACGCCCTGCGCGCCAAGGTGGAGGGCGCCTCGCCCCACACGCTGGTGATGACGGCGACCCCCATCCCGCGCACCGTGGCGATGACCGTCTTCGGTGACATGGAGACCTCGACGATGACCGAGGTGCCCCGCGGCCGCCAGCCCATCACCACCCACGTGGTCCGCGGGGACCAACCGACCTGGGTGCAGCGGACCTGGGAGCGGGTGGCCGAGGAGGTGGCCAAGGGCGGACAGGTGTATGTCGTGTGCCCCCGGATCGGGCAGGAGGACGACCCGGACCTGCCGGACGGGGCGACGATCGGGCCCGGCGGCCCGATCGCGGACCAGCACGGGCCGGGCGGTCGCCGCCCGGCCCCCGACGAGGACGACGAGGGCCGACGGGCCCAGCTGCACGGGGTGCTCCAGGTCTGGCGCGCCCTGCGTGAGCTGCCGGCGACGACCGACCTGCGCCTCGGCATACTCCACGGGCGGCAGCCGACCGAGGAGAAGGACGCCGTCATGCAGGCCTTCGCCCGCGGCGAGATCGACGTGCTGGTCGCCACCACGGTGATCGAGGTAGGCGTCGACGTGCCCAACGCCACACAGATGGTGGTCATCGACGCCGACCGGTTCGGCATCTCGCAGCTGCACCAGCTGCGCGGGCGGATCGGCCGCGGCACCAAGCCGGGGCTGTGCCTGCTGATGAGCCAGGAGGCCGAGAGTCTGAGCCTCGAGCGGCTGGAGGCGGTGGCGTCCACCACCGACGGGTTCGAGCTGGCCCGTCTCGACCTGGAGCAGCGCCGCGAGGGCGACGTGCTGGGAGCCAGCCAGTCGGGGGCGCGCAGCAGCCTGCGCCTGCTGCGGCTGACCCGCGACGAGGAGCTGATCACCGCCGCGCACGACGCCGCGTGGCAGCTGGTCGCGGACGACCCGGACCTGACCGGTCATCCCGAGCTGCGCGCCGAGCTGGCCCGGCTCGACGCCGAGCGCGCGGCCTTCCTGGAGCGCGGCTGAGATGACCCGGATCATTGCCGGGGAGTTCGGCGGACGGACCCTGGCGACGCCACGGGGCGCGGACACCCGCCCCACCACCGACCGGGTGCGCGAGGCGCTGTTCTCGCGGATCGAGTCGCTGATGGACCTCGCCGGGGTGAGGGTGCTGGACCTGTATGCCGGGTCCGGGGCCCTCGGTCTGGAGGCGGTGAGCCGGGGGGCCGGGTTCGTCGCCCTCGTCGAGGCGGACCGCCGCACCGCGCGGCTGGTCGAGACCAACGTGACCGCGCTCGGGGTGGGGGACCGGGCCCGGGTCCACGCCGAGAAGGTGGACCGGGTCCTCGAGCGCGGGCCCGGGGGAGGGACGTTCGACCTGGTGCTGCTGGACCCGCCCTACCCGCTGGGCGAGGCGGACCTCACGGAGGTGCTCGCCCTCCTGGTGACGCGGGGCTGGCTCAGCCCCGACGCGCTGGTCGTGGTCGAGCGCTCGGCGCGCTCGCCCGAGCCCGCCTGGCCGGCGGGGCTGACCCTGATCCGGTCGCGCGCCTACGGTGAGACGACGGTGCACTTCGCGGAGCCGGATGCGTAACGCGCGACCGCCGTTGGACCAAGAACGGGTATGAGTCATCACGAACGAGATCCCGACCCCGGGCCCATCGCGACCGATCGGGTGCAGGTCGCGACCGATCGGGTGCAGGTCGCGACCGATCTGGGGCAGATCGCGACCGACCCGGACGCCTTCGAGGCCTTCTACCGGGAGCACGTCGGGCCGGTGCAGCGGTTCGTCGCACGCCGGACGAGCGACCCCTGGACCGCCGCGGACCTCACCGCCGACATCTTCCTGACAGCCATCGAGGCCGCCCCGTCCTACCGTCCGGAGCGGGGGAGCGCGACGGGGTGGCTGTTCGGTATCGCCCGCAACGTCGTCCGGTCGCAGGCCCGGCGGTCCGCCCGGGAGTTGTCGGCCGTCCGTGAGGTGGTCGGTCGCCGGTTGCTCGACGGTGAGTCGTTGGCCCGGGCCGAGGAGCGCATCGCGGCGGTGCAGGACCCCGCCGGCGCGGTCACCACGCAGGAGGTCACCTCATGAGTTCCACCATCGACGACCGGCGCACCCACGCCGGCGAGCCGCTCGACGGCTTCGAGACCGCGCTGCTGCAGGAGCTGCGCACCGTGGTCCAGGACCGGGCCGGCGCCGCGCCAGCACCGGGAGACACCCGGCACACCGCCGGCCATTCCGGGTCCGCCCCGGGAGCGCCGCACCGGCTGCGCCGCTGGGCCCTCCCGGTCGGGGTCGCCGCGGCCGGGGCTGCGGCGCTGGCCATCGCCCAGCCCTTCGGCGGGGCCACCCCGGCCTTCGCCGTGGAGCAGGGCAGCGACGGCACCGTGACGGTCGAGATCAACCGGCTCGACGGACCGGAGGCGCTGGAGGCCGCCCTGGCCGAGCACGGCATCACCGCCGCCGTCGACTACCCGGAGGAGGGCACGATGTGCTCGCCCGACCGCTACGTCCCGGCAGCGGTTGTGCCCGGCTCGATGTCGGCCTCCACCGGCATCGCGCCCGGAGAAGCGACCGGAGAGTCCGCGTTCAGCATCACCCTCGACCCGGCGGACTACGCCGGCAGGACCCTGGTGCTGGAGTCGACGTGGCTGGACGAGGGCTCGTGGGTGGTGGGCGTCGGGACCGCCGAGGGCGAGGTGGGCCCGTGCGATCCCGTCCCCGCCACCGGTGAGCAGTTCGACTCGTCGCCGGAGTCCGAGCTGGACACCGGTCCGAGGTTGTCGTCCAAGCCCTGACCGAGCAGCCCCTACGTGGGCCTCGGGGCGGTCATCGGGACCGCTCCGGGGCCCCGCTCGTGCCACCGCACCGGAGCCACTGATCCACGGCGCGACCTGGTCTGAGCCGTGGGGTGGCGGCCTCGCGACATACTGGCGTCCATGCACCTGCTGATCCTCTTCGGTCCGCCTGCCGCGGGGAAGATGACCGTCGGGCAGGAGATCGCCGCGCGTACCCACTTCCGGTTGTTCCACAACCACCTGTCGATCGAGCCCTTTCTCGGAGTCTTCGACTACGGCACCCCGTCGTTCAAGCGGCTGCGCGACCTGGTGCGGGAACAGGTGCTGGCCGAAGCCGTCAGGGCTGACCTGCCGGGCCTGATCTTCACCTTCGTCTGGGCCTTGGACCTGCCGGATGACTCTCGGGAGGTGGCCAGGATCGTGCAGCCCTTCCACGATGCGTGCATTCCCGTCGACTTCGTCGAGCTCGAGGTCGACCGAGCCACATCCCTGGCCCGTGAGGGCACGGACGTCCGGGTGGCGCACAAGAGGTCCAAGTCCGACGTGGCCTGGGCGGCCGCTCACAACGAGGAGTTGCACGGCCGCCATGTCTTCAACACCCGGGGCACCTCGGACGTCGAGATCCCCGGACGGCACACGGTGGTGGACAACGGCCCCGAGCGGTCCGCTGCGCAGACCGCCGAACAGATCATCGAGCGCTTGCGCTTGCCTCGTCGGTAGACCCCGGCATGGAGGGGCATCGACCGGCTCTGGGCGGTCGCGTGGTCAGTCCACCAGCCGCAGCACGGCGTCCAGTCCGCGGACGCGTGTGTCGGTGCGCGGCAGCAGCAGGGTGCGGATCCCCAGCGCCGCCGCACCGGCGTCGTCGCGCCAGCTGTCGCCGACCATGAGCGCCTCCTGCGCGGTCGCCCCGAGGGACTCCAGAGCGTGGGCGAAGATCCCGCGGTCCGGCTTGACGCTGCCGACCTCGTAGGACATCACGAGCGCGTCGACGACGATGCCGTTGCGCGCGATGACCGGCCGCAGGTCGAAGCCCACGTTGGACACGATCGCGGTGCGCACCCCGGCCTCCCGCAGCGCGGCCAGCACCGGCGCGGTGTCCTCGAACGCCGTCCACTGGTCCGGCATCACCGCGTAGAGCGCTTCCGCGAGGTCGGGGTCGACGCCCGGGCACCGCTCGACCGTGCGGAGGAAGACCTCCAGGTGCCGCTCCGGACCCTCGTCCCGGGTACTCTCCGGGTCGATCACGGCGGCGTGCTCCCAGATCCGGTCCAGGAAGTCGGCGGCCGTCGCGACCTGGTCGGGGCCAAGGTCGGACGTCGCATCGGTCC
>Ga0123333_10006449_pt1 | contig 10312 bp, 14 predicted proteins | sample BioC12SIPDNA_3_FD_89957 | JGI IMG/M metagenome (GOLD analysis project Ga0123333, IMG submission 89957) | Anaerobic biogas reactor microbial communites from Washington, USA - Biogas_R2_B C12 SIP DNA | ecosystem: Engineered > Bioreactor > Anaerobic > Unclassified | place: Washington, USA...
AAAATTGTTAAACGAAGAAAAAGTGAAGGTCTCGATCCTGTCATACGGTCTTCATTACGGCTGGGGTGTGTACGAGGGCCTGAGGGTCTATGATACTCCCAGAGGGAGGGAGGTGTTCCGGCTTCGCGACCACATGGTCCGGTTCCTGAACTCGGCCAAGGTCCTGCGGCTGGACATTCCCTACTCCGTCGACCAGCTGTGCTCAGCCGTTAAGGCGGTGTGCCGCGCCAACGGCCCCCGGGCCGACTACATCCGTCCACTGGCCTTCTACGGCGAGAACGGTGATCTGTCATTGAGCGCCCTCAACGTCCCCACGCACGTGGCCATCATGACCATCCACATGGGCAAGTACATCAAGGGAGGCTCCGCCGGAGCATCTCTCATCACCTCGTCCTGGGAAAAGCCCACCAGCAGATCGACCTCCTTGACCGCCAAGATCTGCGGCAACTACGTGAACTCCATCATCGCCAAGAAGGAGGCCCTGCGGCAGGGCGCGGACGAAGCGCTGATGCTCAACCACAGCGGCCTGGTGGCCGAGGCGTCGGCGGAGAACGTGTTCATGGTCAGAAATGGTAATATTTACACACCCGGTGTGTCCGACGGCCTCCTAGAAGGGATAACCCGGGACTCGGTCATGATCATCGCCCGAGACCTTGGCTACCAGGTAGAGGAGAAAAGCATCACCAGGGCGGAGCTGTTGGTCGCGGACGAGGTGTTCATGACCGGCACCGCGGCGGAGATCCAGCCGGTACGGACTCTCGACGGCCTGCCCATTGGAAAGAACGTCCCCGGGCCTATCACCAAACGCATCCAGTCCGTTTTCTCCAAGGCGGTCAAGGGACAGGCGGAGCAATACTCTCACTGGATGGACCTCATTGATGAGATGCCGATCTAGTTGCATATTGAGTATAATCATCAAATAGGGAGAGCACCGTCGATGGTGCCGGTAACAGAATGGCATCGATGGTAGAGAATCTCCAGGAGGCCTTCGCGGGAGAGTCCAAGGCCAATCGACTGTACCTTGCCTTCGCCCAGAAGGCGGAGGAGGAAGGGTTCCCACAAGTGGCGAAGCTGTTCCGGGCGGTCGCGGAGGCCGAGACGATACACGCGCTTATGCACCTTTCCGTCCTTAAGGGCGTGAGGTCTACCGCGGACAACCTCCGGCACTCGATCGATGAGGAGAGGTACGAGCACACCTCAATGTATCCAGGATTCATTGAGCAGGCCAAGAAGGACGGCGACATCAACGCCCTGCGCTCCTTCACACTCGCGAACAACGTGGAGAAGGTCCACGAAAAGCTGTACCTTTCTGCGGTTCACAGCGTCAGTGCGAACATGGACATCCCGGCGAAGAGGCTGTACCTGTGCCCCGTCTGCGGAAACATCGAGGAGTATGCACCGGATCGCTGCCCGGTGTGCGGAGCCTCTGGTTCTTCCTTCAAGGAAGTCCTTTGAGGTCCTAGGTGGTATGGTAACAGGCCAACCCCTCTTATCCTTCCATTTCCTTTCTGACCATGGTGTGAGGTATGTACGAGATCAGGTTCCACGGGCGGGGCGGGCAGGGTGCGGTCATGGCCGCACAGTCCCTTGCGGACGCAGCGGTGAGATCGGGCTTCCATGCGCAGGCCTTCCCCTATTTCGGGGCGGAGCGCAGGGGCGCGCCAGTTCAGGCGTACGCCCGCATCGACACCAAGAAGGTCCGCACCAAGAGCCAGGTGCACAACCCTGACCTGCTGGTGATCATGGACGAGTCGCTGTCGGACATGGCCGACATCGCCTCCGGCCTCAAGGTGGAAGGCAGGGTGGTCATGAACACCACCAAGCGCCCCGAGGAGGTGGACCTGGGTAAGGGAGTGGACGCAATATGCGGCACTGTGGACGCGTCGGCACTGGCGCTGGAAGTACTGAAGATGCCGGTCGTCAACACCTCCATGCTGGGCGCTGTGGCCAAGGTGTGGGACGTCGTTCCCCTGGAGAGCATCGTGGAGGCCATCGAGGACCGCTTCGGTGAGAAGCTGGGGGCAAGGGCGGGGATGCTCAACGGCGAGGCCGCACGGGCGGCCTACGACTCTACCGTCATCGGTCGCACACAGGGAAGGAAGGAGTACGGCAAGATCGCGGAATGGGCTCCAGAATGGAACGACATCCCCATCGGCAACTCGCTGAGGTCGGACACCTTCGAAGGTGTGGCCATAGGTCCCGCCTCCTCCTCCCAGAACCTCACCGGAAGGTGGAAGTGGTCCACGCCGAGATACGACAAGGAGAAGTGCATCCGATGCCTCCGCTGCTGGTGGTCCTGCCCCGATAGCGCGGTCATCAGGCTTGACGACGACTATATGCGCTGGGACATGGACCACTGCAAGGGGTGCGGGATCTGTGCGGACATCTGCCCGGTGAACGCCGTCGAGATGGTCCAGGGGGCGCACACATGGTAGTCAGGACCATCACCGGGGATGCGGCTGTGGCATACGGTGCCATGCTCGCCCGGGCGGAGGTGGTGCCGGGATTCCCGATAACGCCCCAGACCATCATCATCGAGAAGATCACCGAGTTCATCAACGACGGCCTCATGGACGCTGACTTCATACCTGCGGAGAGCGAGCATTCAGTCATGTCCGTGGCCGTGGGCGCATCGGCGGGAGGGGTCCGTACATTCACCGCCACCTCTTCACAGGGCCTGGCCCTGATGTATGAGATGCTCTTCGCCGCCGCACCTAGCCGTCTGCCGGTGGTGATGGCCGTGGCCAACCGCAGCCTGGGAGCGGCCTCGGGGATATGGACGGAGCACAACGATTCCCAGCCGGTGCGGGAGAGCGGCTGGCTGCAGGTGTACGTGGAGGACAACCAGGAGGCGTTGGACATGACCATCCAGGCCTTCCGCATCGCCGAGGACCACCGCGTCATGCTGCCCATCATGGTGTGTCTGGACGGCTTCATCCTCTCGCATGTGGTCGAGGGCGTGGACATCCCCGAGCGGTCGATAGTGGACAGTTTCCTCCCCAAGTTCGTCCCCGTGAACGTCCTGGACCCCAGGGAACCGTTCATGATCAACCCCGTAACCCCGCCGGAGTTCGCCACGGAGATGCGCTACCAGCAGGACCGGACGGTCGAAGCCTCCAAGCCGGTGATAATGGAGGTGGATCGGCAGTACGCGGCGCTGACCGGCCGCAGTTATGGCGGCCTGTTCGAGGAGTATCGTATGGAGGATGCGGAGATAGCGCTCGTGGGCGCGGGGACATGGGCCGGAATAGCCCGCGAGGCCGTGGACCAGCTCCGGGCCGAAGGGACGAGGGCGGGGCTGATCAAGCTGCGGTTCATGCGCCCCTTCCCGGGAGAGGAGCTGCGACTGGCGACAGCACACCTTAAGGGACTGGGGGTGTTCGACCGCTCTGCCGCCTTCAACGGTTACGGTCCTGTGTTCACCGAGATGCGCAACGCGCTGTACGGGAGCGGGGTGCCGATAACGGACCATGTCGCCGGGATCGGGGGCAGGGACATCACGGTGGAGATGGTGAGGGAGATGTACGAGATCGTCGAGGGGAACGCCTCCGGGGAGAAGGTCAGGGAGTGTACCTGGCACGCGCTGAGGGGGGAGCAGAGATGAACCGTATGAGCAGCATGAAGGACGTGCCCCGCGAGGACATGCTCATGCACGGCCATGGCGCCTGCCCGGGGTGCGGGTACGCGGCCACGGCCAAGAACATCGCCAAGATGCTGGGCCCCAACACCGTGGTGTACGTCCCCGCCTCCTGCCTCGTAGTGTTCGGCGCGCTGTACCCCACGTCCTCGTGGAAGATACCGTACTTCTACACTGCCTTTGAGAACACGGGGGCGGTGACCGCGGGCATAAAGGCCGCGCTGCGCCGCCGGGGCGTGGATGCCACCGTCGTGGGTATGGCCGGCGATGGAGGCACGTTCGACATCGGGCTGCAGGCTTTATCCGGCGCCGCCGAGCGCAACGAGGACGTCATCTACGTATGCCTGGACAACGAGGCCTACATGAACACCGGGATCCAGAGGTCATCGGCGACACCCTTCGGGGCGTGGACCACCACCACGCCCGTGGGCCAGGTGGTCAAGGGCAACCGCTACTTCAAGAAGGACATCGCCCGAATCGTCGCCGATCACGACGTGCCGTACGTGGCCACGTTGTCGGTGGCGCACTTCACGGATTTCGTACGCAAGGTCCAGAAGGCCAAGGAGACCAAGGGTTTCCGCTTCCTGCACTGCCTCACCCCCTGCATTCCGGGCTGGAGGATCGAGCCCTCCAAGGGCGTGAGCATAAACCGCCTGGCGGTGGACACTGGCATGTGGACGCTGTACGAGGTGGTGAACGGCGTGCCCAAGGTGACGTACAAGCCCAAGAGCATCGCTCCCGTGACCGAGTACCTCAAGCTCCAGGGACGGTTCAAGCACATGAGCGAGGAGGACATACTGACCCTTCAGGGCTGGCTATGCGAGAAGTGGAGGGCCCACTACGGGGAGGAGCCAGGGAGCCCGCCATGTCCCGTACCAGTGCATGAGGAGGTGCTGGCGCACGACGGTGACCCGCTGTACGGGATATGACATGGCAAGGGGCAAGTACTAATTACCGCAACTGTGTCCTGGACCTCATGTCCTTCTCCCTCGGCATGCCCGCGCTCATCGAGATGCCGGACCTTCACCGTCTGGTCGACCTATGCCAGGAGCTGGAACTATCGTTCATAGAGCTGAACATGAACATGCCCGACAATTGCCCCGAGGTTCTCGACCCGATGGAGGTGAGGGACATCTCCAGGAGCACGGGCATCGAGTTCACGCTGCATTCCCCGGACGAGCTGGACCTGGGCTCTCTGCACCCGACGGTGCGTGACGGCCATCTCAGCCGCATGCGCGAGGCCCTGGGTTGGTCCAGTCAGGCGGGTGTGAGCGTCATCAACATGCATATGAGCCCCGGCATATACTTCACCCTCCCCGACCGCCGGGTGTGGATCTATGAGAAGTACATCGATGAGTTCACGGCCAACCTTTGGAGGGCCTACAAAGAGATAATCCCCCTGGCCAAGGCCTCGGGGGTGCAGATATGCACCGAGAACGTGAACAATTTCGATCTCCCGTTCATCGTCCAGGCCATCGACGAGCTGTGCTACATGGACTCCTTCTACCTGACATGGGACGTAGGCCACGATGCCCGGAGCGATTTCCGTGAGCAAAAGCTGCTGTTCAAGCATGTGGACCGGGTGAAGCATATGCACCTCCATGACTACAACGGCAAGAGCGACCACCAGGTGCCAGGCACCGGGATACTCGATATCCCTAGCTACCTGTCCTTCGCCCAGAAGCATGACGTCCGTGTGCTTGTGGAAGTGAAGACGCCGCAGGCGCTGAGGGATTCGGTAAAGGCCGTCCGAGGGATGTTGTAAATCGCGGGAAAAGCAAGCTGCCGGGACGACACAGCGGCATACGATTACCTTCTTCTTGAGGGAGCAGGATACTCCAGCGATGAACATACTCGTCGTGCTCGCTCACCCCAGCCCTGAGAGCTTCAATCATGCGATCGCCAGTACCGTGCTGGAGCAGTTAGGCAAGGACGGTCATGCGGTCAACTTCCATGACCTCTGCGCAGAGGGGTTCGATCCCCTGCTGCCGGCGCAGGAGATCCCCAAGGGCGCGACCCTTGATGAAGGCCTCTCCCTGCACTGCCGCCAGCTGGCCGAGGCCGACGGGATAGTGATCATCCACCCCAACTGGTGGGGGCAGCCTCCGGCCGTCCTAAAGGGATGGGTGGACAGGGTGGTGCGTCCCGGAGTCGCTTACAAGTTCGTGGAGGGTGATGGCGGAGAGGGCGTGCCCGAAGGGCTGCTGAAGGCCAAGGTTGCGCTGGTGTTCAACACCTCGAACACCCCCATGGACAGGGAGAGGGCGGTGTTCGGCGACCCGTTGGAGGCCATCTGGAAAAGCTGCATCTTCGATCTCTGCGGAGTTAGGACGTTCCATCGCCGGATGTTCAGTGTCATCGTTACTAGCACATGCGAGAAGCGTTCCGAGTGGCTGACGGAGGTACGCGAAATGACGGGCGAATGCTTCCCTCCCGATAGGTCCATCGGACCATGACCAGAGGAGCGACGGCATCTGTACTTCGTCCTGTACTCTGGGCCGCGGGCGATGGTGGAAGTAATTATAAATACGGCCGTTTCTTTGGCCTGTTTGCATTCTCGTGCAACCGATGAATGATGAGGATGTGTTACATCCGAATGAGGTGAAAAAATGGCAAAAGCAATGTTCGTTCGTTTCGAGATGCCCAAGGAGCTATCGGACAAGGCCTACGAGATTGTAGAGGCCGCCCGAGACACCGGAAAGATCCGCAAGGGGACCAACGAGGTTACCAAGTTGGTAGAGCGGGGAGATGCCGTCATGGTCGTCATGGCCGAGGACGTTCAGCCCCCAGAGATACTTGCTCACATGCCCCTCCTGTGCGAGGAGCGCAATGTCATCTACGCTTATGTTCCGTCCAAGGCCGAACTGGGACACGCCGTCGGCCTTGAGAAGCCGACCGCCTCGGTCGCCATACTGGACGCTGGAAAGGCCAAGCCCCTGCTGGACAACTTCTCCGAGCAGGTGAAGAAGCTGAAGCAGTGAGCCTGGAGGACTTGACATGCCTGAGGACGAGAGCAGCATACCTTCGGAAGTGGTGGAGATCATCGGTCGTACTGGTATGACCGGCGAGGCCACCCAGGTCAAGGTGCGTGTGCTCGAGGGCCGTGACAAGGGTAGAATCATCACCCGCAACATCATGGGCCCCGTGCGCATGGGAGACATACTAATGCTTAGAGAGACCTCCAGAGAGGCCCGCAAGCTATCCATACGGTGATCTGAATGGTCGAGAGAAGGGTCTGCTCCTTTTGCGGAGCGGAGATGGAACCCGGCACCGGCAAGTTGTTCGTCAAGAAGGACGGCACGGTGCTATCGTTCGATACCAACAAGTGCTACAAGAACATGATCGAGCTGGGCAGGATCCCCCGGAGGACCACCTGGACCCGCGCGGCCAAGAGGGAGAAGGAGATCACCCTTGCCGCCGCCGCGCCCAAGGAAGAGGCCGCCGCCCCTGCTGATGAGAAGATCAAGAAGATCACCGCCAGCAAGGTCCGCCGGAAGAAGGCGTCCGCTCCTAAGAAGAAGGAGTGAGCCTACCATGGAGCGCACTTTCGTGATGCTCAAGCCCGATGCTGTCCAGCGTGGGCTCATGGGCGATATCCTGGCACGCATCGAGGCCAAGGGTTTCAAGCCCGTGGCTATGAAGTTCATGCGCATACCCAAGGAGCTCGCGGAGCGCCATTACGGTGAGCACAAGGGCAAGCCGTTCTTCCCTGGCCTCATCGAGTACATGACCTCCGGCCCCGTGCTCGTGATGGTGTGGGAGGGTGAGAACATCATCGCCGCCATGCGGACCATGATGGGCGCCACCAACCCCCAGAACGCCGCCGTGGGCACCATCCGCGGCGACTACGCCCAGCAGACCGGTAGGAACCTCATCCACGGCTCCGACGGTCCTGAGTCGGCCAGAAGGGAGATCGAGCTGTTCTTCAACGACTACGAGCTCCAGAACTGGAACCGCAGCCTGGACCCCTGGTATCTAGAGTAAACCGTTTCCGGGCCACGCCCGAGATCACTTTATTTTTTCATCCTCTTCATCGAAGATGTACAGCTCGTCAAGCGTCGTTCCCAGGGCCCTGGCGATCTGGTGCGCGAGCTTCAGTGAGGGATTGTAGGCGTTCTTCTCCAGGTACACGACGGTCTCACGGCAGATTCCCACCTTACTGGCGAGCTGCTCCTGCGTCATGTCGTACCGCGCCCGGAACTCCTTGATGCGGTTCCTCATGCCACCTCTCCCCTCGCTGAGAGGTACCTCTTGAACAGCCAGTAGGAGCCGATCATGATGAAGAACATGATGGTGGTGAACGACTCGAGGGGGATGTCGATCACGTTCGCGATGCTCAGGACGGTCACCACGGCCAGCATGAGGTAGGCGATCCACCATGAGAACGCCATGGCGGAGTTGTGTATCTTTTGCGTCCTCTCGTCCCTGAAGATCTCCCCGGTCCTCAGTAATCTCCAGCGGAAAATGGCGAAGAACAGGAGGCCGCAACCGATGGAGATCATCAGCGTTATGGCCGTATCGCCCCCCATTTCCAACACGATCATGGTGATGGTAACTAGTATTAGCATGAACCCGGCGACGAACGTTATCCTGATTGCACGGTCCATAATCATCCCTCACTGGTGAGTATGATGCGCTCCTTGCTGAGGCGGTTAACCAGCATTGCCGGCACTGCCAGCAGGCCGGCGGCGGCAACGCCTAACAGGGCGAGGCTCTGCCACGAGACCTCCGCGCTGTTCTGGGGCAGGGAGATCAACACCGCCAGCATGGAGAAGATCAGCACCATGACGCCCACGCTGACCATCCGGGTCGTGCGGGCCTCGAAGTTCAGCTGCACGAACCCCATGAGGCCGATGAAGGACGCCACCAGAGCGGGGAGCACGGCCGCGATGTACACCACCGCCGGCAGCCCTATGGCCACCGGACCTTCCCCCAGGACTAGGATAACGCTCACGACGGCAGCGAGGTAGGATATGACGACCGCCGGTATGAGCGTTCCCAGAATCTTGCCGGACCACAGGTCGCGGATGTCCACCGGTCCGCAGAACTGGGTCTCCAACGTGCCTGACATCTTCTCCTGATTGAACGCCTGCCCCGAGAGGCTGAAGGACGCGTACATGCCGATCATGGTGGAAAGGAATATCCACTGGAGCTCGGAGAACGCCGAGGAGTTGAGCCAGGCGAAGAGCATGGCGAATATAGCGATCGATATCAGCGCCCGCTTGTTGGCCTGCAGCTCCAACAGCTCCTTCCTGGCCACGGTGAGCATTACGCTCATGCGGTGGCCCCCTGCCCCAGGACCTCGAAGTACACCTCGTCCAGCGTGCGGCTCCTTATTCTGTACTCCTTGACGTCCCACCCCCACTCCACGAGCTCCTTGACCCATATGGGGCTCTGCAGGGACATGTCCACGGTGGCGCCTCTGCTCTCTGCTTCCATGACCCTGCTGTCAGTGAGAAGTCGGGACACCGCCTCCCTCGCTGCACCCTCATCGGAGAGCACAACCTCCACCTCCATGCTCTTGGGCGAGCGTATCTCCTCCATGGTCCCGCTGAGCCTTACGCTCCCGCGGTCAAGGATGGCCACTCGGCTGCAGATCCTCTGAACCTCGTCGAGGTTGTGGGTGTTCAGGAACACCGTCATCCTTCTCCTTTGACCGAGGTCCTGTATGATGGTGCGGAAATCCTTCTGGGCCTGGGGGTCCAGGCTGCTCGTCGGCTCGTCCAGGAACAGCACCTCGGGCTCGCCCAGAAGGGCCCGCGCCAGGCCCGCCCTCCTCTTAAGGCCGGTGGACAGCGTGAACACCGCGTCATCGCCACGATCCTTTATCCCCACCTCCTCCATGACCTCCTCCACCTTTCTCTGCCGATCACCGATGCCGAAGAGGCGTGCATAATGGTCGAGGTTGTCCCTCACCGTCAGGCGCTCGTATAGACCGTGCCTCTCGAACAGCACGCCCACCTTCCGCCTCATCTCCTTGGACGTGGACAGGTCCTCCCCCAATACTAACGCACTCCCTGCAGTAGCGTTCAGCAGCCCTAGGACGATGCGCATCGTGGTGGTCTTCCCCGCTCCGTTGGGTCCGAGGAAGGCGAAGATGTCGCCCTGTTGGACATCCAGGGACACGTCCCTCAGTATCTCATGGCCGGCGATGCTCTTCCCCAGGTGCTCGATCTCTATAGCCTTCATCGCACCACCCCCATGGATTGAACGATATGCATCAGAAACCCGATCGACTCGAAACCAGGGCGCACCCAGCGTATAGACATCAGTATCCCTCTTGTGAATGTTCCCTCACAAAATGTGAAGTATTTACCACAATGTGTGAGGTATCTTCCACAATATTAAACTTATTCCTCCTGATCCGTAAAACAGACTCTCAACGGTCCGTCCGGGTGGTGGCAAAGATACTAATATCGATTCCAATATCGGAAGTTCCATGTCGACCAGACAGCCTATCGTGAGCGTCCTGGGTCATGTGGATCACGGCAAGACCTCCTTGCTGGACCGAGTGCGCGGGAGCGCGGTGGTCCAGCGAGAGGCGGGTCTCATCACTCAGCACATAGGGGCCACTGAGGTTCCGGTGGATCATATCTATAAGGTCTGCCGTCCGCTCATAGGGGACAAGAAGTTCAACGTCCCCGGCCTTCTGTTCATCGACACCCCCGGCCACCA